>Ga0164318_10000912_pt1 | contig 24723 bp, 15 predicted proteins | sample GuaBasSedimGuay9_FD_113734 | JGI IMG/M metagenome (GOLD analysis project Ga0164318, IMG submission 113734) | Subseafloor sediment microbial communities from Guaymas Basin, Gulf of California, Mexico - Guay9, Core 4571-4, 0-3 cm | ecosystem: Environmental > Aquatic > Marine > Hydrothermal vents...
AAGCGCCGCCGCTCGTCGATCTCCACCCGTCTGGTGGTGGCGTCCAGGGTGGCGAACAACTGGTCCCTCGCCAGGATGCCCGCGCCGGTCAGGCCGTTCATGAGTGTGGATTTGCCCGCGTTGGTGTAGCCCACCAGCGCGGCGGTGAACAGGCGGTCGCGCCGGCCGGTCTGGGTGCGGCGCGTGCTCTCGATGGTCTTGAGCTGCTGCCTGATGCGGGCGATGCGGCGCCCCAGCAGGCGGCGGTCGGTCTCCAGCTGGGTCTCGCCGGGGCCGCGCGTGCCGATGCCGCCGGCCTGCCGCTCGAGGTGGGACCACAGCCTGGTCAGGCGCGGCAGGAGATATTCCAGCTGCGCGAGCTCCACCTGCAGCCGGGCCTGCCTGGTGCGGGCGTGGCCGGCGAAGATATCCAGGATCAGCTCGGTCCTATCCAGGACCTTCACGTCCAGGACGGTTTCCAGGTTGCGGCCCTGGGCCGGTGACAGCTCGTTGTCGAACACCGCCATGGTGGCGCCGGTCCGTTCGACGTGCTCGGACAGCTCCTCCAGCTTCCCCTTGCCCAGGAATGTGCTCGGCGCGGGCCTGGGCCGGGTCTGGGTCAGCCGACCCACCACGTCGGCGCCGGCGGTCTCCACCAGCCGGCCGAGTTCGTCCAGGTCGGCCTCGCCCCCCATGCCGCCGGACCAGGCCTCCGGCAGGTTGACCCCCACCAGGACGGCTTTTTCCCGCGGCTGTTCGGTGACGTATCCCTCGTCGGTTCTGTTCTCGTCCATCATGACCGCCGATCCGTTCCTGCTTCGATTTCCCCGTGCAGTTGTTCCCAGCGCGCCATGAGCTCGCCGAGTTCGGTCTCGATCCCGCTGCAGCGCCGGGCCAGGGCCAGGCGCTCCTCGTTTCCCGTGGCGGGGTCGGCCATGTCCGCCACGGCCGCCGCCTGCTCTGTTTCCAGCTCCTTGATCCTGTCCTCGACGAGTCCGATCTGCTGTTCGCGGCGGCGGATCTCGTTCTTGCTCAGCGCCGGTTTGCCTCCCGGCGAGGACGGGGTCGGTTTCCCGACCTGCTCCGCCGGTCGCCTGGTGCCGGAGACGGGTTGCCGGGACTCTCTTTCCTGTTCGCGCCGGCGGGCGCGGTGATCCATCCACTCGGTATAGTTACCGGCAAACTGGCTCAACCGCCCCTGTTCAGCCGCGGGAGCCCCAACATCCGGAAACACGATCAGACGACCCACGACCTTGTCCAGGAAGCGCCGGTCGTGGGAAACCACGATGACCGTCCCGGTGAAATCCTGCAGCGCCGCCTCCAGGGATTCGCGGCTGCGCACATCCAGGTGGTTGGTGGGCTCGTCGAGCAGCAGGGTGTTGTGGCCTTCCTTGACCAGCCGCAGCAGGGACAGGCGCCCCCGCTCACCCCCCGACAGCCTTCCCACCTGGCGGTCGAACAGATCCTCCCCGAAACCGAAGGCCCCCAGGAAGGAGCGCAGCTCGCCGATGGTGGCCTGCGGATCCACGTCGGCGATCTCGGTCAGGACCGTGTTGTGGTCCGACACGCCGCCCAGGTCCTGGTCATAGTAACCGCAATCCACCCCGTGCCCCACTGCCACGTGCCCCGTGTCGGGCACCGCTCGGCCGCTCAGGAGCTTCAGCAGGGTGGATTTGCCGCAACCGTTGGGGCCGACGATGCCCACCTTCTCCCCTCGCGAGACGTGCAGGTCCAGCTCTTTGATGAGGGTGCGGCCACCCCACCCCTTGCCCAGGTTCTCCACCTGGAAGACGGTGCCCCCGCTGGGCCGAGCCGGCACCAGGGAAAACCGGAACAGCCCCGCCCCGGCGGCGGGTCGCCGGAGCCGTTCTTCCTTGGCCAGCTGCTTGCGCCGGGCCTGGGCCTGGCGCGTCTTCTGCCCCTCGATGTTGCGGCGGATGTACTCCTCGGTCTGCTTGATCCGGGCCTGTTGGCGTTGCCAGGCGGCCAGTTCCTGCTGGTAGCGCAGGGCACTCTGCTCGGCGAAGAAGCTGTAGTTGCCTGCGTAGCTCACCAGGCGTCCCCGGTCCAGGTGCAGGGTGCGCGTCGTGACCCGGTCCAGGAAATGGCGGTCATGGGAAACGATCACCGCCGCACAGCCGCTGCCGACCAGGAACGTTTCCAGCCACTCGCAGGATTCCAGGTCCAGGTGGTTGGTGGGCTCGTCCAGCAGCAGCAGGTCCGCGCCCCCCAGCAGCACCACCGCCAGGGCGGCGCGCCGGCGCTCGCCGCCGGACAGCTTGTGCAGCGGACGGTCCCAGGTGTCCGGTCGCAGGCCCACTCCCGTCAGGGCGGTTTCCAGGCGCGCCTGCATGCCGTAGCCCTCGAGGCGCTCGAACTCGGCCTGCAGATGACCCTGACGGGCGATCAGCCGGCCGTGTTCCGCCTCGTTCACATCCTCCCGGGCCAGTTGCCGGCCGACTTCCTCCAGTTCCATTGCTATGGCCCGCTCGGCACCGAAGGCCAGCTCCTCCACCCGCTGCAGCAGGGGCACCCGGGGGTCGTCGTCCACGGCCAGGGCCGAATCCTGGCGCAGAACCGCGATCCGGGTTCCACCCTGCACGTTGCGGGTCCCGGCCGGCAGGTCCAGCTCGCCCGCCACCGCCGCCAGCAGGGTCGTCTTGCCGGCTCCGTTGGCGCCGACCAGTCCGCAGCGCACCTGCGGCTGCAGGGCAAGGCTCACCCCGTCCAGGATCTTCTCCCGGCCGAAATCGAAATGGAGGTTGTCCAGGGAAACGAGGGCCACTATCTCCCACCTTGCCGACGTTCAGGGTTCATCGCGCCGGAACATGATCCGGAAGAGGAATATGAAAGCACCGCTTGTGAAGGACAAGGAAAAGGCCCCTCCCGGACTCGGGGGAAGGGCCTTTGCTTCGCTCTCTGAATCCGTCCTAGGCGACCATGTGCGGACTCTTGCGGAACTTCAACGGGGACAGGCCGCAGCGATCCTTGAAGGTTCGCGAGAAGTGGGCCAGGCTGTTGAAGCCGCATTTCTTGCTGATGGCCTCGACCGAAAGATCGAAGCGGCGCAGCAGGGTCTTGGCGTTTTCCACACGCACCTGAATGAGGTAGTCGCTGAAACTCATCCCCACTTCGGAACGGAACAGGTTGGAAAAATAACCGGGGCTGAGGTTGACCATCTCGGCCATCTTGTCCCGGTTGATGTTTTCGCTGAAGTGCGCCAGGACGTACCGGCAGGTGTACTCCGCCCGGTAGTCCTGCAACTGGTGGGACGCATGGACGGTGTTGCCCTCGTCGTCCACCAGGACGATCTCCGGCAACGGCTCGTTCCACAGGTCTTCGCCGTCCAGGCCCGCCATTTCCCGGTCTCCCTGCTCGGCCACACCCGTGGAATGACCTGCATGCTGACCTCCGATGTTTCCGACCTGTGCCGCCGCGCCGTGGACGAGAAACTCGGTCACGGTCTGGGCGGTCTTGACGACATTGGCCTTCCTGGCCACCAGGATGGGTGCGTTGACGGTCTCCTCATACCCCGAGACGATGGCCCGCAGCGCATCGGGCGTCTCGGCGGCATACACGAAGAGGAAGCTGGCGCCGGCCAGGGATTCGGCCGGCTCACCCTGCTGCAAGCGGTGCATCAGGATTTGCTGTCCGAACAGGGCCAAGCACAGCTCCGTCGGGTTACCCTCGGAGTCGGGACAAAGGAATACGATCCTTCGGCTCTCCTCCCTGCCCTGGATCATCTGCCTCGGATAAGTCGGAAACTCGATCACGAAACCGATCCAGGATTGGGCCTGTTGTTTCATTTGTTCTTCCACTAAAAACCCCCAAGCAGAACATGATCTTGGGCAGCGCAAAGGTGTATAAAACCACAAAATTACTACCGTACTGTTATGAATAATACGATGTTGGCCTAGGGTTTGTCCATCAAAAAAACTGGAATTTTTGGATTTTCTAGGCAAATGAGAAATTTTTTGCAGTTATTTCCCAAAAATCATCCCGAAGCCGGATATCACAGATGAGAATCCATCCTACGAATAATGCTATCCAGTTGCCATACGGAAAGCCTTAATTGATGGGATGTTTCAGCGGAGATAGACCAGCCGGCGGGTCAGGCTGAGGTCGTCCAGCTGCAGCTTGCACAGGTAGGGACCGGAGGCCACGGGCCGTCCGAAGGTATCAGTGCCGTCCCACTGAACCACGAACTCCCCAACTCCCTGGCGGCCCGCATACAGCGCCTTGATCTCCTGCCCGTTGAGGCTGTAGATCCGGACCGACACAGTGGGCTCTCCCTCTCCCCAGGGCAACGCCGGCCACTTCTTCTCCGGATCGGCGAGGGATTCATTGTCCAAATCCGGGGCGAAGGCCTCCCGGGGCGAGGCGGGAATCCGGCATCTGATCTGGACCCTTTCCCGGAAGGGATTGGGCCAGCTCAGCATCAGCCGTGGCGCAAGAATCGGATGATCATCCTGGTTCTGCATTTCCCGGGCCCGGGCAACCTGTTCGCTCGAAGGGCGGGGGGAAACGATTTCCACGTCCGCCCTCCACCGGCATCCATCCAGACATTTTCCTTCCAACACCGGCCGGGCGGAGGTCCCTGTCTCGGACATGTCTTCCAGGGGCGCGGGAGTATGGTCGTAACGCAGCACCAGCCGCATCGTGCGGTCGTCTCCCTGGTGATCATCCAGGGATTGCCAGGGCGGAGTCGGAGCCGGCCTGTTGCGCAGGAAATCACTGAACCGATACCGGTACCAGGGCATCGAAACCCGTGACATGTCCTCCCCTGCCCACTGGATCTCATCCGGCGATCCCAGCGGCTCTCCGCCTATCGTCAGCAGATCGGGGTCGGGAATGCGGCAGGTCCCTTGGCTCACCGAGATGGTCAGGGCGCCGCCGCCCGTATCCTCGGGGGTCCAGACGCAACTCGGTTGGACATCCAGCCGGCACAGCGAGCAGGATGGCGATACGATCCAGCGGACATGCTTGCCGGTCACCGGATCCTTCAGGCCGCGATACACCTGATCCGCCTCGCACACCAGGCTGGAAAGCTGTGCCCAGGAGCGGGCCACGACGATCACCCCCGCCAGGGGATCCGGGCCCGGTTCCAGAGCGAGTTTGCCCAGGTCGGGCCGGCCTACGGCGGCATCGTTTTCAGGGCCCAGGAGCTTGAACCCCAACCAGATGTCGGCATCGTCTCCGGTGCCGGCGCCCACGGCCGTGATCCAGGCCCTGGTACGCAATACCTGCACGCGCCCGCTCTGGGTGTGGCGCGTCGTGGAAAGGTCGGCCAGGTTCCAGGGGAAATCGGCTTCCAGCAGCAGGGGGGTGGATTCCCTGCCCTGCCCGTCGCCCGTGGCGCTGAAAAACAGGGCCGGTTTCAGGAAATCATAGGCCCAGTGGTAATACTCGCGATGGAGAGAAGATCCGCCGTCCGGGGCGTCCCATACGGCCATGACATCCCCGATGGCGGCGAAATCCTCGTCGATCAGGCCGTCGCCGTCGTTGTCCCGGCCGTCCAGCCTGTCTTCGTCGATGCGGCCGTCGCGGTCGTCATCGGCGCCCCGGGAAAATCCGCGCAGGCCGTGGGCCGCACCCTCAGCGGTCCCGGCGGCAAACACGGGATCATGGATTCCCGCCCCCAGTGCCAGGAGCGTGCGCCCTCCATCCGTTTCCACCAGGCTCAGATTGCCGAAGGAATCGAACGTCGCCCGGATATCGGGCAAGAGGTCCAGCTGTCTGAAAGGTGCTTCCGTGGCCTGGGCGGGAATGATGCCGGGCAGGACAAGAACGGTCCACAGCATGAGCCACCCCGGCAGATGCCCGGCAGCCGGTATCCAAGCAGGACGATATCCTGATTTCCTGTTCATCATGACCTGATACTAACGTCGAGGGCCGAGGCAGGGCAAATCCTGAACAACCGGATTTTCACCCGAGTCGTGAAACACCCTTCAAACCCCCCGGTTCCAGCGCTCTGACCGGGCCCCGGTTGCCCCGATTTCCCTCCCGGGAAAGCCGGAAAAAATCCCGCGGATCCCCCCTTGCGGACCCATGACGAACAACTCATTCCCCGACAACCGGTTCGGTTTCTTCGGCCTCGCCGTCCTCCATGGCCTCGCGGGAAATCTTGGCGATGGACCCCACCTGGTCGGCCTTGTTCAGGTTGATGATGCGTACGCCCTGGGTGTTTCGCCCCTGGCTGGAGACATCGTCCAGGGCGATGCGGATCATGGTTCCCTGGCGCGTGATGACCATGAGCTGTTCGCCCGGCAGGACGCCGCGGATGCCCATCAGGGGGCCGTTGCGCTGGTTGCACTTGATGGTGATCAGGCCCTTGCCGCCCCGGTTCTGGGGTCGGTAATCCCCGATGGGAGTCCGCTTGCCGTAGCCGTTGGCCGTGATGGCCAGCAGGAAGCTCTCAGTCTCTTCCGGGTCCACCACCACCATGCCCACAACCTCCTCGCCCTCGCCCAGGGCGATGCCGCGGACACCGCGGGCGGTGCGACCCATGCTGCGCACCTGCTCCTCGGGGAAGCGGATGGCCATGCCGTTGCTCGCGCCCAGGATGATGTGGCCGGTGCCGTCGGTCTCCCGCACCGAGACCAGGTGCTCGCCCTCCAGCAGGGTGATGGCCCTGATACCCGCCTGGCGCGGTCGCGAGAAGTCGGCCAGGGGGGTGCGCTTGACGATGCCGCGGTTGGTGGCGAAGGCCAGGTAGCGGCCCTCGCTGAACTCGCGCACCGGCACCACGGCGTGGATGCGGTCGCCGGGCTGGATCTGGATGAGGTTGACCAGGGGCTTGCCCTTGGACGTACGACCAGCCTTGGGGATGCGGTACACCTTCAGCCAGTAGAGCTGGCCGCCCTCGGTGAGCACCAGGAGGTACTGGTGGGTCGAGGCGACGAACAGGTTGTCGACGAAGTCCTCTTCCTTGGTCCCCATGGCGGTGATGCCCTTGCCGCCGCGACCCTGCTGCCGGTAGGTGTCCAGGGGCAGGCGCTTGGCGTAGCCCTGGTTGCTGATGGTCACCACCATGGGCTCGTCGGCGATCAGGTCCTCCAGATCGATCTCGCCCTCGTCCTCGACGATCTCGGTCCGCCGCTCGTCGGCGTAGGACTGCCGGATCTCGCCGAGCTCCTTGCGGATGATGTCCAGCACCAGGTCGCGACTCTCCAGGATGGCCTTGAATTCGGCGATGCGTTTGATCAGGGCCTGGTACTCGTCCTCGATCTTCTGGCGCTCCAGGCCGGTCAACCGCGCCAGCTTCATGTCCAGGATGGCCTGGGCCTGGACCTCGGACAGTCCGAACCGCTCCATCAGACCCTGCCGGGCCGCCTCCACCGAGGCGCTGGATTTGATCAGCTCGACGATGGCATCGATGTTGTCCAGGGCGATGCGGTAGCCCTCGAGGATGTGGGCGCGCTCCTCCGCCTTGCGCAGCTCGTAGCGCGTGCGCCTGATCACGACCTCTTCGCGGAAGTTCAGGAACTCCTGCATGGTCTCGACCATGTTCATGACCCGCGGCTGGTTGTCCACCAGGGCGAGGTTGATCACGCCGAAGGTCGTCTGCATCAGGGTGTGGGCGAACAGCTTGTTCAGCACGACCTGGGGATAGGCGTCCTTCTTCAGCTGCACCACGATGCGCATGCCGTCGCGGTCGCTCTCGTCGCGCAGGTCGCTGATGCCCTCGATGATCCCGCCGCGCACCAGGGCCGCGATCTTCTCGATGAGCGAGGACTTGTTCACCTGGTAGGGGATCTCGGTGACGATGATGCGGCTGCGCCCGTTGTCCAGCACCTCGATGTCGGTCTTGGCGCGCACCACCACGCGGCCGCGGCCCGTGGTCACGTAGTCGAAGATCCCCTTGCGCCCGTGGATGATGCCGCCGGTGGGGAAATCGGGGCCGTGCACATATTCCAGGATCTCGTGGGGTTCCATGTCCGGCTTGTCCAGCAGGGCGAACAGCCCGTCGCATACCTCGCCCATGTTGTGCGGCGGAATCTTGGTGGCCATGCCCACGGCGATGCCGTCCGAACCGTTGACCAGCAGGTTGGGCACCCGAGACGGCATGACCGCAGGCATCATCCGCGAGCCGTCGTAGTTGGGCACGAAGTCGACGGTCTCCTTGTCCAGGTCGCTCATCAGCTCCGTGGCGATCCGGGTCAGGCGGGCCTCGGTGTAGCGCTCGGCCGCGGCGTTGTCGCCGTCGATGGAACCGAAGTTGCCCTGGCCGTCCACCAGCGGGTAGCGCAGGCTGAAGTCCTGGGCCAGGCGCACCAGGGTGTCGTACACCGCCGTGGTCCCGTGGGGGTGGTAGTTGCCCGTGGTGTCACCTGTGATCTTGGCCGACTTCCGGTAGGGGCGTCCCGGCTGCAGGTTCAGGTCGTTCATGGCCATCAGCACCCGCCGGTGCACCGGCTTGAGCCCGTCGCGCACGTCGGGCAGGGCGCGGCTGATGATCACGCTCATGGAGTATTCGATGTAGGACGTGCGCATCTTGTCGACGATGCCCACATCCACGATGGTCTCGCCGGTGCTGGTCTCGGGCGCGTCCGGGGCCCGGTCCTTCTCGTCCCGCCCGTCTTCGCCGGGGTTGTCGTTGCGTGTTTCGTCTGCCATGAACTGCCTCGGTTGGGTTGAATCAGATGTCGAGTTTTTCCAGGTCGATCTGCGCGGCGTTCTCCTCGATGAACCGGCGCCGCGGTTCGACCTCGTCACCCATCAGGGTGGTGAAGATGTGGTCCGCCTCGGCCGCGTCGTCGATGTTCACCCGGGTCATGGTCCTCGAGTCCGGGTTCATCGTGGTCTCCCACAGCTGCTCCGGGTTCATCTCGCCCAGACCCTTGTAGCGCTGGACGTAGACGCCCTTCTCGCCCATCTCGGCCAGGATACGATCCTTGGCATCGTCGCTGTGGGCGTAGACCTCGACCTTGCCCTTCTTGAGCCTGTACAGCGGGGGCTCGGCGATGAACATGTGCCCATTCTCGATGATCTCGCGGAAGTGGCGGAAGAACAGGGTCAGGATGAGGGTGCGGATGTGGCTGCCGTCCACGTCGGCGTCGGTCATGATGATGACCTTGTGGTACCGCAGCTTTTCGATGTCGAAGATGCCCGCGCCGACGCCCGTGCCCAGGGCGGTGATGATGGTCTTGATCTCGTCGTTGCCCAGCATCTTGTCCAGGCGGGCCTTCTCCACGTTGAGGATCTTGCCCTTGAGCGGCAGGATGGCCTGGAAGCGCCGGTCCCGGCCCTGCTTGGCCGAGCCGCCGGCGCTGTCGCCCTCCACCAGGTAGATCTCGCATTCGGAAGGATCGCGGCTGGAACAGTCGGCCAGCTTGCCCGGCAGCGCCGCCGAATCCAGGGCGGACTTGCGCCTCGTCAGGTCGCGGGCGCGCCGGGCCGCCTCGCGACCCTGGGCCGCGGCCACGCACTTGGCGATGATCTTCTTGGCCTCGCGCGGATGCTCGTCCAGGTACTGGGCCAGGTGCGTGTTGACCAGGGCCTCGACCTGCCCCTTGACCTCGGTGTTGCCCAGCTTGGTCTTGGTCTGGCCCTCGAACTGCGGTTCGGGAATGCGCACCGCGATGATGGCCGTCAGGCCCTCGCGCACGTCGTCGCCGGACAGGCCCTTCATGTCCTTCTTCATCAGGCCCGAGGCGTTGGCGTAGGTGTTCAGGGTGCGCGTCGGGCCGGCCCGGAACCCCGACAGGTGGCTGCCCCCCTCGGTGGTGTTGATGTTGTTGGCGAAGGTGAACAGGGCCTCGCTGTAGCCGTCGTTGTAGTCCATGGCGATCTCCACCTGGACCGCGTCCTTCTCCCCGTTGAAGTAGATGGGTTGGGGGCAGATGACGTTGCGGTTCTCGTTGAGCCACCGGACGTACTCCACGATGCCGCCCTCGAAGTGGAAGGTCTCCTCGCGGACCTTCTCCTTGTCCCTGACGTCGCGCAGGGTGATGCGCACGCCGCGGTTCAGGAAGGCCAGCTCGCGCAGCCGACTGCGCAGGGTGTCGTAGGCATAGACCCGCTCGGGAAAGATCTCCGGGTCGGCCTTGAAGGAGACCGTGGTTCCCGTCTGGTCCGGCGGGCAGGTCCCGGTGGCGGTCATCTCCCCGGTCTTGGCGCCCCGCGCGAACTCCATGGTGTAGACCTTGCCGTTGCGGCGGACCTCGGCCCTCAGCCACTGGGACAGGGCGTTGACGCAGCTGACGCCCACGCCGTGCAGCCCCCCGGACACCTTGTAGCTGCCGTGGTCGAACTTGCCGCCCGCGTGCAGGCTGGTCAGCACCACCTCCAGGGCGGGCTTGCCCTCGGTCTTGTGCATGTCCACGGGGATCCCGCGCCCGTTGTCGGTCACCGTGATGATGTCGCCCTCGTCGATGATCACCTCGATGGCGTCGCAGTAGCCGGCCATGGCCTCGTCGATGGAGTTGTCCACCACCTCGTACACCAGGTGATGCAGACCGCGCACACCGGTGTCGCCGATGTACATGGCCGGGCGCTTGCGCACCGCTTCGAGCCCCTTGAGCACCTGGATGCCCTGGGCCGTGTATTCCTCGGCAGCCGCTTTCGCCGCCCCGTTTTCCTGTCTTGCTTGTTCTGTCATGGGTTGCCTTTTTCCGGGTCGCTCAGCATGAAAAAATGGATCAGGACCGGCGGCGTCCGACTCCCGGCCGGTTGCTCCAGCGCAGCTCCCGGACGGATCCGGACCCGTGCCGCGCGTTGAGCTTGGTCAGGATCTGCGCCGCCAACATGTTCACTTCCTGGCGCCAGGCTCCGTGGTCGGCCGCCAGGACCAGAACTCCGTCCTCGATGTCCAGGGCCTGCACATGGGCCGCGATGTCCGTGCCGACTATCTCGGCCCAGCTGCCCAGCAGTTCCCGTTCCCGAAAGCGGTCTTCCAGGCCCAGGGTGCGCAGGGCCGACCTGACGATCCCGTCGATGGGCCGCAGGCCGGAACCGTCATGCTGCCGGCGAGAGAACCGTTTCATCTCGGCACGTTCCTTGTTCGGGCCTTATCGGTCATCCGGCGTCACCTCGCCGGCCCGCACCCGCCATCGGCGCATTTCGGCGGGTTGCCAACCTTCCACGTCCTCGGGCCGCGCCGTGGCGATGAAGACCTGGTGCAGGCTGGCGGCCATTTCCTGCAGCCGCCGGGCTCGTTCACGATCCAGCTCGCTGAAGATGTCATCGAAGAAGATGACGGGCCTGATCCCCTGCGTGGCGAACAACACGTCGCTGCGGGCAAGGGTCATGGCGATGGCCGCGGATCTGGTCTCGCCCTGGGATCCGAACTGGCGTAGATCCACCCCGTCGAGCCGCACTTCGAGGTCGTCGAACTGGGGGCCGATAAGCAGTCTTCCGCGCCGGATTTCCTGCTCCATAATATAGTCGAATTCGGCGCTGATTTCCTCCGCTAATTGCTTTTGATACAGGGGATCTTCAAATCCTGTCCCGGGCATTTTCTTCACGCATTCCAGCCGGGGCAAATAGACCAGCTCGAATTCTAACTTATTATCCAGCAGCGTGTTGTGGTTGTTCCGTACGAACCCGTTGAGAAGTTCGGTTTCCTGCCGCCTGCCACAGCAGACGATGGCTGCCGTACGCGCCAGCTCGCGATTCCAGGCAACCAGCTCCCGGCGGGTGATCGAGCCGTCGATCACGCCCCGGCGCAGATCCCTCAGCAGGGACGCCTTCTGCCTCAAGGCCCGTTGCATGGCGGACAATTCCCCCATGAAAACGGGGTCTATCTCGGACCGTCCCTGGTCAAGGTACTGGCGGCGGTAGCGGGGTCCGCCCCGGACCAGAAGGGTGGTGTCGGGGTTGAAGAATACCGTGGCCAAACGCCCGACCAGATCTGTCCTGCGCGTGACCAACTCGCCGTCGATGCGGAAGCGTCTCTCGCCCCGGCGGTCGAGCCCGAACTCGCAGGTGAAGATCGTGTCCTGCTTCCGCGCCACTTCCAGGCGTACATGCAGATCCTCGCGGTCGAAGGCGATGAGATCCTCGCTGCGGCAGCCGCGGTGCGACCGCCCGAGGGCAAAGAAGTTGAGAGCTTCCAGGAGGTTGGTCTTTCCCTCGCCGTTTCGCCCCAGGACGAGGTTGACCCGGGGCGAAAAATCGAGGGTGCCGGCGGTCAGGTTCCTGAAACCGGAGTAGCTGGCCGACCGGATGTGCAAATCAGTCTCCGGCCAGCCGCAAAGGCATCAGCAGGCACAGGACGCCCGTCTCGTCGCCGCTCTCGCTGACCGGCTTGATCAGGGCCGCACTCTGGGCGTCGCGCAGGGACAGGACCACTGAATCGGTGCGGATGTTCTTGAGGATGTCCTGCAGGTACGTGTAGTTGAAACCGATCTCCATGGCCTCGCCGTCGTACGCGACCTCGATCTCGTCCTCGGACTGGCTGCCGTCGGTGCCACGGGCCGAGAGTTCCATGCGCCCCGCCTCGATGCCCAGCCGGATCTGGCTGCTCATGCGGTCGGCCGTGATGGAAACCCGCCTGATGGCCTGGATGAAGGAGGCCTTGTCGATGGTCAGATGCTTGTCGTTGTCGCCGGGAATGACGGCGTGGTAATCGGGGAACGGGCCTTCGAGAATCTGCACGTGCAGGATCGTCTCACCCGAGCGGAAGGATAGCTGGTTGTCGGTCATGAACACGGTCACCGGCCGCAGGCCATCCTCGCCCGTTTCCATGGCGGCCACGATGCGGGGCAGATGGCGCAGGCCGGAAGTCCGCACGATGAGGTCCTTCTGACCGGGAGCATCCCATTCCATCTTGCGGGTGCTGAGGGCCAGCCGGTGGGCGTCGGTGGCCACCAGACTCAGGGAGTCGGGACGGATCTCCCACAGGATGCCCATGAGAGCAGGCCGTGTCTCATCGCGCGACACCGCGTAATTGGTGTCGTTGATCATGTCCACCAGGATTTGCCCGTCCACCTCGAAGCCGTTCTTCTCCACCAGCGGCTTGAGAGCAGGGTACTCGTCGGCCTTCATGGTCTTTTCGGTGAGTCTGGTCTTGCCGCCTACGATCTGGATATCCTGACCCTTGGTGGATACCGTGATCTTGCCCGGTCGCAGGCTGCGGACGAACGGCACCAGCTTGCCGGCCGGGACGGCGACCTTGCCCGGACTTTTCACGGCCAGCTGGTTCGTGCCGGTGATGATGGAATTCTCGAGGTTGGTAGCCGACAGCGTCAGGCGCTTGTCATCGACCTCCATCAGCACGCTGGTCAGGATAGGCATCGGGGTCTTGGTCGGCACCACATTCACAACCATGTCCAGGGCTTTCTGGAACTCCTCCTGCTGGATCTCGAATTTCACGATTTGATCCTCCGCTCCAAGGTGACGAACCAAGACATCGATTCCGGGAGAGCCATGATAGGAGATCCGACCCTTCCAGGCAAGCTCCGCCTGACCTCCCTCTTATCCTTTATGGATAATGAAAAAGTAGTCATAGATACAGGGGCTGGGGATAACAGGGACAACCATGAGAATATCCTTTTCAGCACCTCTGACGACCACTTTCAAGAGCTTTCTCGAGGGGGAAAAGATCGGGATAACCTGGCGGGTTATCCGGACTGTCCCCCGTGGGCGAAAATGATGATCGCAACCGGCGGATCTGCTGCCTGGAACAGCCCCTCTTATCCCCCAAGTTATCCCAGGAAAAAATCAGGGTTGGATGCGCCGTTCCCGCAGCTTGTCCTGCAGATTCCGTACCGCGCCCCTGAAGCGCGGATCGCTCCCCATCTCCTTCTGGATCTTCTGACAGGCATGAGCGACGGTGGAATGGTCGCGGCCGCCGAAAGCGCGGCCGATTTGATTGAGGGAGGCACCGGTCATCTCACGGGCCAGGTACATCGCGATCTGGCGGGCTCGGGCCAGGTCCTGGGTGCGTCGTTTGGACTTCAATTGATCGACGGATAGATCATGGGCGTCGCTCACGACGGTCATGACTTCGGCGATCTTGATCGGCCCGACGGAATGACCCTGGAAAAAGGAGGAGAGAACCTCGGAGGCCATTTCCAGGGAAATTTCCCGCCCGGTCAGACTCGCGAAGGCCAGCAGACGAATCAGTGCCCCCTCAAGACGGCGGATATTATCGGTGATGTGCTCTGCAATATAGGTAATGACGTCGTCGGGGATGTAGATCTGGTTGACTTCCACCTTGCGCCGCAGGATGGCCATGCGGGTCTCCAGATTGGGCGCTTGGATATCGGTGATCAATCCCCATTCGAAACGGGAACGCAGACGCTCCTCCAGGGTCGTGATTTCCTTGGGTGAACGGTCGGATGTCAGCACGATCTGCTTCTTGAGATCGTACAAGGCGTTGAAGGTGTGAAAGAACTCTTCCTGGGTGGATTCTTTGCCCGCCAGGAACGCCACATCGTCCACCAGCAGGACATCCATGCCTCGATACTTCAACTTGAATTCGGGGGTCCGGTTGTCCCGGATGGAACCGATGAGTTCGTTCATGAAGGACTCGGCGGTGATGTAACAGATCTTCTTCTGCGGCCAGTTGATGGCGATCTCGTTGCCTATGGCGTGCATCAGGTGGGTCTTACCCAGGCCGACTCCCCCGTGAATGAACAGGGGATTGAAACGGTCGCCCGGGTTGCGGGCGATGGCGGACGCGGCCGCGAAGGCCAGATCCGTACCCGAACCCACGACGAAGTTCTTGAAGGTGTAATCGGGATTGAGGTTGAAGACCTGACTGACCCGGGCGGCAGGCGCCTGGTTCTCCACCCTGGCCGCGGGCGGCATATCCGGTAGAGCGTCCGATTCCAGGGGTTCGGCATCGCCGGGGAAGGCCCCCAGGGGATTTCCTCCCGGGGGAACGGCTCCCTCGGCGACGAAGAGCCGGAATTTCACGTCCCGGCTGAAATAGACCGAGCCGGCCTCGTTGAGGATATCCAGATGATGCTCGCTGAACCAGTCCAGGAAGAAATGATTGGGACAGGTAACGAGAAAATCCCGGCCTTCCTGTGCCTCGGGATGCTTATCGGCCGGCAAAAGGGGTAGAAACCAGGTGTTGAAGGTCTGCTGGGCAACCTTTTGACGGACCAGATCGAGGATTTCAGGCCAGTGGGAATCGAGATGAGGGACGAGGGAAGAAGCTTGCCTGTCTGTCACTGACACCACATTCCCCTTGAGTTATCCCCAACACACAAAAAACAGAACAACCACGAAGACAATAAGTTAAACCAACCAGGAACCAGACAGAAAAAGTTATCCACAATCCCCGCAGGCTGTGGATAACTTGCCGGTATACTCCCTGCCGTTATCACCACCTGGGACGAAACTAGCATTGCTCCCCGCGCCGGGGCAAGCATTTTTTCCAATCCTTCACCAAGGTCGAGGCGGGCAGGCGGGCAACCACTTGAATTTGTTAAAGGTGGAAAAAACAAGGATTTTTTTGGCGGTGGGCGAGAGAAACCCGCCGGGAAATCGGCGAAAATATTTCCCCCCTGAAACGGGCTTGCCCGGCGGTGGATAACCCGCTGTTTTTCTTGACACTGGCCAGGTGTTTCATTAATCTTCCCCGGTTGAACAAAAACCAGAAGGAGATATCCGTGAAGCGGACATTTCAACCGAGCAATCTCAAGCGGGCGCACCGGCATGGTTTCCGCAAGCGCATGTCGACCAAGGCCGGCCGCCTTGTTCTCAAGCGTCGGCGGGCCAAGGGCCGCAAGCGCATTTCCGCTTGATTCATTGACATCAGGCATCCCGTTTCCACGCCGGGCGGACAAGGACTCGGCCCCATGAAACGGCGATCCCTGGCGAAAAAGTCGGAATTCCACGAGGTCTACGAGCGGGGCGCCAAGAAAGTTGGCCGCCTTCTCGTAGTTTATCTGTTGGATGGCCCCGACCAGGCCGGAGCCGTGGTTGCCAGCCGAAAGATCGGCAACGCCGTCAGGCGCAACCGGGCCAAGCGACTGCTGCGCGAAGCTCTGCGCAAGAGCGTTCTTGGTCGGCCCCAGGGTCATGAGGTCATCCTGACCAGGTTTTTTCCGGTCCCCGCGCGGATGGATTCCGCAGCGGACATGACCAGGGGTCTGTGGGTCGTCCTGGTGGCCAGATCGGCCATTCTGGAAGCCGGCGCCGAGGAAGTCCGCGCCGAACTCGATCACCTGCTGGCCGGCCCCTGATGGCCCGCGAGGCCAGAGGTCCGGATCCGGAACAACCTGGCAACAAGCGTCCGCCGCCCCGCCCGGTACGAATCCAGGGGCAGGATGCAAGCGGGTTGTCAATGTGGCGTTTGCCCTATGCCGTGATCATTCTGTACAGGCGCTGGATTTCTCCGTTGCTGCCTGCGACCTGTCGTTTCCACCCCACTTGTTCCGCATACGGCGCCGAGGCCCTGCAGCGATTCGGCCTCTGGCGCGGATCATGGTTGACCCTGCGCAGAATCGTGCGCTGCCATCCCTGGCATCCGGGTGGTTACGACCCCGTTCCTCACCGTCCTGCCCACCGGGAGAACAGCGCGGTTGCGACCACGCCCCCCCGGCACACCTCCTCTCATTGCAATCCTGGAGACCCTGCCCATGGATAGGCGTACATTTTCGGCCCTGGTCCTGATCTTCCTGATTCTGACCGGTTATCCCCTGTTCATGCAGAAGTTCTTTCCCGGTGTCATGCCGTCGCCGCGGACGGAACAGGCCGCTGCCGACAGCACGGCCATCTCGGCCGCCGATTCCACGGCGAAAGGGGCGACGGGGCCTGTAACCACTACCGCTTCGACCGCCGAGTCGGAGACCCCCTTCGTCCCCGCGGCTGAAATGCCCGTTCCGGCCAACCCCCTGGCGCCCAGGGACCAGGTGCAGGAAAGATCCGTGGAGGTGCGCACGCCCCTGTATGCCCTGACCATTTCCACCAAGGGGGGCCGGATCGTCCGGTGGGATGGCTTGAAGTTCAACAGCTGGAAAGGTGGCGTGGTCAACCTGATACCCGAGGAGATTCCCGACCACGGCCTGGACATGGTCCAGTTCCGCGGTGCCGATCTGGATCTCGGGGGCATCATCTATCAGTCCGACACCGAAGCGATCAATCTGGACGAGGGCTCGGGGGAGGCGACCCTGGTCCTGAGGGCGCCCCTGGCGGGAGGGCTGGAGGTCCGGAAAACCTACACGTTCAACCCCGAGACCTACGATTTCGTGGTCGAGTTGGTGATCGCCCGCACCGGGCCGACCGCCGAGGCCACCCTGGCCAAGGTGGGAGCACCCGAAACGATCCGGCTGGGCTGGAATCAGGGCATCATGCCCACCGAACGCGTCCAGCGCATGGAGGCTGCCTCCATGCGCGCCCTGGCCAAGGTGGGGGACGAGCTGCACTTCAAGAAGCACACCGAGCTGGTCAAGAGCCTGGAGAAGGCTTCGGGCCAATGGCATGGATCGGTGATGTTCGCCGGTCTGCAGGACAACTACTTCACGGTTGTCGGCATGGTTCCCCGGGAGCAGGGGGAACCGGTCGAGGGCACCATCCGCCTGGGCGGCGATCAGGACACCGGGACGCAATCCTGGTCCATCGATCTGCCGGCCCGGCGCGGTGGCGGCGATGTGATCGCCAAGGCGAGCCTCGACTTCTACATCGGCCCGCAAGAGGCCGATCTGCTCCGGTCCTACGGAGTAGGTCTGGAAAAAACCGTGGACCTGGGGTGGAAGATCTTCCGCCCCTTGGCCGAGGTGGTCCTGTGGGGAATGAACCTGATGCACAAGGTCATTCCCAACTACGGGCTGATCATTATCATCTTCTCGATCCTGACCAAGGTGATGTTCTATCCCCTGACCAAGACCTCCACCAAGTCCATGAAGAAGATGCAGGAGCTGCAACCCAAGCTGAAGGCCCTGCAGGAGAAGTACAAGGACGACAAGGAAAAGCTCAACCAGGCGACCATGAAGCTGTACAAGGACGAGAAGGTCAACCCGGCTGCCGGCTGTCTGCCGCTGCTGGTTCAGACGCCGGTCTTCATCGCGCTGTACCAGGCCCTGAGACACACCATTTCCTTGCGCGGCCAGCCGTTTGTCGGCTGGATCACCGACCTGTCCCAGCCTGACGCCCTCACGACCATGCCGTTCTCGTTGCCGTTCCTCGGCAGCGACCTGAATGTGCTGCCGATCCTGATGGCCGTGGCCATGTACTTCCAGACCAAGCTCACCCCGACCAGCGGCGCCGGCGGCCAGATGGCCGCCATGAACACGATGATGCCGCTGTTCATGATCTTCATCTTCTACAACATGCCGTCCGGATTGGTTCTGTACTATCTGGTCAACACGATCCTGCAGGGATATCAGACCTGGCAGATCCAGAAGACGGCACCAGGGAGCGAAGGAGCTCAAACAACATGAACGACAAGGTAGAAACCCAAGGCAAGACGGTAAAGGATGCTGTCGCCGAAGCCCTGCTGCGCCTCGGCGCGCGGCGCGAAGAAGTCATCGTGAAGGTCGTCGAGGAACCCAAGAGCGGGTTCCTGGGCCTGCTCGGCGGCCGGCCGGCCAAGGTGCTGGTGGAGAAGAAACGCGGTGATCGTTCGCGCGGGGGCAACCGACGCCGGCGGACCCCCGGGGGACACAGCCTGAGCGACGACAAGGGTGCCCGCGGAGCCCGGGAAGGACAGAACGCCCGGGGAGATTCGCGCAGGGGAAGAAGGCCCGCCGCCCGCAGTGAAGACGACCGGCAACAGGGTCGCGGCCGCAGGCCCCGCCGGGCCTCCGAGAACGAGGAGCAGCGGCAGGATGGACGCCGCGAGGAGCGTCGTGACAGTGGTCGCAACGGAGGCCGCGACGGAGGCCGGAGGGATAATCAGGGACAGTCCAAATCCCGTAACCGCCGTCCTCGAGCCGCAGCCAAGGCCGAACCGGGAACCATGGAACAGGACAAGAACGTGCGCACCGAGGGCGAAAGGCCCAGCGGGCGCAATCGCCGCGGCAGTCGCGGGCGCAACCGCCGACCCCGTGAACAAGCCGCGGAACAGCCGCGCGAGACAACGACCCGGGCCTCGGCCAACGAGAACCGGCCCCGCGACACCGCGCGGACGGAACCCAGGCGAAGCGAGCCGCGGCGCCCGGCCCCGACACGCGAAACCGTGTCCCCGGTCAACACCAACGAGCAGGAGACTTCCGGTATGGAAAGAAGACCCGAGGGGACAAGCGCAGTCGGCACCGTGATCCGTGAAGGAATCCCGGGGTCGGCCCACGCCAAGGCGATTCGCAACGTGGCGCCGGACGATCTCAAGGAAACGCTGGAGAAGCTCGCCGGCGGCATGCTGCTGCGCGCCGGCTTCCCCAACCGCTGCACAGTGGTTGACGGCGAGTACCTCCAGGTACGGGTCGTGACCGACGACGCCAGCGCCGGGATGCTCATCGGCCGCCATGGGGCCACGGTGGATTCGGTGGAACACCTGGTGGAGCGCATGATCAGCACGGTCAACGGCGACCGCGTGAAGATGAACCTGGACATCAACAACTACCGCCGCCGCCGGCAGGATACCCTTGCCGACCGGGTCTATGACGCGGTGAACAAGGTGAAGGAAACCGGCCAGGAATTCCACATGGAGCCCATGAACGCCAGGGAGCGGCGGCTGGTCCACCTGCAGGTGGCCGAGACCGAAGGGCTGAGCACCGTCACGGTCATCGCCGACGGGGCCAAGCACGTGGTCATCACGCGCTCCGATGGTACGGAAACGCCTGATGCCGCCGCCGATGTCGCCGCGGCGGAAGCGCCCGCAACGGTGGAGTCCGCCGAGGGTTCCGAGGCCGAAGCCCGGGAATCATGACAGGAGCCGGCAGCGGGGGAGACGACGGTGAACAAGGTGCCAGACGACCAGACCACCGTCGTGGCCCTGGCCACTCCCGCGGGGGAAGGGGGGCTGGCCGTCGTGCGCCTGAGTGGTCCGGAGGCGGTGGTCATCGCCGCCAGGGTTTTTCGCGGCGGTAGTTTTCCCATCGGCATCAGGACCCACCGGGCGATTTTCGGGGAGCTTTTCCGCCCTGCCGCCGAAGGCACCGGACCGGCTTCAACGACCAGGGGCCGGGACGTGATCGATCACGTCCTGGCCCTTCCCCTTTTGGCCCCGCACAGCTACACGGGCGAGGACACCGTCGAGTTCTTCTGCCACGGCGGTCGCGTTGTCGCCTCGGAGGTTGTTGCCGCCTGCTGTGCGGCGGGAGCCCGCCCCGCCCCGCCTGGAGAGTTCACGCGACGCGCCTTTCTCAACGGAAAACTGACACTGGACCAGGCCGAGGCCGTGGCCGACCTGATCCATGCCGGCGATGTCCGGTCTGCCAGGGCCGCCGTGCGCCAGTTGCTCGGGGGATTCGACGCCGAACTCGCCAAGATCGAAGAGCCCCTGCTGGAACTCCTGGCCGAGCTCGAGGGGTCCCTCGAGTTCATGGCCGAGGAAGGGCTCACGGTGGACAGTTCCCGCATCATGGATGTTCTTGGCCGGTCGTGTGAGGCGATCGATGGATTGCTGCGAGTCGCACCGGCGGGCCGTCTGTTGCGGGACGGAGTGCAGGTGGTTCTGGTCGGCCCCCCCAACGTGGGCAAGAGCAGCCTGTTCAACCGGCTGGTGGGCGAGCAACGCGCCATCGTGGACGATGACCCCGGCACCACGCGGGATGTGATCAGCACCCGGGTCATCCGCGGCGGACAGTCGTTCGTTCTGCATGACACGGCGGGCCTGCGCACCGAAGCCGACAAGGTCGAGCGTAAGGGCATGGCCAGGACCAGATCCATGGCAGCGAGTGCCGACATCATTCTGCGGCTTGTCGCCTCGAACGAGCCATCCGCCGACCAGGCGGGGGATCTTGACGGGGTGAATGCGCCGAGCCCCGGGGATGACACGAAACCGGTAACGCCGGTGGTCACGGTACTGACGAAGTGTGACCTTGCGGCGACAGGAGACACGACGATTTCTCCGGGCGGCGATGTCGCAGCCGGACGGATGATTGTCAGAACATCCAGCCGGACGGGCGAGGGGCTGGCGGAACTGTGGTCGGTCCTGGAGGATGTCACCGCCGGGTTTCACATCGATGAGGCGGTGTCCCTGGGGGTTGTCCTCAACGATCGGCACAGGGCCAGGCTGGAACAATGCCGGGCCGGGCTGCAGGAACTGATGGAGATGCACCAGCACGAACACCCGGCCGCCGAAGTGGTCGCCACCCTGCTGACGGGAATTCTGACGGGCCTGGGAGAGGTTTCCGGGCGCGTCTTCAGTGAACACCTGCTGGATTCCGTATTCCGGCGTTTTTGCGTGGGGAAATAGGGCATGGGCGGATCACGGTTCGATGTGATCGTTGTCGGCGGGGGCCATGCGGGTATCGAGGCCGCCCTGGCCTGTGCCCGCCTGGGTGCGAATTGCGCCCTGGTCACCCATGATATCGGGGAAATCGGCCGCATGCCCTGCAATCCCGCCATCGGGGGCCTGGGCAAGGGACATCTTGTACGCGAGATCGATGTGTTGGGCGGCGAGATGGGGCGGGCCATCGACGATACCGGCATCCAGTTCCGCATTCTCAACCGCCGCAAGGGACCCGCAGTCCGCTCTCCCCGCGCCCAGGCCGACAAGCACGCCTATCAGCGACGCATGGAGGACGTGGTCACCACCCAGTCCTCCTTGACCGTCATCGAGGGCGACGCCACGGGCCTCCTGGTGGAGGCGGGGCATGTAGCGGGAGTCCAGACCGGGGGCGCCGGCAGGATCACGGCACCGCGGGTCATCCTGTGTTCAGGCACCTTTCTTCGTGGGCTGATGCATGTGGGGGAAACCCGCACCACCGGGGGACGCGAGGGTGCCGCCAGCAGCGAGGGCATCAGCGCCGACCTGGCCCGGCTCGGGTTCACCCTGCGCCGCCTCAAGACCGGCACCCCTCCCCGCCTCCTGCGCGGCAGCATTGATTTCAAGCGGTTGACGCCCCAGCCGGGGGACGAGCAGCCGGTGCCTTTTTCCTTCCGCACCGGGCACTTCGCCCCCGACCAGGTCGAATGCCACCAGGCGAGCACCAACGCCGGGACCCATGAGATCATCGCCGCCGCCCTGGACCGGTCTCCCCTTTTCACGGGCCTCATCGCCGGCCGCGGGCCCCGCTACTGCCCATCCATCGAGGACAAGGTCGTGCGGTTTTCGGACAAGGACAGGCACCTCCTTTTCCTGGAGCCGGAGGGCCGGGACACGGACGAGATCTATGTCAACGGGCTCTCCACAAGCCTTCCGGCCGATGTCCAGATCAAGATCGTGCAGTCGATTCCCGGACTGGAACGAGCCCGGATAGTCCGTTACGGATATGCCGTCGAGTACGACAGCATTCCTTCCTGGCAGGTGGGGGCCGATCTGCAGGCCAAATCGGTGGAGGGTCTCTACCTGGCGGGCCAGATCCTCGGTACTTCCGGTTACGAGGAAGCGGCCGCCCAGGGGTTGATGGCGGGGGTCAACGCTGTGCGCGGACTCGACGGCAAACCGCCGGTGATACTGGGTCGGGATGAGGCCTACGCCGGTGTGCTCATCGATGATCTTGTCACAAAGGAGATCGACGAACCGTACCGCATGTTCACCTCGCGTGCCGAGCACCGCCTGCATCTGCGCTGCGACAATGTCGAGTCGCGCCTGATGTCGGCAGCAGAGGAAATCGGTTTGCTGACCTCGCGGGAGCGGGATTTGCTTGTCCAGCGAAACGAGTTTGTTGATCTCGTGCGCACCCTGCTTGAAAAGTCGCGGGTCAGGATCTCCGGCAAAAGGGAAGTGGTTCGGGCTTCCCGGGCCCTGCGACTGGATGGCGTGGGGCTGGGAGACCTGGAAAAATTCGGGACCGAGGGGGCTGATCTCATAAACACAATCAATTTAGAATATAATAAACTACTAAACAATAAGATACCCCCGCATGTGGCGCAGGGGGCCCTGGAGCAGGTCGAGAACGACATCAAATACAGGGGTTATATTGTCAAACATGACAAGCTGTTACGCCAGCGAAGCCACCTCGACCACCTGGAATTGCCGACCGAACTGGATTACATGACAATCAAGGCCCTGAGTTATGAGGCAAGGGAAAAATTGAACCGGGTCCGACCCGTGACCCTGGGACAGGCCGGCCGAATCGATGGTGTGCGGGCGGGCGACTTGGCCGTTCTGACGGTTTTCATGAAACGATGGACCTCGGGAGCGGGGTAATGAGTCCTACAGGATCATCAACAAGGGCCGCCGATTCTGCAGGTTTTTTTGAAGAGTACATGCAGGAAATTTTGCGCTGGAACCAGACCATGAACCTTGTCTCCCGCAGGAATACCCTTCAGGTCTGCAACGGTCTTCTGGAGCAGTGCCGGGGTACGTTTCAACTTTTCTGGTCCTGGCTGGAATCCTCGGGTCTTGTGTCTGAACACGGCCGGCTGTTTTACGGGGATCTGGGTTCCGGTGCCGGCTTGCCGGGGGTTGTGTGGAATCAGTTGTTTCACCGGCAGGGTGCGGATGCCAGTACGGTTCTTGTCGAGCCGCGGGAGAAGCGCGCCTGGTTCCTGAATCGGGTGTTGGGTCTGGAAAATTGCACCCCGTTCCATGTTTTTCGTGGTCGCTGGGGGGATGAATGCGGTGATTGTGGCATTCTTGAACCGTCAAGCATCGCGGTTCTTTCTCTCAAGGCGTTGTACTTGAATGACCTACAAGTGCTCAAGGGGTTGGTTGCTTATGGTTCCAGGGCCGATGGCTTTGCTGGCGGGTTTGACAACATCGTCATCGTCAGGTTTTATCCTCCCGACCAACAACTGGATTCGGTAATTCTTTCTGACTTGGGAGATGCCTCCGATGTTGGGCCGTTGCTGGATTCCGGGCCCCGGATCATGCTCCGTCAGCGGCATATCCTTGGTCCCACCAAAGGGTTGCTACCTGCGAGTCTGGTTTTGACCCATTATGGTGTTCCAAAATCCTGATGTTCCACGTGGAACATGGAAGGAAATATCTTCCCGATAATCTTTCATTGTTCCACGTGGAACAATGGACCCCTCCCTTCGGTTCCTTGACGAAACCACCGAGTGCTTGATAGTTTTCGGCGGTACCGGGAAAATCCCGGGAGGGCTGAAAATTGAACACCGAAAGGCAAGGCCTTCATGTCCAAAATCATCGCCATATCCAATCAGAAGGGTGGAGTAGGGAAGACCACTACTGCGGTCAATCTGGCTGCCAGCCTTGCTGTGGCCGAAAAACGTTCCCTGCTTGTGGATCTGGACCCACAAGGCAACGCATCGAGTGGTGTTGGTGTAACAGGTTATGACAGCACAAGCTATGAGTTCATTGTGGGGGATGCCACGGTAGGAGAGACGATTCAGAATACCCCGGTTCCTTTTCTGGATGTCATACCGGCGGACCGACGCCTGGCCGGAGCCGAAGTTGAACTGGTCTCCCAGGAGATGCGTGAGCATTTCTTGAAAAATGCCGTAATACCCCTGCGGTCGCGCTATGATTACATCATCATTGATACACCACCCAGTCTGGGTCTGTTGACGCTGAATGCCCTGACTGCCGCTGATTCCGTGTTGATCCCCATCCAGTGTGAATATTATGCCCTCGAGGGTTTGAGCCAGCTCTTGAGCACCGTTCAGTTGGTTCAGCGCAGCACCAATGCCGACCTGAGACTCGAGGGTGTGCTGTTGACCATGTTCGACCGCCGACTGCGGCTGAGCAACCAGGTTGCCGAAGAAGCCATAGATTTCTTTGGCGATGCGGTCTACGAAACCAAGATCCCCAGGAATGTACGCCTCAGTGAAGCGCCC
>Ga0164318_10000913_pt1 | contig 24719 bp, 21 predicted proteins | sample GuaBasSedimGuay9_FD_113734 | JGI IMG/M metagenome (GOLD analysis project Ga0164318, IMG submission 113734) | Subseafloor sediment microbial communities from Guaymas Basin, Gulf of California, Mexico - Guay9, Core 4571-4, 0-3 cm | ecosystem: Environmental > Aquatic > Marine > Hydrothermal vents...
AGGTTTAGGAGAACCTGTGGAGTGGCTCAGGGACCTTTTCGAGGCGGCCCAGAGGCTGGACCCAAAGTGGCTCTATCCCGTGCTTTTGGTCAGCTCCTACGTGGAGAACATATTCCCGCCCCTCCCCGGGGATACTGTGACCGTCTTCGGGGCGTACCTCGTGGGGAGGGGGGTGCTGAAGCTGGGGTGGGTGGTGGCCGCCACCGTCGTCGGGAGCGTGGGCGGATTCATGACCTTGTATGCTCTCGCATATTCCGGCGGCAGGGCGATCCTAAGGAGGAAGAGGGTCCTCTCGGACAGAAGGGTCAGGAGGGCCCAAAGGTGGATGGACAGGTACGGGGACAAGGTGGTAATTCTCAACAGGTTCTTGCCTGGCCTGCGCTCCACGGTCGCCGTCCTGGTGGGCTTGGGAGGGATGAGGCCGAGGAAGGTCCTGGCCTTCTCCCTCCTGAGCGCTTCGGTCTGGAACGGCCTCCTCATCTATGCGGGGTTCCTACTGGGGACGAACTGGGAGGCCATCGGGGGGGTCCTCAGGGCGTATACCTGGGCCGTGGGGATGCTCTTAGGTGCGATCGCGGTCGGATGGCTCGGGCTTTACCTCTTCCGGAGGTACAGGGCGCAACTTCTGAGGAAGTGAACCGGGGGCTCGGGTGAGGATAGTCGTGCTTATGGGGGGGGATTCCCCCGAAAGGGAGGTGTCCTTAGCCTCCGGGAGGGCGGTGGCCTCCGCCCTCGGGGAGGGGGGGCACGAAGTTTTCCCGATAGATGTCACCTTCACCGGGAGCTTCCCTGCGAGGCGGATATGGGATGTGTTGGACTCCGAGGAGGTGAGGAAAGCTGACCTCCTCTTCCTCTGCCTCCACGGGGGCTTCGGGGAGAACGGGGGGCTTCAGGCGCTCCTTGAGGAGATGGGCCTGCCCTACACGGGCTCGGGACCTTCTGCGAGCATGCTGGCCATGGACAAGTGGACGAGCAAGATGCTCTTCGCCTCCGCCGGCATACCCGTGCCGGATGGGTTCCCGGTGGGGCCGGACGAGGACGGGAAGGTCTTAGAGGAGATAGGTCTTCCCTGCGTGGTCAAGCCGAGGTCGCAGGGTTCGACCGTGGGCCTGAGCGTGGTGAGGGAGGCGGGGAAGATGAAGGAAGCTTTGGAGAGGGCTGGGACCTACGGGGAGGTCTTAGCGGAGAGGTTCGTCCCGGGAAGGGACCTGACGGTGGCCGTGCTCGGGGAGGAAGCCCTCCCCGCTGTGGAGATCCACCCCAAGCACGAGGTGTACGACTACACCTGCAAGTACACCCCCGGGATGAGCGAGTACACGGTCCCAGCAGGAGTCCCGGAGGAGGCCTCGGATGCGCTCAGGGAGTACGCCCTTAGGGCGTTCCAAGTCCTCGGGTGCAGGGACTTCGGGAGGGTAGACTTCAGGATGGACCCAGAAGGCGGGATCTACTGCCTCGAGGTGAACACCATCCCCGGCATGACCTCCACGAGCCTGGTCCCCAAGGCGGCCAGGGCCGCAGGGATATCCTTCCCGGAGCTTGTGGAGAGGATAGCCCGGATGGCGCTGGAAAGGCGATAGAGGTTCATCCGCTTCCCGAATCCCCGAAGCTCCGGGCCACGTCCTGTTGACAACGGGGAACATATGAGCTATCTTTCAAGCACGGAGAGACGGATGAAAGTAGCTATCTGGGGGGTTACCGGGTATACTGGTTCGGAGTTGGTCAGGTACCTCGTGCGACATCCTGAAGCCGAGATAGAGCTTTTAACGTCCGAAAGCTCGGCAGGAAGGAAATTTTCGGACGTCTTTCCGAGCTTCCGGGGGACGATCGACATCGAACTTGTCCATCCCTCCGAGCTCGAAAGTCCTGAAGTGGACGTGGTCTTCTGTTGTCGAGGGCACACCGAAGCCATGGATGTTGTGCCCGGGCTGCTGGAGAAGGGAGTTAAGGTCGTAGACCTGAGCGCCGACTTCAGGATGCGCTCGGGGAAGGAGTACGAGAGATGGTACGGGGTAAAACACAGAGCCGAGGAGCTCTTAGGGGAGGCCGCCTACGGCCTTCCCGAGGTCTACAGGGGGAAGATAAAGGGGGCGAGGCTGGTGGCCAACCCCGGCTGTTATCCGACTGCGGTCGCCCTCTCCCTGGCCCCACTTCTGGAGGAGGGGCTGGTCGACCCCGAGGGGATCGTCGTGGACGCCAAGTCCGGAGTTTCGGGCGCCGGCAGGAGACCCTCCCTTAAAACGCACTTCGTCGAGGTATACGGCGATGTATGCCCCTACAACCCAGGAAGAAGTCACAGGCACACCGGCGAGATGGAGCAGGTGCTCTCCGAACTTGTGGGAAGGCCCGTTAGGATCACCTTCGTGCCACACCTTATACCTGTGGACAGGGGGATACTCTCAGCTGCGTATGTTAAGCTCACCGAGGATATAAGCACCGATGAACTTTTGGGGATATACGAGAAGAGGTACGCGGGAGAGCCGTTCGTAAGGGTGAGGGAGGACCTGCCTCATACTAAGGATGTATGGGGCACTAACTTCTGCGATGTATCCGTGAGGAGGGTGGAGGGGACGGAGGTGGCCGTGGCCTTCGCCGCGATAGACAATCTGGGGAAGGGGGCCTCCGGCCAGGCCGTACAGAACATGAACCTGATGTTCGGGATGGACGAGACTTTGGGCTTAAGATAGGGAGGTGAGGTAAAGTGCTCAAGGTCCTGACAAAGGTCTTCGGAAGCAAGCACGAAAGGGACATCAAGAGGCTCAGGCCGATCGTAGCCCAGATAAACGAACTCTACGAGAGGTTCCACTCCCTCTCGGACGAGGAGATGAGGGGGAAGACCTTCTCCTTTATGGAAAGGATAGAGGAGGAGAGGGAACGGATAAGGAGGGAGATGGACGGGGAGGACCCGGAGGAAATTGAGAAGGCCGTAAAGGAAAGGGAAGCGGAGATATTGGACGAAATCCTCCCCGAGGCCTACGCCCTCGTGAAGGAGACCTGCAGGAGGCTGGTGGGGCAGAGGTGGAAGGTGAGGGGCCACGAGATAACCTGGGACATGATACCGTACGACGTGCAGCTCATGGGGGCGATAGTCCTGCACGAGGGGAAGATAGCGGAGATGGCCACGGGGGAGGGCAAGACCTTGGTCGCTACCATGCCCCTGTACCTCAACGCCCTCGTGGGCAGGGGGGCACACCTGGTGACCGTCAACGATTACCTGGCCGCAAGGGACAGGGAGTGGATGGGGCCGATATACGAGTTTTTGGGCCTTACTGTAGATTACCTCCAGAACGAGTGGGACACCCAGAGGAGGAAGGAGGCCTATAGGGCCCACATAACCTACGGCACCAACAACGAGTTCGGCTTCGACTACCTCAGGGACAACTACAGCACCTACAGCCCCGAGGACCTCGTCCAGAGGGAGCTTTATTATGCCATAGTCGACGAGGTGGACTCCATCCTCATAGACGAGGCGAGGACCCCCCTGATAATATCGGGCCCTGTGGAGTTCGGGGACACGGGACAGTACAGGCAGCTCAAACCCATGGTGGAAAAGCTCGTGCGCCAGCAGACCCTCCTGGTCAACAGGCTCGTGGCGGAGGGGGAGAAGCTCCTGAGGGAGGGGAAGGAGTACGAGGCGGGCATAAAGCTCCTCCAGGCCATGAGGGGTGCTCCCAAGAACAAGCGACTCATGAAGCTCCTCCAGGAGGAGGGCGTAAAGAGGCTCATCGCCAAGGTCGAGGCGGACTACCTCAGGGACAAGAAGATGCACGAGCTGGATGCAGAGCTGTTCTTCGTCATAGATGAAAAGGCCCACACCGTAGACATAACCGACAAGGGCATAGATATGCTCTCCCCTGCCGAGAGGGACATATTTACGGTCCCCAACCTCAGCGAGGAGATCCAGAAGATAGAGGAGGACGAGAGCCTCTCCCCCAGGGAGAAGGCGGTCCGCCAGGAGGAGCTACACAGGGAATACGCCATAAAGAACGAGAAGGTGCACAGCGTCCACCAGCTCCTGAGGGCGTACTCCCTCTTCGAGAAGGACGTGGAGTACGTCGTTATGGACGGGAGGGTGGTGATCGTGGACGAGTTCACGGGCAGGCTCATGCCCGGAAGGAGGTTCAGCGACGGGCTGCACGAGGCCTTGGAGGCCAAGGAGGGCGTGGAGGTCCAGAGGGAGACCCAGACCTTGGCCACCATAACGATCCAGAACTTCTTCAGGATGTACCACAAGCTCGCCGGTATGACGGGCACCGCCGAGACCGAGGCACAGGAGTTCTGGGACATATACAAGCTCGAGGTAGTGGTCATCCCCACGAACAAGCCCGTAAGGAGGATAGACTACGACGACTTCATATACAGGACCAAGAGGGAAAAATATAACGCAATAATAGAGGAGATAGAGCGCCTCCACAGGAAGAACCTCCCTGTGCTGGTGGGGACCATCTCGGTCGAGGTTTCCGAGACCCTCAGCAGGATGCTGAGGAGGAGGGGAATACCCCACCAGGTCCTGAACGCGAAGTACCACCAGAGGGAGGCGGAGATAGTGGCTATGGCCGGCCAGCCGGGGGCGGTGACGATCGCCACCAACATGGCAGGGAGGGGCACCGACATAAAGCTCGGCCCGGGGGTCGTGAAGTGCCCCGAGGGGCACCAGTGCGCCCTCGTGCCCGACCCGAACGACGATTCTCCTCTCTGCCCCTACTTCGAGGAGCTCAACTGCAGGGAGGATGTGCCCTGCGGTCTCCACATAATCGGCACCGAAAGGCACGAGGCCAGGAGGATAGACAGGCAGCTGAGGGGGAGGGCGGGAAGGCAGGGGGACCCGGGGGCCTCGAGGTTCTTCATATCGTTGGAGGACGACCTCATGCGCCTCTTCGGCTCCGAGCGCATAGCTGCTATAATGGATAAGATGGGGGCCAAGGAGGGCGAGGTCATAACCCATCCTCTGGTTACCAAGTCCATAGAGAGGGCGCAGAAGAGGGTGGAGCAGAGGAACTTCGAGATAAGGAAGAGGCTACTGGAATACGACGACGTTATGAACCGCCAGAGGGAGGTGATATACGGGAGGAGGAAGAAGATACTCCTGGCCGAGGACTTGGAGGATGAGATACGCACCATAATCGAGGATGTGGTGGCGGACATCGTGGAGGCACATACGAACTCGAAGCCCCGGGAGGATTGGGATTTGGAGGGACTAAGGAGGGAGTTCAGGGAGGTCTTCCTCATAGAGCCCAAGGTGGACGGGCAGATAGACCTTGGGACCTTAGAGGAGGTCCTCTCCCAGGCCGCATGGGAACTCTACGAGAGGAGGAGGGGCCTATTCGACCCCGAGCAGATCAAGCAGTTCGAGAGGATGGCACTTCTGAGCGCTATAGATGACCTCTGGAAGGAACACCTGTACGAGATGGACCTTTTAAGGGAAGGTATAAGCCTCAGAGCTTACGGTCAGAGGGACCCCCTCGTGGAATACAAGAGGGAGGCCTTCGAGATGTTCGAAGACCTCGTGGCGAGGATAGACAGGGAGGCAGCGAAGGCCCTGTTCTGGATTCCGGTGCAGGAGTTCGAGGAGCCTCGTTGGCTCAGGAGGAGGAGAAGGGGAGGGGAGAGGCTCATACACGAGGAGACCACGGGGATGGGCTTCAAGGTCCCCGCCCCACCTCCCGTCGTGCCCGTGGAGGCCACAGGACCAGGCCCTGTCGAGGTTCCGGAGCCCCCCAAGAAGCCCTCGCCCGTCCGGGTCGGGAAGAAGGTCGGAAGGAACGATCCCTGCCCCTGCGGAAGCGGGAAGAAGTATAAAAATTGTTGCGGCAGGAAGATCTGGCGTAAGGAGACGACTTAGGAGAGGGCCCGATGGAAGCTCTGCGGGAGATACGCTCCGTGGGCATAGCTGCCAATCCCGGAAAGTCGGAGGTGCCGGAGGTGGTGAGGAAGTTCCTCGGGTTCCTGAGGAGGCGGGGCCTGGCATGTCTCTTGGAGGAGGGCCTCGGGGACCTGTTCCCCGGAACGGAGGTCGGGGACCTCGGGGGGACCGATCTGGTGGTCGCCATAGGCGGGGACGGGACCATCCTGCGCACGGCCAGGGAGCTCCGTGGGACCGTACCCATATTGGGGGTGAACCTGGGGAGGCTCGGGTTCTTGGCCGAAGTCTCGGCGGACAGACTTGAGGAGGCCTTCGGGGAGGTCCTGGATGGGAGGGTTCGGGTGGAGGAAAGGACGGGGCTTTCGGCCTACGCCGAGGGGGAGGGGGAGGTGTTCTTCGCCGTGAACGACGTGGTGCTCGAGAGGGGGGCATCCCCCAGGATGATGGAGGTCCGGGTGTTCGTGGAGGGTGAGCTTTTGGGCTCCTACCTCGCCGACGGCGTCATCCTCGCGACCCCCACGGGTTCCACGGCGTATTCACTCTCCGCAGGAGGGCCCATCGTCCATCCGGGGTTGGACGCCCTGATCCTCACCCCGATCTGTCCCCACTCCCTGTCGGTGCGCCCGATGGTACTTCCCCCGGACGAGGAGGTTGTGGTGAGGGTGCGCTCGGACAGGGGCGAGGATATGGCCCTCACGGTGGACGGACAGGTCAGATGCGGGCTCCATCCCGAGGACACGGTCAGGGTGAAGAGGGCAGAAGAGAAGGTAAAGCTCGTAGCGTTTCCGGATAGGTCCTTTTATAGTGTCCTCAGGACGAAACTTCTATGGGGAGGGGGCGATGCTGGCCGACCATATAGAGGCACTTAAGGAAGGGATGCTCTGGAGGATGTTCGGCGACGGGGATGCGGTTGAGCTGGGGCAGATGAGGGATAGGGGTGCGCCCCCTTCGGTTGTGAGGAAGCTGACCGAGGAGGTCTCCTCCCTCTTGGAGGAGGAGAGGGAGCGCAGGCAGAGGAGTCCCCTCAACTACGGACATCCCAAGGTGAAGGCCCTCTTGGAGGGGTTGGACGAGCTCCTGATGGAGGTGGCCACCTTCCGGAGGGAGGAGGTCGAAAGGTTGGTGGAGGAGCACGTCCGGTGGGAGGTGTGGATAAGGCTCGCTCCCTCGGAGATGGTTCCTAAGCTGATATTCCGGGAGGAAGATCTGCTCCCGGCGGAGGAGGTCGTGAGGGCTGTGGAGCGGCTGCCCCTCGGAGGTGCCTACCTGGACGGGTTGAGGAAGCTTCTGGAAGGGGAAAGGGAGATCGGCAGGGAAGAGCTTAAGGACCTCCTCTGGAAGGTGGAGAGGGAAGCGATAGCTCGGGACCCGGTGGGGTTCCTCATGGAGGGCCTGGCCTCCTTGATGGAGTTCTTCCTCGGAAGAAGGGTGCGGGAGGAGGACGGGGTGGACCTGGACGTTTTGGAGAACCTCTTGAGGGGGAGAGGGATGGATGAATGGGCAAGGCTCATAAGGGTACAGAGGGCTCTAGGGTACGAGGAATGGAAGTTCTCACAGGTGAGGAAGGTCCTAAAGATGTGCTACGAGGTGGAGGAGGAGAGGCCTCCCGAGGATATAACGCCGATAAGCCTGGAGGAGTTGCTCGGCCCCCGTCCGGAGGCCTCGCTCCCTCCCCTCAGGGAGCTCATAGGCCGCAGGGAGAGGTACTTCATAAGGAAGCTCTTCGGGAAGGACAGGGAGGTGTACGAGGCCGTCTTGGACCGCCTTGAGCCCATAAGGGACGCCCAGCAGGCGGAGGCGGAGCTCGAGGAATGTTATCGCATATACGGTCTGGAGGGCGACTCCAAGGTCGCCGAGGAGTTCAGGGAGGTGGTCCTCTCCCGTTACGGATAGGAGAGCGACATGGGGCTTAAGCAGGACGAATGGATACTGAGGATGTGTCGTGAGCGCAGGATGATAGAGCCCTTCGAGGAGAGGCTCGTAAGGGAGGTCGGCGACGAGAGGGTGATATCCTACGGCCTTTCTAGCTTCGGGTACGACATAAGGATAGCCGAGGAGTTCAAGGTGTTCTCGCCGGGCAAGGGAAAGCTTACAGTAGTGGACCCCAAGAACTTCGACGCCGACGCATTTACGGACTTCGGGGGGGAGGTCTGCATAATCCCCCCCAACTCCTTCGTCCTCGCCAGGTCCGTGGAGTACTTCCGGATGCCTGAGGATGTCATGGGGATAGTGATCGGGAAGAGCACCTACGCTCGCTGCGGTATAATAGTGAACATAACTCCCCTAGAACCCGGCTGGGAGGGGAACCTCACCATAGAGATATCCAACACCACCCCCCTACCTGCGAAGATATACGCAGGTGAGGGCATAGCGCAGGTCCTGTTCTTCCAGGGGGACCACGCTCCCCTGGTCACCTACGCGGACCGTAAGGGAAAGTATCAAGGGCAGAAGGGAATAGTGCTTCCCAGGGCGTAAGGAGAAGAAATGTACGAACGCCTCGTCGAACGCTTCAAGGAGTATACCGTAATACTCAGACCCGACAGGGACGAACCGGAATGGTGGGCGGGCGCGCCCTCGGTCCTAAGGACCGAGGGCGGCACTTTCTTCTTAGCTGCAAGGATGAGGGAGGGGATTTCACCTAGAGGCCGAAGGGGGTACGAGGTCCGCATCCTGGAGGGCGAGGACGGTGCCAGCTTCCGTCCGATCCGTTCCATCAAAAGGGAGGAGGTCGGAATACCTGGCTTCGAGCGTCCTTCCCTCGTGTGGGACCCCAAGACGGGAAGGTTCAAGCTCTACCTCTGCGGCCCTTTGGAGCACGGATGGGGGATATTGAAGCTTGAAGATGTGGACCATCCGAGGGAGTTCGATCCCAAGACCGCCCGTAGGGTCCTGGCCGCCCCTCCCCCTCAGGACGACTTCGTAAGTGTACGGGGCTACAAGGACCCCTTCGTGCTCTGGGACGGGGAGGAGTGGCACATGTTCGTCATAGGCTCGGACAGGGTGGAGAGGACGTATCACTTCACGAGCAGGGACGGGGAGGAGTGGACCCCGGACCCGGAGAACCCGGTCTTGGACGCAGGGGGCTGGCACAACTTCTACACCCGCCCCGCCTGCGTCCTTCCGGACGGCGTGGGATACCTGTTCGTGTACGAGGGCTCGGACCTCTCCTGGAGGGACCCCGTTTACAACATCGCCACCGGCCTGGCGTACACTTTGGACCTATCCCACATCGTGGACCTGACGTCCTCGGAACCCCTCCTCAGGAGCACGACCCCGGGGAATTACCACACCTGGAGGTACTCCCACTGGCTGAGGGTCGGGGAGAGGATCTACGTGTACGCCGAGGTCGCCTGCCCGGACGATACCAACGAGATAAGGTTGTTCGTCCTTTAATAATCGTTCACCTTAGGGAGAACCCCTTTCGTCTGATAAACCTGGCTGAAGACCTTAGAGGGCCCCAAAAAGTATCTGAACGGAGCGAAGGAGTTTTTGGGGCTGTAAACCACAGGAGGGAGATGATGGTCAAGGTAGGAGTCATAGGAGTGGGCCTGCAGGGCCAGACCCATCTGAAGTGCTATAAGGCCCTCCCCGATGTGGAGGTGGTGGCGATATCCGATGTGAACCCCGAGAGGCTCGAGGAGGTCGGGGAGCAGTACGGCGTTCCGGGGAGGTACACCGATTACAGGGAGATGTTGAAGGAGGAAAGTTTGGACGCGGTCTCGGTGGCCACCCCCGACCACCTGCACAGGGACCCGGTCCTGGCCTGCGTCGAGGCTAAGGTGAACGTGCTCTGCGAGAAACCTTTGGCAACGACGGTCGAGGACGCCGAGGCCATGGTGAAGGCCGCCAAGGATGCCGGTGTCAAGCTCATGGTCAACTTCAGCAACCGCTGGATGTCGTACATGGCCATAACCAAGAAGGCCATAGAGGACGGCGAACTGGGGGAGCCCCTCTACGCCTACGCAAGGCTCAGCAACACCATCTACGTCCCCACCGGGATGCTCAAGACATGGTCCTCCCACACCAAGCTCCCCTTCTGGCTCATGAGCCACACCGTAGATAGAGTAAGGTGGCTCTTCGGCGGGAGGGCGGTGAAGGTGTACGGGGTTGCACGCTCTAAGGTTTTGAAGAGCATGGGAATAGATACTCCGGACTTCTACGCTGCCATTGTGGAGTTCGACAACGGCGCAGTGGGGAACTTCGAGTCGTGCTGGGTGCTTCCCAACACCAGGCCGTCGGTGGTGGACTCCAAGATGGAGCTTGTGTTCACCAAGGGCAGCGTCTCCATAGATGCCCAACAGACGATGATACAGAAGGCCACGGAGTCCTCGTATACGGTCCCCGGGACCCTGTTCGTGGACATCTACGGCACCCCCGTGGGGTTCGTCATGGAGGCGATAAGGCACTTCGTAAAGTGCGTCGAGGAGGACAGGGAACCCTGGGCTTCGGGCGAGGACGGGCTCGAGGTCGTAAGGACCTGCGCAGCGATAGTCCGATCCGCCGAGACCGGGAGGCCCGTGGAGCTGTAATGGAGGAACTCAGGCCTTACCTCAAGCTCCTCTCCGTCCCCGGAGTGGGCCCCGTGAGGTACAGGGCCCTGGTGGAGAGGTTCGGCTCCCCGGAGGAGGTCCTGAAGGCTCCGGTCGCCTCCCTGGCCGAGGTCCCCGGGATGGACCGCCCCACCGCCGAGGCCATAAAGTCCCACAGGGACGAGGATTTCGTGGAGTCCCAGCTCAGGGCGGTCGAACGGACCGGGACCAAGGTCCTCTCCCTCTGGGACCTGGAGTATCCTCCCCTACTTAAGGAGATCCCCGACCCACCTCCCCTGCTCTTCGTCTTAGGGGACCCGAGTTCCCTGAGCCTTCAAGGCGTCGCCGTAGTGGGGACGAGGTCCATGACCCCCTACGGCCGATCCGTGACCGAGGAGCTGGTAAGGGGTCTCGTGGCGAGGGGCTTCGCCATATTCAGCGGAATGGCCAGGGGAATAGACGGCGTGGCCCACAGGACCGCCCTCGAGGGGGGAGGGACCACGGTGGCAGTTTTAGGGTGCGGGGTGGACGTGGTCTACCCCCCGGAGCACAGGAAGCTGAGGGACATGATAGTCCGGAAGGGCGCTGTGGCCTCCGAGTTCCCGATGGGCACGAAACCCGAAGCCCAGAACTTCCCGAGGAGGAACAGGATAATAAGCGGCATGAGCCTGGGCACCGTAGTCGTCGAGGCCGGGGAAGAGAGCGGAGCCTTGATAACTGCGGCCTTCGCCTTAGAGCAGAACAGGGAGGTCTTCGCTGTACCGGGAAGCATAAGGGCGCCCAAGAGCAGGGGGACCAACAGGCTGATACAGAGGGGAGCTGCCAAGCTCGTGGTGGACGTCGAGGACGTGGTCCAGGAACTTCCCGCCCCGAAGGGGAAGGTGGCGCTGAGGCCCCCTCCTTCGGCGGAGCCCGAGCTCTCCTCCTCGGAAAGGGAGGTACTGGAGAGGCTTTCTTACGAGCCCAAGCATGTAGACGTCCTCTCGGCCGAGGTGGGGAGGACCACCCCGGAGCTTCTGGCTTTGCTCCTTTCCTTAGAACTTAAGGGGCTCGTGCGTCAACTTCCCGGCGCTCAGTTCGTGAGGACGTGAGGACATGGCCAAGATACTCGTAGTCGAGGACGAGCCCAAGATGGCCTTCCTCTTGGAGGCCGAACTCAACGACGCCGGACACAGGGCCACCTCGGTCACCGACGGTAGGGAGGCCGTAAGGAGGGTCGAAAGGGAACACTTCGACATAGTCATAACCGACCTGAGGATGGAGGGGATGGACGGGATAGAGGTCTTGGAGAGGGTCAAGGGGCTGGACCCGCAGACAGAGGTCGTGCTCATAACCGCCTACGCAACGGCCCAGACGGCGGTGGAGGCGATGAAGAAGGGTGCTTACGATTACATCATAAAGCCCTTCGACATAGAAGAACTGAAGCTTTTGATAAAGAAGATAGAGGAGAAGCAGGGCCTGCTCTACGAGAACGCCCTCCTACAGGAGAAGGCCAGAAGGGAGGGGCTGCTGGTCGGGGGCAGGAGCCCGGCCATGAGGAAGGTGCTGGAGCTTATAGATAAGGTCGCACCCACCGACGCCACCGTGCTCGTCCTCGGGGAAAGCGGCACTGGGAAGGAACTCGTGGCCAGGAGGATACACCATACGAGCCCGAGGAGGGATAAACCCTTAGTGGCGGTCCACTGCGCCACGTTCCCCGAGAACCTCCTCGAAAGCGAACTCTTCGGGTACGAGAGGGGGGCCTTCACCGGGGCGAACAGGAGGAAGGTAGGGCACTTCGAATACGCCGACGGCGGGACCATCTTCTTGGACGAGGTGGGGGAGCTTCCGGCATCCGTCCAGGCCAAGCTCCTCAGGTTCCTCCAGGAGAGGCAGTTCACCAGGCTGGGCGGAGTGGAGCCCGTCCGTGTGGACGTGAGGGTCATAGCTGCCACCAACAGGGACTTAGAGAGGGAGGTGAGGGAGGGAAGGTTCAGGGAGGACCTGTTCTACAGACTGAACGTCTTCCCCATAGAGCTTCCACCCCTCAGGGAGAGGAGGGAGGACATCCCCCTCTTGGTCGAGCACTTCCTGAGGCAGAGGAACCGCCCTCCGGACGTCGTCTCCCCCGAGGCCATGGAGGCCCTCCTCGCCTACGATTGGCCCGGCAACGTGAGGGAGCTGGAGAACGTTATAGAGAGGGCCCTGATACTTGCCGGGGAAGGAAGGATAACCCCCGACCTCCTCCCCTTCGGGAGGCCCAAGGCAGGAGCCAAGGTGGAGCTTCCGGACGAGGGGGTGAACTTGGAGGAGGTAGAAAGGGAACTCATAACCCAGGCCCTAGAGAAGGCCGGATGGAACAAGGCTAAGGCAGCTAAACTCTTAGGAATAACCCGAAGGAGGCTTTACTCGCGGATGGAGGCCCTGGGGATAAGGAAGTGAACATCCTCGAGAAGCTGGGAACCGCTTTCGCCAGGTGGCGCCTCCGGAAGGTCGGGCAAGAAAGCTTCGACTTGCACGAGGTCGTAAGTTCAGTGCGAAGGGTCCTCGTCGTCCTTCCCCCCGGGGACCTGACGGTGGAGGAGCTGGACCTCCTCGTATCCCCGCTCTCGCCCGAGGGGGTCACCCTGCTGTGCGTGGGGAGGCCCTCGATCGCCGTGGACGGCTGGGAGGTCAGGGAGCTTTCGCACGAGGACCTCACCCTCCTGCGCCTCCCCAGAAAGGAGGCCCTGAAGGAATTCGGAGGTTACGACCTCGCCGTGGACCTCCACCTCCCCTACTTCCTCCCTTCGGCCTACATCTGCGGCACAAGCGGCGCATCGCTCAGGGTCAGCACGGACCCCGAGGCCCCCTTCCCCTTCTTCAACCTCCGGTACTCTACCGGGGCGGAGTCCCTCGGGGATAGGTGCCGTTCCTTAGGGAAGCTCTTCATGTCGTTGGCTTGGGGTCGTAGGGCATGTTCATGAGGGCTGCGAAGCTTTCCGGGTGGCTTTCGACCGAGAGGGTGGGCCACGGTTGACCCTCGTAGGGACGGAACTTCGTCACCCTCTCGTACGGCGGGTCCATCCTCACCAGGCCGAAGTCCTCGCTTATGGCCCTCCTCACGGCCCTCTCCGCTCCCTCCCTTATCCTCCTGCAGGCTTCCTTAGGGGAGAGGTGCACTGCGGCGTAGTTCCTGCGCATGTACTCCTCCGCCGTGCACTCGTCCCCCTTTCCGGGGGTAAGGCCCCTCTTCACGGATACTGTCTCTATGCCCGGGACCAGCTCCCTGGCCTCCTTCGTGAAGGCCTCGTCCCCTGCTCCGAATATGCACCTCACCCCCAACTCCCCTGCACAGAAGGCGAGCTGGCCGAACTCCCCTATGGAAACCCCGTTTACAGAAAGGTCCAGGTAGCGGAAGCTCTGGGTGTGGGCTAGATGAGCAAACTCGCTTCCGGCCTTGGCATGCTGCCCGACCCACGCCACGGCATCGTACGAACCGTCAAGCTCCAACGGCCAACCCCTCGGCCAACCCCTCAAAAGCTCCACCCTAGGGTCCAAGAGCTTGGGGGAGATCGCTCCAGGCCCGTGACCGTCCGCAACCGTCACATGGGTGGCACCGCCGGCGAAGAAGCCCTCGACAGCTGCGTTCACCTCCTCGGTCAGGAACTCCTTAGCGAGCTCGTAGTACCTGGACTCCGGCCTGCACCAGTTCTCGAAGTCGATCACCCCTGCGACCCCCTCCAGGTCGGTCATCAGGTAGATCCTCATCCTGTCCTCCTCGTCGAAGACCGCAAGGTCCGCCTTCGGTGACCACGCCCTAAGGACAGAAGAGCACATCCTTAAGGTCGTCGCCCTCGAGCCCGAGCCTCCTTAGGAACTCCAAATGCGGGGCGAAATCCCCCACCTCATATAGGTCGTGGGCGTCGCTTGCGAGGGCCACCTTCACCCCCTCCTCGAGGCAGGTCCCGAAGAACTCGGGGTCCGGCTCGTTGGTGTGGAAGTTGAGCTCAGCTGCCACACCGTAGTCCGCCAGCAGCCTGGCCATGGGGCGGAACAGGTGCCTCGGAACCTCGGTCCCCTCCCTCCTGAAGAAGCGGAAGGGATGGGCTAAGACCCCGACGCCGTTTCTAAGGAGGCTTTCCGTGACATGCATGAAGCCCCTCTCCTCGTCCCTGGAATGCGCCTGAGGAAGCTTATGTACGGCTCCCACGAGCAGGTCCCAGCCCTCGGCGTCCTCCTCCAGGAGGCTCAGGTTTCCGTACCTGTCACATTCGACCTCCAGGCCGAGCTTGACGAAGGAGGAACGAAGTTCCTCCATCTCCTTCCGGTACGCCCTCATGCGGTCCCTGCCCTCGTCCCTGTACCTGCGCAGGAGGTGGGGTTCCTCTATGAACCTTCCGGACCAGTACTCCTCCGGGGACACGTAGAGCTGTCCTGCGTGCTCGGTGAGCACTATCCCCGAAAGCCCGAACTTCTCAGCCCTCTCCATCGCCCCTGGAGCCGTCACCGTGGAGGCGCAGTAGGCGTAGTGGGTGTGGACGTGGACATCCACTAAGGGAGGCTCCGAGGGCAGCTTGAGGGATTCCTCCCTTAAGCTGACCTCCCTCCCCCTGAGGGTTATCCTCAGGAACCTGAACGGTTCCTCGCAGAGTGCCGGGCATACGACGTACCCCACGCCTCCAGCGTACGTAAGTTCATGTCCCCTGTGCAGGTGCCCGCTTACGGAAAGCACCACACCGCTTTCGGAGTAGGTCCTCATCACCTCCCGGGAGTTTGTGAGGTTATACGGGTACGTGCTCTCTATGGGAGGGTAGATCGGGTTGTGCTGGAGGGCCACGATGGGGACGCCGGGATGTGAGGATGCTACGTCCCTTACGAGCTTCAGCCCATCCCGGGACCTCTCCGCCCTGTCCTGGGGATCGTACCTGTCCACGAAGGTAAGGAGCAAGTATCCCTTGACCTCGTGGACCCCAGGACGGTCCCCGAACGTGCGAAGGAGACGGTCCGGGTCGCCGTCGTGGTTTCCGGGGACGACGATCACGGGGAAGCTCAGGCCCTCGAGCTCCTCCCTCAGGGCCTCGAGGTCCTCCTCGGCCCCAGGCGCCTCCCCGTCGTCCACGAGGTCGCCTATAAGGACCAGGGCGTCGGGAGGGGAGGAGAGCTCGAGCCTCCTCAACGCACGCCGGAGTAGTTCCTTGCCGAGGTGGGCGTTCCTCTCCGGGATGGGACATATACGCTCGGCCCTTCCCACGTAGTGCAGGTCGGCCATCACGACGAGGTCTAAGTTATCCCTTCCCTTCACATCACCTCCCCTCAGACGACGAAGGTCCCGTCGGTGAGGAACGGGTTGTACCTCCTCTCCCAGCCTATCGTGGTCTCGGGGCCGTGTCCGGGATGGACCACCACATCGTCCCCCAAGGGGAGGAGCTTCTCTGCTATGGAGCGCATAAGCTCCCCGAAGGAACCTCCGGGGAGGTCCCACCTTCCCACGCTCCCCCTGAAGAGCACGTCCCCGCAGAAGAGGTGTCCGTCCACGAAGAGGGAGGTCGAACCGGGGCTGTGGCCCGGGGTGTGGATTGCCCTCATGCTCAGGCGTCCGAACCTGATCTCCCCCTCCTCGAGGAACCTGTCGGCCGGGGGGACCGTCACGGGAACCCCTAAGAACATGGCCGAACCGTTGAGGTTCCCGTCCGTGAGCATGTTCCCGTCCGAAGGATGTATCCACACTTCCGCCCCCGTAGCCTCCTTGACCTGGCCGTTCGCACCTACGTGGTCGTAGTGTCCGTGGGTGTCCACTATGGCCACGACCTCGAGCCCCTGGGTCTCCCTCAGGACCCTGTCCGGTTCCGCCCCGGGGTCCACGACCACGGCCTCCCCCGTCTCCTCGCAGGATATTATGTAACAGTTGGTCTCCAACGCCCCTACGACTATCCTCTTTATCCTCATAGCATCCCCACGGGGTCCATATCCGGAACTACCGTGACCTCCCTCCTCCTGGCCTCGGGCCTGAGCCTACCGTCGGCCTCGGCCCACGCCCTGTGCAGGGATACGTGGTCCCCCTTGAGGAGGACCTGCCACCTGAAGTACCCCCTCAGCCTCCCCAAGGGGGCCTCCGCAGGCCCGAGGACCTCTATCCTGTCGCTTTTCAATGCCTCCCCGTACATCTCGGCCACCTGTCGGACCTCGGCCTCTTCCTTCCCCCTGAACCTTATCAAAAGCAACCTCTTGAAGGGTGGATAGCCCAGGGCCTTCCTCTCCCTCAGCTCCTCCTCGGCGTACCCCTCGAAGTCGTGGTTTACTGCGAACCTTATGGCCCTCTCCTTTGGGGAGTACGTCTGTATCACCACCTCCCCGGGGAGGTCCCCCCTTCCCGTCCTCCCTGCCACCTGCGTCAGGAGCTGGAAGGTCCTCTCCCCGGCCCTGAAGTCGGGAAGCGAAAGCGAGACGTCCGCCGAGACCACCCCCACGAGCGTCACCTCGGGGTAGTCCAGGCCCTTCGCCACCATCTGCGTGCCAAGGAGCACGTCCCCCTCGCTCCAGAACCTGTCCAGCAGCCTCCAGTGTGCCCCCTTCCTCCCCGTGGTGTCCAGGTCCATCCTCACCACCTCGGCCTCGGGGAACGACCTCTCCAACGCCTCCTCCACCCTTTCGGTCCCCAGTCCCCTCGGCCTGAGGTGCACCCCTCCACAGTTGGGGCAGGAGGAGGGGACTTTCTTCCTGAAGCCGCAGTAGTGGCAGACCAAGTTCCTTCCAGCTGCGTGATAAGTGAGGCTCACACGGCAGTGCGGACACCTGAAGACGTGCCCACAGTCCGGGCACTGGACGAATGCAGCGTACCCCCTGCGGTTCTGCAGGAGTATGACCTTCTCCCTCCGCTCCAACCTCTCCCTCACCTTCTCTAAGAGCAGGTCCGAGAAGGGCCACCTCCCCTTCCTCATGTCCACCACCTCGACCTCGGGAAGCGGCCTCCCCCTTATCCTTTCGGGGAGCCTGACGAGCACGAACTTCCCCTTCAGGGCGTTGTAGTAGGACTCCAAGGAAGGGGTGGCCGAGCCCAAGATCGCCACCCCCTTCGACATCTTCATCCTCACGACCGCCACGTCCCTGGCGTTGTACCTCGGGGAGGTATCGTACTGCTTGTACGTCGTCTCGTGCTCCTCGTCCACGACTATAAGGCCCAGGTCCGGCACGGGTGCGAAGACAGCTGACCTCGCACCTATCACTATCCTCCGCATCCCTTCCCTGACCATCCTCCATGCGTCGTACCTTTCACCCTCGGAGAGCCCGCTGTGTAGCACCGCCACCTGCTCGCCGAACCATCCCTTGAACCTCCTCACGGTCTGGGGCGTCAAGGATATCTCCGGCACGAGTACTATCGCTCCCTTCCCGAGCTTCAAGGCCCTGTCCATCGCCTCCAAGTACACCCTCGTCTTCCCGCTCCCTGTGACCCCCCAGAGAAGCACCGTGCGGTAGAACCCGCCCTCGAGGGCCTCCTGGACGACCCTCAGGGCCTCCTCCTGGTGGGATGTGAGGGGGCTTTCGTCCGGAGGCTCGCCCCTGACCTCTGCAAACGGGTCCCGGACCACCTCCTCCTCCACTAAGTCTACCAGACCCTTGGCCTGTAACCTTCTCACCGAATCCCTACCTATCCTCCATCTACCCTCGAGCTCCGAGAGCCTGACCTCCCCACCCCTCTCCCAGAGGACCCTGAGGCACTCTGCCTGCCTCGGGGCCCTAGCTTCAAGCTCTGCGAGCCTCAGGTCCAGCTCCTCCTTGGGCACCCTGAGCCTTACGGTCCGCACCCTTACGGTCCCGGGCCTCGGTCCCTCGAGCTTCCTCGCCGAGGCCTCCCTGAACAGTCCCGAGGGGACGGCCGCCTTTATGGCCTCCCCCCAGGAGCAGAGGTAGTACTCGGCCACCCATCTGGTGAGGTGGAGGAGGTCCTCCGGCAGGACGGGCTCCGGGTCCACGATGTCGAGGATCGGCGACACTTCCACGTTCGGCGGGGAATCCGAAACCTCGACGACGAAGCCCGTCCTGACCTTCCCCCTGAACCTCACCAGGACCCTATGTCCCGGGACGACGTTCCATCCGTGCGGAACCTCGTATGTAAAGGTCTTATCCAAAGGAATCGGAAGGGCCACCTGTGCGTACATCTGAAGAACCCTACCTCGGCAGTTCCTCCTCCCAGGGGAACGGGCCTTCCACGACCTCGACGCCTCCCCCGGAGAAGAGCAACCTCACCGGTTCCCTGGTCCACCCGGAGTCGTCCACCGGCCTTCCGTTCAGGGCGAACTCGACCCCGTGCGGCTTGCCCAGCAGTACCTCTATCCTCCCCCTCGCCTCCCACTGCACCTCCCTGTCCGTGGGCACGAACCCGACGTAAAAGAGCTTCCCGTCGGACGCCACAGCGAGCCACGTCCTCTCCCTCGCCCTTCCCGAGAGGACGAGGGGCACCTCCCGAGATGTCGTCCTTACAGTGTCGCGGGGGACCGGGGAGGTTTCGGGCGTAGGTCCGGGCTTCCTTCCCAAGAGCGAAGCAAGCCCTAAGGCCACCACGAGCCCGACGGCCGCTCCGTAGCGCCAAGGGAAGGGCCTTCCTTCGGAAGGGGCCTCCTCGGGCTCGGCCGGGAAGGTCCTGTCGAACTCGGCCAGGACCTCGTCAGGGTCCAGCCCCACCTCCTCGGCGTACGCCTTCACGAACATCCTCACGTAGGGGCGAGGGAGGAAGGAGAAGTCCCCATCTTCCATGGCCCGTAGGTACTCCAGCTTTATCCTCGTGTTTCCGGATATCTCTCCCAGCGATATTCCCTTGGCCTCCCTCGCCTCCCTGAGCCTCTTGTGAAGCTCCGCCATATCTCAGCGCCTTACGTGCCTCGGGTCGGTTATCCTCAGGGTCCTTTCTACCTTCTTCTCCCTGGAAGTCCTCCTCTTCTCCTCCAGGAACCTCTCGTACTCCTCCCTGTCCAAGGGGATATCCACGGGCTCTCCCTTGGCCCCCGAGAGGATGACGGCGTTCAGGAACTCCACCGACCAGACCCCCTCGACGCCTGGGGATATGAGGGGCTCGTCGTAAAGGATGGAGCGGGCGAAGTTCCTTATTATCGCCTTGTGCCCCGTCTCCCTCTCCTCTAAGGGGACTTCAACGGGGGTGGCCTTCGGGCTCGCCCACATCTCCTTTGAGGTCCTGGCGAACTCAGATACCGGAACTTCGAGCTCCCAGAAGTGTAGCTTCCCGTCCCTTATCACGAGCTTACCCCTGTCGCCGCAGAGCTCCATGTAGCTTTCACCCGGATGTTCTATCGTGCTCGTGTAATAATAGCCCCTTGCGCCGTTCGGGTAGTCCAGGATCGCATGCACCTCGTCCTCGACCTCTATGTCGTGCAGCTTCGTCCTGGTCCAGGCCGTGACCCTGCTCGGAAGGCCCCCGAGCCACATAAATAGGTCTATGCCGTGCGGGGCCTGGTTTATCATCACCCCACCTCCCTCGCCCCTCCATGTGGCCCTCCAGCCTGCGGAGTTGTAGTAGGTCTGGGTGCGGAAGTTCGGGTCCACGAAGCAAGTCCTGTATATCTCCCCCAGCCTCCCCTCCTCCACGAGCCTCCTAGCGGCCTGGTAGACCGGAAGGCTCCTGCGCTGATACATGACCGCGAACTTCACCCCGGTCTCCTCGGCGGTCCTCGCCATCTCGTCCGCTGCCTTTACGGTCACGGCTATCGGCTTCTCGGAGAGGACGTGGAGTCCCTTCTTCATAGCGTATATGGAGATGGGAGGATGGTCGTAGTGAGGTGTTGCGACTATCACGGCGTCGGCGAGCCCGCTGTCTATAAGTTCCCTGTAGTCCTCGAACCCCTCGACCCCGTACTTCTCCACGAGGGGCTTGTACGCCTCCTCATCCACGTCGCAAACCGCCGTGAGCTGGACCTCCTCCACGTCCTGCATCGTGTCGCAGTGTCCCGTCCCCATGCCTCCCGTACCTATCACTCCTATCCTCACCTTCTCCATCTCTACCCTCCTTGGTTTATGGCCTGTCACATCTCCTCCCAGGGAAGCTTCCGGAAATAGAAAAGGTGCGTCCTGCACCCACAGTCCGACGAACCGAACCCGGGGACCAGCTCCTCCGCCCCCGGAAGTTCGGCCACCTTCCTGGCCAACTCGCACTCCCCGTCCTGACCGAACCTCACCTCGACCCCCACCCAGTCGGCCCTCTCCCTTAGGTAGTCTATATGCCACCTCGGCCTCTTACTTCCCCTCCTGTGCCTGGCCGCCCTCGAGTACAACCCCCTCTTAGCCCTCCCGACGTATATGTAATACCCGGAAGGGAACTCGAACCTTCCGAGCCTGCCCACGGTTATCTCCTCGGGCTCGTCCAGCCTGAGGAGAAGAAGGTACAGACCTCCGTCCATCTCAACTTAAGATGTGGATGTTCCCGACCCTGACCTCCTCCAGCCCTGCGGACTTGGCCGCCCCGACGGCCTCCAAGGCGTGTCCACGGGACGTCCTGGGAAGGTCGAAGAAGAGGAAGTCCGGGTGGAACGCCAGGAGGGAGTAAGGTATCCTCGGGTCCACATCGGCTATGAACTTGGCTATCCTGCCGACCTCCTCGGCGTCCACGTACCCCGGGACCAGGAGGGTGCTCGCCACGACCAGGGGCGGCTCCGGCCTCTCCTCGAACCTCTCCCCCGCCCTCCTGAAGTTCTCGAGCGTGGCCTCGTTGATGCTGCCTGTGAGCGCCTGGTGGAGCACGGGGTCCAAGGCCTTTATGTCGAACTTCACCGTCCCCCCACTCCTTAAAGAAAGTTCCACGGCCTCGTCCATGAGCTTCGGGGAAGCCTGGCCCGAAGTCTCCCAACAGACCGCCACCCCCCTCTCGGCCAGTAGCCTTCCCGAGGCCAGGGCGTGGGGCATCTGGGAGGAAGGGTCCCCTCCGAAGAAGCAGACGCAGAAGGTCCTCTCCTCCGCAAGGTCCGCCAGCTCCTCAGCGCTCATGGTGTTTCCTTCAGGCGACATTGTTCGGAAGTGCCAGTTCTGACAGAAGAGACAATCCAGGGAGCAGCTCGCATAGAAAACTGCCAAGTTGTGGTAACCCCTCTTGGTGTGGCCCGCACAGACCCAGTCCGCGACGCAGTTCGTGGGGAGGGGGTCCTTGTACCAGTGGAGGAACCCCCTCTCGGGGGTTCCGGCCACATGGAAGAGCTTACCGTCCCTTACGGTCCTCAGCCCACAGTATCCCACCTCCCCCTCCCCTATCCTGCAGTTCCTCGCACAGAGCCCGCAGGGTATTCCGTCGGGGGAGTCCGGAGGAAAGGCCGGGAGGCCGAACTCCTCCCTGGCGCTCCTGTGGGCCTCGTGGATGTAAGTGAGAGCTTCCTCGGGCTTCCTCCTTATGCAGGAAAGGCACACCTCCAGGTGGGCCGGGGTCGGAGCTCCGCATATTCGGCATCTCCCTCTCATCCCTTCCCCACCATCCTGAGGAACTCCTCCTCGGTTATCGTCTTCACTCCGAGCTGACGGGCCCTTTCGAGCTTGGAGCCCGGGTTCTCACCCACGACCACGTAATCCGTCCTCCTGCTCACCGAGCTCGAGGCCTCACCTCCGAGCTTCCTTATAAGCTCCTCGGCCTCGGAACGGGTCATGGAGGAGAGGGTCCCCGTGAACACGAACTTCTTCCCTGAAAGCGGCCCTGCGGCCTCCTTTTCGACCTCGAACTTGAGCCCCGCCCTCTTGAGCTTCTCCAGCACCCTCATGTTCTCCTCGTGGGAGAAGAAGTCCACCACGCTCCCTGCGACCTCCGGCCCTATCCCCGGGACGGATTCCAGCTCATCGGCCGATGCCTCCGCAAGCCTGTCTATGGAGCCGAAGTGGTCCATGAGGACCCTGGCCACGTGCTCACCCACATGTCTTATCCCTAAGGCGCACAATACCCTTGCAGGTTCCCTCTCCTTGCTCCTCTCCAAGGCCTCCAGCAGGTTCTCTGCGGATTTCTCGGCCATCCTATCGAGCGAGGCGAGTTGTTCCTTGGTCAAGAAGTACAGGTCGCCCACATCCTTAACTAAGCCCCTGTCCACGAGCTGGGCCACGAGCTTGACCCCCAGCCCTTCTATGTCCATGGCGTTCTTGGAGGCGAAGTACCTTATCCTCTCCTTGACCTGTGCCGGACAGGCGGAATTGGTGCACCTGTGCGCGGCCTCGTCCGGGAGCCTCACCACCTTCGCCCCGCAGACGGGGCACCTCTCCGGCATCCTGAAGGGCCTTTCCTTTCCCGTCCTCCTCTCCTTCACGACCGCCACCACCTCGGGTATCACATCCCCGGCCCTCTGCACTATCACCGTATCCCCTATCCTTACGTCCTTCTTATCTATCTCGTCCTGGTTGTGGAGGGTGGCCCTCTTGACCTCCACCCCGCCCACGTGCACGGGCTCCATGATCGCCACGGGGGTGAGGACCCCGGTCCTACCCACCTGGACCACTATGTCCTTTATGACCGTGGTGGCCTGCCTCGGGGGGAACTTGTACGCTATGGCCCAACGGGGACTCCTGGCCTTCTCCCCCAGCCTCCTTTGGAGGTCGAGCCTGTTGACCTTGATGACGACCCCGTCGGCCTCGTAGGGGAGCTCCTCCCTAATCTTCAGAAGCTCCCTGTAGTAGTCCACCGCCTCGTCTACGTTCCTGCAGAGCCTGTTGAGTGGGTTGGTCCTCAGGCCCCAGCTCCTCAAGGCCTGGAGCACCTCCCAGTGGGTGGAGAACTCCCTTCCCACCACCTGTCCCACCCCGTAGAAGAATATGTCCAAGGGCCTCGAAGCGGTTATCCTCGGGTCCAGCTGCCGCACCGAGCCGGCGGCAGCGTTCCTCGGGTTTGCGAAGGGTGGCTCCCCCTCCTCCGCCCTCCTCCGGTTCAGCTCCCTGAAGTCCTCTATGTGCATTATCACCTCCCCCCTCACCTCCAGCCTTTCGGGGGGGTCCCCCAGAAGGACCAAGGGAACCGCCCTTATGGTCCTCAGGTTCTGGGTCACGTCCTCCCCCACGAACCCATCCCCCCTCGTGGAGCCCACCACGAGCCTCCCCCTCTCGTAGACCAGTTCCACCCCGAGCCCGTCGAGCTTCGGTTCGGCGACATATTCTATGTCTTCGTCCGTCCCCAAGAACCTCTTCACCCTCTCGTCGAACTCCCTCACCTCCTCCTCGTCCATGGCGTTGTCCAAGCTCAACATGGGTATAGTGTGGGGGACGGTCCCGAACTCCTCGGCGGGCTGGGCGCCCACCCTCTGGGTCGGGGAGTCCGGAGTTACGAACTCCGGGAACTTCTCCTCGAGCTCCTGAAGCTCCCTGAAGAGCCTGTCGTATTCGGCATCGGATATCTCCGGAGAATCCAAGACGTAGTACCTGTAGTTGTGATACCTTATAAGCTCCCTTAGCTCCTCTATCCGCCTTCTGGCCTCCTCCTTGGTCATATCCGCCTCCTAAACCCTGAGGGATTCTAAGAAAAGACGGACTATGAGTATGAGAAGGATGAGGATCAAAGGCGAGAAGTCCAACCCTGCGGTCCAGAGCGCCCTGGGGAGCCTCCTGCGTATGGGGCCCAAGGCCGGCTCCGTTATGCGATGTAGGAACTGGACCAGGGGATTGTAAGGGTTCACGTGGAACCATGAGACCACCACCCTCACGACCACTATCCACATGTAAAAGTTCAAAAGCCCTGAGGCTATGCCTATGAGTCCGTTGACGAAGTGTCTAGCATCGAACATGTCGTCCCCCGAAGGCTACGAAGGCCTCGGCCCAAATATGGCCGTGCCTATCCGGACCATCGTGGACCCTTCCTCTATCGCAACTTCGAAGTCCCCGCTCATCCCCATAGAAAGCACCGGAAGTTGGACTCCTAACTCCCGCTCGGCCTCCTCCCTCAGCTCCCTCAGGAGCGAGAAAGCCTTCCTCACCTTCCCCTCGTCCTCCGTGAGAGGTCCTATGGTCATGAGCCCCCTCACGGAGACCCCCTCAAGCTCCAGTAGTCCCCCCACGAGGTCTAAGGTCCCCTCGGGCGAAACTCCGAACTTGGTCTCCTCGCCGGATGTGTTCACCTCCACGAGGACCTCTACTGTCCTTCCGGTCTGCAAGGCCCTCTTGGATATCTCCTCCCCGAGCCTGAGGCTGTCCACGGATTGGATGACTTCGAAAAGCTTCAGGGCCTTTTTGACCTTGTTCCTCTGGAGGTGGCCTATCATATGCTTACGGAAGGGAAGTCGGATAAGGGGGAACTTAGCCTCGGCCTCCTGGACCCTGTTCTCCCCCACCACCTTCACCCCAACCCTTATGGCCTCCTCGATCTCCTCCGGAGTCCTGCCCTTGGTCGCCGCCACGAGGACCACCTCCTC
>Ga0164318_10000914_pt1 | contig 24716 bp, 17 predicted proteins | sample GuaBasSedimGuay9_FD_113734 | JGI IMG/M metagenome (GOLD analysis project Ga0164318, IMG submission 113734) | Subseafloor sediment microbial communities from Guaymas Basin, Gulf of California, Mexico - Guay9, Core 4571-4, 0-3 cm | ecosystem: Environmental > Aquatic > Marine > Hydrothermal vents...
TGAAAACTACCGGATAAATTCCATCTGAATTTAATAGACCCCATTCCGTATTGCCATTCCTGGAGATTAACAAATTCAACACCATTTCGTGCCAGAATACCACTCGCGCCAAACTGACTTTTTGGATAGACGGTATTTTTATAAATAACTGCCGGTCCACCGGTAGCGAATACGATATTTTCCGATAGACAAGTTATTAAAGAATTATTACTGATTCCAATAATTCCCACCGCAATATTTTTATGAATTAAAATATCAATAATCTTAGTCTTATCAATAATTTTAATCCCCTTTCTTTTAACTTCCGCTTCAAGAACTTCCGTCATTTTTTTTGAGGTGTACGGTCCAATTGATGAACCTCTTTGACAAGGGTCGTGATCGGTTTTATATCCAACAAATTCACCATAAGAATTAAAGGGAAAATCCACACCGAGATTAACGAGATGAAAAAATTCCTGCAATGAATGCGCCGACTCACACAGAGCGATATCACCGTCCATTGCCCCGCCTGCGAAGAAAGTTTTTGCCATTTTTATAGGTGAGTCCGGAAAATCACCCGCTACGGACAATTTGTAATATGTTTGTTTATCAGAGCCGGTATTTCTGGAAGTTCCTGCTTTTAGATTTTCAGTTACGATAGCGATATTCTTAACGCCTAAGTCGTAAAGATGTATCGCCGCGTTAAATCCCGCAGCGCCTGATCCTACAATTAAAACATCGTAAACATATTTATCAGTTGATTGTTTCATTTTTTTGTAAAATCAGTAATTCAGTTTACTTGTTGCCAATCAGATTTTTATAATAATCATCATAAATAATGCAGCCGGTGTTTAGCTGCTTAATCATTAATTTTGAGCAACCGGAACAAGCGATACAATAATTGATTTTTTCATTATCGGATATTTTTTTCGGGTAGAGAGGATCCGCAAAAGACATTCTGCCGAACCCGACAAAATCAGTATAATTTTTTTCGATGTTTTCGTTGGCAAAATCAAGTGCGTCCTCTTTTAAAATTGAATAAGCGGATCCAATAACTTTCATTTTGGATTTTAAATTTGTTAATAAATCCTTCGCAAATTTTGCATACCGGAAATGATTCAAAAATAAATTTTTTGAACCATTTGTCGGTCGCGTAACTTCAGAGGTCACTCCAGGAATACCGGCAGAAATATTTACATAATCCATTCCGAGAACATTCATTAATTCTATGAGTTTAGCCTGCTGAGTCAGATCTTCAATCAGTTCGTTTGGTCCGTTAGTACCGCATCCGCCTCTAATTGCTTCATACATAGAAATTCTTGAACCGAGAATAAAGTTTTTATTTTTACATTTTGCTTTGATTTCCGAAATACTTTCAGATAAAAATCGTGTTCTGTTTTCAAATGACCCACCCCATTTATCATTTCTTGCATTCATTGGCCTTAGCATTTCTGCACCGAAATATCCATGACACATTTTAAAATCAATTCCGTCTGCACCAACTTTTTCAGCAAGCAAAGCGCAATTAACAAAAAATTGTCTTATTTCTTCAACTTCATCAGTTGAGAGATATTTATATTCATCCGGCTGCCCCGGACACAAGGTAACTTTTTCAGAAAAGTCACCGCTTTTCATTCCGGAATGAGAAATTTGAAAAAGTAAAATTGAATCATTATTTATTTTTTTAAACTCTTCAACCAGTTTTTTAAAACTGTCAAGATTCTTTTCGTTTAAAATCAATCCGTTTATGCGCGCAAGAGATGTGCTTACAACAGAGATAGCTTCAACAATAACCACTCCCCATGTTCCCTGAGCAAGTTTTTTGTATCTGTTGATAGTCATTTCGGACGGCTTCCCTCCATCAACACAATCATTTCCTTCCATAGGTTGAGAAACAAATCTATTTACTGCGGTAAGTTTCCTGAGATTACATTCATCAAAAACATTCATATTATATTATATTTGTTAATTTAATTAGTTATCTAATGTCGACACAAAATTAGCATTATAAGTCCAAGGTCAAGCGCCAATCATTTTTTTTAATATTTCCGCATCATTTAGAAATTGTTCGGGAGAATCATTTTTTACAAATTCCATAATAGCATACACATCATTTTCCATGGTAGAAATTTTATCAAAATATTTCCCCCATTTTTCTTTTCCTTCAATTAAGGGCAAACGAATAAAATTTTCTTTTGTCCATTGAAAAACATGTATATTTTTTACCCAGGGGAAAATAAGATCAAGTTTTCTCAAGTTCTCATCATCCGAGTAACTTGGATCCGGCTGCCAATACGTCTTAACATTTTCCATATTAATTTTTTTGAGCAGATCTACCGATGATTCTCCTGTATCGGTCAAAGTATTAATATGTGATTCAAACGCGATTTCAATATTTTCTTCAACAGCAAGTTTAGCGATTGACTTAGTTTCTTCGATAATTTTATTTCGATAATCTTCATTAGCTTCAGAAGAACCTATCTTACCCGCCCAGACACGAATAGCAGGTGCATTCAAAGCGGTAGCGGAATCCAAAACCGATTTGAAATCCAAACCGTTTTCAGCACTATAACCAAGTGTATAATACGAGCCGTAGGCGATAATATTTAGTCCCGCGTCAATAGTTATTTTATAAACTTCAGCAGCAGTTTTTACATCACCATGCGGAACATGAATATCGCCTCCCCATTCGATTCCATCTAAACCTGCCTTTACGGCAAGACCAACGATTTTTTTCGGATTAAGGCCACGAAAAGTTATTGATGTTAAACCTGAAAGAATCTTATTATTTATCATTTTTTTATATTTTATTTATTATTTGTAAATTGTATCATAATAAATCGTATGAATCTATAACAATCTGAAATTATTTTATACAATATGATAATATTAAAGTCTAAATCAACTTACTTTATCATTTTAAATTTAATATATATTATATTCAAAAATTTGTTTGAAGTCAAACAGGTCGTTACATTTTATTTTTAGCAACTATTTAATTTTGAGTGTCAGGCTTTCCGAATGCAATGCTTCATATGCACCTCTCTTTTCCGCTCTATCAAACTGGTCTGATTTCAAACACGATTTTAAATAATCTTTGTGTTTTTGAATTGTATTCATCAAGTAGAAAAATTCTAAATCACTAACATCTTTTGATACCGCAAAAAAACTGATATAATCGGTTAGCTCATCAAGTCTTTCTGAAGTAAGAGTAATATACCACGATCCCGGCAATGCAGTCGGTGAAGGAGGAACCGGATTGTCACAAAACCAGTCTTCAAGATCGTGAATATACATTCTTGCAAATAAATGATTATGATTCTTTGCATATTCTTTCGCAAAATATATTAAGTGCGGAAGCCGGTTCAACTCATAATACCATTTAGGCATTATTAATTCAAACGGCTGGATTTTACTTAATTCATTAGAATTTATTTGCCGCGTTTTCATTGAGAGATGATTAACAACGCTCCAATTTGTTAGAATATATTCTTTGTTTTCCGCAGTCGCGTGCCAAGTATCAATATTAAACAAAAGTGTTCTTTTTATTGATTTTCCATCTATTTTAAAATTAAAAGTATGATTTTTATACTGAACAACTAACGCATCGTCTATGTTTGTGTCAACAGAACAAGGTTTTAACGCAAAAAACCGACGCAAATCGGCAACCGCTTGTTTATAATTCCCTTTAGTCGCATTGGTTTTAGCGCTTTTTAAAATCGAAGAGTTATCCCGCTTAAAATTAAATTTACTGAAGAAACATTTGTAAGATGAATTTATATCGCTAACAGGTTTATAAGGCTTTTTGTTTATTTTACTGAATTTTTCCCATTCCAATTTGAGCATCCGAAGCATTAGATTGGTTGGCACTTCAGACGCAAATCCTTTGTCACGCGCATTTGGAAAAGTTTCCCAATTAAGAAAATAACTTCCGCATCCTGAAAGATTAACCTGCATATTAGAAATATCTGAATGAATATAAGAAGTGAAATCCGGCGACCTGCAAATGGGCGCGTATTTCGGAAGCATAGTTGTTTCATCAAGAATATAAGCGTAAGCAATATTTTTATATAAAAACCTGTTCTTAAAAAAACAAACTAAACCGTAGCGAGGATTATAATTAATACCACCGTTTCCAATCATGCTGTCAATTGATCCGCCACCGTGGAAATCCCATCGGTTTGTCCAATCTGTAATTTGGTAGATTTTCCATCCTGTTGCTTCGCGTCGCGCAGCGTAAATTTGAGTGTTTCCGTCTTTATCAAATTTAAAATATTTTAATATACAGCGCTTTTGTGAATCAAAACCTATTTTTAAAGAATTTAACATTCCTCCATATATTTTTACTGAATCTACTGTTTCTGAATTTGTTATTGTAAGCGGAAGGTTAAAGACATTTCCATAACTGTCTTCCCAATGTTTCATGTCTGTACTGCGGGCATATTGGACATCGTGATTTGAGCGGCAGTCGGGAGTATCGCGCCATACCCAGGCAAGATGATAATATCCGTCAGACCCTTTTACTGGCCCGGCTTGATAAGCGTTCATTGCGCCACCGCCGTCCAGCAAAGGAAGATCGCGTTTTGATTCCTTATTTTTTATATTTGTATTAACGGATTTTTTATTAAATCTCGACCAAGTTCGCGTTTTTTCATTATAAATGTTAATTATTTCATTCCCTGAACCACTTTGACCATGTCGATATTTGAATAATAAATTACCGGATGAATCTTTGAAAAATATTGGATACGTGCACCTCTCTTCCTGCACTCCCGTCATTTTGTTGAGTCTTACGCAAGAAGATATATCATATGAATTTGTCGTACGCCAGTAATTCAAATGTCCAACATGCATATTCGCGGAAAGGTGAATACAGCCATCCCGGTCAATTGCCATATTGATATAGTTATGAGAATCGGTTGGATGAACAAATTCATTTAGCTTTACGAATAACCAGTTTGTTGAGGAGATAGTACGAACCCCAAGAGTTAATTGCCGGTAAGGATCATAAAAAGCGATAAATTGTTTGTTGTTCACCACTACGATATCAAAACCCGCAGGGTGACCCGCCCAAGCAGGCACAATGTTATCAATTCTTTTTATTTTTAACAATGAGTTACCGACTTTGCCACTTTTACCGACACAAGAAAAATTAACAAAAAGTAATAAAAATGTGATAAGAAGCTGAAATCTTATTTTCATAAGTCGGTTAAAAATTGTTTTGTTAAAAAAAGTAAATTATTTCCAATTATCTGTTCTAAATGAAGAAGCAGGCATGCCGACTGCTGTCAATTCCGGAATAGTTTCCAGAGAACATTCCGCCCAATATCCAAGACAATTATCTCACTATTGTTGTTAATTACAGCCGGAAGAGTTAATTCTGCGTAAATATTAAAAGAAAATGTAATTAACAAAAATAAGGTTATTAAAAATATCATAATTATTTGTTTATTTATGTGTTTGACAAGTATTTTAAGATACTTAACATTTTCTAACCTACTTATTTAAATTATATTATAACAACTGCAAAAAATCAAATGGGTTGCTAACATTATTTTTATAAAACCATTTAATGCACTCCGATACTTTTGTAACAAAACAAATGATAAAATCTATCATTTTTTCACTCCCCCGTGATTCAGTCTCAGGTATCGAGATGCTAATCTGCTTTGTATTTTTTTGTTCTTATTGATATAATAATTATATTATATTTTAATCGCGGGTGTAATTCAGTGGTAGAATGTCAGCTTCCCAAGCTGAACGTCGCCGGTTCGACTCCGGTCACCCGCTCCACCCTTTAACAGATAGTAAGCGCAGACTCTTGGGAATTATCGAGAAATAATCAATATGACCGATCAAGAAATTAAAAAAAATATTGAAAAAGCAGCTATTCTTATTTCCCAAAATAACAATGACCGAAAACTCATTATTCTGGGTCCTACTTCTGTTGGTAAATCCTCGCTCGGAATTATTCTTGCCAAAAAGCTTAACGGCGAAATAGTTTCCCTCGACTCTATGCAGATTTATAAAGGTATGGATATCGGTACAGCTAAACCTTCCGCTGAAGAATTGGCAGTTGTCCCCCACTATTTAATTGACTGTCAACCGTTGAGCGAAAAATCGAATGTTGCATCTTTCATCGATAAAGCAAAAAGAATTGAAAGTGAGATCTTAAATCGCAACGCTTTACCTATTTTTGTCGGCGGAACCGCAATGTACATTAAAGCGTTTGTTGACGGGCTATTTGAAGGACCAAAATCTTCCCCTGAACTCCGTGAGGAACTTATTGCCATCGCAAATGAAAGAGGAAGTGAATTTCTTCATCGCGAACTTCTCTCCCCTGTCGATCCGATTACCGCGAAAAAAATCCACCCGAATGATTTGTTCAGAATTGTGAGAGCAATTGAAGTTTACAGATTAACCGGAAAACCTATTTCTGAACAGCAAACGCAATGGGAAAATAAAAATACGGAATATAGACTTATCGGTTTAACTATGCCTCGCGAATTGCTTTATAAAAGAATTGAGGAACGAGTAGATAAAATGATTGATTCCGGCTTGGTTGACGAAGTTAAAAAGCTGAAATCTCTTGGTATTGAAAAAAACAAAACCGCGGCTCAGGCAATCGGCTATAAAGAACTTCTCTCATATCTTAACGGAGAATTTTCACTCGAGCGCGCGATAGAATTAATAAAAAGAAACACACGTCGATTCGCGAAACATCAACTCACATGGTTTAGGAAAGATGAAAGGATAGATTGGTTTGACATTTGACAGCAAAACCATTGTTTGATATACTTTTTAGCAGAAATAAATCTAAATACTTTAATATAAAATCGAGGTTGTAAAATGAGAAGTGATACTGTTAAAGCAGGGCTCGAAAGAGCACCACACAGAAGTTTGTTAAAAGCTTGCGGATTAAAAAAAGAAGATGTCGGTAAACCGTTTATTGCCGTATGTAATTCTTTTAATGAAATTATCCCCGGGCATATTCATTTGAATAAAGTAGCCGAACTCGTAAAACAGGAAATAAGAGAAGCCGGCGGCGTTCCTTTTGAATTCAATGTTATCGGCATCTGCGACGGAATTGCAATGGGACATACCGGTATGAAATATTCTCTTGCAAGCCGCGAACTCATCGCTGATAGCGTGGAAACAATGCTCCGTGCTCATTGCTTTGACGGTGTTTACTGTATTCCGAATTGTGATAAAATTATTCCCGGAATGCTTATGGGCGTTATGCGCTGCAATATCCCGTCAATATTCGTTAGCGGCGGACCAATGAAAGCAGGGAAAATTTCTTCAGGAAAAACCGTTGATCTCGTAAGCGTGTTTGAAGGAGTTGCAGAATATAAAGCAGGAACAATCAACGAAAAACAACTTGATGAAATTGAATCATGCGCGTGCCCGGGGGCAGGCTCCTGTTCAGGTATGTTTACTGCTAATTCGATGAATTGTTTGTGCGAAGCCCTTGGTTTAGCACCTTCCGGTAACGGAACTATCCTCGCTCTTGATGAGCGCAGAAAAAATCTATGGAAAAGTGGTGCTCATATGCTTATGAATTTAATTAAAAATAATATTTGTCCTAAAGATATTGTTACAAAAAAATCTTTTGATAATGCTTTGATTCTCGATATGGCTATGGGCGGCTCAACTAATACTGTTCTGCATACCCTCGCTATCGCGAATTCGGCCGGAATAGATTTCGACTTGTCAAGAATTAATGAATTGTCCAAAAAAACTCCAAATATTTGTAAAGTTAGCCCGTCATCAAATTACCATATGGAAGATGTTGATAATGCAGGCGGAATTTCAGCTATTCTTTATGAAATAAGTAAAATTGACGATTTGTTGAATACAGATTGTCTGACAGTAACCGGAAAAACTATCGGTGAAAATGTCGCCGGATGTAATTCTAAAGATAAAGAATGTATCCGCGAAATCAATAATGCTTACAGTAAAACAGGCGGATTGACAATCTTATACGGTAACCTTGCTCCGGACGGTTCAGTAGTGAAATCCGCCGGTGTAGATCCTAAAATGCTCGTCCATGAAGGACCCGCCGTTATCTTTAACTCACAAGAAGATGCCTGTGAAGGAATCCTTGCTGGGAAAGTTAAAGAAGGCGATGTCGTTGTCATAAGATACGAAGGACCTTGCGGCGGGCCCGGAATGCAGGAAATGCTCGCTCCAACTTCATATATTATGGGACAAAATCTCGGCGATAAAGTCGCACTGATTACCGATGGAAGATTCTCAGGCGGCACTCACGGCGCGTGTATCGGCCATATATCTCCCGAAGCCGCAGCAGGCGGCCCTATTGGGTTAATAAAAGAAGGTGACATAATTTCAATAAATATTCCCGAGCAAAAATTGGAAGTTAAAATTTCCAATGACGAAATGGCTAAAAGAAAAGATGAATGGAAACCACCGGAAAAACGCCTCGATTACGGCTGGATGGGAAGATATCAAAGAATGGCTACCAGCGCGAACACAGGCGCTGTGTTACGTTAAATCAATTTGCTCAAAAAGAACAATTAACCAAAATGTCGGTTGATATGAACATAAAGCGTTACTTTGTTAGGACCAAATCTTTCTAACGAAAATTGCTTTTGCCTAAAATATGCATTGCAATTCATGTTAAACCTCTCCGTGATCGGAAAAAACTTCGAGCAAATCTTCATTAATAGCGTAAATTAAAACCAAAGAGAAAATTTAACAAATACAGCGAAATCAAAATATGAATTATTTAAAAAAATCAATCAATTTTTTCTTAATACTATTTACGTTTATCTCCTATGCTCAAACTAATCAAAAACTTTCCGCAAAAGATTGGTTCGATAAAGGACTCCATGCATACAATATTAAAACAAATGCCGAACTGGCCGTTAATTGCTTCAGTAATGCCCTCGCCGTAACTGAAAACTATGTTCCGGCACTCCTCGCGCTTGGTGATATCTATTCTGTGCGTGGTGAAGATTCTAAAGCGAAAAAATATTTCCTTTCTGCCGTACAAAATAACCGTGAGTCAGAATACGCTTTGCGAAGATTATCAAAACCTTATGGAAGTAAGGCCGACACAATAAATGAAATTAAATATTTAAAGAAAATACTTCCGGGAATTTCAAACAATTATCTACGTTTATTAATTAACGATTATCTCGGAAATAAAATGTTTGCTCTTGGTAAAATAAAAAAAGGAGAAAAATATTTGATTAATCTCGCTCCGCTGACTAATTGGATGATTGTCGGCGGTTTTGATAATAACGAACGTACAGGTCTTAAAAAAAATTTCCCGCCGGAAGAAAATATCTCTCTTGATAATAATTATAAAGGTAAAGAATGGAAAGTTAATTGGCGCTCAGCAATTCCATTCGCTAAATATGGAAATATTAATTTCCAATTCATTCGACCGGCAAAATGGATTACCGTTTACCTAAGAACGGGTATAATTGCTCCACAACAAACATCAGCCGTGATTCATTTATCGTTTCCGGGTACTTTCCGTATGTGGCTAAACGGCATTCCCACTGCGGAATATGAAAAATATTGTGCTTATCAAAGTTATATGTATCGAATTCCCATCAAACTGAAAGCCGGCACAAATTTTTGTGTTTTAAAACTGTGTATGAAAAACAATGATAGCGACTTTTTCGCAAGGCTGACCACAATCGACAATTTACCTTTATTCTTAAAAAATATTCAGCCTGATGACTTGACTGTCCCATTAAAATGTATTGAAACAAATGCCTGGCCAAAGCCGCTTCATTCTCCAGGCGTTGAATACTGGGAAAGTATATGTAAAACAAATAGTAACAGTCTTTACGCTAATGTAACACTTGCAAAATATTATCGCGTTACACGTGTCTATGATAAAGCGATAAAACAACTTGAACGACTTATGAACGGCGGCGCAGCCGGTGCTATTGATATGTATTTTCTCGGTAGATGCTACGCTTACAAAGATTCCGATTCACAAGCCGTTGCGGCTTATCGCATGTCTTTCGCTTGCGACCCTCTTGCTGTAAAAGCGTTGTGCGATATTGGTGATCATTTTGCGGATAGAAGAATTTATGATTTAGCTCAGCCATTATTTGATAAAGTCCTTTCTATAAATACAAATTGCTTTTCTGCCAGATTAGATTTAATCGACCTTTATAATTCGCGTGACTGGGATGAAGATGCTTATCGTCTTGCATTAGAAACATGTAAACTTTTCCCTGAATATGCAAAATCATACAGTTGGCTTGAAAATGCATCACGCGGAAATGATTTTATAAAAGTCAGCGAAAAAGCTTTGAATACTTCTTTGAAACTTAATTATAATAATAACTATGACAGATTTAATCTCGCACAACTATTTTTATACCAAACACGATTTGATGAATTCTTTAATCAAATCAATATTATGAAAAAACTTTTCCCCTATGATCCTGATGTTCTAAGGCTTAAGTTAAAAGCATATATAAGTTTACGTGATATTACTAATTGTTATAAAACCTGTAAACAGGCGTTAAAACTCTTTCCTGATAATTTTAGATTTCATAAACTGCTCGGTGATACTTATAATATGGCGAATGACCGGGATAAGGCCATTGCCGCTTATCATGACACTTTGAAATATTCTCCCGATTACCTTTGGTTAAGACAGTACCTTGACTTTCTTGAAGGCAGAGGGAAAGCTTTTTTTGACGCGTTCGGTCTTACACAAAAACAATCAAATGATTTGATCGAAAAATATAAAAACACTAAACAATCCTCGGTTGAAGAATTATCAAGAATCTTGTTCCGACAGTACTTAGTTCAAGTCTATGCCGACGGCTCTTCAAGACATATGTACCACCTTATCTGTAAAGTTCTTCAACCAAAAGGCGTTAAAAAATATTCATCTATTAACCTGCCGGGCGGAAGATCCGGACGACTGCTCCGCGCTGTTACTCATAAAAAAAATGGGAAAACGCTGGAAGCAACTCATCTTGACAGCGGCCAAGTTGAATTCCCGAATGTACAGGTGGATGATATCATTGAATACAAATGTATGTGGGATAGATACGGTAGCAGTTGGATGGACGAAAACTTTTATATCACTCATACCTTTGATTATAATCAAAGCAAAATCGAAAAGGCGGAATTCGCTATTGCTCTGCCCACTAATAGAAATGTCCGCATTTTTACCCGACCCGCTGAAATAACTTGTTCAACATCAAACTTCGAATCGAGCTTTGTGCGAAAATGGAGCTTCACTAATGTTCCTATGTATCGCTCTGAACCATTATCACCTCCATACGATGACCTTGCCAATCGAGTTACTTTATCAACAATTACTAACTGGGACATGATTGTCGTTTGGCAGCGTGGTATGGTAAATGAAATCACTAAAGGTGATGAAAATATGACAAAACTGGCAAGAAAGATTACCCGAAACGCGACTTCCAATCTTCAAAAAGTTGAACTCATTTTTAATTATATTACAGAAAACTTCCGTTACACACAAATGTATGAAAATAACATCGCTAAAGTTAAACCACATTCTATCCCGGATATTCTTGCTAATCGTTGTGGCGATTGTAAAGATTTAGCTCTGCTCACTGTTGAAATGCTGAAATCTTTGAAAATTCCAGCTTCAACTACATTAATCCGCACTGCAAGTGAAGGGCAAATAATTACAAATGTTCCTACCCCCGACGTCTTTAATCACGCTATCGTTTATATTCCCGGATTAGGCAAAAACGGAATGTTTGTTGACCCCACTTATCGCCTCGGCGAATACAATTTACTTCATTCAGAAGATCAAAATGTAATAGCACTTGTTATAAATGATAAAGATTATAAACTTATTAAAACTCCTCTTGCGCCTCCGGAAAATTCTTGTTCATACAATTATATAAATGGTGAAATCCTTGACAATGGCACTTTCACCGGTTCTTTTAATGCCGTTTTATTACGAAACGATGCAGCAACTTTTCGACAAATCTTAGAAAATCTTCCTAAAATCCGCGACTTGGGAAGCTACCTCGTAGGAAAATTAGATCCAAGCGCCAAACTGCTCGATTTTGAAGTTGAAAATCAGAAAGCTCACAAACATTCTCCCGTTATTATTGATTTGACGTTTTCCGCGGCACAATTCGGGCATAAAAGCGACAATTCAATCACCTTTTCTCTACCATTTCCATTTGAATCTCAAGAATATTTGCACGGTCTTGAATCTAGAAAATATCCGCTTAAATTAAAAGAATTAAGTACTGAATCTAATGATTATTCATTTAAAATCCCAAATGGATACAAAGTAAATATTGCCGAAAAATCCTGCTCTCTTAATACTAAATTCGGTACTTTTGTTTTTAATGCCGGTGTTAATGACTCTATCTTAAATGTAAACAGTAAGATTACTTTAACAAAACAATTGATTGGCGTTGACGAATATCCGGCTTTCAGAGATTTTCTCGTCAAATGCTCGCACATAACAAGCCAGGTCGTAACTCTACAGAAAGAATAAACCTTTGTATGAAAATACGTGAGCTGAAATTGGTGAAATCGGGGTGAAATCGGTGCCTGACCCCCTAACGGTCAAGTCTACACTTGACTACTTGGTGCCTGACCCCATATGACATATAACATCTTATAAACCTAATTTATTTTTTGTTTCTTCAATAATATATTCAGCGTGATGAAGATTTGCAATGCGTCTCGCTACAGTAAATTTTTTGCCGGAATTTGTTATTACGATAATAGAAGAAGAAAGTTTTTGGCCGGATCGCGTTTCATTTATAAGTTTTATTTCTTCTATATCGGAAGACAATACAATACGTTCTGAGCGAAAGCCAATCCAGCCGTTCAATATTGTAATTGAGCCTTTAGATACGGCAATTTCACTTTTATAAAGTAGGCGGTCAAGAAAACCATAGATAAGCAAAGGCTGAACTGCAGTGAAAATTATTTTAATCATCATAGGCGGACTTTTTATTTTCCATAAGAACATAACCATACCACCCCAAACGAGATTGAATAAAAGCAATGGAATTGCCTTTTTACCGGCAGCTGGAAAAACAAATTTGGCACCCCCATTTATTAATTTCTCAGAAATAATTCCGGATGATTTTAATAAAGCATCTCCTGTAGTCTTTTCTACATATTTATTTAACACCGATTCATCAACTTCAAAATCTTTTCTGCTGTCCTTCGTTTTAAAAACAGGTATCTCAAAATGAGCGCTATAATCCACACCGGGAACTTCAGCTCTGATTTTCAATCGCCAAATAATTTTATCACTTGGGTTTTCTTCATTTGTTTCTCTAACTTCAAAAGGAATTTTAAATAAAACAGGAATCGCTGTTTGCGTTAAATCACCTTCCATAGCTTCCTGTTTTATGAAAAGAACATTCTGCCATAAAATACGTTCGGAAGTTCTGCGATTTTTCCCTCTTCCTGATGTATGTTTATTTACACAATTTAATTCAACTTCAAACCTGGAATCGGATCTTATTTTTACTTTTGTAATAATAATCCCTTTAAGTACTCCGCCAATGACTCCGGGAACAGATTCCATCACAAAAAACGACTCTCCATATTTTCTCCATCGAATTAACGAAATAGCAAACCAGATTACAAGACCGATACCTACAGCCGGAAAAAGAAGAATCCAAAGCATCTCATAATTTTTATTTTTTAATATTTCAGTTGTGAAAGTGATTGCTATCGGCCATGAAATAAGGTTCCAAAACAGGGAAAAGAATAAGGAAAAATAAACCATAGTTTTGTTTGATGATTTTATTTTTCCGTTTACCCAATCCGGTTTTTGCAGCCAGGGTTTATCAGGATTCTTTTCTTGCAAAGCAACATAAATCTTTTCTTTTTTTATATTAAAAATTCCGAAAGCGATTATTCCGATACCAATCCCGCTGAATAAAACAGCAATTGTGGGAAATATAATTATATCTACTGTTCTTAATTTATTATTTAAAATTGATTCAGCAGGATTTCCAGGATTAACAAAGCATAGATATTTTTTTTTGGATTTTTTAAATTTCGACAGTTTTTTATATAAAGTCGGATAATAAGAACCGCTTTCACCCCCGCCGGTGATGTTTATTCTTGACCCTTTGTAATTTTTGCCGGAAAATTGATATTGATAAACAGCATCAACAGAATAAGTAGTTGATTTGTCTGATTGATTTTCATTAAGTTTTACACTAATAATTTCTGACGGAATTTGTTCCCAGTTTTTCATTTCATAGGAATCAGAAAAATTTTTAACAGATTTTATTCCGAGAAAAATTCCAACTAATGCAAATGGAATTCCAAATAAAATGAATACATAAGCAAAGCACCCTGCTTTTTTACTTTTGGAGTTAGTTTTCATAGCTTGGTTTTCGGTTCTGCTTTAACTGATAGGACAGTATAGGTGCCTGACCCCCTAATGGTCAAGTCTACACTTGACTGCTTGGTGCCTGACCCCAATTTACTCAATTTATTCTGACTGATGGAAAATCCATCTCCAAAATCCACTAATTTCTTTCCCTGTATTTTTTATTGACTGCCGATTTAGATAATCAAATACACGCTTATCCTCCCGCAATAATATTTTGTAAAAATCATCTGATGATAAAACACTGTTGCGCATTATTCTGAATCTGTCAGGATAAACTCGCGGTTCCTGAACCACATAACTCAACCAGGCAAAAATATATTTCCAGAAGCATTTGAATTTTATCATCCAGTAAAAATGATAAATTAAAACTCGGGGCGCGATTTTAAATCCCACTGAAACCGGTACATTTTTAGACAATGTAAACCATAAGTTTCTAATCGTATTGCGTATCACTCTCGGATTTTTCATTCCGTCGGATGTTGCTCCGCCGAGGTGATAAACTATTGCTTTAGGGACATAAATACCTTTAAAACCAGCGTGAGCCATTCGTAAATTCAAATCGAGATCTTCAAGATAGGCAAAATATCGTTCATCGAAATAGCCAATAGTATCAAAAATTTCACGGCGAAAGAATGCTGCTCCACCGCACACGCCGAAAATTTCAAATGAAGTCAAATATTCTTTTGCGGCATTATCGCCGGAACCGAGTCCGAACATAAAACATGAAGTTGTAAAGCTATCGGCTACACGGTCAATTTTAGTTTTATCGGTCATACAGATCATTTTAGATGATGCAAAACTATAATTGGAATTTGAATCCAAAGTTTTCACCAATTCCGAAAGCCAGTCGGTTTCGACTTCGGTATCGTTATTTAAAAGGGCGATGTATTCTCCTTTGGCTTTTTTAATACCGATATTATTCGCGTAACAAAACCCTGTATTTTTTCTAAGTTCAATTAATTTAATTTGTTGGAACTTTTTGCGAATCATTTCGTTTGATCCGTCTGTCGAACCGTTATCAACAACAATAATTTCGAAATTTTTAAATGACTGCACGATGAGGGAGTCGAGACACGCGTTCAATAACTTTTTTCTATTCCAATTTACGATTATAACGGATACTTTCATTAGGATAGCAGCGCACTGCGGTTTAAGATGTTTAACTTGACAATTGATAATTCCGTGTTGAATATTGCATATTCTATATTTAGATTGAAGGTTTCAATCCGTCAATTCATTAATCCACCAATATCTTAATTCTGTAATATACCCGCGCTGCCGAAGTCCACATCTTTTTCTGATATTTTTTCCAATGGTTCGACATTTGGACAGTCATCCTGAATCATAACTCGTGGTTTAGCCCAGCGAACGGCATTTGTAATCACTTTTATAATTGCTTCATTATAGAAAATAGGATACGTTTCATGACCCGGGCGAAAATAGAATATTCTTCCATGTCCGCGTTCCCAGCAGCAGCCGCTTCTAAAGACTTCTCCGCCTTCGAACCAAGAAACAAAAATAAGTTTATCAGGAGTTGGAATATCGAAACGTTCACCGTACATTTCCGCGTTAGGTAATTCGATATACTTTCCTATTCCCTGAGTAATCGGATGACCGGGTTCGATATTCCATAATCTTTCTTTTTCAGCCACTTCGCGCCATTTCAACGAGCAGTTAGTGCCAAGCATAGTTCTGAATATTTTTGAGAAATGACCTGAATGAAGAACGATCAATCCCATTCCCTCAAGAATCCTCTTTTGAACTTTCTTTACTATCTCGTCTTTTACTTCGCCATGGGCGATGTGCCCCCACCAAATTAATACATCTGTTTTATTAATAACGTCATCGGTTAAGCCGTGTTCTGGTTCATCAAGTGTTGCAGTATGAAGATTCATATCGCCCGTTTTTCCAAGTGCAGCAGCAATAACGGCATGCATGCCGTTTGGATATAATTTTTTAACTGCTTCATTAGATTTCTCGTGTCTGAACTCATTCCAGACAGTAACATTGATTTTTGTATTCATAGTATTTAGTTTTAGTTATTAGAAATAGATTCGTCAAAAGAAGGTTATTACTCGTAAATCCACTCAAGGAGAATAAATTGTTATTATCATCCTATTTTACATTTTTTCTTAAATAAAAGCAATGATGGAAGAAGAAAAGTAGGCAATAAAATAATATACTTTACTTCAAATCTAGTTGTCGTTATACACGCAATAGTAATTAAGAAATTTTTTCCATTTTTTTATTGTATTTTAGTGAGTTTAGTGAGTGAGTTCCTGACCCCATTTTTTCTCACCCTATTTCTATTCTAATTTTTCTAAGGAGATGTTTGTGAATTCGCCGGTGCTTGCCACTCTCCCATACCCCATGTGGACGTAAAGTGTTGCGATACCAGAAACCTGATTAGTGAAGATGAGCTCTTTTTTCCACCAATGATCGTATTCCGACATCCAGACAATTTGTTTTTCTTTTTGCGGAGGGAGCCAGATTGCAATTCGCCCGCCGAAGATTTTAGATTTGTCATTGCCAAGCGAACGAGCAATTCCACTCAATTTATAAACCGTATTAGATACCACCCTAACTATTTGCTGAATACCGACCAATTTTTTCATAGGATTTTCTATTCTGACAGCATTTTTGAATTTTTTCCCTGAAACATTTATAATTTTAACAGTATTAGAAAGAGATTTAGCTGAATGCCATAACTGCCAGTTTTTCAACTTTTCATTAAAAGAACCATTTTTAAGCATATTTGGTTTTTCAACAATTTCCGGTTCTGTTCGCATATTAATTACAGTTGATGATTCCACTCTATCTATTAATTTTTTATAGGAAGATGAACTTATTTTAGTTTTTTGACCTACAGGTGTTCGTTTAGCCATAACGACATTTGGTAGATAGTAGTATCGCCATCCGAAAAGGGCTGTAATTATTAATATTACGAACAATATTATAAACAATTTAGTTTTCATATTTTTCTGATACTTTTCTCACTAAGTTTTGCATTAGCGGATATGGTTTATCAAATTTATTAACAGGTCTAATTTTTTTATGTTTGATAGTGATTATTTTATCATGAAGTATTTCATCAACGGATAAATACGTTTTAAAATCAATATTTTTAACAGGAATATTTTTCATATCAAAAGCTATGACAATACTATTACTCCCCTTTCCGCATGGAATTGTAATAAGTTCCCAACCGACTCCCTTATTAGCCGACATACCAACAGACTTTTTGTTAATCATACTATTTTTAATTTTAAGAATTTTATCGAGCAATAATTTAACTTTCACCTTTTTCGATTTTGGTACAGAAACATTGCATTTAAAAACCCCATTAGATAAAAATGTAATCCCTGAGATTTTGGTTTTTGAATTAGCAGGAACACCATTATCAATCAACGTAATTTGTTGATTATAGTCATCAATTATTGTTGATTGAATTCCATCGCCTGAAATATTTCCTATCGTAACAGGTGAAATCACATTAAAGGTTGTTGTTCCACCACCTGAATAAGAAATTTTATATTTTGTTTCTGTGTTGCCACTTTCAATAAGCTCAGAACGAACATTAATCGGAGCCGGTAGTTTTAGATTCTTAATTGGATAAGTTTCCGCCTGCCAAACACATTCACCCGGAAAAGAAATTTTTGTATTTTTTTCCGGTATAATAAATTTATGATAAGGATAAACAATTTCACAGATACCGTTGGTGATGATAAGTTGTGAAGCTATCACATTAATATTAGTCAACTGCGGATTTCTAACGCTAACATATCTATGGTTGTTTTTTTCTCCTGTGTAGCCAAAGAGTTCCATTTTTATAGGATTGCCAAGAAAAAAGTGTGAACTTACCATACAATTATCAAGAGATTTCGCCCATCGCAGCGCCCGAGCCATAATTTCCCATCTTTTTTTTGTTAGATTTGAAGGAGTGATATAAAGTTCACGCATTAAAGTACCACGCCCGAAATAATTCATAACATAATTTGCCCATCCTTCATTCGTCTCATATTTCACGGGATAAGCTACATGAGTACCGTCAACGATACCGTGAGTCATCAAAGCTGACAGCGGGAATATTTCACCTTTTTCGACCACGATTTTGTAGAGAGCGTCATCGCGATAATTCATTTCAAAATCACTGCCATAAGTAGCCGGTATTTTTTTATTGTACGCGTGATCACCGCCCCCCATCCAGATCGTATCGATGTAAGGAAGCCACCATGGACTGGGCCAGATACCTGTAGTAATAGCAAGAAAAATATTTGGATTTATTTTTGTTTCCATTTTCAATACAGAAATTAAAGCATCAACATTTGCTTCCGTGCTTTGTTCCATAGTAGGAAAATGCCCATGCACATTATGTCCGCAACCGAAATAATTAAAATCGTGTTTAAAATAGCTGATTTTACCTTCTTTAATTATTTTTTTAAGTTGATTACGCAACCGTTTATTATATTTCTCGTCAGACATACAGTAAAACCTTTTATGAGCCGGTTGAATTCCCTGTTTAACTCCCCAGGAAGTATCCAAACTATGCCCGCTAATCGGCAACCACAATCCAAGTTTCATATTTTGACTATTAATTGCTTCGTACAAACCTAAAAATCCATTAGGGAGTTTCTTTTTATCAGCTGCCCAAATTGAGCGAGGGTTAAACCATCCGTCATCAACGGCAAAAACATCGAGTGAAGTATCATAAGGAGCCAAAGCATTTTTTATTTCTTTTGCTGACTTAGTCATATTTTTTTCTGTAAGATTATCCGCTCTTAAATCACACCAGGTATTATAAAGAGATAATGAACGAGGTGGACGACGAATTGAGTTAACATAATCATCCATAATTTTTCTAACCGGAATATTTTCGCCGCCGCCAACGACCATGCTCTGTAAAGCTAAAGGTTTAGAATTAAAACGATAGCCAGGAAACTGTTTTAAAATAACTTTACCGTTTTCGTAAAAATTTCTTGACCAGGGATGTTCAAGTCCGACAAACCATTTATCGTCCAAAAATAATGGCTGACCCTTCCCACCGAGTTTCGGTTTAGCAGAAACATTCCATTGGACATGATAAGCTGCCTGATCAGTTGCAAGAGTGACATTTGGGTCACAAGATTGTAATTCAATTTTTCTTCTAATCCACGGTTCATTTCTCTTCGTGGAAAAAATCAAATACACATTACATTTCATTGTTGGTTGATAAAAAACAAATTTCCATGTTTGCCATCCACGAATGAGTCTAACCGACCGACACAGTTCCGGGGTAACTGTAATAGCATCTTTTATAATATAAGAATGGTTTTGCCAGCCGATAGTATTTGCATGTCCAACTCTAAAAATAAAATCTTCGCTATTATCCTTAATTTTTAATTTTTCACCGGTGATTTTATTTTCGATGAATTTAGTTTTAATAATTCCGTTACTAATAGATAAATGCCAAGCGAGCTTATTGTTTGAAACGATATAATTTCCGTCAGTAAGAGGAACGTATCTCCACCAGAGCAATGCCAAAGCAGCAATAATAAAACATGCAATAGTAATTAAGATAAATTTTTTCATATTTTTATTGTATTTTAGAGCAGGTAAATTTCATTTCAGGAATCAGGAGTGAGATGAGTGAGTTCCTGACCCCATGTTTCTTTCTATTGGCTTAATAAATATTCAATATTCAACAAGAAATAATCAATGTTCAAGTAAAGAACAATAATCTCGCAACTCGTAACTTACCAAGAACAAAGTCCAAAGTTCCAAGTACTACCGGTTAGTTCCCCAACCTTTCCAAGGAGATGTTGGTGAATTCGCCGGTGCTTGCTACTCCCCCATACCCCATGTGGATATAAACAGTTGCAATACCGGAAACCTGATTAGTGAAGATGAGTTCTTTTTTCCACCAATGATTGTATTCCGACATCCAGACGATTTGTTTTTCTTTTTGCGGAGGGAGCCAGATTGCAATTCGTCTACTGAAGTTTTTTAATTTGTCATTTCCAAGTGAACGAGCGATTCCACTCAATCTATAGACAGCATTAGAATTCATTCTAACGATCTGCTGAATTCCGACCATTTTTTTCATATACAAATAAAAGTCATAAATTAGATTTTATTAAAGTTGTTAGATATTTTTCTGATACAAAGCGGAGTTCATTTTTATCAATCAAAAAGGATTCCAATTCCTTTGCGACAATTTTAAAGTTTGTTTCATTCAACTTTTTAATAAGGCGATTTTGTAAATCGGTTTTTGTTACAGCATTGTCAACAAATTGCGTTTGTGAAATAGCATTATTCAGCAATTCATAATTTGGCGATATTTTCTTTGATAAAAACCATAACAAATCGTAATAATCTCTTCCTTTAGTATATTTTCTAAACAACAAAGCGTGTAATTTACCTGCAAATAATGAAGGTAAATCATAAGTATTGATTCCAATAATAAAATCATTGTTAATTAAAGCTAATTCGCAATTATATCCCAATGGTGGTTTTTGATCCACCTCCAATTTGATTGATAATTTCTGTTTGGGATGAATTGCCAAGTTAGTATCTGACAGTAAATTATTAAACTTTACAAATCCGGCAGCGACATTTTTATCCTTTTTTGACACGCATTCAACATTTAAATTATAATTCACAAGTTCATTATGAATTTGTGTCATTAAATTATTAAAATCGAATTTTTTTTTGTGCATTAATGAAAAGTCTAAATCTTCAGAGAAGCGTTCTAACCCGTGTATCAAACGCAATGCGGTTCCGCCAACAAATGCAAGTTGAGCAAAGTATTTTTTTTCATCTATGATTTTTAGTATTAGCAATTGCAAATATTCGCGCAAGAACTGCCGTTTGAATTTTGAATCACCATTTAATTTTTTTATTTTATTTTTAATAAATTCCATGATATTCCTTGCAATAGCCAACAAATAAATTTGTAATAGATTTTACACGATTATTATTAAATTTTTCAGCAATGCTGATTATCTTTTTCAAATCCATCATTTCGACATTTTGGAATCTATATGACAGATCGAAAATATCAATATTTTTTACATCGATATTTTTCATTCTGTAATAAAAAAAATCAATCATTGCCCTTTCGGGCGAAGCGATAAAAAAAGTGTTATCAAATTCGTCTTTAACAGTAATAAAATCATCAAATAAATTTTTAATGATACTATAATAACGAAAAACCCCATATTTATTAGAAAAATCCGCAGTCTTTTTTGTTGTTACTGCTGTAATATCAACTACACTTTCGGGAATAATTCCATAAAAATCGAGTGCAGTTTCGAGACTAATATAAGAGGGAGAATATAAAATATTTGATAATAAGTATATAGAAAAAGACGCCCTACCCTCAGTGTCATTGAGGGTATATACCCCTCTTTTCAAAGGAACAACATATCCTTTTTTAATCCAACCGGTAACTTGATTTCGAATAACATTAGGATTATTTGAAATTTGTTCAAAGATACTGCTTCTAAAAAAAGGATATTTTCGAAATAATTCTTTAAACTTGCGATAATTCATTTATTTCCACATATCACATTATTTTGTTATTAACAGAAATATTATCACAACTGTTGAAAAATGTCAAGCCAACTGTGAAAATTAATTATCAATTGACCAATTGTCGGGGTCGGCTCTGTTTGTGAGTAGATATTATTATCTACTGTAATTTTTCGAGGCGGATGTTTGTGAATTCGCCGGTTGACGCCACTCCCCCGTAACCCATGTGAACATAAACTGTTGCCATTCCGGTAACTTGATTGGTGAAAATTAGTTCTTTTTTCCACCAATGATTGTATTCCGACATCCAAACAATCTGTTTTTCTTTTTGTGGTGGAAGGAAAAAGCCAATTCGACCGCCGAAGATAATTTTATTGTTCTTGGCTGCTGTTGATCGTGCGATACCACTCAATTTATAAACTACATTTGAGACCACACGAACTCTTTGCTGAATGCCGACCAGTTTTTTCATTGGGTTTTCGATTTTTTCTTTCTTTCTTCACCCCTTCTTTCGCTTCTGTCAAATTCAGGAGTAAGATGAGTGAGTTCTCCGATGAATCGGGATTGCGAACCTGACCCCATGTTTCGCTTGAGCGACATTTTCACCCATTGATATCCATTTTGAGTGCAGGGTATTAATAACTGCGTTTTCTTCAGCGGTATCATAATTCAAATCGAATAATGGGATTTTAAAGGACATAATTTTTAATCAATTTTAATTACTTTTGCATTTTCAATCTTGATATTAGTATTACAAATAGAATTATCAGAACCGGTAATAAAATCATCCGCAATTTGCTTAATGTGTTTAGAAAAAATCGCACAATCCGGTTTTCGAATAAACCAATCAACTTTATCAAAAAGAGAAATAGGAAAACTGTTAATTCTTTTCTCGACATCAATTTCGTTAATAATATTTTTTTCTTTTGTTTCAAAGAAAACTGTTCTCCAATTAAATTTATAATTTAAAGATAAGTACACAATATCAAAAATGTCTTTTGGTTCATCCCTATTTACAATTGTAGAAATTTTGTTTGATAAAATATTAAGAGGGGTATCAATTTTGCCAAAATAAATATTGTTTGTCTGGCCTGAACGATATTTTATATCATTAACAAATTCAATTTTTAGAGTAGTATTGTTTTGGTTAATATAAAAGCGTGCAAAACTTTCATAATTCAAAGTCATTTTTTTATCAACGATAAATTTGTCTTCCAATTTTCTTGCAAGGAAATTGATATATTCATTAAATTTTTGGTCTTGATTTACAAAAAAATCAAGATCTTCGCTATAACGATGATTTAAATAAAACCGTCCGAGAGCAGTCCCGCCAGTTAAATAAAAAGGCAAATTTAATTCATTCCAAAAATCAAGGAATTTATTTTGGAGTAGGTATAATTTCTTGTAATCTATTTTTGACATATTTATATTTATTTCTTAAGTCAGGCATTCTTAATTTATTAATAGTTTTATCAGTTAGTAATTTTTGAATTACATCTATTTCAAATATCTGTAAAATAATAAACCAAGGAAAGCTTTCAAGCATTTTCCTGAAAAGGTTGTTAATATCGTAATGACCTGCAAATTTGGCTTCGCCTTTTATGAGTTTATCAACTTCTTCTGGAGAAATATTATAATCCCACATCAATTGTCGATATATTTTTTCTTTATTTTTGTCCATTATTAATATAAGTTCTTTTTTTTACTAACTAATCTGCTTAAATTCTTAAAGGTCTAGCCATGTTATTATTGTAACAAAATTAAGAGAAAATGTAAATGGAAGAGTGAGAAGAGTGAGTTCCCCGATGAATCGGGATTGTGAACCTGACCCCATGTTTCTCCCCAAGTAAAGAACAATAATCTCGCAACTCGTAACTTACCAAGAACAAAGTCCAAAGTTCCAAGTACTACCGGTTAGTTCCCCAACCTTTCCAAGGAGATGTTTGTGAATTCGCCGGTGCTTGCTACTCCCCCATACCCCATGTGGATATAAACAGTGGCTGTATCAGTAACCTGATTTGTGAAGATGAGTTCTTTTTTCCACCAATGATTGTATTCACTCATCCAGACGATTTGTTTTTCTTTTTGACCTGGAAGATAAAAACCTATTCGACCACCGAAAATAATATCATTTTTATTTGTTGCAGTTGATCGCACGGTTCCACTTAATCGATAAACTGTGTTTGATTTCACACTCACATGCTGTTGAATTCCGACCAGTTTTTTCATTGGGTTTTCGATTCTAACGGCATTTATTATTCCAAGCTTGCTATCTGTTTTGACTACTTTTATATTTTTTTTATAATTTTTCCCTTGATTCCAATAAGACCAGTTTGCCAATTCATTAAGAAAGTCACTATTTTTCAAACGATTAGTTTGCAATTTTTTTGTTAATTTCATATCTATTGTTTTCCCGTTAAAACAATAGACATTCCAACCAAATTCATAAGCGCCTTTTTTCAAGTTCCAGAGTTCAGGAACTCCATATTTAGATTTATATTGCGGAACCGCCCAATGATTTGTTACATAAATTATTGGGGTTGAATAAATAGCGTTCCAAACTTTTTGCAAATGCAATTTAGGTTGAATGTAATTAAAGAAAGATGCATGTGCTGATTCATTAGCAACAATGCGTAAATAATTAAAAGATGGTGGTCTTTTCATATCGGTGACACATAGCAAACCAGAAACATTCAAATCAGTTATTTTTTTGGGAAAAATGCATTTTATGTCAGGTCTTTTATAAAATATTTTAAGTGCAAATTGTGTATTCCTTATGGATTCTAATTGATTATTGCCAATCATAAAATAAGCCACTCCATTTAGTGGAGTATTCTTCGCAATATACGACCACGTTTCA
>Ga0164318_10000917_pt1 | contig 24684 bp, 19 predicted proteins | sample GuaBasSedimGuay9_FD_113734 | JGI IMG/M metagenome (GOLD analysis project Ga0164318, IMG submission 113734) | Subseafloor sediment microbial communities from Guaymas Basin, Gulf of California, Mexico - Guay9, Core 4571-4, 0-3 cm | ecosystem: Environmental > Aquatic > Marine > Hydrothermal vents...
CCTTGTTTTCTCTTAAAACTTAGTAGAGTAGTTTATATCTCGGTTAATCATTTAGAGAGTGGCTGGAGATGATCGAGTGGATTATTCTCGGAGCAGTTATATTGGTGATTCTTGGTTTCATCGCATACCTTGTTTCTGTTTACAACAGGTTTATGAAACTCAAAAACGCTGCCGAAGCCTCGTTAAATCAGATAAAGGTTGGCCTTCAGAAGAGAATGGACCTTCTTGCCGAACTTGTAGAGGCCACAAAGAGTTATGTCAACTATGAACGGAGCGTGTTAGAGTCTGTAACAAAGCTTAGAACAGAAGTCTATGCCGCCGCTACGCCTGAAAAGATAACTGAGGCGGAGAGGGAGAGCAGAGCCCTTCTTGGAAGAATCCTCGCAGTTGCAGAGAACTATCCCGACCTTAAGGCCTCAGAGGTCGTGACCAACCTGATGAACTCTGCTAAGAGTGTTGAAGACGAAATTGCAAGGCTTAGATATACTTACAACAACGTAGTACAGGAATACAACACGATGATAGACATGTTCCCCAGCAATATGATAGCGTCATTTATGGGCCTGAGGAAGCTTCCCTACCTCGAGGTGCCTCGCGAGGCCGAGCAGAGACCTCGACTAACTTTCTAGTTTCCTTTTTTTACATTTCTTGAAGCTTTTATAAGGAGTGGGATAGTCGAGGACATAAGTATAAAGCCCATGAGGTATGGTAGGCTTGGCGATATTTGGGCCAAGGCGCCTGAGAATAGAGGAGTGAACATGAAGACCGTGGAACTTATCGCTGATATGCCCGTCGAGACAAGAGCCGCCTCTTCTCTTGTTATGGTTTTATAGAGCCAGTTCCTGTTAAACACAAACCATGCTGAGTCAAAGAACCTTAACAGAAAACCTAGTAGCAGTAGTACAGAGAACGGCGGCTTCAGGAAAAAGATAAGGGTCGTAGTCGAGACACCAATTGTTGCGAGTATCATAGTGGCGAAACCGTGTCTCTCAGGTATCCTATTTACAACAAACATAGAGACCAGCGTGGCCAGAGAGATTGAGGCTTCGAGGAGTGCCACATGAAACAGATTTCCACTATACTCCTCAACTATGTAGTTTACTAGGACGAATGCGGGCATGAAACGCCATGCTAAAAGGTATAGAAGATTTGTAAGGAAAAATAGTTTGAGCTTTCCGCGCAAGATCTTTGACAAGCTCTTGAGGTCTTCGAGGAATGATTCTTTCTCTTCCTCCTTCTTTAGAACAACGGGGTGAAAATACATATAGATATAAACGGCCAGTAAGGCGTCTACAACGCCGAACGCTAAGAATCCATATCTTATACACTGGTTTGTAGTACAAAGGAAACCAAATATGTAACCAAGCACGGGGTAGCTTACAAGTATCGCCGCATCTGGTAACGCTAAATGCCACACCAGTGCCTCCTTCATCCTGTCTTCCGGATACACGGCCCTCTCATAGGCTTGGTATAGCGGATAGAAGGTCTCAGAAATGCTCGATATCAAGAGCGCTAGACCAACTAGAAGTGCAGCTGTACTTCCAGACGCCATATATAATATAAAAAACGATGTAGACTCCAGCAAATCTATCACAAATAATCCCTTCTTAACATCGTGAAATGAGAAATACCTGCCCAACATGACCTTGGCAGGCACTGAAAGAACATTGACTGCTGTGAACAAGACGCCTAACTCTACCACTTCGTAGCCTCCAGAGAGTAAATCATATGGAACCATATACCAGCTGAAGAGAAGCGGTGAAACCAGCACATGGTAAATGATATATCTTTTTGCAGCTTCGGGCAACTCGCTCCATTTCATCTAGGAAACCCGGCACTCGTTCCAACTTACTTTTAATAAATATTCCCTATTTCTACATATCAGAAGATAGACGAAAGCGTTTCTAGTTTTCAGAGCTTAATATACTCAATTGCTCCTATAAATAAAAAATAAACGACCCAAAGACTTTTCACACACATATACGCTTGTGCGACTATTATTTTAGGCAGAAAAAATTATCGTCTCTTTCCCATTACACGAGTCACAACCAGAAGAATAACTAGTGCAACAATCACAGCAACTACGCCTATCAATACCTCTATTGGGATTCCTAATCCTTGACCACCTACCACACCAGCTTTCTCCCAAACAGCCTTTAAGTACACTGGCCCAGTAACCTTAAAAGAATACCTTGGATCTGTCGAAACAATGTTACCTGTCTCGTCAGCCCATCCCTTAAACTTGTACTTTTCACCGCCAACAGTGACTTCAAGGCTTGAAACTCTGACACTTGCGTATGAGCCTTCACGGTACCACCCTCCTCCCTCCACAGAACCTATATCTGTCTCGACCTTAACCAGATATTCTGTGGCCCATACAGCCTTCAGTTTAATGTCCTCAGTAACCGTTATTCTAAAAGAGGGGCTTGACGAAGCCGTTTTTCCATCCTCATAGACCCATTTCACGAATATTTTCCTAGATCCATCCTGCTCTATGACACTGGGCTCCACCTTTATGACAACAATTTCTCCAGCACTATACTGTCCAGAACCCTCAACCTTACCATACTCACTTTCTACAATAACGCTGTATTGTCCACTGCTGGGTGGAGGAGCACCAGACCAAACAGCCTCGAGGACTAATGGCTCTGTCACCATAAATGTGTACGGATTTTCTGTTGAAATTATTTCACCGCCTGTTTGCCAGCCTTTGAAAACGTGCTCTCCAGTCGAGTCAGGTGAAACCGATACTGTGGCTTGTGAACCCCTCGGATACCAGCCTGAACCACTTGTCTGCCCAATTTGGCTCACGACTCTAACATAGTATTGTGTCTCCCAAACCGCCTCAACGCTCACGTCGCCAGTAACCTTAAAAGTGTATGTAGCACTTGTTGAAACTATCTGGTCTCCCACTCTCCAGCCCTTGAATACATGTCTCGTCATGTTTCCGTGTTCAACTACAGTCGGACTAACACTTACAGTAACATATTCACCCTCAGAATAAGTGCCAGATCCCGTCGCCGTACCATACATCGTCTCTACATGGACAGTGTATGTTCCACTGGGTGGTGTTCCTGACTTTACCTCCCAAACTGCCTTATATTTGGCTGGCTCGTTTACAACCACCTGCGTGGTCGGCTCCTGAGACACTATCTCTCCGTCTTTCTCCCAGCCCTTGAATACAGCATACTTTCCTCCGCTCAAAGGCACTTGAACAGGAGTTACCGATATCGTCGCCTTTGAACCAGCCTTGTAGAAGCCTGTACCTGATGCCTGACCATACTGGCTCTCGACCTCTATCTTGTAGTACGTGTCGTAGATCGCTGTCAGCTCCATATCCTCAACGAGAGTAATGTTTCTGGGGTTGTCTGTGACGCCGTCGCTCCATCTGCTGAAGACCATCTTCACATCATCCTCTGTAACCTCTTCTGTAACCTTTAGGAAGTATAGAGTCTCAGGTAGGCTAGCTGTCCCGCTTCCTTTCGCCCCAGCCACTGGAAGAGCAAAGTCCGGATAAAACACCATCCACTGAAACTCGCTGCTAGGCATGTTAACCTTTAACTGATGTTTAGAATCGTACATCCACAGTATACCTGCTATACCGCTAGTGTACGACTCTGAGTAGCCAGACATTATTATGTAGTTGTACTTTACAGCCACGCCAGTCATCGCATCGTCCCCGCTACCTCCCCAAGTTTTTATCATATCAAATTCTTCTAGATCCCAGACAAAGTCCCATCTATATAAGGCGAAATTCTTATCTCCAGCGTCTGTAGTCTTGTATCCCACCGCAGTAAGAATGTGATAATGTATTGCCGCATCCGAGAGGTATAGGTTTACCAACGTATATTTCCGTACTTCGTAGTCCTTATCTATTAGGACGGCAACGCTCGCTTCTTGGCTTGAGTCTTGAATCAAAACGATTATGGCGAGACCCTCATCCACCTTGTCTAAGACTATCTTGTCGAACTTGTCGACTCCCATGTAGCCAGGCAACGTAGAGTATTTTTTGAAGAGAAGGCTGTTTAGATTGTCGTCATAAATTGCGATGAAACCGTCGCTGTCTGAGCTTCCCACCACGTAGACCTTATTGTCATGAAGCTTTAGGTCGTGTGCTATATCGTTGGATCCTGGTCCGTTAACATATTTTTGGACATAGCCGTCTAGACTGTATTTTATTATCCAGTACTCGCTGGTTCCAGCGTTAGTGTCGACGCTTGTGACGGCGATAAAGATGCCCTGGCTTCCGACCGCAAGCCCTTCAGGGTAGTCAGCTAGCCCGTTTTTGCCCCATACACGTATCCATTGCTGGTTTCCATTTTCGTCGAGACAAAGAAGCTGTACGCTTATCTCGCCGTCGGACGTCTTTCCAAGCCCGTAGACATAGACCTTGCCATTGTAGAAATCTATGTGTGAGCCATACTCAAAATTGAAGTTATCGTAGGTTTTTGACCAGACAATGTTGCCATCTAAATCGGCTTTTACGACCAATATGTCGGTTCCTGTGCCGCCGTTTTGTACATAGCCTGTCGCGTATATGTAGTTTCCAGCTATGGTCAGTGCGTTGAAGACTGTGGTGTCTGCTGGAGCGTGGACTTTTGACCAACCGCTTATTGGTTTTGCTTGTATTGCGGGTAGTAGTAGGATAATTGTAGTTATAATGAACAATAATGTTTTTTTCATATAAATCATTAAATCTATGCGGGATTTGATATATATGTTTTATATTTATAGTGTATGTTGGTTTTCTAATGGTATATTTAACAATAAATATATTATCCATTTTTTATTAAAAAATACAAGCAAAAATTATATAATTAAAGTTTTTATTTCTACAGAATACATTTTTCTACAACTATACATAACAGTATAAATAAGATCTTGGTGGACAAAAATCCATGTTGTAACGTCAACCTCTAAACTTTCCTCTATAAAAAAGAAAAGAGAATCATATTGTTAAAAATGCTCTAGAAAATCTTAATGTAGTCTATCTCGAGGAAGCTACGAGTCCTATTCTCCTGTGTAACATGCCTATAGACCCTACCAGCGTCATTTCTCCTCGCCTCATAGACAGCGTTGTCAATCCAGACATCAGCCCTAGCACCGATTGGACCAGCATTATATGGTATCCTGGCCACCTCAAAGTCGTCAACCACAAAGCGAACCATGCTCTCGCTCCACTCCACCCTATATACGTGCCACTCGTCGAGCTTTAGGCTTTGAAGAGTAGGAGTATCTGATAATATTTTAAGCCCCATTATGCTTGGGGCGAAGTTTGATATTATACTCGCCATGGTTAGGAGTGCTGGTTTTTCAAACAACATTATCGGCTGAAACTGGTTGCCTACCTGTGCAAATAAACCCTGAAACGGATATGGACCTCTCGTTCTAAGGTAGATGAACCAGATGGGCATACAAGGATCGATAACCATTGTATAGTTCCAAAAACCCCAGCCTGCACTTCCATAGAAATGTCCTAGAAGCCTAACCTTCGCTTCTAGTGTCTTATATGTCCACGGTAAAAAGTCGAATGTTCCATCTGAAATTTCAGCATTCGAATAGTATAGAGCTTCAGTCGGTCCCATCCATAGCTTGAGAATGCTTCCCTCGTGTTTAAAACCAGCAAAGTTGTCTTTCCTGTAGTCCCAGTATTCGCTCATCTCTTCGAAATCGTCCTCTAGTCGGCCCTTCTTTCTCGCTTCTTCCCATAACTCTTTCTTCTTGTGACTCATGTTCACCTTTTAATATGTGTTCCTGGAAGTTAAGGTTTTGCTACGTTTAACACTTATTCGCGAAACATGTTAATATCAGCACTTTGTACTTTTTCTTTGTGGGCTTCTTTGACATCATTCCTAGAGATCAGTTTATTCAGTGGTACAATAGCCTGTATAATTTGTCCATATTTTGGACAAAGAAAACTCTCGACTTCAAGGTTCAAAGGAACTGTTTCTTAATGAAGGTGCTTTATAGGAGAAGAAGGAAAAAATTTACGATATGCGTAGAAAGTAGCATTGAAGAAATAATATCGATGGATTGTGTTTCCGATTTGATTCGCCTTATCTTGCCAGAAGACGAAACATTAAGTCCCAAATGTTATTCTAATAAGGCATTACTTTACTTTTGGACAAGGACTTCACGTATATTAAGTCCGAATAAAGAGATTAAAGTCAAAATTTACGAGAAAGTAGACGGGAATACACTCGAAGCCGTATCCAAGGTTCAGAAGAAAAGTTGGGGCTTCTTCATCGAGCCTAAACCACATCTTCATGTCGTTTTCATTGGATATGGATACCTGGACGGAGAGCCAGTAGCTTCTGCATACTACAACCCTTTAAGCTCGAATATAGACTTCGGGATCCATGTAGCCAGAGATTTATGACGAAAGAGGATAGGTACGAGAATCTTAACGGAAGTTCTATCTTACGCTTTTAAAAGTAACAAGAGATTTGTTAGCGTTATTCGCTTACTTGGAGTTAAAAAGCCCAGACCCGAGGATGCCGTAGCTAAGGCTTTTTATAGAGCAAACAACCCGGCTTACAGTTTTATTGTATATAGGCTTAAAAAAGAGTGCCTGAAAGACTCATATAGATTTTAGCCTCCCTTCAGGTACTTCTTTTCCAGATATTCTAGGAAGTATCTTGGATTGATGTCTTCGCCTGTAGCCTTCTTGACTAGTTCCTTGGGCGGATAAGTGGAGCCCCACCTGTGTATCTTCTCTTTCTGCCACTCACTTATCTTGTCGAAACGTCTCTCCCTTATAGCCTCAGATATAGGACCACAGTCTTCCTCGTATTTTCTGAGGAATTGTGCCGAGAGTATGGATCCTAGAGCATAGGTGGGGAAGTAGCCGATAGCACCTATAGACCAGTGTACGTCCTGCAGGACTCCCTCGGAGTCTTTTCTCGGCGTTATCCCGATGTAGCTTTGCATTTTCTCGTTCCACACTTGTGGAAGCTCGTCTATTGAGAGCTTTTCCTCAAGCATGTCCTTTTCTATCTCGTATCTGAGGATTATGTGTAATGGGTAGTGTACCTCGTCTGCCTCGACTCTGATGTATTCTGGCCTGACCATTGCGAAGTACTTGTACACGTCTTCAGAACTATAGTTTCTCAGGAAAGGCAGTAGAGCTCTCATGTCTCTTATGAAGGTCTCGACAAATTCTCTACTCCTCCACACAATGTTTTCCCAAAATCTGCTCTGGCTTTCGTGCACGCCCATAGAGACGCCCGTGGCTATCGGCGTTCCTGCTAAGCGCTTGTCTATCTGCATCTCGTATAAGGCGTGTCCGAACTCATGTGCAACGGCTCCCAGGCTTCTCCTAAAGTCTTTACCGTGATACCATGTTGTTATCCTCACGTCATCTATTCCCATTTCTATAGTAAACGGGTGAGCAGACTCGTCTAGCCTTCCTCTGTTGAAGTCATAGCCGAAATATTCCAAGACGAGTATGTTCAGGTGTCTCATAGCTTCTATATCATATTTCTCCTCCTCAAGAGGATGACTTCTCGGGTACATATCCGAGTCGAGTATCTTTCTAAAAAGCTTTGTGAGCGGTTCTTTTATCTCTCCAAAGACTCTATCAACGTCTTTGTGTGTTAGCCCTTCTTCATAGAGATCCAGAAGAGCATCATAGAGAGTACCTTCCTTATCCTTTAAGAGATACTCCGCCTTTCTTCTCTGAATGTCCACTATCTTTTCCAAGTGAGGCTTAAACATTGAAAAATCAGACTTCTCCTTTGCCCTTTCCCAAACGACTCGTGCCTTCGAGACAGTTATAGCCTCTTCCTTTATCAGCTCAGGCGGAATCTTCTCAAAGTATTCGAGGGTTCTCTTAACAACTCTTATGACTCCTTTCTCGTAGTCGTTTAGACCTTCCTCCTTTTCAGCCTCCTTGAATAGTTCCTTAAACTCTGTCGATAGATAGAGTTTCTGGCGTAACAAATTAAGCGTAGCTTTAGCCTTACCTCTTTCTTCAACAGCTCCCCGTGGCATATAGGTGTCTAGATCCCAGCTGAGAAGACTAGAGGCATAGCCGAGAGCCCATATCTCAGCGTACTTTTCGAGAAGTTTTCTAATTTTCTTGTTTTTGAAAACTTCTTCGCTCACATTTATACAATCTCCCTGCCTACACTTATCCTTTTAGCAGATACTTGTTGGACTGAGTTAAAAGTTGGGTCTGGAGAGAAGATACGCATCTGTGGGTACGCTCCAAGCGATGATTATGTAGAGCAAAAAGTAACCAAGAATAAAACAAGAAGTAAAAAAGGCTTAATCTCTCCTTGTCTTCATCTAGAAAATAAACCCCATAACTCCCAAGACTAATATATGCCTAAAGAACTCGACAAAACCGTAGAATTTAAGACTCATTCTCGTGTAAAGCCCTGATGCCTCCGTAACAAGCCTAACCATAAAATCCAACAAATAGATCAATGCTGCTGTCGGATAAGCCATCCAGTACATATACATGGCTAAAAAGACTATTCCTAATCCGAAAACCATTTTTAAAGCAAGCGTTGTCCTCGAGGTAGTGTAGACCCTCTCGTATGCCTCTGTTACAGCAAAGAGTGAGAAAAACAGGGGAGTCAGCGAGATAAATGGATCCCAATTTCCATAAACCCGTAGAATGGACCCATGCAATGCTAGAACCCCGCTTCCATATATCGTCCTATAGCCAGTATATCTTAGATGAAGATAGAGAAACGAGAATGCTAAAGTTGCATAGAATAACACAAGCTCTGGTCTTGTTATAAGAAGTGGCAAATAGAGACTTGAAACAATTACTACTGGGATATATCTTTTAGTGGTTTTTTCATAGCGTACATAGTCTAGAGTGAGCAAAAACATAACTGAACCTGCTAGACCAAGGACTAATCTAAAGTCGATGTGATTAAGGATATTCTTTAGGGCGAATGAGAGAGCTCCCAGCCAGACTCCATATATCCCGCCTTCACGTGGCAGTCTGATGATCCTCGGCACGTTATTCACCTAATCATAGGGTTTGACAGTGGAATATAATGTCTTGACATATCAGGTTAACTTTAATAAATAATAAACATTACTAAAATGCTTGGTCTCTATGTCTATCTACCAGGAATACAAGAAAAGAAATCTCGAACCATGTCACGTATTTATAGCCACGAGTCTAGCACTGTTCAGAAAGTATGGCGCGCTGAACTTTGGAGTTGTGATTGTCGCCATGGAGGATACTGGCAGGAAACTGGCACAGCTAGCCCTGAAGGAGAAAGGCGAAAGCATAAGATCACTGAGTATTCCCGATATGATATCTCTTTTGAACCAGATGATAGACATGAACTCTGAACTCAAGACCGAACTCGTTGGCGACTCCCTAATTGTGAAGTCCAGGTCTTCTCTCTGTAAGCTATGTCCCAGGGGTGTAGGTGGTCTTGAACTTCCCGGAAGGCTTTGTCCATACTTGGGTTTGATCAGAGGGTTCGTGGAAGAGATTACTGGACTTTATCTAGAGAGCAACTTCAATAGCGATTTCTTTAAAAGAGATGGAGACTATTGTGTGATAAAGTATTCTGTAAAGACAAGAAAGTAAAGAATTTAATAAATAAAGGTTTTAAATCCATGTGTCATATATGGAGATTAAAAACCTGAGGGATATCATAATTAATACTATAGAGGAATATAACAGATATCATTCCCCAGAAGTTGAAGCCAAGCTTATTAAAATAGTAGACAAGAAATTCATTGTCGAGTTCCGTGGAACATTCTGTCTAACCTGCGGTTTCTACGACTACTTCGACGACCTAGTATATATGCTAGAAGACAAGGGGGTCAAGGCCAAAATCACAAACATCGAGGAGATAGAAGATGGTGGAATAGTAGAGTACAAGATTTTAGACGAAGGAGAGGAAGCTGAGCCTTCTAGACGGAGATTGCCTGAAAAACTTGTTCTAATTTTTGACTAATGTTGAAAAAGATAATAGAGAATTTTATAAGTGTATAACACATTATATAGCTGCTAAGTGAATAGATATGGTATCTTGGAGTTCTGCTTTTGCAACAGCGTTTAAGATAGTGTTGATGAGCATTATTTGGGCAATCATCGGCTTGATATTAATAGCGATAGGACTCTCTATGATGGGTCCGATTTTTACACCACCTACAATGACGCATTTGCCGCGATATAATATGACAGGCTCTGCGATTTTAGGGCTTATGGTCGCGATAATCGGATATGGTATCCTGCTTCTGGGAACTCTTGCCTCGTTTCTAAAATATTCTGCCGAGTATTATGCTAAGGAAATAAGAGAGAAAGGAACTTTGTATCAAGTTCAGCAGCCCACATATTAATCCTTATATTTTTTATCGAACATTTACTCCGTATAGTTGTTTTCAAAATCTAATTAATATATATTAATGGAAATTATTAAAAAACATTTATATAATATTCTTCCCATAGCTTTTGATTGTTATCAAGAATTTTATTGGAAAAAATTTTATACATTGATAAAAATATAAATATTAGTGGAATAGATTGCTCCGCAGACTCACTCCCGTACTCCTCCTCGCCTGTCTAATCCTAACGACTATCGCACATTGCCAGCCACAATGCTCTACGGAAGACCCTTCGGGAGACTTGTTAAATATTTGGTCTGGAGACTTTGTTGGAAACGTAGCCCCGTGGGCAGACATAAGTTTGGTTACAGTTTCCCTTAAGGAGGATATTCTTCTCATAAATATTTCCTTCAACTCTCCATTAGAGGAAGGGTTGGAGGAAGGCTTAATCATATATTTTGCCGTAGACTATGACCTTGTTCCTGACAATAATTATAAGAGCCAGCCCTTTGCCGGCTCCGACACATTTTTCTCTCTAGTTCTCGATTCAACCGAACCCAGACTTGAAAAGTATGCATATAGGGAATGGGGTTGGGATAGCGTTCCCATGGGTGCTAGCTTCTCTTTGGGGGTAAAAAGTGTAGTTTTTCGAGTTCCCTTTAAGGAGGCTTCTGTCTCGGAGGAGGTGGTTTTCAGAGTTATTAGCGAGATTAAGAGCGGGGAACTTTCTGGCGTCGGCGACTTTTACCCGGACGAAGGTCTATGCTCGGCTTCATTAACTCAGCTGTCTGTTCTCGTGGTTCATGTGCCTGGCGAAGTGGATACCGTTAAAGTAGACGGTAAGGAATACCCTGTTGTTGAAGGTGTCGTCGAGGTTTCTCTGCCTGTGGGAGAGCACTCTATTGGTATTCCCTGTATCTTAAATGTTGGAGAAGGTGAAAGACTTGTTTTCAGTGATTGGATTGGCGCTAATGGGGACTGCTCTGGTACCGTCTATGTGTCTTCTGGACTCGTTCATGTGTGGGCGCGCTATGTTAGGGAGTTCTTCGTAAACGTGAGTAGTAGTGTAGGCTCGGCATGCTGTAGCGGGTGGTACGAAGAAAACAGTAGCGTTGAGATATCTGTTGACCCGACCGTAATGATGTATGGAAATGGTACACGGCTTGTGTTTGCCGAGTGGCTTGGAGAAGTCGGCCTTAAGGAATTCGACAGGTTTAGGCCTAGCCAGGTTATCCGCGTCACCGGACCATTAAGTGTCTCTGCGTCTTGGAGAAGAGAGTACCTTGTGAGAGTTTCTGGTACTCCGTGCTTTGGGGTCGTGGAAAGGTGGGTTTCCGAGGGAGAGGTCTTTGAGTTTTCGTCCCCCTATAATTGTTCTTCAGATGGAAAGATCTATGTTTTCGCTAGTTGGACTGGTAGCATTACTTCAAGCAATCCAATGCTTTGCGTGAGGGTTTCCGGGCCCTTGGTAGACAGCGTTGTTTGGAAAGTGTCTGTCCTGACGGAGCTTGATTTTGTAGACAATGATGGAAATCCCGTCAATGTGGATGATGTAGTTGTCAGGTGTAATGGCGAGGATTTCAGGTTCGACGTTTCTGGAAGCAAGGCTTCTCTGTATCTGCCAGAAGGCGATTGTGTAATAGTTGGTGTCGATGTTGGTGGTTTCTACGAGCTTGTGAACGAGAGCCTAGATCTTGGAGACAGCAATATCGTAGGGTTGAATGTAAGCGATCTAGTGGTTGTAGTTAAGGATGAGTTTGGCAGACCTGTTGCTGGTAAGATGGTTGTTGTAGAGAGTGATGGCAATAAGAGAACTGTTGTTACGGGCGAGGATGGCAGAGCTGTGTTCGAAGACTTGCCTCCAGGAGACTATCAAGTGAGCATTGGGGACGCGCCTGGCAAGCGGATAAGAGTTTCGGGTGATACAAGTGTAGAGTTTGTACTCCAGCCTTGGTGGCCCCTGATAGCTCTAACTGGCCTCGTAATTGGCGGTCTGGTTGGTGGTTACTATTTTGTTGCTAAGAGAAGATGTATTAAGGAAAGGCTAAGGTTTGAAGAGCTTAAAGAGGAATTGTTTTCCTTGGCCAGTGATGTTGACATAACCTATGATACTCCGTTCCACCTGTCAGCCAATATTGTCGACAACTTCGTGCGCGAGAGAAATCTCAGGGAATTCGTAGACGAACTCGAGAAAATGAGAGAAAGAGCCAGAAGTATTCTAGGAGACAGGAGCTTGAGAAGGATCGAGTCTAGGATAGAGCATGAGAAAAAAGAGCTTGGTTCCCTAAGCGACTCGAACAAGTTTTTAAAGTCTAGGCTTGACTATTTCCTGAAAAGGGAAGAAAGACTCTTACCCCAGCTTAAAAGACCTTTAGGAGAAATCGTCGAACTGGTTTCCAAGTATACTCGCTGTTTTAGTTGCTCACAGCTTGAAGATCTAGAAAAAAGGCTTTTCAAGACACGGGAAAACCTCTTTTCTGCAAAGAGTCTCATCGAGGAAAGCCGAAGGCTCGTCCAAGAAATACGTGACAAAAACGTTAAAGAGAAAAGTCTTATCGAGGAAAAAATGGAAGAATGCAGGAAAAAGCTCCAGCGAATAAGGGATTTTGTCTCCTCAGTCTTCCAAGACTTTCTGCCAGAGAAGTCCAGCGACAATGTGCCAGAAGGCGTTCCATTTGCAGAGGGCGTTTTCTGGGGCGTTAAGCTGAGAATTGTCTCTAAAGAAGGATTTGACAAGTTCTTTAATATATGGGACAAGTGGGAAGACAGACTCTCTAAGGTTTCATGTGACTACTGGAACGCAAAGAAATGTCTACATGAAACGCATGAAAGATTGAAGAATGCTGAAGCTCATATAGAGGTCTGCGAAGAACTACTCGAATACCTTGACTCTAGGGCTAGGCTACTCAATGATGCTATTGAAGTCCTAGACCGGGCATTGAGGGCGTTGGATAAAGCTAAGATTAAATGCCAACTTATGTTAAGTGCAATAAAAACTCAGACAGCCAAGATTATTGAGGAAGTCATTAGGGGAGGCAAGCCTGCGCCTTCAGAGCCTTCATCGAGTGATGTTTATGGAAAACTAATTAGTACTAAGAGCAGCCTTGAAGCAAAGAAGACAAGCTATAGGTTTCTACTCGAAGACATGAAAGAGGCAAAGAAACAGGCTACCGAGTTGATCAGAGAGCTAGATGGATTCTTGAAGGATCCTCCTTTCAACAAGAAGTACCTTAAAAAGCTGAAAAACACCGCTATCACTTTTAGGGATCTCAGACGTTCAGCTGAAGAGCTGATTAAGGATATAGACAATATTATAAACTGGCTAAACTCTACCTTGTCGGAAGCGGACGCCAATCTTAGCGGTATCGACGCGCGCATAAGGGACTTCAGGAGAAAGATGGATGAAGGTTTTCGAGAGATGCTGGAAAGGCTGGAGAAGGCTGGTTCGCCCGACGAATGTATGAGGATCCGAGACGAGTTTTGGAGAAGCTGGAGGGACATTTTAAGATCCGTTGATGGCTACGAGAGAGCCGAGTCAAGATTTCCGGGAGATGACAAGATCCAGGAATTAAGGACAACTATTTTTGAGAGACTAAGGTGGCTTAAAGATTCCGTCAATGAGACGAAAAGACGGGCGGTTATTTCAGTAGCCCTTTTACGCGCTGCAGAAGTTATGCCAAAAAATAAGCTTCCCGAAATCGACTCCTTTGCTCGGAGACTAGGCAAAGCCTTTGACGACGCCTATAAAGCAGCGGACAAGATCTTCGGGAATTTAAGCTACTTGGTAGACGAGTTCGAGAAAAGAGGCATCGTTTTTATGAGCGACAACTTTAAGAATTTTGCCAAAGTTCCCTCAACGGCCATAACGTGGATAAACAGGATAAAAGCAGCTGTCGGTGCAGTAAAAACCCTGCCCAAGAAAATTGAGAAGCCAGAGGATGCATTAGAAAAGATTGCTACCGTACTCGACCTTGCCTCAGCGTTTGCGCCACTAGAAGGAATACCTCTTCTCGGTGTCGCATTATCCTTATACTCAGAGTTCCTAGAATTCGGCGTCCATATGGCCAAGTGGCTTAGGAGCACATTTGTTGACCTATTTTGGAGTGACATAATAGAGGAAAAAAGGCTTGACGCCAAGTTTAGCCTTGAGTTCCTGTTAAAGGGCGAGCTGAAAGATGTTATTGAAAAGATTGCTGGCGAGATAAACGAGTTTATAGGAGACATGGACCTCTCGAGGCAAGCGGCTAGACGCTATATAGCCGAGAGATTGTTGGGCGAGGTGGAGCGGGGGTGGGGCGGATAAGCGTTTATTAGGGCGACAAAACATGTTTTCTTGTGGCCTGTAGACGCGAATTGTATGAAGCCATAGTTGAGCGCTTTCTAGAGTTTGACGTGAATTCTGTCAAGAAGCTCGTTAGGGAGGCGTTGGACTCTGGCTGCGATGTAAACGATGTTATTGAGAACTCGCTTCGAAGGGCGATGAAGATAGTTGGCGATAAGTTTGAGAAGGGAGAGTTTTTCCTGCCTGAGCTGGTGATGGCTGGCGACCTGTTCAAGGAAGTGATGGACGAGGTTTTGATGCCTGTAATCGAGAAGGAGTCTAAAGGAGCCAGGGTTGGTAGGGTTGTCATAGGTACGGTCAAGGGAGATCTGCATGACATTGGCAAAAATCTTGTAGCAACCATGCTCAGAGTGAACGGGTTCGAGGTAATAGACCTTGGTGTAGATGTTCCGCCTGAAAGATTTGTCGAGGCTGTAGAAAAGTATAATCCAGACATTCTAGGCATGTCTGCTTTACTAACTACGACAATGCTTGAAATGAAGAATGTCATAGACGCTCTCAAGAGCGCTGGCCTTAGGGATAAGGTGAAAGTTATAGTGGGTGGTGCTGCCGTCGACGAGAAATATGCCGAGGAGATAGGTGCGGACGCTTACGCTGAAAACGCGGTAGAAGCAGTTAGGAAATGCCTAGAACTTGTTGGAAAAAGGTAAGCCATGGAGGAGGAAATTATAAGACAACTTGTTGATTTACCCTTTCTCCCAAGTTCCAAGACAGTTATAAAGACCGGCTTTTCTCTAGCTAAACCCAAGCCTGACGATGTGCTTGCCGATTTGGGCTGCGGAGACGGGCGTGTCCTCGTTTATGCTGCCAAGAACTATGGGATCTACAGCGTCGGCTACGAGCTAAACCCTGTTCTCGTAAGGCTGGCTAAGAGAGAGGTGAGGTGGAATGGGGTCGATGGTCTTGTTGACATTGTAGAGAGCGACTTTTTCGAGGTAGATCTCTCGAGGTTCTCGCTTATATTTGTCTATCCATCTCCCAAGATAACGCGGCCACTCTCCCTGAAACTTTTGTCCGAATGCAGACCAGGTTGCAGGATAATCGTCCATGATCACGCCCTAGAGGGCATGACACCGATGTACGAGGTCCACATTCCGACAGGCACGGTTCATGTCCACAAGGTCTACGTGTATGTTATCTAAGCTTTGCATGGTAACTGTTAAATCTCTAGAACACTATCCTACTAGGAGAGCTAGTAGAGGTTTACAGCTTGACACGATCAAAGAGTGATATAGCAGAGTTCGTAGCAAACTTTAGACGCTACAAAGAGCCCTGGCAAAGGCGAAAAGGCTACAGGCTCTTTTATAACGAAAACCTCCTCTTGCCCGACGAGTACTTCGCTGAACTGGTCAAAAGAGCAGAGATTGAGCCTAGCGACATCAGAAACTACAACGACCCGTACAACCTCTCGGTGAGGATGATGATTTCGGAATTCTACAAAGTCCCTGTCGAAAACATCTTCTTTGGAGCTGGTGTCGACAGGATAATCTCGATGCTCGTAGACCTAGCCAAAGTTTTGGGCAAGAAGATTGCAGTCGTGGAGCCGACATACGAGATATATTCTGAAAGGTCTCTTTCTCGGGGCATTGAGCCCAAGAAGATATTGTTGAGGAACGACTTCAGCCTTAACGTTGAGAAAATCTTGGCAGAGGTTGACAAAGACTACATACTCTTTATATGTTCCCCAAACAACCCAACTGGCAACCAATTTAGCAGAGAAAAAGTCCTGACCGTTGTAGAGAACACGGACGCCCTCGTTGTACTTGACGAGACATATGCAGATTACGGGGAATACACCCTCATAGATTCGGCTATGTCCATCGAAAACTTCGTAGTACTCAGGTCTTTCTCCAAGTCATGGGGTCTAGCAGGGCTGAGAGCAGGCTTCGCCGTCGCCAGCGAAAAAGTCGTCTCTGCTCTCGAGAAACTCGATGAACCCTACAGTGTCTCAAGCGTCGTAAAGAAGATCGTGACAGGCGCGCTAAGCCTCTACGAAAAATATGTCTTAAAAAGCATAGAGGAGACTAAAAGGATCAGAGACTGGCTATATAAGAAGCTCCAAGAAACAAGTCTTACCCCCTATCCTTCGCAGGCAAACTTCATCCTCTTCAGATCTCAGAGAAAAGACCAACTTCTCGTGAGATTAGCCGAAAAAGGATTTCTCCTGAAGGATACGAGCAGCCTACCACTCCTACAGAACACGTTAAGGGTCACCGTCCCGCCACCGGATACGGCCGAAGAATTTGTCCAAGCTTTGAGAGAGCTTTTAGACCTGTGAAAAAGCGGAACCTTCATACACACCCTGCAAGTATGTATCTTGTATGCTACAACCCCTCGTTTTTGAAGCCAGGGCTCGTGATGGAGAATATGTTGACCAGAAAAAGTTCGATATGATCCATGTTTCTCGGAAAATAGCCCAGCTAGAGAAAGAATACGATATACGCTTCGACCCCGAATGCCCTGTCCCAGACGACCCAACACTCGCAAAATCAGTCTTCGAAGCGGGACTTCAGTTCGCAGAGGAAACAGGACTTTTGCTTATGGACGAAAACAGAGTTGTCAAGTATTCGAGAGACGAGATATTAGAAGCTCTGAAAAACGCCAGAAAGGAACTAGTACTAGGCTGGGGCAAAGACGCCCGTACACTTAGAGCCAGAAAGCCGGGCGACAGGGATAAGCCTTTCGTCTTCGGCGGTCTAGCGGGCACGCCGACACCTCTGGAGATATTCTATGAGACTGCTCTCTCCTATGCCCAGGAGCCTCTCGTAGACGCCATAGATCATGGAAGCATTTCGGAGGTTTACGGTATAAGAGTTAAAAACTATGCGCCATCGGAGGCTTTGGCGGGCATCGAAGAGATGAGAGCCATAAGGAGAGCTCTCGAAAACGCTGGGAGACCGGGAATGCACGTTCTCGGCGCAGAAAGTAGTGTGACCTCTATAGCCAGCCTTGCTACAATGTCGACAGGACTCCTTAGGAAGGGTGACGCACAACTCCTCCCCATACTCAATGAGATGAAGACAGACTACAACCAGCTGACAAAAGCGCTCGCTGGTCTTGTGAACGGTATCCACGGTGCAGCTCTTATAGATCCGATTGTGGGTGGCTTCGCCAGAGGCCCCGCGGGTTCTTCGATAGCATCCATAGCAGAGACCATTATGGCCCTCCTGGCATATGGTGCAAGCTATTTCCTGATACACCCCGTTCACATAACAAAACAGGCCACAACCACGGCCGAGTGTATGTGGATTGAAAGCGTTGTAGGACAGGCAAACGTGTATCTCCAGCTACCACTGGTAGCCGACATATGGCCCGCGTTCGGCACGGGGACTAGGGAACTTCTCTACGAGATAGCCGCAAACACAGTAGCATCTGTTGCTTCGGGAATGAACATTCTTGGACCAACCCCAACGGCCGGCTCAGTTCCTCATGGTTCAGGGCTTGAAGCAAGATTTATGGCAGAGATTGCCCTGAAGGTCTCCAAGGAGGGACTGAAGCCAGGAGATGCCTGTGAGATCGTAAAGGAGCTATACAAGAAGTATGGCGACAAACTCGCAAGCCCTGATAGAGGCAAGGCTTTCGGTGAAGTCTACGACCTGAAGCGTGTCGTACCAAAAAGCGAGTGGCTTGAAGTCTACATAGATGTGAAGAAGGAACTCGGAGACTTAGGAGTCATAGAATAGTTTTATCGACATTTTTATGCATGAACGCGCATGTCTTAGAATAAAAATCAAGATAAATCTTCCATTTAACCAAGAGAACATTGAAATCTATACTTCACATTGTGTCAGAGACAAACACTTCATCCATAGCTCCTGGTAATTCGTATCTTCCATCACGCCAACATGTTCCGCTTTTCCTCGAATCTCCTCATAAAGCCTGCGAGCCCTACTAGAAACCATGTACAGTTTAGCGCCGACAAGCGCGAGGTTTCCATACTGAAAAACGTTATCCACCCTTGGGAAAAGCCCTATCTTATAGGCTGACTTCACGTCCACGCTGCTCCCCATACTTCCAGCCAACACCAGTGACAATGGAAAGCGCCCAACCTTCCTTATTAGAAGATTAATAGCAGTAGATATCGCGGCTTTAGCTTTTTGAAACTCCCTAATATCCTTCTGCGTCAGACGCAGCCTAGCACCAAGGCTGACAAACTTTACCCCATTCACCTCGCCGTCAGGAAGCATTATCCTCCCGCTCCCGTCCACGATGCCGTGATCAACCAGGCTAGCAATAAGAGCAACTATAGCCGACCCCGACAAACCAACCTTCTCTGATCTCTCGGGAATCAACACGACTTTTCTTTTCTCTGCGTCGTAGTAGGCGTAGCTTGCAGCACCCTGTAAAGCCGTTGAACCACAGCTCAGCTCACCGCCCTCAATTGCTGGACCAGCTGGTGCTGATGTGACGAGGAACTTTTCTTTGTTAACTATGTATGCTATCTCGGTGTTGATCCCTATATCAGCCATGACCGTATACTTGGAAAAGCCGTGCATCAATGTAGCGAGTATTGCTGTAGATGCATCGCTTCCCACGAACGACTTTATAGCTGGTAAAACAAGAACCTTCCTAGCTTGCAGGTTTTTCTTCTCTCCGTTTAGCTCAATGACTTCATTCAGTGGATTCTCATAAGGATAATAGCCTAGGGGCGTAGGGTCTATCCCAAATGTTATCGGAAGGGCAACACTATTTCCGGTAAACACGGCACAATCTACATGTTCTCGTCCCGCTTTTTTGAGAAGAGAATATATCAGCTTAGAGACGGCTTTCAGGGTTTCTCGGCTCATCTTTTCAAGCTCATCTCTTCTCCTTACAATAACCGATATCCTACTTATCACATCAAGACCCCATCCAACCTGCGGGTTAATGGCAAAACCCTCCGCAACATTCCTTCCAGACCCAAAGTCTATCAGGACTCCGGCTATCTTGGATGAACCAACGTCTATGCCTGCACCAACTCCCTCGCATAGGGGATCTGTGTCAAATCCCAGCGGCTCTACACCATAGACGACAAGCCTTTCTCCGAGAGACTCCACCTCGAGACTAGCATCACCCTTAAGCCTAGCCTGGCAAGCAAGCCTATACTTTCCTGTATACCCGAACTTCTTCTCAACTTTGGTTGGAGCACTCAGCATTCCTTCGAGAACCCTTACCCTACAGTTACCACATATACCCCTCCCACCACACGGGAGAATAAACCAGCCAAGCAGATTTTTGATCGCATCAGCCAACAAGGTGCCTTCTTCAAACTCTCCTTCGAATTTTTCACCACGAAAATATAAAGAGACTCTGGGCATCTATTTCCCTCAAATGATTGCTACTTTTCTTCTCTCAACTTCTCGGCAACAGATACGAGAATCCTCAGCTTAGGCAAGACTATTTCCTCGTACTCCTTACCACCCCTAACCCCGTATAGCCCCCTGAAGCCACAGTCGGGCTTAATAAACCAAAGCCTGTCACCATATCTCTCTCTAGCCAGCCTAGCCAGCGAATATGCTTCATCAAAACTTTCAACCACGAGCTTCTTCGAGGAAATTATTCCAAAACTCAGAACTTTTCTTGATGCTACCAGGTCTTCTCTCGTATAGAAGTCTATATTTTCTGAAACATCATGATGTTCGTGATCCAAGAAGTTCGCGTACCTCAAGTTGAGCAATACATCCTTTAACAGCGTTGGGAGTCGTGAACAGACATGTACGCCGACCAGCTCAGATCCAGAAAATCCAGCCAACACGGAGTCGAGAGACTCCCGAATATAGCCAGTCGTATAACCGAATAGAATCCTCTTAGCGCCTACGATAACGGATAGAATTGGCTCATCAACACACACCATAGACGGCTTAACCTCCCGAGACAAAATATGCGCCAATCTCTGTATAAATTGTAGTAATTTCTCAAACTTCTCTCTGTCTGTCAGAACAGACCCAAATATATCACCGGGACGCTTGCCTACAAGCGCAATATTAGAGGCAACAGTAAAAGGACCAGTCAAAGCCAACCTATATGGAATACCCATCTCCTTTGCAACGTCCACGACGAGAGGATACTCCCAAGGAACAACAGGCTCAGCGTCCTCAAAGCTTCCGGAGAGAGTAAAACCTCTCTCATCTCGCGAAAGCACTCCTTGTTCGACAAGAGGTTCAAGGTACATCTCAACAAAGTCGCGGAGCTGGGGAAGCACAGGGTAATCGATACCTATTTCAACCTGGTCGTGAAAAGCTCTAAGAAAATTATCTCTTATAGGTTCTAGGGGGAAACTGCCGACAAGAGTAGTCAAAATGCCTGTCATACAAGTTCTGAACACAAAATCGCTATAAAAAACAACCTGACAGCTATCAACTCACAATAAATTCGCAGTAGGGATCTCCCTTAAACCTGCACTTTGTTTCAACCGCAGAGAGTCTCCTACCAAGAGCGCCGGAGAAGAGTCCTGCCAGGAATCCTCTGGTAAAATCACACTCTCCTTCATAAAGGGATTCGTAGTTATCCCATATATGTATCCTAAACTCGCCCTTCTTCCAGTCAGCGTGAACGATCTCAACTACACCCATACCGAAAGATGAATAAAGCTCGAGAAGGCTCGTAACAGCAGATCTTTTGTCTAGACCCAATACCTTGACCTGTTCCTCAAATATTATCTTACCGTACTGTTCGCCCAAGTGAAACAGCAACGATTTGCCAGGACCCCCAAGCTGTTTCTGTAAACTATTAAAAACCCTAGACAACAGCTCCGCTGGAAAAACTACTACCCTAAATGTTCCACCAGCTGTCGTAACCGGGAAACCAAACTGGTCCACAACATAGCCGCCATAGTTTTTCGTGGATAAATTTGCCTTCAGTCCAGCTTTCCTCAATCTTTCAAGAACAGTAACTGGCTGTACTAGGGCCTGGCTAAAGTCAACAAAAGCAAAGATCCTTGTCTTACCTTCAATGACTGAGGAATTGAGTTCTAAAATCTTCACTCCAGCTTCCTCAATTATTTTTACAAATTCTTTTAAAACATCCTTAGCATCTTTTTCAGCAGAAACCATAAACTCTACTATTCTCCTATCCTTACTATAATATTCTACGAAAATATCCTTATTCGTTCTTGATCGCGACATCATTTATTTACCCGCATATATATTTCTGCATATATATTTCTAAAATACTAGATAATAATATTTTTTTCAAACAAGATATATCCAACAGAATATTATCACATCCTCTTTACTACAAAAAAACAAAAAATCAGCCATGCCTTCTCCTCAAATATAATGTCAATGCTAAAACGACGATCAGTAAAATTGCTGATAACACCAGCATCATCGGGGTAATAATATATCTTGTACCAGGCGAATCTACATAGATATCACCTAGAATACCTCCATCAACACTACGCACAACATATCTCCCCTCAAACAACCACTCCTTCGAACAGTTATCTATCCATGTATTGTTAAGCCCAACACTACCTCCAAAATAGCCTATAACACAGACTCCAGCTAAATAACTCTTCCTATACACAGGCTCAACTACCATAGGCTTCTCGACAACAATCTCTCCTCCACCCGCTTCCCTGCCATCCACAAGCCACGCATAAATTCCCCTTGCAACACCCTCTCCCAGCTCCTCGACAACAGGCGAAATATTAAGCCGCAAAACACCGCCCTTCTCAACGTAAACAGTCTTCCCCTTCAAAACAACCCTGTACATCTTCTTCCATCTAGCAACAAACTGTAGAGGACCTACAATTCTCATACATTCGCTAATACTCGGCGTCCATCCTTCAAAAACCATCATTGTTCCATTTCCAAACACGAGTCGATCTCTCTCAACTTGGGGACTAAAACAGTCTCCTTTCTCAACCCAGTAAATTTTTTCGCCAAACAGGACCGTGTCTACAGTAACAAGATACTCCGGAACCCTCACAACATTAAGAGTCATAGGTCTTACGACTGCCACGTTAATCTCTGTCTCGTTGACGACAAGAGGCTCCACCTTCACAAGACGCAACCTAGTGAAGTTTGAAAGAATAATAAACCTGCTGAGAGAAAGGTTAAGCTTTTCTCCTCCCAGAATCCAATACTCCCTTCTTTCACCAGCATCATCAACAACTACACGATACATTGGTCTCCAAACAGCCGTCAAAGTCACATTACCCGTAACCTTAAAGACAAGCTTAGGGCTTGAAGAATAAAATGTTCCCTCCCATCTAACGAAGACATATCCCACATCCTTACAGTAAACTTTTGTGTCTGTCAGCTCGACAACAGCCACCTCACCCCAGATATACCTGCCATACCCCCTGACACTTCCATGCTTAGTGTAGACTTTCACATAGTAGACTAGAATGTTTCTAAGCTCAATATTCTCTGGCAGAACAGCTTTCTTCGGCATATCTCTATATGTGCTGTGAGTGAAAACCTGGACAAGCCCGTAGAGATCCAGTGTGCTGGGAGTCATTTTTTCCTTTCCGAGATAATAGGGATACATCACCTCGTAGCCGTTCACAGTGACGTTCACGTCCGTGTGTCCGAGACCGAGACCGTGGCCGATCTCGTGTAACGCCACGTTATATATGTCGTCATAGCTCATCAAAGCATAGCCTCCAGGATACTTAAGGTAGAGGGTTATCTCAACCCGATTAATGACTCCCTTGTCTTTGTCGAAGTCGAAACGAGCCAGACCGAGTTCTGAGCCTCTGCTGGGAGCGTTTACGTAGTCTATCACTATATCGTAGCTGGACAGCGAGTCGTTAAGCCCCTCAACATACACTATGAGTTTTATGTTCCTTAGAGGACTTGCCCAGCTATATGTCTCGGACGCGTACAAGAAGGACTTCTTCCATATCTCTAGAGCCCTAATCGTAGCGTTGACCGCATAGCTTGGACCCTCCTTAACGAGAACGTTTATCTCAGTCTTCCTCCAAGGGGCTATGAGGTCTATCGAGTACGGCTGAGCCGCAACAACGGATGAAAGAATCGCTACAAGAAACACTACATAAACCAGCACGAGGTAGAACTTGTCGCCAAACGCTTTTGGTCACCAACAAAACACATGCCTTGGAACATTAAAACATTTTACACCAAGTCCATTTATAAGAAGGGTCTTGTCAATGCAAGTCAACTACAGATCAACACTGTTAATGGTTTTTCTTGCCTGGATACTTACTTATATCCTTTTGTTCCTTGACTATTGGTCCGCGCTGACCGCATCGACTATATTCTTCTTCCTGACTTTTCCATTCTGGCACAACGTCCTTAGTACACCGAGTAAACGTAGATCTGTACCGCTATTATATGCTCTATTAATATATACTTTCTTTGTTGTACTAAGAGCTCTCGAGTATCTGCTTTGGGAGCAACAGTACAAGATCTACGTTCTTGAGAAAACGCCCGGCTTCATGTTGCTTGTTTTTCTCACCCTAATGTTTAGCATAGACCCGCGGGAAAACGGGTACAGAAGAGACCAGCTGCTCGAGAGAAGGTCTAAAGCCATGCTGATAATATATGGTATAGTTACTGGCTACACGGTCTATGCGATAGTGGACGCACTGCTATATGTTTATCCCTACATGAACGCTCTCATATTTACCGTGTCCACGCTCTTCTTCATAGTCAACAGTTTCTTTGAAGAATACCTTTTCCGCGGCATCCTCTACACCACACTCTCCGAAAGGCTTGGAGTCTTAAAGGGTGGATTCCTAGTACAGTCCCTGCTCTTCGGTGCCTGGCACATAATACACCACCTGAACAATCCCATATCAATCTACTCGGTCATACACATATCCTTCACAATCCTCTTCGCTTTAATAGCAGCGACGTACAGGTACCTAACAGGATCCATAGCATACCCAATACTCGTACACACCTATGTGAACGTACTGAGCGACCTAGAGAACGCATACACGCACTACTGCATCTACTCGATAGAGGATATATGCGTACAACACAACATGGCACTAACATTCCTCCTAACCATCACAACCCTAGCGCTAGCACTCTACCATGCCGCAAAGACAAAGAGTTATAGAAAAATACTAAAACTTCTAAAAA
>Ga0164318_10000918_pt1 | contig 24679 bp, 18 predicted proteins | sample GuaBasSedimGuay9_FD_113734 | JGI IMG/M metagenome (GOLD analysis project Ga0164318, IMG submission 113734) | Subseafloor sediment microbial communities from Guaymas Basin, Gulf of California, Mexico - Guay9, Core 4571-4, 0-3 cm | ecosystem: Environmental > Aquatic > Marine > Hydrothermal vents...
AATGACGTTGCTCACTCAACCACTCATCAGCGCGGCCTTAAGTCGCATGCCGCGCGCGCTGGATTCTCTGGCGGTGTGGCCCGTGGTTTTTGGATTATTATTCGTTATCCGCAGCGGAGGCGTGGCATATAACGAAGTGGTGGTGGCTCTGCTGGATAAACCTCGTTCAACGCGCACTCTCCGCCGCTTTGCGGCCATACTCACCACAACAACATCGGCTCTCTTGTTGATTGTAACTGCCACTCCGCTTTCAAAATTTTGGTTCCAGGATATATCAGCGCTTACGCCCTCTCTAACCGCCTTGGCTAAAACAGCCCTCTGGTTCGGGTTGCTGCTTCCAGGAGCAAACACACTGCAAAGCTGGTATCAGGGCGCTATTTTGCAGTCAAAGAAAACAAGAGGCATACCAGAAGCGGTGGCTCTTTTTCTAGGCATAACTATTTTAATGTTTGGGGGCGGGATTATCTGGGGAAAAGTCCCAGGGCTGTATATTGGCGTAACTGGCTTCTCGCTGGGGATGACTCTCCAGACAGGATGGCTGTGGTATAGAAGCAGGCCTGCTTTTAAAGAAGTGTGTTTGCGGGATCAGGCGTTTGATGGTTAAAAATAAACACCTCTCCAAATTTGAAGAGGCGTTTTCAAGAGGCTCCCCGGGTAGGATTCGAACCTACAACCTATCAGTTAACAGCCGACCGCTCTACCATTGAGCTACCAGGGATTATTTATTTTTGCGGACAAGATTATACGCTTCTAGGTTGTCTATGTCAAGTTAAATTGACGCATCTCAAGCTTAGATGTATAATCCTTAGCACGCATTAACCGACTATCAATGAGGGCAGGATGGCATTAAAAGGCAATCTTCGAGACTTTACAATCAATCAACTCTTAAATTTGGTCAGCGTTGCCCAAAAAACTGGCACTTTAGAAATAAAAGGGCCTACTCAATCCGCGCAAATTGCTTTCCGCGAAGGCAAACTGGCAAGCGCACAGACCAGTCAAAACGATAGTAGCCTAGCTGCGATCTTGTACAGAAGAGGGCAACTCACAAAAAGACAACTCCAACTGATTAAAGCCAGAGCTGGAAACATTGGGGATAAAGAATTAGGTCTCTTGCTAATCAACGCAAATTATCTTACCCAAAAAGAGATTCTTACAAGTCTAAAAGAAGAATTTATAGAAATTGTCAATAATCTCTTTACCTGGGTAGAAGGATTTTTTCAATTTTATAACGATGCTCTACCTGAAAGCGGAAAGATTACTCTCCGCATCAATTTGGAAAACATCATCATGGAAGGTTCTCGGCGACTGCGGGAATGGGAACAGCTCCAAGATGAAATTCCTAGCCTAGACATAGCATTGAAATTTACTGATAACCCAAGCACAGATCTCCGCAACGTAAATTTGAGCGTTGAGGAATGGCGGGTTGTTTCCTATATCAATCCCAAAAATACTATTCGCCAGATTTCTAAAGCCACAAAAATGAACGACTTGGAAATACGGCGCATTATATACGGTTTACTACAGGCAGGGCTTGTAGAGATGATTCGAGCTGAAAATGTTGAAAAACCTAAATATCAAAAACCATCGCTCCCGGTCAGCGGCCAAAAAGAACAGAAAACTCTCGTTAACCGATTGATCAAACGAATTCAGTCATTGTAATTTTTTTAAATTAATCCATTAGTTATTTTCAAAAGGAAGCACTTTATGCAAACCGTCAAAATGGTTGTAACTGGGCCTTTTAGTTCAGGTAAAACCGAATTCATTCAATCTGTTAGCGAGATTGATGTAGTTTCTACTGAGCGCAAAATCTCATCAGAAGCAGAGAAGATCAAAGAAACAACCACGGTCGCCATGGACTTTGGTCGTATCACAATTGACGACAATCTTGTCCTCTATCTCTTTGGAACTCCAGGGCAAAAACGGTTTGACTTCATGTGGGAAATTCTCTCTGAAGGCATGTTGGGGTTTGTCGTCATGGTGGATAGCTCTCGGCCAGAGACATTCCGAGAAGCCCGCCGCATTCTTGAGACATTCCGTGCCTACGCGCCAACTCCTTATATTGTTACAGCTAATAAACAAGATATACCTGATGCTTGGTCAGTGGAAGACATGAGAATTGCGTTACGTCTTTCCCCTGAGGTAAAACTACTCCCCTGTGTAGCTACCGATAAAGAAACCGTCAAAAATGCCTTATTAGAACTTCTATATGGCATTTTAGAAAAAATGGAAGCAGGCGAATTCTAAAAGAAATTTCCTCTATGTCCTCAATTACCACTGATCAAGGTATTCTTCATTACGAAGTATATGGACGCGGACAACCGATTATTCTCCTGCATGGATGGCTAGGTTCCTGGGGGTTGTGGCAAAAAACCATGGCTGAACTAGGGCAGCATTACCGCACTTATGCTTTAGATTTCTGGGGATTTGGAGAATCCGGACGCAAAAAACAATCTTTTGCGGTTGACGACTTCGTTGAAATGGTTGACCAATTTATGGAGCACTTGGGAATTGTCCAAGCTCCTGTAATTGGGCACAGCATGGGGGGTACTGTTAGCCTCTCCCTGGCGATTAAGTATCCCAACCGCGTTCAAAAAGTAACCACAATCGGTTCCCCAATTGACGGCGAGTCTCTCGCCTTGTTGCTTAAGCTGGCAGGTCAAAGGTGGATAGCTTCAATAGTTTATCATTCAATGTGGGCGCTACGTCTCGGCATCCGCATTTATTCTCCTTTTGTCACCAAAGAACCCCGCTGGCCTGAAATGATGGATAGAGACCTCTCTCGAACGACCCTGGAGTCTTTTTTGATCAGTATTGCCACTCTCCGTAAAACGAACCTCCAACCCTATCTTAGCCAAATCAAAATTCCAGCCATGGGAATGTACGGAAAAAAGGATGTCATCGTAAATCCCAACCAATGGCAACCTATGCAAGCGCATATCCCAAACGTGCGGATAGAACGCTTTGAAGATGCTGGTCATTTTATAATGCTGGATCAACCAGAAAAATTCATAACTACTTTGAAAGATTTTTTGGAAGAAGAAACAGCTTAAAAACACTATCGCCAGCCAGAATCAGAAAAAGCCATCATCCTCAAATACCCCTATGCTTAAAGTTATTCTCCAATTACCCAAACACCTCCACCCTTTTAATGAACCCGCACGGGATTTGCGGATACAAAACAAGCCCCTGTGGCTCATTCAACGTGACGTTCTCGCCCCATACGTAAACAGCGAACAAGAAATACCGCCCCACCAACCTCTTCCCAACACCAAAGAACCTTGCATTGTTCACCGAGACAATTTATATTTTGACAAAGAATATATAAAAGCTTTTTTGGCAAAAGCCAGAAAACGCAACCACCCTTCCCGAGCGGCATTCTCAGGCGAAGATCTTGCCTTTAGGGAACACGCTTTACCCCTTTCAACCTCATATACTCATATTCCAGGAAAGAATCTCTATCTAGCTGATTTGTGGTACTACCCACATGGGCCAGTTGCTGGTGCTAGACCTCTGATAGTAGACCTTCAAGCACGAGAAGTAGGGTATTATCATGTTCCCACGTATATGGCAACTGAACGAGGAGATTTAACGTTTCAGGTTCCACTTCGCAAATTGTTAGCCATTGATTCCTGGGTACATATTTTTATTGCAGACGTAATTTTTGGTGTATTTTCTAGGGGCGCTAGGTTTGAAGCAAAAATCGAGGAAAGTCCACTCGCTAAATTAAAGATATTATCAAAAGCCATGTATGAAGGAAAACAAGTTCTCGAAAGTTCAGAAGTGGTAAAAATGGGGCGCAATTGTGTCATTGATCCTTCGGCAGTCATTCATGGGCCAACCATTATTGGCAATAATGTCACTATTGGTGCTGGAGCAATTATTGAGAACTGTGTGATTGGAGACAATGTTAATATCTCCCAGGGGTGCCAATTAATGCTCTCCGTCGTTGGAGATGGAACTTTTCTTCCCTTTCGGGCAGCACTCTTTATGACTACAATTATGGATAACGGCATGGTCGCGCAAAATACCTGTCTGCAAATGTGCGTAGTAGGAAGAAACACTTTCATAGGAGCTGGCTCCACATTTACAGATTTTAATTTGATTCCCAATAATCTGAAAGCGTTAAACGGCAACGATGAACTTGCGGATTCTAATCGTCCTGTTTTAGGAAGTTGTGTGGGACATAATTGCCGCTTAGGTTCTGGAATGATCATATTTCCGGGGCGAACTATAGAATCTGATGTTGTTCTAGTCGCATCAGATAAAAGAAAGATTATCCGGAAAAACGTTTCCTATGAAGACAGCGACCACCATCACTTTCCGTTCGCAGCCAGGCATAAACGTCTCTATCCGCGCCAAGGAGAAACCGATAACGCGTCTTGGTAAACTCCATTCGCAATCAGCCACAATCATCTAAAACAAGCTGACTAACTAAATACAGTGGGGGGTATTTTTTGTAAAATGTCGTAGTTCTACTATCTAGTAGAGAGCCTATGGAGAACTTATGGATAGTTTTGCTTTCATTATTCATCCAATTAATCCCAAACAAGATGTCAAACGGAAATTTCCCTTTTTGGGGAAAATTCTTAATGAGCCATTGATTAACTTCTTCTCTTTGTTTTTTCCTCCTATCTACCTTTCTGAAATTCAAAATATCACTTCGGAATCCACAGGGAAAACAATTAAAGGTTGGTTTATCGCCTGCCCATTAACTGCAAAGCGTATGGTAGAATTACCAGAGTGGATTGTTTATCATAAAATCGTTCAAACCGGTCGTATGGCGCAACGATTGGGAGCTGATATTCTAGGGTTAGGCGCGTTCACCTCTGTTGTGGGAGATGGCGGCATCACGGTAGCAAATCGCCTGGATATACCAGTAACCACTGGAAACTCTTACACAATTGCCACCGCTATTCAGGCTTTACGTAAAGCGGCCAAGCTAATGAATATTGACATAGGCAAGGCCACAGCAGCCGTAGTTGGCGCTACCGGCTCAATTGGGCAGGTTTGCGCCGAGTTGCTCGCAGAGGAAGTAAGCCAACTTATCCTCATTGGGCGCAACGAAAGCAATTTACAAGACCTTTATTCCAAAATGAACGATGGCGCTTCCGCCCAACTGTCCATCTCTACTGATTTGAACACGTTGCAGAAAGCGGATTTGATAATCACCGTCACAAGTGCGCTCCACGCTATTGTTCACCCAGAACACATACGTGCTGGAAGCGTCATCTGCGATGTATCCCGCCCTCGGGATGTGTCAAAGGCCATTGCAAGTTCTCGCGATGATGTTTTGGTGATTGATGGCGGTGTTATTGATGTGCCAGGGCCAGTGGAATTCAACTTTGACTTTGGTTTTCCAGCGGGAGAAGCCTACGCCTGTATGGCAGAAACTTTCGCTCTAACCTTAGAAGAACGATTCGAATCTTACAGCCTGGGAAAACAGATAGACATCCACAAAGTTAAGGAAATTTCGGCGATCGCCGAAAAACACGGCTTTAGGCTAAGCGGATTCCGTTCGTTTGAACGTCCTATTTCAGAAGAACAAATAAAGAACATTCGCAAAAACGCAAATAGAGATTAAAATAGAAGAAAAATATGTCGTTACAAAGAAATGAATTTTTATGCTTCACGCTTACTAGCATCTTGAACGGGAGGAATATATGAGCAAATTTCACCTATTGATTGTAGAAGACGATTTTGACATTTCTAACATGCTCAAAATCTACTTCTCTGGCCAGAACTACGTAGTGGATACAGCCCCGCGTGGCTCAGATGCGTTGGTGAAAACGCACAAGCATATGCCGCACTTAATTGTCTTGGATATTATGCTTCCAGATATTGACGGCTATGAAGTGTGTCGCCGCTTGAGGAGCAGCACACGCACTAGCCACATCCCAATCATCTTCTTAACTCAGAAAGACGAACGCAGCGATAAGCTTCAAGGGTTAGAACTAGGCGCCGATGATTACATCACTAAGCCCTTTGACATTGAAGAGCTTAACCTGCGTGTAAAAAACGCCATCGCTCGCGCCGAACGGGAAAGCCTTACAGACCCACGATCAGGCCTTCCTTCTGCTCGTCTTATTGAGGAACAACTTCGTCATCTCATCCGCGAAGAAGGTTGGGCTTTAATGGATATCCGCATCAACAACTTTGAGCCATTCAAAGAGGTATACGGATTTGTTACAGGTGATGATGTACTTCGCTTCTCTGCTATGCTTCTTAATGAAGTGGTGGATGAGTTCGGAACGCCCAATGATTTCATAGGTCACGCCGGGGGAGATAATTTCATCATTATTTCGACCCAAGAAAATGTGCGACTCGTTGGAGAAAAAGTGAAGGAACGTTTTGCTGAAAAGGTTCTTCCTCACTACAACTTCATGGACAGAGAACAAGGATATATAACATCTGCCGATGAAGGCAAAGAAGGAAAACGTTATCCTTTAATGACACTGGCTGTCGGCATTGTCTCACCCGCTACTCACCAATTTGCAGATATCCGTGAAATTACCGAATTAGCAGCCCAAGAACGCCGAAAAAACCAATAGAAACCTATGTTTCATCTTGCCACATCTTCACTCGGAATAACACTTGTGTTAACAGGTGGAATGTTCATAGGATTGTCACTCCTATTGTTGCGCGCTCTCTCTGGTAAACAACCCGTAGCGCAAATAGAACCTCCGCCCACTTCCACATTGGTAGATATACCCAGCCATCACAACGCTGTAATCGTTGTTGAAGGCGGGGGGCGTGTGCTTAATTTTAACTCTCACGCTCGCCAATGGTTTGATGTGCAAGAGAAACTTCCAGACCTAGAACATTTGTCACGCCGCTGCCGACCTAGCGAGACTCTTTTAAAACTATGTGCTGCTGAAGGGCAGGCTAAATTTGCACTTAACGGAAAAACCGTAGAGGGAAATTCTTACCGCATTCCGTATCCGTCTGGGAATGTGATGGTGGTAACTCTTCAAACTCCCAAAGAGAATCCGCAAACTATCATAGAAAGTGATTCTAGTGATCAATCTCTCCAGATAATTAACAAGCTTTCTGCTTCAACAGTCGCCGATTTAGCATTAAAGCCTACTTTGAAATACATTCTAGAAAGCATAGAAGAATTTCTGCCCGCCGATGCAACAGAAGTCACCATCTGGGATGAAGACTCTGAAACTCTCCAACCGTATCGCTTGGTTGGATTGGCAGGACTAGAACGCAACATTGAAAAATCATTCCCTCAATACCAATTAGGCAAAGGATTTAGCGGTTATATTGCCGAACAGCATAAACCTCTTTTAATTTCAAGCGTGGCAAGTTCAAAAGATATTCGCCCAACAATTGGACGAGCCAAACATCATTTTCAATCCTATTTAGGTGTTCCGCTTCTGCTGGGTGAAAACTTTTTAGGCACACTAGAGATTATGGCGCGCAACGAAAATGTTTTTACAGAAAACGATCTCGCCATCTTAGAGCTTATCTCTGGGCAAGCTGCCATAGCCATTTACAATTCTATTGTTTACGAGGAAAAACAAGAGCGAACGCGAGAATTATCAAATCTGGCCGAATTATCACAAACGAGTGGGTCTTCCCGTGATATAAGCGAATTTTTCTCCCAGCTATTGAAAAATATCCCCTCGCTCTTAGAAACAAATATCGCTGGTTTTTTGATCTACGATGAAAACCGCCGTGTTCTAGAAGCTCAAAACCCGTTCATTGGGATTCCACCTCATATTGTAGAAATGTATAAAACGGAGATTCCGATAGGAAGCGCTGCCAGTCAGATTTGGGAAAAGGAACAAACTATAATAACTGCCGAAGCAGCAGAAGATCCCCGTCTCCAAGCCTTGGGGATTGATCATATTGCCCAAGCTGCCGGCATACACGCCACTCTCTTGGTTCCATTAACTGCTGGAGGGCGTAATCTTGGCTATCTACAAGTAGGTAATAAAAAATCAGGAGGCAAAATAACCGAGAATGATAAACGCCTTCTTGAAATTATCGCGGGGCAAACCGCGCCCATCATTGAAAACGCTGAGTTGCTCCACCAATCTATCAAACGCGCTCTCCGGTCAGAAGCTATCCGGCGCATCGCTAATTTAGCTGGCTCTGAGGCTACCACAGACGAGATATTAAAATATTCACTCTTGGAACTTGTTCGCTTGATAAACGCCGAAAAAGGAGCTATATTTTTATTTGACGAGAAACAAGGGAAATTAGAACTCCACATCCCGTCTGGATATCAATTAAGCCAAGATGCCCAAGAAAAATTCGCGCAATTGGCAAATATTTCGAACTTCCATAAAACGGTTACATACACAACCCATCCCCTATTCTCTAACCAAATTACGACTACAGATATTCCCCCTCTCTATCAAAAAGCAATCAATACATTAGAAGTAGCTTCCTTGATAGTTGTGCCATTAATCATTCGAGACCGAGGCATTGGGGAAATTCTCTTAAGCAGTTCCCAGCGGGGCGCATTCCAGAAGATAGACCAGCAACTAGCCTCCGCGATAGCTGGGCAAATTGCCATTGCGCTTGACAAGGCATCTTTAGCCACAGAAACAGACGATTCTTTGCGTCAACGAGTGGAACAACTAACCGGGCTTACACGTGTTAGCCAGGCGCTAAACAGCACCCTTAACCTTGAAACTCTCATTCAATTAGTTTTCGATGAAGCAATTCATCTAACGCAGGCAGATTGCGGCATAATTTTCTTGCTGCAGCAAGGAGAAACCAAATCCGCTGCACCGGAGATTATGTTCCGAATTGGCGATGACGCACAAGGTAAGCTCCATCCCTTAGAGGAAGTGGTTCTGACGCGGGGGGAAACGGTTCACGTTGAGGATTATCAATCCACCACCAATTCCAGCTCTCCCCCACACTCGGGAGTGCGTTCCTCGCTGATTGCGCCAATCATCTATGAAGACCAGGTAGCCGGCCTAATCCATCTCCACTCTCGGCAACCAGAACATTTCACCAAATCTTATCGAGATATTATAGAAGCTTTGTCGCTTCAAGCATCTATTGCATTAGGGAACGCTCAACAATACCAACGCCAGTTGGAGCAAACGACGCAATTAAGTCAACGAGTAAAAACTCTATCCAATTTATTCAAAACTTCTGAAAAATTCAGTCTTGGCCAACCTCTTGAAGAAACTCTTGAGGAGATAGCCTACGCAATGCAGGCATCGACGCCATTCGCCAAAATTTCAATCAGTACCTATAACGAAACTGACCGCCATTTACACTGTGTGACCGGCGCCGGTTTTGCTCTTAGTAATTTGGAAAAATTAAAAGAACGGCCACAAAGTTGGAAAAGTTTACAAGGCTTGCTGCAAGATGATTTCAAATTTGGGCGTTCTTATTTCATTCCTGTTGAAGACGCGCCAAGCGTGCCTACAGACTTCCGAGCGATTCCTATTACCCAGCAGTTCAAGAAAGTGGAAGTAAACGCCCCGCCAAAATCAAAAGAGGAGTGGCACGCGGAAGATATTTTTATCATCCCTCTCCAAGACGCATCAGAGCAGCCGCTGGGGCTTATTAGCATAGATGTCCCAGAAGACGGCCAACGTCCGACCCGTTCGACAATTGAGACCTTAGAAATTTTCGCTAGTCTGGCAAGTTCAGCTATCGAAAGCAACAAAAAACTCTCCGAACTCACAACCAATGCCGCCCTTGTAGCTCGTGAAGCGGAAATAAATAGGCTGGAAACTAAAACAAGACGTTTCCAATCTGGATTAGAGATTATCTCGACCCTGAACCGACAACCAGACCGAGAGAGCATCTTAAAAAGCATGGGCGATGAACTCGTAAAACACATGGCGATGCACGGATATTTGATAGCTGAACCCAAGGCTGGAGGGGTGCGTCTTCTCCACGCGGGGGGAGATATCCCGTCTCAGGCCAGACTCAACCCACTTTTAGGGCAGCAGAATCCCCTAATCCAGAGCTTGCGTCAGAGCGAGAGCATCTACGCCGCGAACATAGAGAAAAACGAAAATTGGGCAAATTCACCGCTTCTTAAGGCAATTGAAGCCAAGGGCATGATTTCTTTGCCTATCACCACCTTTGCGGGCGCGGAAGCCGCCATCTTGATCTTTAGCAAAGAGCCGATCCCAGAATTCAGCCCTGAAGAGATTTACTTATACGAATTACTCGGCCAACAAACTTCATATATCATCCAAAGTGTTAAACTACTTACCGAGACTAGCGAACGGTTAAGCAAAGTAAATCTCTTGCTTGATTTTGGCCGCAAGCTAGATCAATTAAACTCAGAAGCTATCATTCAGACCCTTTTAGAAGGCGCACAGCAACTTATTCATGCAACCCAAGGGGCCATGGTGCTCCTCAAAGACCAAGTTCATAATAAGATAATGCCCCGCATTGCTGATGGCTACAGAGACTCATCCGCTATGCTAGAAATTACTTTTTCGCCACACAAAGGGCTTGTTGAAAAGGTATTTCGCAACAACCATCCACTACGCCTCAACGCGGTAAATTTCGCCCAAGACTATATGCTAGAAAAAGATAACTTGCTTGCATATCGAAAGGGAACCGGCGGAGTTCTACCAATTTCTTGTCTGGCAGTACCTATTGAAACTAGAGATAATCAAATAGGCATCATCATTCTTGAAAACTTTGAGCAAGAAAATGCTTTTTCCGTCCAAGATCAAGCATTGCTCAGTTCTTTATCCCAACAAACGGCGCTCACTCTAGAAAACGTCCAATTGATTCACACCGCCGAACAACGCGCCGCTCAACTTGAGGCCCTCACGCAAGCGACTTCAATTCTAACGTCTTCTGGTTTGCAACGCCAAGATTTAATAAATTCGCTTCTTAAACAACTTGCTAAAATTGTTCCCTATGATACGGGCGCGTTATGGCTGCACGAAGCTGGACAATTGGTAATCCATACCGCACGCGGGTTTGAGAATAATCAGGACTTAATTGGCATATCCACTCAAATAAGTGAAAGCAAATTGATGTATGAAATGATCCGAACCGGTGAGCCTCTCGTAGTTCCCGACATTAAGGCGGATGCCCGCTTCCCAGCCGCCGACCAAAATAACTCGTGGCTGGGAGTCCCGCTCCTGACGAAAGATCAAATATTGGGCGTGATAGCCCTAGAGAAGCACGAGCCAGGGTTTTACACCCCCACCCATACCCAAATGCTTCAAACCTTTGGGAGTCAGGCAGCAATCGCTATTGAAAACGCTGGCCTGTACCAAGAAAGTGTAGATCGCGGACATGAGCTAGATCAACGCACGCAGCGGCTAGCTATGCTCAATCAATTCTCAAACAAATTGAGCAGTTCCCTCAATCTGGAAGAAAGTTTCCAAATCACGCTAGAAGAACTAGCACGGCTGATTTCCCACTCCATCATCTCTGGTGTTCTCTGGACAGATGACGAAGAAGCAATTTTGCAAATTGAGACACCCAAACAGTCAGGTTTGTCATTTTCGCCTGGGACTAAACTTCCACAGACACCAATTTTCGAACACCTAAAACAATCCCAAGGCGTTTTCGTTGCCCAAAATGTAGCGGAAGAAGAAATTCTCACTCCTCTTCGCCCGTTCTTTGAAGAGCGAAAAACAAAATCTGCGCTCATATTACCGCTGATTGCCGGCGACGACCTGCGTGGCTTTTTGTTCATCCACTCCGATAGCCAGTATCGGTTCAGTGGAGAAGAAATTGAGCTAGCACGCATCACATCTAATCAAGCGGCAATAGCTATCCACAATGCTTTTCTTAAAATGAACCTTGAGAAAATGGTTTTGGAGCGAACCCAAGAATTAAAAGAAGAACACGATAGAGCTCAAACCCTTCTCCAGGTACTTCAAGCCCTCTCCGCAAGTCTAGACTTGGACGAAGTGCTTCACCACACGCTGAGCCTGCTAAACTCCGCTCTTGGAGCAGATCAAAGCACAATTCTACTTATCCAGCCAGGACAGGAATACCTCTATTATAGGGCCGCTCTGGGTTACATGGAATCCCCCCCGCGTGGCGGGTGTCCTTCTGGTCTCAAAGCAAATGAAGGCCTAGCAGGTTGGGCAATCAGCCACAACCAATGCGATGTTGTCGATGACGTCCTTAAAGATGACAGATGGCTTCCTACGTCAACAGTAGCCCCTGATCTCCGCAGCGCAATAGTAGCTCCAATTGCGCATGGCGCAGATATTCTCGGTGCGATTTCACTCTTCCACCGCAAAACTGGACAATTCAACAAATACCAAAGAGATCTAGTTCACGCAACAGCAAAACAAATTGCAGTCGCCATAAATAACACTCAATTAGTAGCCTATATCCAGGAACAGACCAACGAATTAGGGCAAATGTTGCGTATGCAAAAAGTAGAATCTAGCCGATCACGGGCAATCTTAGAATCCGTTGCTGATGGCGTAATTGTCACCAACGCAAACCGAGAGATCACACTCTTCAACGCTTCCTCAGAAGCTATTCTAAACCTGAGCAGAAACAAGGTCATAGGAAAGACACTAGAACAATTCAGCGGCTTATTCGGAGAATCTGCCCAAGACTGGATAGAAACCATCCAGGCCTGGTCAACAGGAAGCAGAGACGCTAGCGAGGTCAGTTACTCAGAACAAATCACACTCGAAAACGGCGCTATTGTCTCTGTGCAACTTGCACCCGTTACCCTAGAAGACGAGTTCTTAGGCACAGTTTCTAATTTCCGTGATATCACACATCTAATTGAAGTTGACCGCCTAAAATCAGAATTTGTTGCTACCGTTAGCCACGAACTCCGCACCCCCATGACTTCTATTAAAGGATATGTAGATGTTTTGCTAATGGGCGCGGCAGGCGAAATGACCGAGCAGCAAAACAACTTTTTAAATGTAGTCAAAGAAAACACCAGCCGGTTAGAAACTATCGTAGACGATTTGTTAGATATTTCGCGCCTTGAGGCAGGACGTATCTCTATCTCCATCCAACCCACTCAGCCAAACCCAATCCTCAAAAAAGCTTGGCAACACATTCAAGACCTAGCTGAAAAGGAACATAAAAAACTTACTTTCAAGTTAGATATAGACCCCAATTTGCCCATTGTGAATGCCGATAGTGCGCGTCTCCGCCAGATTTTAGACAACCTCATCGAGAATGCCTACCACTACACCCCAGAAGGCGGGACCATTACCCTTTGCGCCCACGCCCCAGATGAGCAAAGCCCCAATGAAATCCAGATTGATGTCAAAGACACCGGCGTAGGCATCCCCGCGTCACATCACGAAGAAGTCTTTGATCGCTTCTATCGCGGCGAAAACCCCCTTGTAATTGCCACTTCTGGAACAGGGTTAGGGCTGTCTATTGTTCAACAACTTGTTCAAATGCTTAAAGGGCGAATATGGCTCGAGAGCAGCGGGATTCCCGGAGAAGGTACAACTTTCTCGTTTACCATCCCCATTCACCAAGAAGCATAAAAAGGTATTTCCTATGGCGAGAATTGTTATTGCAGAAGATGAAAAAGATATTAGGAACCTAGTTGTCTTCACCCTAAAAAATTTAGCTGGGCACGAAGTTTTTGCCGCTAAAAATGGCGAAGAGGCCGTTGAAAAGGTGCGCGAAGAACGGCCTGACCTGATACTTTTGGATGTTCGTATGCCAAAAATGACAGGGTATGAAGCCTGCGAAAAGATAAAAAACGATGAAAGTCTCAAAGACATTCCGGTAGTTTTTCTTTCCGCTAAAGGACAAGATAACGAAATTCAAACAGGTTTAGGCCTCGGCGCTATCAAATATATCCTCAAGCCCTTTTCGCCAGATAAATTAACAGCCGAAGTAAAACAAATTCTAGAGCAGACGAGCTAACTTATGAGCGCAATTATCATTCAAGACGAAGTAGTCCATTACGAAGCACTCGGGCGCGGACGCCCTTTGCTGTTCTTGCATAGCTGGATAGGATCATGGCGTTATTGGATTCCTACTATGCAAGCCGCATCTATCTCTTTCCGCGCGTACGCATTAGACCTGTGGGGATTTGGGGACACAGCGGACAACCCGCCTAACTATACCCTAGAAAACCAAGTTGATCTCTTGAACAGCTTTCTTGACAACATGGGAATTGGAAAAGTAGCCCTCATCGGCCATGGATTAGGCGCAATTATCGCTGCTCTCTTTACTCAGAAATATTCTCAATACGTAGACCGTGTCTTAGCCATTGGACTTCCGTTCCACTCAAGCTTAATCAACTCTCGTTTCGGAACCACCACCCCAGAAGAACTAGCTTCATTTATTCTTAGTAATACATCCAATAGCGACCAAGCCCGCGAAGATACCTCCAAAATAGATCCTCTAGCCATTAATCAATCACTTGAAACCATCAAAAAGATAAATCTCCAAAAACTTTCGCACCAAATCTTGCGCCCTTGTCTCTTCGTCAATGGCGAAAATGATATTGCCATCAAATCTCCGCCGGCACAAATTTCAAAAACACTTCCCCGGCATCTCCATCAAATTTCACTGGAAGGCACAGGGCATTTTCCCATGTTAGACAAACCCAACAAATTCAATCGCTTGATGAATGATTTTCTCTCTCTCGAACCAGAGCAAAGTCCTTGTCAACTAACACTCAAAGAAGAATGGAAACGGCGCGTACGCTAAACATTCATCTCATCTTAAAACAATTGACGTAGCCACATTCACATTCCCCATGCAACAATACCTAGACCTCATGCAACACATTCTCAAGCAAGGCGTAAAAAAGCCCGATAGAACTGGAACAGGTACTATTTCGGTCTTTGGATACCAAATGCGCTTCGACCTCAACAAAGGATTCCCTCTCCTAACTACAAAAAAAACTCACCTAAAGTCTATTATTTACGAACTACTCTGGTTTCTGCGCGGAGAAAGCAACATTCACTACTTGCAAAAACACAACGTTAGCATCTGGGATGAATGGGCTAATGAAAAAGGGGAACTAGGCCCAGTATACGGCGTTCAGTGGCGTTCTTGGCCCACAAACGATGGGAAAAGCATAGATCAAATTACAAAACTTCTCCACTCTATCCAAACAAATCCCTATTCGCGCCGCCACATAGTCAGCGCATGGAACGTAAGCTTGCTTGACAAAATGGCCTTACCTCCCTGCCATCTCCTATTTCAATTCTATGTTGCCCAAGGAAAACTATCCTGCCAACTCTATCAACGCTCCGCAGACGTTTTCCTCGGCGTCCCGTTCAACATTGCTTCTTATGCCTTGCTCACCATGATGGTTGCCCAAGTCACCAACCTAAAACCGGGGGAATTTGTACACACCTTGGGAGATACCCACCTCTACCTAAACCACCTAAAACAAGCCCGCATCCAATTAGAACGCAAACCTTACCCTCATCCAACAATGCATCTCAACCCCAAGGTAAAAAATCTCTTTGACTTCAAATACGAAGATTTTGAATTAATAAATTACCAATCCCATCCGCATATCAGAGCAGAAATCTCTGTCTAACAGCCATTCCCCATGCTAATTTCCATCATTGCCGCCATGGACGAAAAAAGAGGTATTGGTTTCGAAAATCGCCTCCCCTGGAATCTCCCTGACGACCTCCGGCACTTCAAAACAACCACCCTCGGCCATCACCTGATTATGGGCCGAAAAACATACCTCTCGCTAGGACGTCCCCTACCCAAGCGGACAAACATCATCCTCTCTCAAAACCCATCCTACAATCCGCAGACAGATGTAATTATCGCTCATTCTTTGGGAGAAGCCCTTCTAATTGCGCAAAACAACAAAGAGACGGAAGTCTTCATTACGGGTGGTGCCTCCATCTATCGACAAAGCCTGCCACTGGCGAATCGCCTCTATTTAACGTTAGTGCACACCCAAACAAAAGCCGATGCGTTCTTCCCCCAAATAAACCCCCACAACTGGGTCGAAGAACACAGCACCTACCACCCCGCTGATAAAAACCACGCCTTTCCTTTTACTATCAAATCACTCAAAAAAACGTAACTACGTTGACAATGTAAAACTACCCCCAAGGGGCATCAGACCAGGTGCCAAACCACCACAGAATAAATCTGTTTCTGTTTCCTCAATAATGAAAATTAAATGAATTTTTGCCGCAGTGTCTAATTACAGTGTTTTTTGGCGTCCCTACCTGAAAAGCGAATCGCCCACACCCGTACCGCGGCCTCTAACTGAATCTTAAAAGACATCTTTGATTCCCCCCAACGCCGTTCTTTAAAATAGATAGGCACTTCCATTATTGTATACCCGCATTGATGAGCTGAATAAGCCATTTCTACCTGGAAAACATAACCATTTGACTTAATCTGGTCAAGCGCTATTCCTAGCAATGTTTCACGCCGCCAAGCCCGAAAACCCCCAGTAATATCACGGATAGGAAGCCCAAGTATCAAACGAGTATAAAAGTTACCAAAATACGAGAGGCCTTTCCGCCAAAACGCCCAGCCTTCATCCACATCTCCGCCTTCAACATAGCGAGAGCCTAACGCCATATCACATTCTTCCAACTTCTTAACTAAATCAACAACCCGTTCAGGGTTATGAGAAAAGTCAGCATCCATCTGCACAACAATCTCAGCGCCATTATCCAAAGCCTGTTTAAATCCAGTAATATACGCCGATCCAAATCCTAACTTCCCCGCGCGGTGCAACACAAAAACGCGCCCTGGATATTCTTGGGCTAAGTCATCTGCAACTTGCCCAGTTCCATCTGGGCTATTATCATCAACAATCAATAAATCCAATGAAGAAAGCGGTAAAGAAAACAAAGCGGAGGCCAATTCTGGCAAATTCTCCGCTTCGTTATATGTAGGGATAACAACTGTAATTTTCAACTTCCTATTTTTCCCACCCTTCGCTGCAATAACAAGGTCTTTAAATCATTTACATCCTCAAAAGGCCCATTTTCATTTGACAAAAGTCCCATTCGTAACGCCAATCGACTTGCGCCATCTTTATGCGGGCGATCTTTCAAAGGATAAAAATACTCAAGAGCTTGTTTCAAACGCTTTCGAACTCGCTCACCAATAGCATCTAGCGTGTCAGGAGCGGTCACTACTATAAAGTCTGTGGGATTGATATGCCCCACAAAATCAGCAGTGCCCCCCATATCGCGCACAGCATTATAAATCATCAAACTAACTGCTCGTAAAACATCATCCGAGGCCACAAACCCATACTGCTCACGGAAAATATCAAGGTTTTCCAAAGAGATTACCAATAGCACCCAAGGATCTGTAGTTTCTAAACATTCTTGCAACCGCTCGTCAACCAAAGCATCTTCAGGCAATCCTGTCACAGGATTTTTTATCGCCCGCTGGCTAGATCGAGTAAGCGAATTTCGAACTCTCAGACGCAATTCCTGAACATCAAAAGGTTTTGTAATATAATCGTCAGCCCCCAGGCTAAGGCCTTCCAAACGGTCTGCGCGCGTACGCTTTTCGGTCAAAAATATAATTGGAATACCTGCAGTGCGATTGTTTTTACGTAAACGGCGAGCAACTTCAAAGCCATCAATGTCTGGCAAACGAATATCTAAAATTACTAAATCTGGCAAATCCTTGCGGCAAGCCTTAACTCCATCTTCCCCCCAATTGACAGAAGAAACCTGATACCCTTGGACGCGAAAATACGCTTCAAGCATTTCCGCAACATCTAAATCGTCCTCAACAATCAAAATATTTGATTTCTGTTCCATGGCATGCTTCTCCTACCCAATAGGCTTCTTCTGGACAATGAACTCACACACGTCATCTCCCATAGCTACGCATTTGGATTCATTGACACGGAACTCATTACCGCCTGAAACCCATTTGAGACCTTCTTGAAGCAAGCCCGTGGCCACAAAACAAACTGGTTTATCTTCTCCACTTCGCCCCCAACACACAGGACACTGATGAATAGTATAAATAAATTCACTGTCTGTTTCTTCAACTGTGCTTTTCTGGTCACTCATCTGAGAAAATATTTTCGCCATCGCTGGCAAACCAATTCGCAACTTCGCTTGCAAGGGAAGTACTTTGAAAGCTAAATCACCTGCACCAGCCAAAGCGCCAAACCCGCGGAGCGCATCCGAGAATGTGGCACGTCCAGCACGTAAAGCCAAACCACGTCCACCTCGAGGGCCATACATTTCTTCTAACGCTTTGTTAAGCATCGAAAAATGTGCAAAATCAAATGCTTTTTCAAGATTATCTGGGGGATAGTTGCCAATCAAGTGTGACAAATTAGCCAAATTCAGAATAGCATTTAAGCCATTCTTGCCCATGACCTCTTCCAAAGCTTTCAGTGTTATCAATGCAAATTTATTAGGATAATAATATCCACTTTCGGGAATAGGGTCCATTTTATCTCGCCACCTAAATAAGTTTTTCCAAATCTTCTGTAGCCCGTCGCATATCAAGGAAAATCAAACCAAGCTTAGCGTTTTGCCGGGCTAATGCGGTAAGGACAGCCTCTTCGCCAACAGACATCAACATCACATAACCTGTAGTGCCTTTTATATAGACCTGGTCAAGGGCACCACGACCCAACTCAGAAGCAATCCTTTCCCCCAAAGAAAGCATTGCCGCCGACATAGCAGACACACGGTCTTCTTCAACATCCTGAGGTAAAGCCGAAGCAATTGTTAAACCATCAACACTAACAATCGCTGAAGCCTCAATATCAGGTGACGATGCTTGCAAATCCTGCAAGCGTTCCACCATAAGTTGAGCGCGAGATTTAGCCAATGTAGCATCTCTCCTTTGTTCTAAAGTGTACTGTAATAGTGAAAATTTGTTTAGGATGTATTATACCTTAAAATACCCATTCTCTCCATATCCTTAACGCAAATAAGGATAGCATAAGGGCATAAACACGTCAAGAAAGCTAGTGATTTTGCCAACCATCTCGCCTAAATTTCAAAATAACGAGCGAGTGCGCTTTAACAATTGTATTTAGAGACTTCAATCTCCTTCAAAAGCCCAAATTCATACGGAGATACCGCCGCCAAAGGGAGTTCTAGGAAATACTTCCCTGTCAGCGCCTCAAATCGAGGGCGCATTATTCCGTGAAACCCACAAAACTTGAGCGCGCTCGCATCGTCTCTTTGCTCTTTACTTGCTATCCCACTATCAGGTGTTAGAATGGTAAAATACAAATTTGACACTTACCCAAAAACCAATCGCCAAAAACTATGATAAATTCTCAACTTCAAACCTTAGCCAAAACCCTGGAACAAGCCCAACAAAACGGGACCAAACTCATTGAAGCTCAAACACACGCTAAGCTAGGAAAAATTCTCCTGGAACATAACGCTTACCGCGAAGCTTCTCAGCATTATCGCCAAGCGGTTTCTATCTTCACCAGCCTGGGATTAATGAAACAACAAGCCCAATCGCTGAATCATCTCGGTATCACCAAAATCATGACCCAGCAACCCCAAGAAGCAATTAAGGACTTAGAATCAGCGCTAGGAATTGCGGAAACCCTAAAAGACCACACTCTCCAACTCGCCATTTACGGCAATTTAGGATTAGCCTACGCCGCCCTAAAAGACTACATCAAAGCCGTCAAATTCCACAAAAAAATCATGGACACCAGCATAGAATTAAAAGATAAACACATGCAACTCCAGGCTCAAATAAACCTGGCCGACGTCTATCTACAAGATAAACGCCCGCAACAAGCCTTAGGGTTCGCCCTCGTAGCCCATGACCTGGCCCAAGAATTGAACGCAGAAAAATTTTTAGTAATAATTTTTGATTTACTGGGCACTATTTATTCCCGTCAAAAAGACCTTCGCACGGCCATTGAGTATCACCAAAAAGCCATTAATCTATCCACAAAAATTGGCGACCCACACCGGCAAGCAATTGCCTTAGCCAACAAAGCCCTCGCCCACGAAGCCCTCACCGAAACCGAGGACGCCTACCAAGCCATGCAAGAAGCCCAATCAATCTTTCAAACGCTCAACTCTGAATACGCTTCCAAAACGCAAAAAAATCTGGCGCGAATACGAAAAACCCTGGATGAAAAGGATTAGTATATTAGGCATTGGTATACTGGTTTCCCAATTTCTCAACCTACCAACACATGAAACTAAAATTCGCCACCAATCAAGTTCGCTCCTATCAAGTCCAAACCTCTGTTTACGAAGGACCCTTGGATCTCTTGCTCCAACTCATTGAAAACGCCGAACTTGACATCACCAGCTTGGCTCTGTCACATGTCACAGATCAATACTTAGAACACATGCACAACCTAGAGCATTATGCCGCTGACGAAGTTTCGGCATTCATGGTCATTGCCGCCAAATTGGTACAGATAAAATCCGAGGCCTTGCTTCCCAGGCCACCCCGAACGGACACCGAGGAAGAAAACCTTGGCGATGAACTAGCCCGCCAACTCCTAGCCTACAAACGCTACAAAGAAATTGCCGACATACTCGCCGAGCGCACCACAGAAGGCTTGCAAAGCTACTCGCGTCTTGCCCCTCCCCCGCGCATGAAAGAAAAAGCCGATTTTGGCGAATTCACGCTGGACGATCTAGTGAAAATTGCCCAACATGCCTTAGGCCAAGCCCAAGAAATGTCGTCCCTCGACACGGTGGTCAGACGCCCGAAAATCACTATCCGCGCCAAACTTTTAGAAATCACTTCAGCCCTAAAAGCGAGCAAAAAAATAACCTTTTCAGAAATTTTAGGCTCAAAGTATTCTCGCGCAGAAGTTATAGTTTCTTTCCTAGCCACCCTAGAACTCATCAAGCGCAAATACATAAAAGTGCAACAAAACGCCCTCTTCGATGATATTGAACTTGAACTAATTAGCGACTGGAATACCAACACCGAAAAAGAATTTGCCGAACTTGAATTCATTGAATAGTGACTTGCTATACTTGGCACGGACACGAAATTTCATTCCCCGGAATCAAAAATCTCTCAAACGAACGCAAATTTTTTGTCTTTAATCTGCGAAAATCCGCTCAATCCGCGAGGCCGCAGGCACATCCGCGTTCTATTAAAAATGATACTTTATGACCGTTTTTAGTATGGTCAGGTTGCATGAAATGTCTCATGGTTCTGATGCACCTCACGCAGCCCCAAAATATTCATCCTCCCCTCGTTAGCCTTCCTCTAGTTCCTTTAATCCCCTCCAACTCACTATGCCAAAAAATCCCCCCTCCCCACATACCTCATTTCCTATCACTCGCCAAGCTTTCGATAAATACCCCATCGGGCCGCAATCGGATATAGCAAATATCTCAGTAGCCCGCCGCCTAACCTACGCCATCAACGTTTTGGAACAGCAAACCCTAGAGGCCGGCGAGATTGCCGCCCTGGGATTGCTAGGGCAGATATTCCTGCGGATTATTGAACGCTACCAGGAACAAAAAAACCCTCGCCTCCCAAACCTCATTGAGGAGTGGCTGCACGCCAAAAGCGGGGCGCAAAAGGTAGAAAACACCCTCCTTTTCGAACTTGACCACTTCCCCCCCCCGGCCGTTTACGAAGAAAAACGCCCCCCCCAGGAATACCTCCACGCCACAATCGGAGAAACGCCTCACGAGCATTTGCTCTACCCCTCACTCATCCTCCTTATGCTTGGAGTGGAAAACCCAGCCTTTGACGCCGTTGAAATGCTGGTAAGAGACCCAGAACTAGAAACCAATACCGCCTTCACAGAAATTGCCTCCCACATGGACGACTTCTTTCAAACCCAGCCCACTTTTGGATCTCACAACCAAACCCTGCTAGAGATGCTGCGGGCGCCCATTAAGGCCAGCCCCAACTCCATCGCCGGGCAATTAGAGTATATCCGCCTCCACTGGGGAAACCTCATTGGAGAAGAATTCCTTACCCGCCTGCTACGTAACCTAGACATCATCCGCGAAGAAGAAAAACTAGGCTTTACAGGGCCGGGGCCAACCCAATCACCTGATTTCACGGCTATCACCCACGAAGAACGGCGTTTCAGCCTTGACGCCAATTGGATGCCCAAAGTAGTCCTCATGGCTAAAAACGCCTACGTCTGGCTTGACCAACTTTCTAAACAATATAAGCGAGAAATTGCCCGCCTGGATCAGATCCCAGACGAAGAGCTGGCGAAGCTGTCCCGCTGGGGATTCACCGCCCTATGGCTGATTGGCCTCTGGGAGCGCAGTTCCGCCTCCCAGCGCATCAAGCAAATGTGCGGCAATCCAGACGCCGTCTCCTCGGCCTACTCCCTCTACGATTACGTCATCGCCAACGACTTGGGCGGAGAAAACGCCTACAATAACCTCCGCCACCGCGCGGAACAGCACGGCCTCCAAATGGCCGCCGACATGGTTCCCAATCATGTGGGAATTTACTCCAAATGGGTCATTGAGCATCCCGATTGGTTCCTCTCTCTGGATGAAAAACCTTTCCCCGGTTACACATTCAACGGCGTCAACCTCTCTGAAGATGAGCGCGTGGGCATTTACCTAGAAGACGGCTACTACGACAAAACCGATGCCGCCGTGGTTTTCAAACGTGTTGACCACCACACCAGCAATACCAAATACATTTACCACGGCAACGATGGCACAGCCATGCCCTGGAACGACACCGCCCAGCTTAACTACTTAATCCCTGAAGTGCGAGAGGCCGTCATCCAAACCATCCTCCACGTAGCTGGCAAAGCGCCCATTATCCGCTTCGATGCCGCGATGACGCTCGCCAAGAAGCACTACCAACGTCTCTGGTTCCCACTTCCGGGCACGGGTGGAGCCATCCCCACACGAGCCGAGCGCGCCCTCTCCAAAGCCGCCTTCGACCAGGTCTTCCCCAAAGAATTTTGGCGCGAGGTTGTTGACCGTGTGGCCGCCGAAGCTCCCAACACGCTTCTGCTCGCCGAGGCTTTTTGGATGATGGAGGGCTATTTTGTGCGCACCCTGGGCATGCACCGCGTTTACAACAGCGCGTTTATGAACATGCTGCGGGACGAGGAAAACGCCAAATACCGCGACTTAATCCATAAAACGCTGGAGTTTGATCCTCAAATTCTCAAGCGTTACGTCAATTTTATGAACAACCCAGACGAGGATACAACCGTCTCTCAGTTTGGCAAAGATGGCAAATATTTCGGGATTTGCACCCTGATGGCTACCCTGCCCGGCCTGCCCATGTTCGGGCACGGACAAATTGAGGGCTTTAGCGAGAAGTACGGCATGGAGTATAAACGCGCCTACTACGATGAAACCCCCGACCAGGGATTGATTGCCCGCCACGAGCAAGTGATTTTCCCGCTTCTGCACAAACGCTATTTGTTCGCCGAAGTAGATAATTTTGTGCTTTACGAATTTTCTATGGGAGATGGCATCTGCCCAGACGTTTTCGCCTATTCTAACCGAGTCGGCGCGGAACAGGGGTTGGTGGTTTATCACAATAAATGGGGCGATGTGCAAGGCTGGGTGCGTGAATCGGTGTCCGTGAACGGCGCCTCCCAAACCCTGGGCGCGAGCCTGGGACTGGAAAACCGCCCCGGCACTTTCATCATCTTCCGTGACACTGTCTCTGGCTTGGAATACATCCGCCCTACCCACGAAATCTTTGAACAAGGTCTCTACTTTGAATTGGACGCCTATAAAACTCACGTATTTTTAGATTTTAGGCAAGTGGAAGAAACACCCAATAATGGCTATGCGAAATTAGTTGAGCGGCTGAACGGGCGAGGTGTGCCTAGTCTGCAAGCCGTCTGGCGCGAGATGGAGTTAGAACCGCTTCTAAACTCATTCCATGACCTGGCATCCGCAGAGAGATTCCAAAAGCTGGTGAATGCCTACGCGAACGAACCAGGCCAAGCTCTTGAAGAATTACAAGACGAAATTCAGCACTTCCTTGAAAATATCCCCTCCGCCACGCAATCGCCCGATCTCGTGGAAAACATCCTCGCCAGCGTGGAAGCAATTCTAGAACTTCCAGGCCAGGCTTCTTATCACCTTTTCGTCTGGGCATTGACGCGCTCTCTGGGAAAAACGGTCAGCGCTGAAAACGTCCCCTCTCAAAGCCGTGCCATGTTTGATGACCTGCTCTTGGTCAAAACGCTCCAAGAAAGCGGAGTCACCTACGAAGATATTTTGCTGATAAAGATTGCCATCCGCCACCAAGATTGGTTCACAGAAAAAGACACCCCAGTCACCGCATTGAAAACCCTAAATGACTGGCTCAAAGATGAAGAGATTCGCAGTTATATGAAAGTACACACCCACGAAGGGAAAGAGTGGTTCCGGCAAGAGAGCTTTGAAACGCTTTTATCTACAATGGAAACCGTTGCCCTCACCTTAATTGAAACCGATGCGGAGTTGACGGTTAAAGAACGCAAAGCGCGTAAATCCGCCTGCCAGAAGTTGATTTCGCAGCTGGATGAGGCAAAGGAGAATTCGGGGTATCAGGTGGAGGAGTTGAGAAGATTGATAGAATCTTGATGCGTAGCGACATAAATGTCACGGTACGCCGCATCGTAAACCGACATTCATGTCGTATTGCAAGCCATCGTAGGGATGGTTCATAATTGACTGTACACTTTTCAAGGTTAATGTGTCGTTGCGAGGAACGTTTTTTGTGACGCGGCAACCTCCTGGCTAGCAATTGTGCAGTAAAATCAGGGAGATTGCCACACCCCCAGAAAGCGGGGGTTCGCAATGACATAGAGTTTTGGGAAAAAGTGTCAACTAGTTTCTAGCTTGAGGTG
>Ga0164318_10000919_pt1 | contig 24661 bp, 17 predicted proteins | sample GuaBasSedimGuay9_FD_113734 | JGI IMG/M metagenome (GOLD analysis project Ga0164318, IMG submission 113734) | Subseafloor sediment microbial communities from Guaymas Basin, Gulf of California, Mexico - Guay9, Core 4571-4, 0-3 cm | ecosystem: Environmental > Aquatic > Marine > Hydrothermal vents...
AAGCACAATAATTACAAAGAATAAAGCTCTTACTTTTATTTTAAATATGGAAAATAACATAAATATTTCCATTACCACCTCCCTTGTGTTGTTATTATTATACATTTTACTCCATATTATGTCAAATTCTTACACATTAACAATGGTAGATAGGTCGCCTGCACTAAAGTTTCGGCGGATAAATATGAACATATTAACCACCTAACAGATATAAGGGAGGTAAAAGAGCGAGTGAGCAATGGACAATATCCGGACAGGGCTATTTAACAGAGGAATCAGTAATAAAAGAAATATACTTGCTTTATCCCATCTTCTTGACAAAGAACCCTCATAAAAGTATCATTGTGATATGAATATTTTACTCGTGTCCGATGCCCCTCTCGACGAGTCGGAAATCGGCTATAAAACTCAAAATATAGCGATGGAACTTCTGAAACACGAGCATACCGTGACGGTAATTTCTTTCGAATATACGAAAAATGATACACATCCTTTCAACGCTGAAAATATTGTTTTTAATTCGACTCAACTCCCCTTTGAAATTCCCGTTTATGAAAAATGTAACTTTAGTAATACCCTCTATCATAACCTCTCTGCAGAAAATATAAAAATATTAAGGGAAACTCTTGAATTGAAGTTAAATGAAATAACCGGAAAATACAGTTTCGATGCCGTTGTTTTTTCACATATTACACCCTTTCTGCTTCTAAAGAGGATTCCTAAAATCCCAGTACTTGTTATGGCTGAAATAGACGAATCAAACATTTTCAATGAAGCAGGAATACCGGAATACATTAAAATTCATAATTCAGAATTTACTCTAATCTATTCGGATGAATATTCTCTGAGCACTCTTAGCTCTCTTTTCCATAAAAAAAATCCGAAAGCATTGATATGGAAGAGTTTTTACAATAGATCAATTTTTCGTTACCACGAGGAAAATTTTGACGAGATTCTCGAAAAATACGATTTCCCCGACGGGAATAATATCATTCTCCCGCCACTGAATTTTACAAACAAAGAAATTGCTCGATTTTTTGATATTGCCGAACTGTTTTCCATATTTGAATACGAAGCGAATTTTATAATGCTCACAAACGACGAAAAATCAGAATTCAAAAAGATACCCGAATCAATACGTATAATACACCCCGAAAGTCGCTTTCATCTTTCCGTTCTCTACAACAATTCGCAATGTGCATTAATTCCGGCAGATAAACCATTTCCCACAGATAGCGTTTTTAACCTCATCGCAAGTGGTGTAAAAGTACTTGCGAAACGGTACGATTACATTGAAAAAATTAATTTACCAAATCTATACCTTACAGAAAAGACCGATTTATTGTCCCTAACTCGTGGTTTAATTAAAATGTTAAACGGAAAGCGATTTACTACCGAAGAACTAAAAACTGTAAAACAATACTCTTTCCAGAATAATTTTAACGAGTTTTTGAATATAATTGAGGAAACCATACATGAATATAGATCAGATAATTGATTCCCTAAAATCGAACAACTCCTTTATGAAAAATGTCACGAAGTGGGAGACTGTCCCCCCAAAAAAAGGGAGTTATTCGTCAATTCCTGCAGATATTTCCGACAAATTAAAGCATGCATTATCTGAAAGCGGTATTTTCGAACTTTACAAACATCAAGCGGAAGCAATTTCTTTCGTGCGCGCAGGAAGAAACACCGTTATTGTAACACCAACTGCTTCGGGCAAAACACTATGCTATAATATTCCCGTCATGGATGAGTTCATTAAAGATAGCTCGATGAGAGCTCTTTACCTTTTTCCGACAAAAGCCCTTTCTCAGGATCAGCTCCACGAGCTCTTGAATCTAAACGAGCTGACAGGTGCAGGGCTTAAAGTCTTTACCTTCGACGGGGACACGCCTGTAAGTGCGAGAAAAGCAATCAGGAATGTCGGAAATGTTGTCGTGACGAATCCGGATATGCTCCATCAGGGTATACTGCCAAACCACACGAAATGGAGCAGATTGTTTTCCAATTTGACATATGTAGTAATAGATGAAATGCACCAATACAGGGGAATATTCGGCAGTCATGTAGCAAATGTCATACGAAGATTGAAACGGATTGCCCGTTTTTACGGGTCCGACCCGATTTTCATTCTCTCTTCAGCTACAATTAAGAATCCGAAAGAACTCGCCGAAAAATTAATTGAAGAAGAAGTAACGCTAGTCTCAAAAAACTACGCTCCTGCAGGGGAAAAGCACTATATTCTATATAACCCTCCTGTTGTAAATTATGAACTGGGAATACGGGCATCATACATAAAAGAGACGATGAGAATTGCCGAGCATTTCATAAAAAACGATATTAAAACAATAATATTTGTACGAACGAGGACGGCGGTCGAACTGCTTACAACATACTTAAAAGAAAAGGCAAAAAAAATGCATAAGAATCCCGAGATTATCCAGGGATATAGAGGAGGATATCTTCCTCTCGAACGAAGAAATATAGAGAAAAATTTGAAAGAGGGGAAAATAACAACCGTAATCAGTACAAATGCGCTTGAACTCGGCATAGACATAGGGAGTCTCGATGTTTCTATCACGGCGGGTTATCCGGGTACCATATCGAGTTTTCTGCAACAATCGGGGAGAGCAGGAAGAAGAAATTCAACGGCAATCTCCATAATAGTTGCCTCAAGTGCTCCCATAGACCAATTTATGATTAATCATCCCGTTTATTTCTTCGGGAATTCCCCTGAATCGGGCATTATAAATCCCAATAATCTTATAATTTTAATCAATCACATAAAATGTGCCGCTTTCGAACTACCATTTTCCGACGGAGAGAAATTCGGTGTTGACACTACGGATGAAATACTGAAATACCTCGAAGATAATGGTATACTCCATCATTCGGGAGATAAATGGCACTGGACAGAGGCAATATATCCTGCCGAAGAGATAAGCCTGAGAAGTGCTACCACAGAGAATTTTGTCATTGTCGACATATCGAATCCTCCCGGTAAAGTAATCGGGGAAATGGATTATTTCAGTGCTCCTATGTTACTTCACAAAGATGCAATCTATATACATAGAGGAATTCAATACCATGTGGACAATCTCGATTGGGAAAGGAAAAAAGCGTATGTAAAAAGGGTTGATGTTAACTACTACACTGATGCGGAAATGAAAACCAGTATAGATGTACTACACGAGGACGAAGAGAAACATTTCGGATTCGGGAAATTGACTTACGGAGATATAAGCGTTCGCAGTACTCCGACGATATTTAAAAAGATAAAACTGTTCACCCATGAAAATATAGGTTGGGGTAAAATCGAATTACCTGAGCTTGAAATGGATACAAGCGCCGTTTGGATCGAATTAAATTATGATCACAAGGAAAAGGGGATTAACGATGACGATTTTGTCGGTGCAATGAGAGGATTCGCAAATGTATTGAGAAACATTGCCCCAATACACCTGATGTGCGATCCCAGAGATATAAACATTTCCACATACGTGCACTACCCTAAAACCGATAAACCGACAATTTTTATTTACGACAATTACCCTAATGGTATAGGACTCTCTCGAAGACTTATGGATATCTTCTATGATATCCTGATCGAAACAGGGGAACTCATCACGGGATGTCCTTGCAAAAACGGATGCCCGTCTTGCGTGGGCCCCGCTCTCGATGTAGGTGTACATGGAAAAGAAAATGCACTGAATCTCATAAAATTTATCCTGTCCCATGAAAATTGAAGATCAATTGAATCGCCTATCAAAGAAAGTCGGAAGGGGAAAACCGGACATAGATAGTACTTTCAAAATATACGAAAACCGGCATCCTTTCCCTCTGACATTGGGGAAATATACTCTGAATGCCACATTTCAGTTGGAGGAGATAACAAAAATTACACTACCCGAAAATCCTGCGATTGATATAAAAGATGTTCTTTTCTTTGACACGGAAACAACAGGATTATCAAGCGGAACGGGGACAATCCCCTTCCTCATCGGATTCGGATATTTTATCAATGAGAGTTTTATCACCAAACAGTTTTTTCTAAAATCCCCCTCTGCGGAATATGCTATGTTGGAGGAGGTTAACAAAATTATAAACAAATATGATTATATTGCATCATATAACGGAAAGGGCTTCGATACACATATTCTTGAAAGCAGATTTATTTTGAACAGGATTTCATCCCGACTCGCAGAGCTTAACCACATCGATCTTCTCTATCCATGCAGAGCCTTTTTCAGAAGGTATCTCGGGAGTGCATCACTACAGAACATTGAGAGAGGAATTTTAAATTATACCCGTCATGATGATATTCCCGGAGCTCTTATTCCCTATGTATATTTCGATTTCCTCAAAAGTGGCAATGATGAAAAGATACACGCCGTAATTGAACATAATAGACTGGATATTCTTTCCCTCGCATTCATAATTAAACTCCTCAATACGCTAATGAAAAACCCCTCCGAATCTCCTCACGAACTCGTATCACTCTCCGCAGCAAATTATTTAAAAAACAAGCGTATTTCGGGTGAAGCAAAAATACATTTTGAAAATATTATTCAAAGAGGAAACAATGATACTCTACGCAAAGAGGCGAAAAAAAGTCTGTCAATGCTGCTTAAAAGAGAAGATATCCATAAAGCCTCTCTACTTTGGGAAGAGGAAAAGGACGAACTCTACGCTATCATAGAACTCGCCAAATACCATGAACATAAAACAAAACGAATTGATGTGGCATTAGAAATAACAAATGAAGGACTCGATAAATGTCGTTTAATGAGAGAATTGGAAAACAATAATCTAAAACATTTATACGATGAGTTGGAAAAGAGAAAAAGACGGTTGCTCCGTAAACTCAAACGAAATACTAAGACATGATATGAAGTGCATCAAAAATGAGTTTGGTGGCAACTAACAAGAGAAGTATGGAAAAAGCTCTCTTTACATTTTTATTACTAACTTTTCTTATCATAAAATGTGAACCTATTTGACTCCCTATGAAAACAGCTATAATGCTTATTATGGCAAGAGGCCAGTTCATTTGCATGTGAGGTATATGCCCTACAAAACCGGTTATGGAACTGCACGCCGCAATGACAATTCCCGTGGCAGCAGCTTCCCTCCCCTCATAACCAATGACAAGAAGAAGCAATATAAAGAGAGGTCCCCCCGCTCTACCTATGAGCCCTGCTAAAAATGCGAGAGTGCCCCCTACAAAAAGTCCTATTATCCACTTCCAACGCTTCGATTCTATATGAAAAACAGGCATCCATCCGGTTAATACTAAAAAACCGGCGACAAAATCCAGTGCGGCAAATATTATAATAAGAACTTCCTGCTTTATAAGTGCTGACATAGTTGCTCCCAAAGGAGCCATGAACACGGCAACAATCATAACCGGAAGACCTATATCAAATCTAACCAGTTTGTGTCGCATGTAGTTTATTCCAGCCGTAACTGTCGTTATAATACTCAAAAGCAGACTCAAAGGAATAGCTTGTGTTTTAAAATTTAATCCGGCCCAATATAAAATCGGGGCATTTAACGGGCCGCCACCGCTTCCTATAATCGGTGCAACTAGCGCTACGAGAAATAAAAGAGACGGAATTACGATATAAAACAAGAGTTCTCCTTGTATTCTTTCGAAGACATTATATAGAATTATAACAGGATTGTCAAAAGAGATTTTTCAACGCACGAAAACATTCCCCTTTGAAATAGCAGTTTACTTTATTTTCTTGAATATTATTTTACAAATAATAATGCGGTATCTCCTACTTATACATCCGAAATAGTTCCAGAGCCCTATCCCCTTGAATTTCACATTGTTAACCTGCTTGAAAATGTAATATTTCAATGCTCGCTCCTCCACTTGACATCATTGAAATCCTTTATATAATAACTAAAAATAAAAAAAGGAGTAATCATGGCAAATATAAAACCGTTCAAAGGACTAAGACCAGTGAAGAAGTACGCTTCCAAGATAGCTTCCCCCCCATATGATGTGATAAATTCCAAAGAGGCGAGGAAATACGTAAAGAATAATCCAATAAGTTTTTTACACGTCGTAAAACCGGAAATAGACTTACCGGAAAATACCGATCTATACAGTGATACGGTTTATCAGAAAGGAAAAGAGAATTTAAACATGTTAATAGAAAAGGGATATCTCAAACGAGATGAAAATCCCTCGTTTTATATTTACAGGCAAAAGATGGGCAATCATGTGCAAACAGGTATTGTTGCGGCAGCATCATGTGAGGAGTACAAAAAGAACATCATAAAGAAACATGAGCTAACCAGAGAAGACAAAGAAATTGACAGAGCCAAACATATCGAAACATTGAATGCAAACACAGGTCCGGTATTTTTGACATACAGGGCAAAGAAGCAAATAGATGATATTATCGAAAAATTAACTGACAGAAAACCCGAATATGATTTTACAAGCGAAGATGGAATTCAACATACACTTTTCGTAATAAGTGACCCTGATGAAGTGTCACTTATTATCGATAATTTCAAAGAAATAAGTACACTATATATCGCTGACGGACATCATAGATCAGCAGCAGCTGTAAGAGTGATGGAGAAGATGAAGAAAGCTGATAAAAAATACTCTCCTGAAAAGGAATACAATTACTTTTTATCCGTCATATTCCCTCATAATCAAATGTACGTTATGGATTACAACCGCGTTGTAAAGGACCTTAACGGAAATAGCGAAGCGGAATTTTTAGAAAAGTTGAGCAAAATATTTCAGATCAGCGAATTCAGCGAGAATAGACCTTATAAACCGGAAAGAAAAGGGGAATTCGGCATGTACCTTGATGATAAATGGTACAGGCTCATCATTAAAAATGAATATATTACCGATGATCCGGTTGAGTCTCTCGATGTCAGCATATTACAAAACAATGTTTTATCCCCTATACTTGGAATAGAAAACCCTAGAAAAGATAAGAGAATTGATTTCATAGGCGGAATCAGAGGACTCGGTGAACTGGAACGATTGGTGAATTCGAAGGAATATAAAGTGGCATTCGCACTCTACCCCACTTCTCTCGATGATCTGCTTAGTGTAGCCGATGCCGGGAAAATTATGCCACCTAAATCTACATGGTTTGAGCCGAAACTAAGAAGCGGGCTGGTAATTCACGAATTGTCGTGATTTTAGATTTGTTGTTTTTTTATTGTAATTTCATAAAATTTATACTATAATTTTATGGAGGTAAAAATGAAAAAGTATCTTTTGGGACTATATCCAATTATATTGCTTCTTGTTCTCGGCATAGTTCTTCTTGGACCGTTTATAATATCATGGCTTTGGGCATGGACTATTCCCGACCTTTTCCCGGGGGCAGTAAAAAACGGTTTAGTAGCCGAAACAATATCCTGGATGACCGGTTTTAAAATATCAATATTTATAGCTTTTCTTATGAGTTTGTCCGGTACAAGACTTTCGCTTAAAAAAATATATCATGAACATAAAAAAGAAGATTAATCGTTACACTGATTATTTCTACTATTTCATAATGGTTCTTTCCCTGCTTGCCATTATTTTCGAATATTTTATTAATTATAATCGTTTTATTTCCTTAAATACTATTATCGTTTTTATTATACTCACATTGCTTTATATCCCGGTAAAGGCAATGAAAATCCCTTTGAAAAAATTTTCTTCTTTAACAATCACTCCCGGAGTAGCTTTTGTTTCTCTGTTTTTTCTTCCATTCCATTTTGCTCTTTTAAGCATATTTTTAGGAATTCTGTTGTGCTATTTCATCGTTGAAAAGGCATCAATTCATATAGCTCTTAAATATGCCTCGGCTTTTACTCTCAGTTCCTTTTTTGTCGGTTTCATAATTAACGGGTCAAGCTATCAAGTTTTCGATCTATTTATTGTTCGTAATATAATTGCATCTCTCGTTTTCTTTTTCATCATCTATTTCTTATTTTACTATGATGATTTGCTTTTAAGAAAAATTAAAATCAAAGAAAACCTTCAAATCCTATTTTACGAGTTTTCTACCTTTCTCTACGCCGTAGGCATGATGCTTATTGTTTTGTATTTTTATCTAAAATATGATTTAGTGGGATTCTTCATCTCATTGGTGGTAACTCAAACAGCTAATCTTCTATTTACTCTTCTCATTAAAAATGCTATAAAGTCTGCAGAGTATAGGATACTTCTCGAAATTGAATCCACTATAGCAACCAAATTCAGTATGAAAGAGGTTGTTGAAAAATTAGCCGAATTATCCACGCAACTTATCGATTTTACCGAAATGAACTTTGCAATTTTTAACAGAGAAAACGACGAAACAATCCTCCTTTTTCGGGCTACAAAGGGCTGGCTTGATACTCCAATAAGATTCACCGGAAAGAAAGGAGTTGTCAGGCACTCAATAGATAGTCGCAAACCTATCATTATAAGCGATACTACTAAAGAACCCGATTATATATCACTTAACAATACCACACTTTCGGAAATCGCATTCCCCATTATAAGTTATGACGGTGAAATACTCGGCGTTTTGGATTTCGAACACGAAAAAAAGAATGCCTTCAGCTCTAATGATATATATCTTATCAAACAATTGTCGGAACAACTGGGACATTCCATTAAAATTTCAAAACTACTCTATCCTCTCGTCAATTCATCAAGTAAATTGAATGAAAGCATAAATAAATTGTTTGCCGTTACGGAAGAGATAAATGCGGTTACATCCGAAATTACATCTTTAGCAAACAATGTAACGGAAAAATCTTCAACACAGTTAGAAACGGTCGGAACAGCAGTAGAAGAAAGCAAAGAGATACTCAATACAGGTTTTCTTCTAAGAAATACCTCTTCTAATATCGTTGACCTCAACCGACAAAACAAAACATTAATTGATGAATCGGTAAGAGGAATTTTACAGCTAATCGAGATAAGTAATGTGATCGAGAATTTCATATCCAGCTCCGGAAAAACTATTGAAAATTTAATCGATTCCGTTACAAATATTACCGATTTTATAAATATGATTATGGATGTTTCACACAAGACAAACATGCTTTCAATCAACGCTTCCATCGAAGCTGCTCATGCAGGAGAATACGGCAAGGGTTTTAAGGTTTTGGCCGACGAAATCGGGACACTCTCCGAACAGACATATAAAATGATTGAAAACATCGGAGGAAAAATAGATGAAATTCTCGAGAGTACTAATTCTCTCTACAATAAGATGGAGGAAGGAAAAGAAAATATTGTAAAGATACGATCAAGTGTTGATACGGCTCGTAAATCTACCGATTCCATAAAAAATATAATGAATACAAATCTTGATAACGGTGAAAAAATTAAGAAACTTGTGGATTCAACCACACAGAAAATAGAAGAAATAAACAAGCTAATCTATAGCATTAGTAACATAACGACAGAAAACACAGGTAATATAAACAACATAATAATGAGTATTGAGAGCGAATTTTCATCCATAAAAATGCTTACATCCGATATTGAAGACTTAAAATCGCTAATGGAGAAAATAAATTATATTATTTCAAGTTTTGATATAGAAACCATAGAATTCTAATCCGTTTTCAATTTTTGCAACCAAAATATCAATGATTCTATATCGGAAGGGCTAACTCCGGATATGCTTAAAGCGTCTCCTACCGTTTTTGGTTTGTGTTTTGATAATTTTTCCCTCGCCTCAATGGATATTATCTTGATTTTTTCATAATCTATATCAGCAGGAATTCTTATATTTTTTACATGCTCGAACTCTTTAATTTTTCGCAATTGCCTCTTAATGTAACCTTCATATTTTGCCGTAATATAAACTCTGAATTTTATATCTTCATCAACCTCAGGTGTAAGTGAATATATTTTATTCAAATCTATATCAGGGCGCTTGTACAAATCGAGAAGTGATATACTCGAATTTACCGAATCGGTTTTTAATATTTCTTTGGCTTTATCCGGTAAAATCATTATTTTTTTAAATTCGTTTACAGTATTGATTACTTTTCTGATCCGTTCTTCAACTTTTTCAAGATAACTTTTATCTATAAGTCCGTACTTTACGCCATATTTTAAAAGTCTTTCATCTGCATTATCCTGACGTAAAAGTAATCTGTATTCCGCTCTTGAAGTAAACATTCTGTACGGTTCATTTGTTATTTTACTTGTCAAATCGTCAATTAATATTCCCATGTATGAGGTTTCTCTTCCTAATATAAGAGGCTCCTTCTCCAACAATTCGGCAGCTGCATTAACACCCGCAACAACTCCTTGTGCAGCTGCTTCCTCATAACCGCTTGTTCCGTTAATCTGTCCGGCAAAATAGAGATTTTCTATGTGCTTACTTTCCAATGTTTTTTTCAATTGGGTCGATTCTATGCAATCATATTCGATTGCATAAGCAGGTCTCACTATTTCCGCATTTCTCAATCCGGGGATTGTATGATAGAATTCAATCTGTATATCCAGAGGAAGACTTGTGGACATACCATTTATGTAATACTCATTTGTATGAAGCCCCTCGGGTTCCACAAAAACAATATGGCTGTTTCTGTCTTTGAATCTCACTACCTTGTCTTCGATTGAGGGACAATACCTTGGACCAATTCCCTCTATAATCCCGGAATAAAGCGGAGCCTTATCAAGATTGTCCAATATTATTTTATGAGTTTTCAAGTTCGTCCGTGTTATGTAACATGGTACCTGAGTCGGATTGAACCCATTTGTTCTCATTGAAAAATGAGCCGGATTATCATCTCCGTTCTGAATTTCCATTTCATCGAAATCTATTGTTTTTCCGTCGATCCTCGCCGGAGTACCCGTTTTAAAGCGTTTTATCGTAAAGCCGAGCTTTTTTAATCTGTCCGATAATCCATACGATGCCGGCTCTCCTAATCTGCCCGCGTCAAAATGCGTAAGACCGATATGAATTAAACCACGCATGAATGTTCCCGTTGTTAAAATACAACTCTTCCCCTCATAAAACATACCTGTTTTCGAAACAACTCCTTTGAATTTACCCTCTTCTACAATAATATCATTGATACTCGCTTGTTTGATGTAAAGGTTCTCTGTCTCTTCGAGCTCTTGCTTTATGGAAGTTCTATACATTATCTTATCTTCCTGAGCCCTAAGGGACCAAACTGCAGGCCCCTTTTTGTTGTTCAACATCCTGAATTGAATTCCTTCTCGATCGGAAATCAAAGGCATTAAGCCTCCGAATGCGTCTATTTCAAATACCAATTGACTCTTAGCAAGACCTCCAATAGACGGATTGCATGACATATTTCCGATAAAATCAGCATTTATGGAAAAAAGAACGGTTTTTAGTCCCATTTTTGCGGAAGCATATGCTGCTTCGATACCAGCATGTCCTCCTCCTACAACAATTATATCAAATTTATTCGGGAAGTTTTTCATTTTCTTTTATAACTTTAAATACATCCTCTTCTGTTTTTGCCTTAAGAAGAGCATCTCTTACTCGCTCTATACGAACCAACCTTGAAATTTCAGCAAGAATTTTTATATATTTCTTATTTTCTCTGTTTGGGCCTATAAAGAGGAAAAAAAGGTATACGGGTTTACCATCCAATGAATCATAATCTATTCCTGTATCCGATTTGGCAAAAATCAAATGAAGTTTTTTAACAACATTGGTTCTGGCGTGCGGTAGTGCTACATTTCTTCCTATTCCCGTTGTAATGATTTTTTCTCTTTCAATAAGCGTTTTGAACAATTCTTCCGGATCATCAATAAAACCCCTCTCATAACATGCATTTGTTAACTCTCTTAAAACTCCTTCTTTATCCTTTGCTTTGAGATGAAGAATCATAAAATTTTTTCTTAGTAATCTATGAAGCATTCACACCTCTATTAGTTTAAGATTTGGAACGGGATTCAAATTATATGTGGCTGTGCCTCGTATATAATTTTCATAGGCCGCTTTGGCAACCATTATCCCGTTATCCGTGCATAACTTCAAAGGAGGGGCATAAAAATCAACGCCAATTTCAGATGAAAATTTCTCGAATTTGTTCCTAATGTAACTATTCGCTGCAACGCCTCCTGATAGTATCAATGATTCGGGTTTACTCGTGCCAACTGCTTTCTCCACTTTATATAACAAATTGTCTGCAATGGTTTTCTGAATGGATGCCGCTATATCCGCCCTATGCAACTCCCTATCATTTTCGGAAAGTTCTCTATAATGATACATTACAGCGGTCTTTATACCTGAAAAACTGAAATTTAATTCTTTCCTAATGGCGATTGGGAGTTTCAAATAATTCTCATCCCCTTTTTCCGCCAATTTTTCTATTTTAGGTCCCCCGGGATAACCAAGTCCCAATATGCGAGCTACCTTATCAAATGCTTCCCCGGCTGCATCGTCAATGGTTCTACCCAGAACATGATATCTCCCGAAATCTTTCATTAGAATCAGTTCCGTATGGCCTCCGCTAACCATCATTACAACTGCCGGCAATTTTATATTGGATACAATGAAATTGGCAAGAATGTGCCCTTCAATATGATTTACTGCAATAACGGGTTTTTTATAATTCATTGCCAATCCTTTGGCAAATGCAATACCTACCATAAGAGCTCCTATCAAACCGGGACCATTTGTAATCCCTATCAAGTCAATATCATCCATTCTAACTTTCGCATTGTTAAGAGCTTTTTCTACGATTTCATAAATAAATTTATTGTGTTCTCTTGAGGCTATTTCCGGGACAACCCCTCCAAATTCCGAATGTATCTCCTGTGTAAGAATAACATTGGATAAAACATTGTCTCCATCGCTTAAAATCCCACACGATGTTTCATCACAGGACGACTCTATACCAAGAGTTATCATCTCACGACCTTCACAGTCACAAATTCCGGGTTTATTTCCTGTTTATAAACATTGTCCGGTAGATTGACAAAAACAGGGAGCAAATACTCACCGGGAGCATTTACATTAACCACAACGTACGCATTAATTCCGAATTTTACAAGAGAATCTATCATATAATTACTTCCCGAAAGGGTCATGCTTATATATTGGGGATCAATTCCCATAACTTTATATTTTGTCACTTTGGAATAGACTTTCACACTATCTAACCTCTTTGTAATTAATTGTGCTATGGGAATTATCACCCTTACCGAGTCGATGTTAGAGTAAACATTTATTGATTCCGGTAATATGATTTTCGAATAACAATCCACTGTTTTCCCTTGACCGCTTATATCTATTTCTTCTGTTTTTACATATTTTATCTCCCCTAGCAATTTTTCGGGACCAAAAAGGGTTACCTTATCGGGGATGACCCGTATTCCTCCTGAATTCACATACCCCTCCTTCGGTATGCCTGTAACATAAGGGACAACACCAACCTCTTTTTTAACCTTTTTGTCAAGCTCAATTGTAAGATAAGAGGGGGTAATTTTTACAATCTTCATCTTGTCGGGTTTCGGGAGAGTAACATTCGATTTCTCGATATAAACCATATTTTCGCCTTTTTTCAAAATGTTTCCGTCTATATAAACAGTTGGTGTTGTAATGAATTTAGTAACTATAATATCTTTAATCTTTCCATAAATTTTTATATCTATCTTATCTGGTAATTTTTTAGCAAGAATATACTGCTTCGGAAAATTACGTATGTTAATTTTAGCCTCTATGGTATAATAGGATGTTTGGTCTGTTTTTGCATTAAACCATATACCTATTGCTACAAGTAACGACAATAACTTTATTATCCAATCATTTTTTAACAAATCAACCATAAGACTAAAATACTATATTAAATTGTAGCTGTCAAGGAATGAAAAATGAAATGGAGTATATATGCCCACCTGCATTAAAGTTTCGGTGGACAAGTATGGATCTATTAATCAATAATTAAATTTATCACTTGACAAATTAATTATATGTATTTATATTACATATGGAGATAATAGATATATGAAAAGAAAGTTTTGTTCGGGATTCGGTTTTAGGGCAAATAACGTGTTATATGCTGCCGTACTTGCCTTACTGAAAAAGAAATCAACATACGGTTATGAAATTGTGGAGGAGCTTTCCAACCTGGGAATTTCGACTCAATACCTTCCTTACGGTTTGATCTACCGTTTGTTGAGAGATATGGAAGCAAACGGGCTTGTAACCTCACAATGGCATAACGAAGAAACAGGTCCATCCAAAAGGATTTATAAAATCACATCGGAAGGTAAAAAATACATTGCTGATTGGCTTGAATCAGCCAAAGAGAATTTAAACCTAATGGAAAAAATCATTCATTATATTGAAAAATCATTAAACTAAGGAGATGTATCATGAAAATCTGTTTCACTTCTGATCAAAAAAATGATCTGGAAAGCATATTAAGTTATCACTTTGGTCATTGTCCGTACTTTGTCTATGTAGAGATGGATGGCAATACAGTGAAGAACGTGTATTCCAGTGAAAATCCGTTGGCAGAAAGTCATGATGTCGGAGAACTTCCGGCATATATGAAAAAGCAAAATGTTGATGTTATAATTACAGGTGGAATGGGACCCCGGGCACAACAGTACTTCGAGGAATACGGAATTAAGCCTGTTATCGGGGCTTATGGCAAGATAAAAGATGTCCTTGAAGAGTATCTAAAAGGAGATATTACCTATTCGGAAAAGATCGAGGAAGGAAACTCACACGCTCACACTGAGGGAAAAAACGAAGAAATAGAGCGACTGGAAAAGGATATTGTAAACCTGAGAGAACAAATTGCCGACTTAAAATCGATAGTTACCGATCTGATTAAAGAGCAAAAGAAAAAATAATTTTACTGATTGTATCCGAATTTTGGCATAAATGTCAATCCGGGAAAAGGGTATTGACGAATTCTTCGCTACTAAACGGAGATATATCGTCAATGCCTTCCCCTGTCCCGATATATTTAACCGGAATCTTTAAATCCCTTACAATCGGGAAAATACTTCCCCCTTTAGCTGTTCCGTCCAATTTTGTCATAACAATCCCGGTCAACGGAACATAAACCATAAACTGCTTTGCCTGTTGAATATTGTTTTGCCCTATCGAAGCATCAAGAACAATTAGGATTTCATTCGGGTATTTATCATCTATTTTCTTCAATACCCTGACGATTTTCTCCATCTCCATCATAAGATTTTTATTTGTATGCAATCTACCCGCCGTATCTATCAGAATAATTCTATTCTCCCCTTTTGATTCACTAATTGCTCTGTACGCAATAGATGCAGGATCGGCTCCGTATTCTCCTTTAAATATAGGGATTTTCAAACGCTCACTCCATATCGTTAATTGCTCTATAGCTGCAGCTCTAAATGTATCCCCTGCAACGAGACTGGCATCATTACCGTTTTTCAATTCTATGTTTGCCATTTTGGCTATGGTGGTTGTTTTACCTACACCATTTACTCCAACAAACATTACAACATAGGGTTTTGTCTCGCTCCTTTCTTCTTTTTCGGGTAATTCAAGAATATTAATCAAATACTTCTTGATTTCTTCTATGGCACTCTTTTTATCCGGTGATTTTTTAACCGCTTCTATTATATCCATTGTAATTTGCACTCCAAAATCGGCTTCGATTAATGTTCTCTCCAATTCCTCGATTACTATTTTGTCTTTCGCGATACTCTTTCCCAAGGCAATCGACGTTTTTGTAAGAGCATTTCTGATACTTTTTATTAAACCCATTCTTCCACCTCTTTCTGGAGATTTATTGATATTACCTTACTTATGCCTTCTTCCATAGTAACACCGTATATATATTCACAAATTTCCATAGTTCTCCTGTTATGAGTAATCATGAGAATCTGACTCTTGCTTTTTAACCTCTTTAAGAGTGTGAGGAATCGTTCTACATTTGCATCATCCAAGGGAGCGTCTATTTCGTCCATAAAACAGAATGGAGAAGGTTTTGTTTCATATATGGCGAATAACAATGCAATGGCAGCAAGTGTTTGCTCCCCTGTAGATAACATAGTTATATTTTTGACTCTTTTGCCAGGAGGTTGAGCATAAATCGTAATTTTTGATTCAATGGGATTTTGTTCGTCCTCAATCACGATATTCGATTTACCCCCTCCGAAAAGTTCGACGAATATTTCGTTGAATTTCCTTTTAATGATATTAAAATTCTTTTCAAAATCCTCTTTTGCCCTCTTGTCTGCTATTTCTATGGTCTTGAGAAGCGACTTTTCCGATTCGACAAGGTCCTCTTTCTGTTTAATTAAAAAATCAAGTCTTTCTCGAACCTCATTATACTCTTTAAGTGCCAACAAATTAATCGGTTCCATTTTCACCAATCTGTTTTTTAACTTCTCTATTTCCTCCGAGTCAAGTATATTTTCTTCCGTTTCAAAATCACTTTTATCGGCATCTATTCCGTATTTATTCCTTAATTGAATTGCAATTTCATCGATTTTTACACTTACGGACTCTCGCCTTATCTTTTGCTCCTCAATTTCTTTTCTTATAACTTCCAATTCTTCTTTAATAACCGCTATATCCTTTTGTTTAGCATTGATTTCTTCTCGGAATTTTACTATATCTTCTCTGTATTGCCTATCCTCTTCTCGCAATTTTTTTATACTCTCCCTTAGTCCTCTTTCTTTTTTCTCTAATTCATCTATCGATTGTTTCTTCTCCTCTATTTTTACTGCAAATTCTTTTAATCTCTCTTCAATTTCAGCTATTCTTTCCTTTTTGAAACTAATCTTTTCTTCCGTTTCTTTTGCTAATCTTTTACCATTTGTAAGTTCATTTTCCTTTCTGACTTTTTCAAGCAATTTCTCCTGTATCCTTTTGTTTAATGTGTCGAGTTTCAAACGCATTTCACGCAAATCTTCCTCATAAGTATCAATAGAAGGAATCTCCTCTCTTGCAACCGTTAACGCATTCTCAAGTTCATTAATTTTCAACTTGATATCATCTATATTAATCGAATATTCCGCAATTTCCTCTCTTATATCTTCTATTTCAGTGTCTATAAGACTCATTTTCCCATTCTCTATTCTGATTTCTTCTTCGATTTCTGTAATTTCCTCAGATAGTTTAACCGCTTTTTTATCCTCTTCGTTTATTTTATTTAGCAGATTTTCCTGCTTTTTAGTTAAATCTTTAATTGCTCCTTCTAATAAAACACGTTCATTTTCCTTCTTCTCTACTGATTTTTCAAGTTCTTTTATCTGTTTTTTCCGCCCGATGAATTTCACCTTACCACTCCCACCAACGGAAATAAAATTCTTATAAAAATACACTTTACCGTCTTTTGTCACCTGAGGGATTTCGGAATCAAAATCAATGTCTTCAATGGAATCAACGATTCTCGTATCCACTATAAATGAAGGTAAAAACTCTTTCCCGTTTGAAATTACACCTACAACATCACCTTCTGACTTTTCTTCTTTCTTGTATATAAAATTAATTTTCCCGTTTCCATTATTCGATGCAATTTTTTTTAGAAGATCGACAAATTCTTCCCTGTTATTCAATAACACCGCATCCCTGTAGTTAGAAAGCAGATTTTCAATTAACTCTTCATATCCCTGTTTTACCTCAACTCGATCCATTAAAAGAGGTTTACCGGAATTTCTAAATCGTAACGCTTCTTCTCCTATGCCCTCTCCGTTTTCTTCCATCTCTTTTAGAATTGCCAATTCACTTTTCATTCTCCCAAGGCTGTTCTCAGTTAACCTCAATTCATCCTTATTCTTTTCCATTGCGGAATTTGTTTTGACCAGTTCTTCCTTTAATTTCGCAACCTCTTCCTTCAAATTTTTCTCTTTTGTCAGATAATCAGCAAGTCTGTCTTCCAATATCGGGATTTGCTCCTTTATTTTATTGCTTTCCTCAATTTTTGAATCGAGTTCATTTTTTAAAGTGTCTAATTTATCCAAATCAAATTGATATGTACGATTTTCCAATGCAAGTTCATTCTCAATGTTACGTAGATTATTTTTCTTCTCGTCAAGTTCTTTTTTCTTTAAATCCAATTCTTTGCTTTTATCCACGATTTTCTTCGTTACATCATCCGTTTGCCGCTTCAATACTTCTATATCCTTTTCCAATTCAATTATCTGCTTTTCCGTAGCATTTGTTTTTTGCCTGATTGATGATAATTCTTCCTCAATTTTCGGGATTTGCTCGGATTGCTCTTTTTTTTCTTTTAATAAACCTTTAGATCTCCCTTGAAAATTTTTAAGCTCGGCAATTATAGTTGATTTTTCACCGATGATTATATTTAGCTGCTCGTTAATGGAATCGATACTTTGACTGACCGCCTCTCTCAAATCGGAAATTTTAACAATTTTTTCATCCCATTCTTTTCTTACCTTATCAAAGTCATTCAATTCGCCGATTTTATCAATTTCTCTATTCCCGAATAGTTCAATCTTAGATTCTATTTCACCTAATTCTTCTCTTAATGATTTATAAGAACTGATCAAAAACAGCTTTTCTTTATTTTCAATATCTTCTTTAAGTTTATTGTAACGTCGAGCTTTATCCGCTTGATACTTCAAAACTCGCAACCTTTCGGACACTTCTGCAATTATGTCTTCCCCCCGCTTCATTGCATCTCTTGTCAGAGCAAGTTTTTTCATCGTCTCCTTCTTGTCGAGTTTGTATTTTGCTATTCCGCTCGCTTCACTTAAAATATCATTAATTAACATACTGTTAGGTCTGAGCAAATCATCAATAACCGAAGGTTTGAAAAGCGTGTATGATGATTCACCTAGCCCCGTACCTGAAAGAAATCTGTTTATATCCTTCAATCTTACAGGTGTTCTATTTAGAAGATATTCACTATCGCCGTTTTTGTATAATCTTCTTGTAATTTCAATTTCGTTATAATTGAGAGGAATTATTTTGTCTTCATTGGATAAACGTAGCGTGACTTCCGCCATTCCTTGCGCAGCCCTAAGTGTCGATCCGTTAAAAATCACATCCCCACTCTTCTCGCAACGAATCTCTTTCGGGCTTTGTTCCCCTATCACCCATTTTATCGCATCTACTATATTGCTCTTTCCACACCCGTTGGGTCCGACAAATCCGATTAAATCCTTATCTATGGGTATCCTTACGGGATTTGCAAAGGATTTAAATCCGCTGATCTCTATGTCGAGAAGTTTCATTAAAAAGGTACTCCTTTAATTTTATATAATTCATGGCTCTTCCTGTCGATTCCATACTATTTAGGTTGTTCAACGCCTTCCACAACAACGAATAATTACTCCCCGCATTCCAAACATAATAGCTCCCATCTCCTACGGAGATTGCGGCATTTATCTGATTCTCCACATAAAACTTTCCCATTTTTGACTGTTTATATGTGAATGATTGCAAAAATGGAATTATTCGTTGTCCCTTTGATGTATATTTTTGTGCTTTTATCAAACTACCTCGAATAATATCATAGGTTCGTTTAAAATAATCTCCGTTTTTTAACAGAAATTTATCACCGAAGTGCGACGGGTACAACATCGGAGAAACTATATCCACTTGGGCGGTTATCATACTCATATCCTGTCCTATATTTATGATTCTTTTTAACCACGGTAAATATCCAAATACATCGATTCCTATATCGTAGTCCTTCAATTTAAACTTAGCATAATGCGCAAACATAGCTATAATATCGCTATAATAGTACCCCTTTTGATATCCGGGGTATTTACATAAACCTATATTCCCATCGGAAGGGAAACGAACATAATCAAACTGTACGGAATCAAATCCTCTCTTTAAGACCTCCCTGGCAACTTCAATGTTGTAGTCCCAATTATCAATATTATAGGGGTCCACCCAGTATGCTCCACCGGAATCCTGCCAAGGTCTTGATGTGAATTTATCCAAAACGGCATATTCCCCACCGTTCATTCTGGCCCTTATAGGATCTTTGAATGTAACGATTCTGCCGATTAAAAGTATATTGTTTCTATGAAAATAACTTACAATCGAATCCAGATTATAAATAGGATAAGCGGCTCTGCCAAGCAAAGGATTTTTGGTCTTAAAAGGTATTTTCCCATTATCCGCTTTTACATCAATAACTACGGTGTTGAGCTTGTATTTCTTCATACTATCGACAATAGAAGCAATACGCCTTGCGTTTGAGCATGAATAAGGGTTTAAATAGATACCTCTAACGGGGGAAGGTAAATTTTTTGCGTCTAAAGCAATTACAAAAAAAATAAAAACAAAATATCTAAAAATTTTCATGGAATAAAATATAGCATAACAAGTGGATTTAATCAAGTTACATTACGACTTGGTCTCTGATTTTAGATGAAATTTCAATATGTATCCCAATACACCTTTCTCCCCTCTTATCGGTATTATGGTCTCATATGTGTTGCCGTTTAGTGTCGGTTCAAAATATGTTTCAATTTGCATATTGCCTATTTTTGATCTTACGGAAGCATTGGATAATGGACAAAAATCAACCGGCTTTTCTGTGTCATGTATTATTTCATAGCAATACTTTCCATTAATATTATCATCATTTTTTATTTTCATAAACTGACTGTTATGAAGTCTGATTTTATAGTAATTATCTATGATAATGAGAGGTGAATCATCCTGTTCAATCAGAGAATCAATCAATGAGATATAAAAATCCAGATCATTTTTCAAATTAAATCGATTTATTTCCGTCATTAATCTGTCTCCGAAAGTAATTATTGCTTCGAAAACACTCCCCTGATTCTTAATGTCTCCATTATAAATTACGGAAATAAATCCTGCTATTGCCCCATTATGTCTTGATTTCAGCGGAATAATAACATCCTCATCCCCCATTTCTTGTTGAAACCTATAAATACTTTTTTCATCTTTTTTTATTCTTTCCAAAATTTCATTCTCTATTCTGTTATTTGCATATTCCTTATCTGTAAAAGAACTCCCTATTACTTTGTAGGACTTGGCGGTATCATCGAATATTGCAATCATTACCGATTTAAATCCGAAAGTTCTCCTCAAAATATCGGCACAATTCTGATAAATTGCTTCTCTCTTTTCGGATCTATAAAATTCCCTATCCGCAAGAGCGTAGAACTCACTAATCTTTTTAAAAAATCGAATCTCTTTCTCCGATTCTTTCATATCAGACAAATATTTTACACTTCCTTTTAAATAATATTGCTCCCCGCCAAAAATTCTCTCCTTTTCTATATCTATAGCGGCATCAATCGTATCTTTACCGTTAAGATTAAATTTAACCTTGAACCCTCTTATGCTTTCTTTAATAGCAAGCCCTTTTTTAATAAAATCTATGTCCGATTTATCTATAATAATGTCATAGAAATTATTTAAATCAAGTTCATATTTGTTTTTTTTACCGAACAGCCTGGCAAAAGCATTGTTAATATCGATAAATTCTCCCTCTTTATCCATGATAAACAGTGGAACATCAATCAAATTAAACAACGACTCGTATCGTTTCTCGTATAAAGACATGTGTTTTTGAGATGAATAGATATTGAACAAAACACCTGAAGCAAAATTCGAGAATGTCTCCATTTTCATCATGTCATCCTCATTAAATCCATTTTCCTTGTCAAACAAAACCAAGACACCAAAAATGAATTTTTTCGATATTAATGGAATAATCATCATGTTATAGAAAGGCAAATTTTCTCTTTTTATATTGTTTTTATTCCGGTATGTATCAATATCGTTTACAATAATTGATGATATCCCCGTAAAACCTACAAATTTCAACTTCTCAAATGAACTAACATACTCTTTATTATGTTCCTTAATAAATAGAGAGATATTCTCGAACTTTTCATCAATGTTATCATATATATTTATGAAGCCTCCGCTTGCTCCCGTTAAACTCACACCGCTTTGCGTAATCTTATCAGCCAATTCGTATAAATTCGTTATTTTCAATATCTCCGATGAGAATTCCCATAACATTTTCATATAGTCGAGGTTTGTTTCAGCATACTTTTTCTCTTCTTCTATCTTGTCTCGCATCCTCTTTATTCGCAACATTGCATTAATTCTGGCAACCAATTCGGATACTTGAATAGGTTTCGATATGAATTCATCCCCACCTACGGCAAGTGCCTCCGATCTAATTGCGGAATCCGTGTCCATTCCCGTAAAAAATATTACAGGGGTATATTGTGTTTCCTCCATTTCTCTTAATCTTTTGCAAACCTCAATACCGTTCATCTCAGGCATATTGAGATCGAGTAAAATTACATCCATTTTATGTTTTAATGCCAACGATATTCCATTCTTCCCGTTAAGCGCAGTAAATACATTAACATTATCCATAAATGTGTGTATAATTTCTTCTGTGGTATTTAAACTCTCTCTATTATCATCTATTAATAAAATATTTTTCTTCATAGTATTTATTTTACAATAGATAATCCTTTTTTTCAAGGTTTAATTTTATCTCGCGGTAGATAGGTCCGCCTGCACTAAAGTTCCGGCGAATAGATATAGAACTATTAACCTGTAATAAGAGAGATGCCGAAGAGAGTTCAGCATATCCTCACCACTGTCACCCTGGGTACTGTGCTGAATTTATTACAGGGGCAGCATAAGGCTCAGCATGGCAAAATTGGATTTTCTTGCAATTTACAGTTTATGATTTACACTCTATTCCCGCTGATGATTGCTATTCCCGTTTGCAACGCAACATCCGCGCCTCTAACCCTCTCCCTGCCTACACCGAGATCGTCAGATAGGTCATCAAGAGCGAGGAAGAAATATTTGGAAATATACCATAAGCAACTTTCCCTCCACAGGCGGGAGAGAATTGAAGGGAGGTGGATATAGCTCCTTTTGTTTCTATTAATCAATAACAATTATCTTTTTTAATATACTTATTTTATCAGTACTAAGTCTACAGAAATATATCCCCTCTGGAACGCTCAGCCCTCTTATATCTTTCCTATCCCAGCTTACCTTATATACACCGGATTCATATGTATCATTGATTAACTGTTTTACAAGTTGCCCCGATATATTGAATATATCAATATTTACTTTACTCTTCTCTTTTAACTTGAATACTATGCTTGTTTTATTCGATAATGGATTCGGAATGGCATTTAGAAGTCCCGTCTCTTTTGGTAATAGCTTTTTGTTGAATATATCCTTGATACCTTGCTCTTCCCCAAAATCATTCATTACACTATCTATCAATATCTTTATATTATCCTCTTCCATAAAGTAGAGTGGGAACCCGAGATATACCATATTGTAATCATTACCGAGATATCTGATACCGCATATCTCTCCCTCAAATGCACTCGTATTATTCTCCATATCTATCGTATATATTATTTCTGCTCCTGTAACGGGTGTAATCGATTCTATATATCTAAGTGTATTCCCCCATGTAGCTATAGGAATCTTCAATGTATCTATACTTACATCGGGATAACCGTTCTGTCCAATCTCTCCCGAAAGTTTATCGGTAAATCCTGACAAGTCTGCATGGGATATCTTGAGATAGTTGTATATGAATGATGTATCGTCAAAATCATACGGATATGCATTGGAGTAAAGGAGGTTGTTAATAAGTTTCCATCCCGCAAACAACATATTACCGCCAAGATCAAGATATGTTTTGAAATCATCTATATGTTGGGAAGCAAATACCGTTGTATAATCATCAGCTACCCATATAACCGTGGAATAGGGCACAAAATCCGCCAATATTGGTTTTTCCTCTGCCGTTCCGTATTCGAATTCATCAAAATTGTAATTCGATAGCATATATCTGTAAAATACATCCTGCATGCTGTCAGTCGGATAATTACCCGTTGTCCAGTTATTCGTTTCATCTATAATCAATATACCCTGATCAAGTGTAATGGGACGACTATATGCCTCTTCGGACATATCACTCACATTACCCGTAGTATCTATCGCTCTTATTGTATAGTAATATTTATTGCTTCCAACAAGCGGAGAATCGGTATAAACCGTATCCGTCAAAGGGTTAATATTAAGACTGTCATAACCGGGTTCGCTGTTCAATCGCTTGTATAATCTGTATCCGTCAAAATCCGGTTCCGTATTGTTTTCCCATATCAATTTTATACCGTGATTAATCGGAATTGCGGAAAATCCTTTTGGAATACTTGGTTTAATACTTGGGACACCTGTAAACTCATTCGATATAATACTCCGATGTCCGTCATCATCGATTGCTCTTACGGTAATATAATATGTTGAATCCGTTAGGAGTCCCGATAGAGTATCTGTTAGATTACTTACAAAATTGCTGTCGGTGTAGTTGCCCGAATTTAATCCCCAGTAGACATAGTAACCTGTAATATCATTCTCGCTGTTTGCAGACCAATCGACTGCGAGTCGCGAACCGTCGCCCTGATCCTGAATATGTATATTTTCTACTTGAGCGGGATAATTAACACATGCAGTAAGTGTTGCCAAACCTGCTCTAACTATTTCAGAAACGTATGGTACACTTACATATGGAAGACTATCGTGTACCGTGTGATATTTACCATATATATACTCCAAAGCAAATGTAACACAATATCCCTGTTGATAAAATTCCCAGGCATCGGCTCCTGGAAAAGGATCTTGATAAATTATAGGAATCAAACCAGTGTATATCTCGGATGATG
>Ga0164318_10000920_pt1 | contig 24642 bp, 18 predicted proteins | sample GuaBasSedimGuay9_FD_113734 | JGI IMG/M metagenome (GOLD analysis project Ga0164318, IMG submission 113734) | Subseafloor sediment microbial communities from Guaymas Basin, Gulf of California, Mexico - Guay9, Core 4571-4, 0-3 cm | ecosystem: Environmental > Aquatic > Marine > Hydrothermal vents...
AATGTGGCAGCACCCTGGAATTTGGAGAAGGCTGTGCGGTTTGCAGAGTATGTGGCTATTCTGAGTGTGGGTAACAGAACTGGGACATATTGGAAAAACAGCACGTAGAACAAGCAAATAAGCCGAAATTTAGACAACAGCGCAAAGTCGGTAATACTGCTGCAAGGAATATGCACAAACGTTGATGGCCTGGACTGAACCTCTTGCAGAGGTCATGAAATCAAGTTATATTGTGGTGTAGAATCCCACCTGCAAGGAGGCAGAAAAATGGCTAAAATAAGAAAGTTCTCCAGGGAATTCAAACTCAAGGTGATTAGAGAGTTGGAGGCCCAGAAGCCTCTGGCCGAGGTGTCTCGTAGCTATCAGGTACATCCTGCCACTATTGTCCGCTGGAGGAGGGAGTACTGAGAAGTCCCTGATATGGCTTTCCATGGCAATGGCCACCTGTAGCACGGACAGGCAAGGATCGCGGAGCTGGAGCGCCTGTTGGGGCAACTGACAGCGGAAAACGCCTTTTTAAAAAAAGCCTTAGAGTGCTTAGAGAAGAGTGCCCAAGATATGTAAGCCGTATGCATCGGCTAATCGAACAAGAATCTGTCACTGTGGATAAAGGTGCGAGGCGGCCGTTATCTGTCCGGCGGATGTGTTAGCTGGTGTGGATAGGCCACAGGCACTTCTATGGCCAGCGCTGCCAGAGGCCGAAACCAAAATTCAGCCAGGAGGTGATATTGCGAGACCAGATCCGGCGAATTGCCCTGGAGATGCCCAGCTATGGTCCAGCCGGGTAACGAAGCAGTTGCAGCGTCAGGGGTATCAGGTGGGTCACAAACGTATGTTGAGACTAATGCGAAAGGATAATCCACTAATTCTCCCACAAGAAGCAGTTTCGGGTGCCTGCCACCACAAAATCCCAACACAGGTTTCCCTGTTATCCCAACTTGGTACCAGGACTACATCTGACCGACATCAATCAACTCTGGGTAGCAGATATCACCTACATCCGTCTGCCACGGCAGTTTCTCTATCTGGCAGCGGTCCTGGATGCCTACAGTCAGAGAGTGATCGGCTGGGCATTGGAGGAGCACATAGTTGTTCGGCTCACGTTAGGGGCCCTGCAGATGGCGGTCTCCACTTGCTCTGTTAAGCCGGAGCTGGTCCACCACTTCGATCGAGGCATTCAATATGCGTACGACTGATACACCGAAGTGCTCAGGGCCCACGGCATCCGCATTTCAATGAGTCGCAAGGCCAACCCCTATGACAACGTTCAGGCAGAGAGCTTTATTAAGACCTTCAAGAGCGAAGAAGTTGATCTCTCCGAATATCAGAGCAAATGCGAGGCACAACAGTGTATTGGCCGTTTCCTGGAGCAGGTATATAACCAAAAGCGCCTGCATTCGTCACTCGGCTACCTTCCCCCAGTTGAATTCGAGGAGAACCTAACCTGCAGAGAAAAAAACTGAGCAAACCATAGCAAAACTTGCTTAAATAGTTGTCCCCTTTTAGGTGGGCACTCCAATCCAGCATTCGGATGGGGTGGAAACATAACAACCTGGGGCAGCACCAGTTACGAGTTAGTGAAGCTGGAGCGGCACAGGCCAAACCTGTAGGGGCGGACCAGGTTTGCGCACGAACTTGGCTATTTCGAAAGACTTCGAGCACGAGCTGGAAAGATACTGGAACGGAAAAAGGCTCCGGCTTAGAAATCTGAATTAAGAGCCGAAAGAAGATAGGACCTAATCTGTTATTATAAGTTCTCTGAAAACCTGAAGCAGAGATTTGGCACCATGGCCCATAAGATCAGCGTGGATGCGGGTTTTTCCTGTCCCAATAAGAATGGAAAAGATCAGCACCGGGGGTGCATCTTCCGCGATAACAGAGGCTTCAGTTAACACCATGGCAAAGAAAAATGAAAGGGAGGAAAGATGTTCAATCTGAGAGGACACAATACTGATGTGGGAAAGGAGGTTTTAGCAGGTCTCACCACCTTTCTCACTATGTCTTACATAATTGTGGTGAATCCAGCCATCTTGGGAGCGGCAGGCATACCTAAGGGACCTTCTATGGTTGCCACAATACTGTCGGCCGTTTTCGGCACTCTCCTGATGGGGTTTTATGCGAACAGGCCTTTCGCCATAGCGCCTTATATGGGCGAGAATGCCTTTATAGCCTATACAGTGGTCAAGGTGCTCGGTTATAGCTGGCAGACGGGTTTGGGGGCCGTTTTCATTGGAGGCGTCCTCTTCACCATCCTTACGCTCCTGAAGGTAAGAAAGTGGTTTGTAGAGGCGATACCGCAAAGCCTGAAATACAGCTTCGCCGTCGGAATAGGGCTGTTTTTGACCTTCATAGGGTTGAACGAAGCAGGCATAGTTGCACTGGGCGCACCGGGAGTACCTGTGAAGGTGGGGCAACTCAACTCGCTGGAAACACTCCTGGCAATTCTTGGCTTCATAGTGATAGCTGCGCTTCTGATAAGAAAGGTTCGGGCCTCGATACTGATAGGAATACTCTTCATTACCTTACTTTCTTACATTTTTCAGGTTACAAAGCCACCGGAATCATGGATAAGCACACCCCCCAGTCTGGCACCGATATTCCTGAAGCTGGACGTCCTCGGTGCACTAAAATGGGGATTTTTCTCGGTGATCCTGACGGTCTTCGTAATGGATTTCGTTGATACGATGGGGACGTTGATCGGAGTGAGTGCCAGAGCTGGAATGCTGGATGAGAAAGGAAATCTGCCTGAGGTGGAGAAGCCCATGCTGGCCGATGCCCTGGCCACAGTTGCAGCAGCGCTTCTGGGAACGACAACCACAGGAACCTATATCGAGTCGGCAGCCGGGATAGAAGCTGGAGGGAGAACAGGATTAACCGCTGTGGTCACAGCCGGACTATTCCTCTTGGCCCTGTTCTTCGCCCCCTTTCTGACGGCAGTTCCAGCTCATGCCTACGGTCCTGCCCTTGTTATCGTCGGTGCAATGATGTTGGAGCCGATCCGCAGAATAGACTTTTCTGACTATACAGAGCTCATCCCCTCTTTTGCCGTCATAACCCTGATGAGTTTCACCTACAATCTAGGGATCGGAATGACGGCAGGGTTTGTGATCTACCCCTTACTCAAGCTTATCTCTGGCAGAGCCAGAGAGGTGTCAGCCGGTACCTGGGTTCTGGGCGCCCTTTCGCTGATATTCTACGTATTCTACCCATATGGAAAATGACAGAACCAGGCACACAGTCAACCTGTTTCCATGATCCTGGTATCAGCCATAACGTGCCTGATTCCGAAAGTAGCTGGCAACAAATAGAAGAGGCTTGGGAAAGTAGAAAGGCCGCCCAGGGGAAAAACCTTAAGCGTTCTTTTTCTTGGTGAAATAAGCAGCCATAGCTAAATCTCAGAAAAGAAAAGCTTGACAAGGACTCTTTACAGAGATAATTTATGATTCCTTCACAAGAGCCCAAATTGCTTCCTCTCTTTTCCAGATAGAGGGCTTGCTCCGTGAAACGCTGGAGATGTACAGTATAGATTCTTGCTCAATCCGCCCGAAAGAGCGCTGAGAGGGTCAAAACTGTAAGAGCCGATTTCGCACGATGAAGGCGAGGGGGCCCATTTTGCTCCTTGTGGTGTGAGTGAATGCGACTTCTTGCGAGCCGATGAATCTATGGGTTTTTAAAAGAATAACGAAATTGCCAACTGGCTGGCAGGATTCTGAGAAGGCGATTTGCATTCATTGGTAAAGAGGTCTCGCCGAAAAAGGCCGATTCCTCACAAAACGTCCACCACTCTGTATCTTGAGTACAGATGTAGCAGGCGTTCTCCGCACGCCAAGGAGATCGGGCTCTGGACAATGCCGCCACAGAGATAGATATGTGAAGTGAACGCGCACTGGTGCCAGGGGCCTCTATTGTTCGATAAGATCTAAAAAGTAGCAAAACTGCCATTCCGAACTCAGAAAAAAACCTTGATCTGTTGATGTATTGGACCGATTTATGGGATATTTGGGCAAACTCAAAATGACAATAACGCACTTTTTCGCGAATCAATTAGTTTTCTATTGCCGGACATATCAGATTTAGTCTCTCCTCACCTCTGTTCTCTTGCGACATAGAAGATCAAATATGAGGCAGCAAAATTGCCCCCTGTCCCCGTTGAACAAGCCAAAAGAAGGTAGAAAGCCAAAAATTGTTAGGTTGACACCAAATAACAAAGAATTAGAATATAACAGGGGTACAGTGGAAGAGTTGTAGTTGTAATATACCGAGAACCAAGGGATTGGAAATTTCGTGAATGGTACAAAACTTAAAAGGAAAGGAGGGAAGGAAAGTGCCAGCAATAGTTGATGAAACCCTTTGTACAGGGTGCGGCATCTGTGCCGATAGCTGCCCAATGGAGGCCATCACCGTAGACGATGTGGCTAAAGTCGATTCAGACAAGTGTACCGACTGTGGTACTTGTGTTGACGAATGCCCTAATGGGGCTATTTCTCTCGAAGACTAACAGGTCTTGCGCTTTTATACACTATGAGTCATGATATTAGGCCAAAAACCTGCAGAAGGGGAAGAGTGTGGTGGGGTGCTGCAGAGCTGTTCCAGTTGTTTCTCACGAAGGTGCCCAATTGATGTACATCGAAACAGGAATGCTACCTGCATCTCCCCATCACTCCATCTCTCCATTGCAAACAGGAAGAACAAAATAGCAAAGCTATTGATAGCGGCGCGGAGTTTCAGCCTCGCTTATGGCTGCACTAAGAGGCCTGCAATGCCTTAATGCCAGTTCGCGCCCCTGAAGTGAGTGATTGAACTCAGTTGGCTGCGGTCAGATGCTCTGCGCTTATATCCGTGTGAATTTTATCAATCTCAAGGGGAAACCGATGAAAAAGCTCTCCCTTTTGCTTGCCTTCGCCCTCTCTCTTTCTGCCGGATGCGCTACCCTATCGGGACGGCAGAATCTCTCGCCGAAGGCCATCCATAGGGGAGCCATTGTCCCTTCAGACCTCATCTGTTCTCCGGTGTGGGCAAACGGACTGTGCCAGATCGACAGCACAGAAAACTCCATCAGCTCCACCCAAAACGGGGTCAAGATAACTCTGAGATTTCTCAATCCCGCAGAAAAGAAAGAAAAAATCCGAGCAGGAGATGTCTTCTCTGAGGATATCTTTACCGCCCTCTCAGTGAGCGTTCAGAACGTCTCGAAGTCAAAGATAAGGGTGCCCTTTTCCAAGGCAGTGCTTATATGCGGCACAGAACAGTTGGACGTGCTCTCTTATAAAGCAGCCATCCTGCTGGCCGTAAGCAGCACAGCCGAGTATGCCCAAAGAGCCGCCGAACCCTACTTGAGAGCTGGACTCAGTCCCACCTATGCAAGACAGCAGGTTGTGAATCAGTCTTTCCAGGCCATATACAGGGAAAGTGGATTGATTGACTATGAGTGGATGGACGAAAAACCCACTGTAACTATCTTCCCCACGGTTGTGGTATCCAGGCTGCTGTTGTGGGATACGGCGAAACTGAAGCAAAAAATCGAGAAAAACAGGCAAATAAGAGTGATAATCCCCGACGTTGTGCTGAAATTTGACCCTGCTGGCGATCCGAGTGAAACCGTAGATTTCTGGTTCGACTTCCAGATTCAGCAGAAAGGGGCACACTCCCAGTGACGCCGCCAGTACGCTCTAACAAACCTCCCGCAGGTTCCAAACCTGCAGGAAGTTGAACTTTGACAAAAGCAGAAGGCCGGATGTGGGTTATTTTTTTCTGTTGAGGTTATTATCGGTTGGCTTTGTTGCGGGAACACTGGGTTCGATGTTGGGCATAGGTGGCGGTGTATTCGTGGTGCCTTTGCTCAGTCTACTGCTGGGTATTCCTATCCACACTGCTATTGGCACCAGCATCGTCGCAGTGGTGGCTACCTCGGTGGGAGGAGCCAGTGTTTATGTTAAAAAGGGACTGGTCAATGTGAGGCTGGGGATAATACTGGCCACAGCTACTACCATAGGAGGAATAACTGGGGGGATGCTGGCAGTAAACCTTCGCCCCCAGCCGCTGTACGCTATCTTCGGCATAGTCCTGCTGTACACTTGCTATTGGATGACCAGGCGTTCTCCCTCGGAAGATTCACCTCTCCAACTGTCGGACAATCCCAATAGCTCCTTAGCTGCCACCTATTATGACCAATCCTTAGAGACCTCCGTCCAATACCAGGTTAAATCCCTGCCCTTGGGGATGCTGATGGCAATACTGGCTGGCAATACCTCTGGGCTGTTAGGGATTGGCGGCGGAGCGGTGAACGTGCCCATAATGCATCTGGTGATGGCCATACCTATGAAGTCAGCGGTGGCTACCAGTAACTTCTTGATTGGCATTACCGGAGTGGCCAGTGCCTTTATTTACTGTGCACGAGGCTATGTTAAGCCACTCTTCGCAGCCCCTACCGTTATCGGCGTCTTGTTGGGGGCACAGTTAGGCTCAAGATTGGCCCAAAGAACCAAAGGGACCGCGTTGAAGCAGATATTCACTACTGTATTGTTCTTTACAGCGGTACAAATGATTCTTAAGGCCTTCAACATCAGTCTAATACCATGAAAAGTATAGTTTCGCCTTCGTCTCCAGAGAGCTCTACAAAACTTCACCGCTGGTTGAGTCACCTGCTTCATCTCGGGATGCTTTCAAGCCTCTCTCTCATGATCCTAGGGATGTTCTCACTGATCATAAAAGGACGGGAAGCAAGCGACGAGTTAATTCCTCTTGCCCAATTGGTAAGTCGGCTGTTTGCGTTTCAGCCAGAGGCGTTTCTCAATCTGGGCATCTTGATTTTGTTAGCTACCCCTATTTTGGCGGTAATCAGCTTAGTTGCCTTCTTCTGGATACGAAGAGAACGATCCTATGCCTTAGTCTCTTCTGCTGTGATCTGTGTGCTTCTGTTAAGCATTCTACTGGCACATCGCCTGCTGTGACCTCAATAGCTGGAGCTCTATGGAAAAGTCAAACCCATTCGGAAAAATTCATTCATGATACCGGCTTTTTTATTCCCCTATTAGACTCACCACCGGCACCTCTATTGCTGGCTGACCTGGATAGTCAGTGTAGATCTTCACTGCTCCTTCCACTCTACCCTTCGGTGCATCTCTTCTTATACTCACTATGACCTTGTATCTCCTGGTTTCTTCTATCGGGGAAATCTGTGTTGACAGAAACGGGAGGGGGCTTTCTACTTTCAGCACCTTGAACCTCAGTTTCCAGCGGCTGTAGACAGCTATCTTACGGGACGGAGTGTCTCCCCGCTGGACGAATCCAAAGAAAAGCATTTCGGGAGACGCGACTATTTCATCTACGACATCGATGGTCACCGGGACCACTATAACCGGCCGCTCAGGGGTATTGGTGTGGACTTTTATTCTTCCCTGTAGTTTTCCCACTGGGATCAGGGAATTCAGATTCACCGCAATGGGGATAGTAACTCTGCCCGATTGCTGGCTCTGCGGCTTTCCTGGGGTTAGATGAATGCATTTCATGTCCGATTCAACCCCGGTTATCTCCAGGCGCTCTCCCCTCTCTCTATCGTCAACCACCACCAGTGTAGTGTCAACAGGCATTCCCCTTTTCACCTCTCCAAAGTCTAACCGCTGAGGAATCACATAGACTGTTGCTCTCACAAATCCTTTTATTTGCAGGGCAACAACCGGGTGCTCAGGATCGTTTAAGTGCACATAAATCACCTTTTGGAAAGGGCCCTGGTAGCCTTCAGGATTGAAGGTCACCTTAATCTCACCGCTGCGGCCCGGCGGGACAGTGCTCGTGGATAGGACGGCCGCAGTGCACCCGCAGGAGGTGATTACCCGGTCGATCTTCAGTGCCCTCCAGCCGAGGTTATGGAATTCAAACACGTGGGTGACCTTCTGTGTCGCGGTTATCGTGTCGAAATCGTACACTACTTCGGGGAATTTAACACTAGGGGCGGTTCTATTACTGTCCTCCTGCGTTCCCTCGGCGGTAGCAATCCCGCAAGATAAGCATGCGATAATCACCACAGCGCATGCGAGGGCACAAACAGTCTGACTTCTCATTTTTCTTTGCTCACGATTTACAAAGAGAGCCACCTTTTCCGTGCTGAGGCGGCTCTCTGAGGAACTTCGGTCATGCTCTAACGCAAAAGCAGCATCTTTCTGGTCAGGGTGATGGCCTTCGTCCTCAACTGGCAGAAGTATACGCCGCTGGCCACTGTCTGGCCCTGCTGGCTTGTCCCATCCCACAGTGCCGTGTGCCAGCCAGCTTGCAGACGGCCATCGGCCAAAGACTTTACCTTCTGGCCCAAAAGGTCGTAGACCTCCAGATGGATGAGTTCTGGCTGCGGCAGGAAGAAACTGATAGAGGTACTGGGGTTGAAGGGGTTAGGGCTGTTCTGAGCCAACAGGCAAGGTTCCTCCGCTGTCTTAGCTTGAGCATCAGTGATGCCGATGCTGGCTTGGTTTTTACCGAGCTGGGAGTCAAACAGCTCCACCGCCGCCAGCCGAACCGGAGAGGTCTCTATGGTTGTCTTTAGCACCTTGAACCTCAGTTCGGCCAAAAGTCCCTTGCCGTGGACTGGTTTTGAGTCCCGGCCCAAGGCATTAGCCAGCCAGATGGTGCCTTTATCGAACCTGTCGGCAACTACAAGAAACAGAGGGGTTTTCCCGCCTGCCGAGTTGAGGAGATTTCCCTCACCGGCTTCGTTGTCTGCCGTTGCCCCCAGCAACTGCAGCACCTCCGGGTCGTAGTGGAGGGTTATGCCATAGGCTTTCAGTTCGGTAGCGCCGTCCAGATAGACATCTACGGCGATCTGGTTGGCACCGGAGGGTAAGATATCCACCCCGTCATACCCTTTTATCACTGAACCGACCCTGGCTATATCTAAGCCTGCTCTGGCGTTGAGGTTTATCCCCTCTTGGGGAGCACAGGCTATAAGCTTTCCCGGCGGGTAGGGACAATTGTTGCCGAAATCTGCGCTGAAGATATTGTAGTCAGGGCTATCCACGGTTCGGTTTCCGCTCAGGTCGTATTTTTGCTCATAGCCAGTATCTCCCTCAGACTCACCGAAGTGATCGACAAACAGCACAAAATTCTCTGTCCAGACTTTGTTATTGGAATCAAAATCACTGCGGCAGGAGGAGGGGATGTTGGTGAGCTCGTTGGAGTAGGCACCATCGCCAATCTGATTGTGACCCTTCACCACCACATAGTACTGGGTGTTGTTATTGAGGCCGGTTAGTGTGGCACTTGTGCTGCTTGCAGTGGCGCAGTAAGAATAGCCACCACCTGGCGAGGCACTTTTATATATCTTGTAATTAACAGCACCGCAGGCTTGGGTCCAGCTCATGTCGAGTTTGTTATTGCGCGGAACTGCAGCAGTTAAAGTTGGGGCCTCTGGTACATGCCCAGGAGCGGCGCAAATCCAATTGGAGAAATCGCTTTCCATACCGCAATCATAAGACTTCACAGCAAAATCGTATTTGACCTGACTCAAGTCGGTTACCGTGGTACTCGTACTGGAGGTCACTTTCATTCCCTCAGAACCTCCACCTTCTTCATAATAATAGACATGGTACTCCTGGGCACCACCGTAGGGGGCCGTCCAAGCCAGCGACACTGAGTTGGAACCAACGGCTGTGAGATGAAGGTTGGTAGGCGGATTGGGCGGTTCTACCCCTGTTGTTTCAACATTGATCTCGGGGCCCTGAATATCTTCAACCGTGGCACGGCAATTCTGGGTGTGCCACGCATCCTCGACGTTAAAGGAAAATCCTATTGTCTGGGTGCCGCCGGGAGAGAACTGGTGGGGAGAAATCTGAATATCCATACTTGCCCCCTGCTGGGTTGTGGCGTGAAACTCCCCATCGTACCAATCTCCCTCATGATCATATACATTTACTCTATTGCCAATGTCAACCACGAGCTTGTCGCCGGTGTCGTCGTTGTAGAGCCTCACTTTGTCAAGGTCGGGATTGGTGCCGTCTGTGTTAACATAAAAGCCAATAGCTGTCACATAGCCCTGCGAATCAATGTATTTCAGACCACCCGTCGGCTCTGGACAGCTATTAGAGTAAGGCAGAATATGCATCGGATTGCGGGCATTCTTCAGTACATCCTGACCCGGATTGTTTGGTGGATCGGAGACACTGCCCAGAAGGTAGTTGAAGTGAAGGTGATAAGCTACGTTGCCAGAGTTACCGGAGTGGACGAAAGCAGTGCCCTGATAGACATTGGTGACGTCAGGTTCTAATGTTTTATATAACCCATCATTCGTCAAATGATAATATCCTGTTCGGCAGCCGTTCTCAGGGTGGGTGATTTTCACCCAATATCCACCGTTATCGCAATAACGCTTATCCTCGACTGTCCCAGATTTCCACGGGTAAACCGGCTTTGATGTCCCGTCGGTCGAGATATCCACCCCTTCGTGGATATCGTAGTGGCCGTTTGGGAGTCGTCGTGGCCCATAGGCAGAGGTGAGCACATCTGCGTTGGGGGAAGAGGAGTTATGAATGGGCCAGCGGCCCGTCTCGGCGAAAGCTGCTCCGCCTAAACCAAAAGATAGCAGAAGTGTTATAGCAGTAAACACACCTTTTCTCATCTTATCTCGCCTCCTTTCTAATTGTCAAAAGGTTACCCGAAGGAACTCAACCTTCCCCGGTCCCTTTCTTATCAGGATTGCCTTCTGGAGAATCCCCAATGGTGAATTGACTGGAATCGCTATCTCTTTGAACTTGCGCAGGCTTTGGAGCTCCCCGGTTTTATTGAGAGTGAAAAACCCTGTTCCGCTCATTTTGTCCGGTTTTATATATCCAGACGCAATGATGAAGTTTCGTGTGACTTGTATAAGATCATTCTCTATCCAAGAGAAATATGTGCGCTGAGTCCACAGGTCTGTGCCAGTATCATTGTTGATAAGCCGGGAGCTTCCATAGCCGGGGATGAATAGCGTCTTGCCAGATCCCGATACTTGAGCTGATAAGATCCGAGGCAGGCCAGCACGGATCCACAGGATATTGCCCTGGCCATCTAGAGAGATGACAGCGCTTTTCCCTAGGGCGTAGTAACCGAACAGAACAATCCTTTTTCCCTCCCTGGAGGCCGTTATCTGAGGATGAGCTATGCCTTCAAAGTCAAAGCGCTTGAAATGGGGACGCATATCCAGTTCCCAGATAGCATTGCCGGTGGCAGAATCAAACAGATAGAGTGTCGGATGCTTGTAATACACTATCCTCTCATCGGTGGCAAATTCAGCAGCCCAGATGCCTATCTCTCCTTCCCTTCTCCACAGGATAGTTCCATCCTTGCCGCTAACCACCACCAGCTCCTGCCGCTCCGACATAGGGTCGAATTGTGTCATCAGGTACTTGCCGCCGGGTGAAATCCTCTCCATATAAGGCGGCTCTTCCCTTTTCCACAGGCTGTTACCCTGGGCATTGAAATACTCCCCCTGGGGTTCACTCAACCCCAAGAGTCCCTCATGGGTGTATTCCTCAGCAGGCTTGGTGGCAAGGCCAGCATCACGCTTCACATAGACGAATCTGCCATCTCGTGAGACCAGAGCCCGCCATATACCGCCTATCATTTTGCCACCCTCTCCATAAGGCAGACGCTTGATATCAGAGAGCTCCCAGAGCTTTTTCCCCTCTGCATTGTAACGATATAAATGGGTGCGATCATTTGTAATCAGCACAAACCCATCCTCGCAACCCACAATCTGCCCGTTTGGGTAAGGGTTGGGCAGGGTCAGTTCCCACTCCACCTTTGCATTGGGAAACACCTCCTGGAAGGGACGGGGACCCTGGGCCAAAACCAACCCAGCCCAGAGCAACGATGTCACACTAAACACTGCCGCCGCCAATAATACCGATCTTCTCACCTGCATCTTCTTCTCCTTTGGGTTAGATTTGCCAGGTAGATGAAATCTCTAAACCCTGGCACTTGGTTTTCTCAATCTTGACCATCTCGCTGAATTCGGGGAGAGTGCTTTTTGCATCTTCTGCTCACCTGCTCAGTCGAAAACGACACTCAAGGCACATTGGATTCACAGCAAAGCTTCATTGCTACACTTCCCTCACTTCGTTTCCGCGTTTGAGTCTATTGCCCGCCTGGGACAAAAAAATCCGCACCAGAGTTGCAGAATCACAACACAAGCCACCTGTGCGGAATCCAGAGTGCCTACTTATTCTGAGTCCACCTACTTTTCTGCAGGGGGTAAAACGGTATTTTTCATGAGGTTCATTAGGATCCCCTCTATGACCGTCCAAGAACATAATAAGCTAGCACAATCTCGTCAAGGCTTTTTTGCAAAATTTGCAGATGGACTGCTGGCACTGGTCTTATCCGTTTATTCACTTCCACTACTGCCCTATTTTTCAGAGACCATCGAGTTATCATTTACTCCGTGAAGGTGCACCACTGTGCTCTACGCCTAAGAGAGTATTGAACCTAGATTCGGAAGACTTATGAAAAATAGGAGAGAAATATCCTCCCAAAAAGAACTTCGCATAGATGGCCAATCTTATTTGATACAAACATTTTGTCCCTATCGGGACAGACAAGAAGGGATGTATCAAAAGACATTTTTGAACGCAAAGTTCGGAAAGAAGCCGCAAAGATCGCAAAGGGGTAATTATCTATTTATGAAAATGCCGCCTATTCTCTGCCAGATTGCCTTCTTTGCTGTTATCTTAAATAGGCTGCTTTTGTTGGAGCCCCAGGATGTAATTTCTAAACTTAAGGAGTTAAACCCTGACCTATCTGACACAGGCGCAGATTGTGTCGGAAAATGGGGTCGTTGCCATTACCGTGGACTCGCTTCAGATATCTATTTCCGTGGGAGGACTCTCCAGAGCCCGACTCCATCGGCGTCTGGACACCTCCTACAATCTGTTTTCAGAGTTGAATGGAGCAGCTTTTCAGTGAAATTGCCATTTTTCAGCAGAATCTGGGCGAGAGATAGAAAAATCTTTAGAGAGTTTTTTCGAATCTGGATTGAAAAATACTTTCGGAACAACGAATAACCTCAGCCATACTTGACAACAGATGGCATCATACCATCCAGTTGATTTGGGAAAGTCTGTTTCGTAAGAAGCTATTCCGGGTCACAGAGCAGTATCTATCCGAACAACCCTCTCTTCCTCCCAGGACTGAACAGCACTGAGGGCAATCTTTAAGGCATTCAGGCCATCTTTGCCTGAGACCAGAGGTTTCTTTCTGTTTTCAACACAGGCAATAAAATGTCTTAACTCCATCTTGAGAGGTTCGGCAGTCTTCACATCCACCTCTCGGATATTAGGGGTACCAAATCTCACGATGAAGTCCCCGAACGAGTCGAAGCCTCTATGGTAGTTGCTCTCATAGAGTTTGAGCTTTTGAGTTATGTAATTCAGTTCAACATAACCCTTTGTCCCGGTTACATTAAGCTCCCTGATCTTTACCGGAGTGATCCAGTTGGCCTGGATGAGCACATCGGTTCCATTGTAGTCTAAGAAGATGCTGGCAAAATCCGCCCTCTGGCTGTTTAATGCCTTGCCTGCTCTGGCATAGACTTGCTGGGGTATTTTGCCCAGGAGGAAATTACAGACATCTATGTCGTGGACGGCCAAATCGACAATAACATTTGCTTCCTTCAGTTGAGGCGGAGAAATCCCCACACGTCTGGCGATAACCGAGGTAATCCTCTCCAGTTTCCCTTCCTCCATTAGCTCTTTCAATTTGAGTACGGCAGGATTAAACCTCTCTACGTGTCCCACCAGCACCGTGACCTTATGCTTCTCGGCCTCTTCGATGATCTGATCGCCAGCTTCTGCACTGTCGGCCAGTGGTTTCTCAATCAGCACTGCCTTGCCCCTTTGAATACAGTCCAGGGCAACCTCTTTATGGACGGCAGTCGGTACAACCACCGATATGGCATCAATATCCTCCTTCTCCAGCATCTCTCGGTAATCTGGGTAAAAACGGATATGGAATCTCTCCACCATCTCTTTGCCCAACTGGCTCTTCAGGTCTGAGAGAGCCACCAGATTTACCTCAGCCAGTTCAGAGTAAGCCCTCACATGGTGGCGTCCCATGTTGCCCACCCCGATCACTGCGACATTTACCTTCTCTGTTTTCATCCGCAAAGCTCCGGAAAAAACGGGCATTAAGCCCTACACTACGAAAGACGGATGTAGTGTAGCCCCTTGTGGGCGTTAGGTGTTAGTAAAACAGCACCATTGGTCAGGACTCTATCTCGGCTGATTAAACCTGAGTCGATACGCTCTTGCATCCTTCGGAATCTCGAAAAAGAGGCTACTTTTAAGCTCCTCTCCCTCCTGGAGCCAGAATTCTTCCCCCTTCTCCACAAACAGGGCTGATGCTGCCAGAGGCTGGTATCCATGTCCCAAGGAGTCTACTAAAGTAAAGCATTTAGGGACGACCGGAAAAGGCAAGCTTCTCTGGCAGCTTATTCTAAAGTAGATAGTGACCCGCTTGTAGCCTGTATCAGTCCCATATGCGCCTAGGGAGGGCCTTTCCACTACTCTATCTGCTGTAAGCAGAATCGAGTCTCTCAACAGAGCGTTTATCCGAACCTGTCTGTGTAGATCTGATACCCTGTGCACAAAGCCAATTAGGGTTCCGGGACTGAGATCAAGGCTTTGGATGGCAAAGATACCCGCTACTACTGAAGACAAAACCACCAACCATTTGGAAATCTTCTCTAATCTGAATCTCATCATTGTCGCTTGCTGAACGTCCTATGGGCCCTCAAGCTCCCGCACGTTTGGAACCCGCCGTTTCCAGGGCTTCGGCGATCTTCCTGGCAATATACTCTATCCCCTCTGCCTCCAGTTCGGGGGACATCGGCAGAGAGAGGATTTGCCGGGCGGTCTGCTCACTCACTGGCAGATCGCCTTCCTTATACCCCAGGTAAGCGAAAGCCTCCTGTCTGTGCAGGGGAATGGGGTAGTGCACAGCAGTGGGAATGCCCTGCTGATGTAGTTGCTTCCGGAGGTAATCTCTCTGTTTCACCCGAATGGAGTACTGATGATAGACATGCTCTCTGCCGGGAGCACAAAATGGGGTGATAACTTCAAGACTATCAAGTAAGTTGTTATATTGGGCGGCGTTCTTCCGGCGTTTCTGGTTCCACTGCTCCAGGTGGGGAAGCTTAACCCGCAGCACTGCTGCCTGCAGCTCGTCCAACCTGCTGTTCAAACCTAAAATCTTATGGCGATACTTGGCCTCTGATCCGTGCACTCGTATCATCCTCAGTTTCTCGGCCAGCTCTTCCTCGTCGGTGGTTATCATACCTCCGTCGCCATAAGCGCCCAAGTTCTTGGAAGGGAAGAAACTGAAAGCTGCCAGGTGACCGATTCTGCCCACTGCTTTCCACTCTCCGCTCTCTGGAAAATAGCACTTTGCACCGTGGGCCTGGGCTGCATCCTCAATTACTTTCAGGTCATACTTCTGTGCTATCTTGAGGATAGACTCCATATCAGCAGGCTGCCCGTAGAGGTGCACCGGGATAATGGCCTTTGTCCTTCGGGTGATGGCTCCTTCAATTTGGGCGGGATTTATGCAATAGGTACGGGGATCGATATCCACAAAAACTGGCTTTGCCCCTAAAAGAGCGATGACCTCGGCAGTAGCAACAAAGGTGAAGGGGGTGGTGATCACCTCGTCGCCAGGTCCCACTCCCACAGCCATAAGGCTCAGTTGAAGGGCATCTGTGCCAGAGGCCACCGCCACGGCATAGCGAGCACCAACATATTGGGCAAATTCCTCTTCCAATCTGGTGACATTCTCCCCCATAATGAAGTGGCCACCCCGGATCACTTCGGCCACAGCTCTGTTTATATCCTCTTTGATTGATTCATATTGCCGACGCAGGTCGATAAATTCGATATTCATCTCCTATCTGGCTCCTTTCCCAAAGATTACCACCCAGATGGTACGAAGAAGAATCTTCAGATCCATTCTCAGGGACATATTTTCGATATAACCCAGGTCGTACCTCACTTTTTCCGCCTCATATGTTAACTTTTCCTCTAAGTCGTTCAGCGGGGAGATATTGTCCTGTTTCGTCTGAGCCCATCCAGTGAGGCCAGGGCAGACTCTCAGGCGGCGGGCATAGAGGGGTATCCGCTTCTTAAACATCTCTACGAAAAACGGCCGCTCAGGCCGGGGGCCAACCAGGCTCATCTCCCCTTTTAGCACATTCCAAAATTGAGGCACCTCATCGATCCTAAATCTACGCATAAATCTGCCAAAACGGGTAATGCGGGGATCATTCTGCTTGGCCCACACCGGTCCAGTAGAGCTTTCGGCATCTGCCACCATCGAACGAAATTTATGGATAATGAAGGTCTTACCATTCTTGCCCACCCTCTCCTGGTGGAAAAATACGGGTCCCTTAGAATCCAGTTTTATTATGACAGCCACAATTAGCCACAGGGGAGCAAGCCCAAACAGAATCAGTGCAGAGGCCATGATGTCCATTAGCCGTTTAGTCTTCCTCTCCCAGGATGGCATCAGTCCTGGAGATATCTCTACCAGAGGAAACCCATATATTTGGTTTGTCCTGGCCTGTCCAGTGACGATGTCGTAGAGGTCAGGAAGGATGTAGAACCTCACCCCCAGGGAGTTACAACGGGAGAGTATATCTAAAATCTGCTGATGCGAGTCGGTAGGCAATGCGATCAGCACGTCATCAACTTCATGCTCTCTCAGAATCCGGGGCAGTTGTTTCACCTCTCCCAGCACTGGGAGCCCACGGGAGGCCAGTTCTGACTCTTCGTGGGCCTGGCAGGCAAATCCAACAATCTGATGCCCCAAGGCAGGGAATATATTGACTTGCTGAAAAAGTCTCTGTCCCCTCTCCCCTCCACCTACGATAACTGTCCTGTGTCTGCCAACCCCCTGAACGACCAGATACCTCTGAAAGCTGCGGATGGCAATTCTGCCTCCTCCTACCAGAAGAATCTGAGAAAACATATAACCAAAAAGTACGATCCTGGTGGAAGAGAACGGACGGGAAAGATCGAGAGTAGCTAAAAAAAGGATAATCCCTCCGGTGATGGCCGCCTTGCTTACGTTGATAAACTCGTCCAGCCGGGACTTAGCGTGCCAGGATTCGTAGAGCCCGGCGAATAGAAACAGGATTAGCCAGTAGCACGTGATAAGAACCACAGGCAGAGAATACTCTGACAAGGGAATAAATCTTCTATCCCCCCCAATGCCACTTCTGAAGGCTAACCAGTAGGCGAACAGGAAAGAGATATTGACCATCACCACGTCTGAGGCCAGGGGCAATACCCTCTCAACAACCTTATACGTAAGATTTCTCATCTTTCAACTTCTTTTGACTACCCGTTGTAATATCTCCTCATACTGAAGGGCGAACTTCTTTCGGTCGAAATGTCTTTCTACAAACCTCCTGCCGTTTTCACCAAGTTGGTGGCAGAGCTGGGGATTTCGGTAAAGTCTGAGAACCCCATCGGCAAGGGCGGCAGGATTCTCAGGCTCCACCCAGATGCCACAGCCTGCCCTCTCCACTAAGTCCCGCGACTCTCCGTTGGCGCTTAAGATTATCGGGCGGGCACAGGCCATAATCTCAAACAGCTTAGAGGGCAGGGCATAAGAGAAGAAAGCATCTTTCCTCAACGACACCAAACAGGCATCGGATACAGAGATAATCTGGGGAATCTTCTCCCTGGGCTGTCGATCGAGAAACAGAACATTGTTGATCTGTCGCTGTTTCTTCACCTTAATCAGCCTCTCCTTCTCCGCCCCCTCCCCTACGAACAGAAAGCAAATATTCTCTGACCGGAGCCTCTCGGCTGCCAGCAGGACTTTCTCTAAGGCATGGGCCAGACCGTGGGTGCCAATGTAGGAAACAATAAACTCTCCCTGCAGGTTATGCTGGATGCGAAAGGCATCCTCTCTGGGGCCAGGACTGAACAGCCCTAAATCCACACCATTGGGGATCACAGTGATTTTATCCCCCTCGATTCCCCGGCTTACCAGATCGATCTTTATCCCTTCTACAGTTCCTACGATGTGTCTTGCCTGGTGGTAGAGAAACATCTCCACATGCTCAAGGAATCCGATCAGCACTCTGCTTCTCAAAGCCCCCAGTACCACGATAGATTTCGGCCATAAGTCGCGGACATCAAGGACAAAAGGGCATCTTTTAATCCTGCTAACCACATACCCGCTCACTGCAGCAAAGAACTGAGGTGAGGTGGCCACCACTACATCCCACCGTTTTGTCCTCAAAGCGGCCGTCACTGAAGAAGTGAGCATAAAAGAGAGGTAGTTGAGTATCCTTTTGCCAAAACCTTTATTAGCTGCCAAGTAGACACAAGTTCTTATCACCTCCACACCCTCAAGCCTCTGTTTTTGAAAGAATCTGTTCCTGTATCCCTGGTACAATATACCCGTAGGGTGATTCGGGGGGCCGGTGATGACAGTAACCTGGTGCCCTCGTTGCGTCCAAACTCTGCACAGCTCATAGACCCTGGCTGCGGGTGCCCCCATTTCAGGGGGGAAATAGTGGCTGATGAACAGTATTCTCATTTCTCTGTGGGGACAGTTTCAACAAGTATCCGCAATATCTTTTCGCTGCTGTGGCCATCGCCGTAGGAGTGCGACAGACTGCGTAGCTCAGGCAACGGCTCAGTCACCGATGCTACTATCTTCTCCTTATCCGTTCCCACCAACCTGTTCCAGCCTGCTTCCACTGTCTCGGGCCATTCGGTCTCCCTGCGGAGAGTGATGCAGGGCACTTTCAACCAGTAGGCCTCTTTCTGTATGCCACCTGAATCGGTGAGAATCCTTCTGGCATTTTTCTCCAGCACCAACATATCTAAGTAGCTCACCGGGTCGACTACCTTCAGATTACTATTGCTCTCCAGGAGGCCCATCAGATTCAACTGAATGATCCTTTTCCTGGTCCGGGGATGAAGCGGCAGAACCAGTAGTTGTTCTAACTGGTGGAAAGCGGTGAGAATATTTTTTAGATTCTCTGGATTATCGGTGTTCTCGGCCCGATGGACAGTGGCCAACAGGTAACCATTTGGCTCGAGCTTAAGATTGGCTAAAATTCGGGATTTTGCCTCTGCAATCTTCACAGTGTGGAGAAGGGCATCATACATCACATCGCCGACCAGGTGAACTCCAGTGGTCATTCCCTCTTTGGCCAAATTCTCCACTGCCCTGGAGGTAGGGCAAAAAAGGTAGGTAGAGAGCCGATCGGTCAGTATCCTGTTTATCTCTTCGGGCATCTTGCGGTTGTAGCTCCTCAGGCCTGCCTCGATGTGGGCCACCGGCACAGGTAGCTTGGCGGCTGCCAGGGCACCGGCCAAAGTAGAATTTGTATCCCCGTAAACTATTACCACATCTGGCTTCTCCTCCAAAAAAACCCTCTCTGCTCTGGCCAAAATCTCTGCTGTCTGCCACCCTTGGCGGCCTGAGCCCACCCCCAAGTTGTGGTCAGGGCACTTAAGTCCCAATTGGTCAAAAAAGACCTTGGACATCTGGTAATCGTAGTGCTGTCCAGTGTGAACCAGAACCTCCGTGATCTTGCCATCTGTCTCCCCGTGTTCGGAATTATAGGCGGCAATCGCCTGCAAAATAGGCAAGACCTTTACAAAATTTGGCCTGGCACCCACAAAATTGAGGATCTTCATCCTATTCACACCTCGAGACGACCACCGTTGTATTCCTCACCCTCTGCTCTCCCTCTTGGCACCGGAGAAGGCGCTGCTGGCCGTCAGGGAATAGTATTTTAAAACACAACTCTTTGGGGTACGGAGTCTTCAGTGCGATGACGATGGTATTGAGCTGCTGAGAAAAGTTGAATTCATATTGGCACTGTTCTCGTGCCCGCCACCATTTGAGTATCTCCTCTCCGCTGCTTGCCCAGCCGTTGTGGCTTTTAACATATTTCAAGATATGCTCGTATGTCTGGCCCCATCCGGGGAAATCGTCTCTGTCCAGACTGCTCTGGTGCCAGAGCAGAGAGATGAGAGAATGGCTGGCGGCTGTTTGTTCCACCATCTTTATCACATAATTGGCAGCTTCCCCATCCTTCCAGCCCAATCCACTGCGGTCAAGAGCCCCATCCATCACCACCAGTGGGATCTCAAAAAGGTCCAGGGGTCTCCCCCTTTGCCCGTCAAAGGGGCGGAAAGGGAAGCCGGTGCCAGCACGATAGCCGGCCCGGTCGCTGTATCCCAGCGTGGTGTCGTATTCCAACCCTGCCCCCTGACAGCAGGAATATGAAATTTCAGGATCAAATCGCAGATAGTGCTGCCGGTGCCCCCGTACTCTTCTCCCCAATATATCCTCCAGCTCTTCTCGCTCTTTCCTTAATCTGTCCATACGGTTATAGGAGTAATAACTTCCGTGTAGTCCCACCTCCCAGCCATTTTGCGATAGGGTTTTTATCACCTGAGCCAGTTTCCTCAAGTTATACCGACGGCCATATCTTCCAACTTTTCTTCCTTTTAAGAAAAAGAAAGTCGACTTGGCCCCGTAGCGGTCTTCCAGATCCATCCATTTCTCAAAGTTCCAATAATCATTCTGTCTGCTTAAAACTGCCTTTGCCAAGCGCAGGGCATCAGAGACTGCCGCCCGGAGTCTCCCGCTGAAAAGCTTCTTCATCATCCAGAAGGTCTTTGCTGCTATCGTGTAGAACTCCCTCTTGTACACCCTATCCACATCGTGGCTCAGGTACACAGCGAAGTTCTTGCCACAGGGCCAGTACCATTTGTAGACCAAAGGGATACCCTGCCTCCTGCAGCAGCAGGTGATTATCTCTCTTAGTATATTAACATACCTGTCAATTGTAGCTTGGGAAAGCAATCCCATTTCCCATCTGGGGCTGAACTGGGCCTTGAATCTTCCTATTTTATCTCTCCGTTCGACCAGTTTCTCTTCTGTGCAATTGAGCAGATATCCGGCCGAAGCTACTATGTCAAAACCGAACTGGATTGTTCTCCCCTTCTCAACTACGGCACCAGAGCCATCTTCGTAGTAAAGGAGAACCCTTCCCTCTGAGGGAGAAAATCTCTGGTAAGGATAGTAGAATGGGATATTTTCCTCTTTATAGGAAACAGTAGAGGAGACCTCTGGAATCTCCTTTCCTGCTCGCTGTCTTACACCCCGAAGGTATGGATAACTGGGGATATCTATTAACCACCCTTCAGGAGTGAGATATTCCTCGCTTTCCCTGGCAGATAAGGGTTTTCCATAGTTGATAAGAACTCTCTGTCCCTGTTGTTGTCGGCGGTGAGCCACGAATCTACAGGGAAGTCCCAATATCGAAAAAAGCAGCCCAAAGAGATATTCGCCCTGATCCTGAACTGAGTCTTGAAGGTGGATGGCGACCATATCATACCGCTTGAATCCAACTCAGACACTGAATTTTCACAAAAATCATTATATTAGGGACATAAGAAACGAACAAATTTTGTCTTAATGAACTGTCTGTTGCTAATTTTTCTGGTTACGGCCCATAAAGGGCCTACAAACCTCCCCCAGGCAGCACCGGAAGGTTCTTGCCGTGCTGGCCGCCCGTGGAAAAGGCCATACCCCACACCTTACAGGTCACGGTACACGGCTAACAGTCTCTTTTCGGCCTGGTCCCAGTTATATTTCCTTAAGAAAGCCTCCCGGCCTCTTCGGCCCATTTTGGGGCCGAGGTCTGGTTTTTTGAGCACCAAGGCAACTGCCTCTGCTATTTTCTCTGGTCTCAAGGGATCGGTCAGAACGCCACACTGTTCTGTCTGAATTATCCTTCGGTTGGCCGGCAGATCGCTGGCCACGATGGGAAGTCCCGCCTGCATGTATTCAAATACCTTGACTGCCACCGTGTTCAATTTTCGCCTCTCTGGATAATCCATAACCAGGCCAAAGTCTGCCATTGCCAGATAAGAGGGAATTTCGGTGAAAGCAACCTTCCCGGTAAACACTACGCCTTGCGCAATACCTTTGGCTTGCGCGTATGCTTTCGCACTCTCCAAAAATCCCTTCACCCCTGGGCCGACAAGAAGCAATTTCACCTTCCTCCCCCAGCCCCTAAGAATACGAATGGCATCCATCATCTGGTAAATGCCTCTTTCCCGGTACATCCCCCCGACAAAAACTCCCACTGACTCCTCCGGTCTTATGCCCAAATCAGTCCGGCTGATAGAAAGAGAAAACCCTTTATCCGGCCATCTTATTGCGTAGTTTTCAACCAATTGCACTCTATTTCCCCACCTTCGGAATTTCTCTGCCAGCTCCTGGCAAACGGTGATAACATAGTCTGCCTTTTTACAGAGCAACCTTTCCGCCCAGTATGCTACAACCCCAACGAAAGGCTGAAGTTTCTCAGGAAATCTCCGGGCAAATATCTCTGGATGATATTCGTGGCAATCGTATATGAGCTTTGCCTTTTGCCGATTCTTTACCAGAATACCCACCAACAGGGAATCGGGCTCATGACAATGGTAGACATCTGCCTTTGCCCTCAGGGCCTTCTGATAGAGGTTGCTCCAGAGGAAGCACTGGCTTTTCGCCTCCGGTGGTAAGCCCCAAATCTCTATCCCGTTCACAATCTGTCTGCTTCTACAGTAAGGGGCGATTATCTTAATCTCGGAAGAGACTCTCTTGAGTGAAACAGCTTCTTTATAAAATATCCTGTCATCCAGGGGGCTGTGTCTGGTGGTGAGCATACATATTCGCATCAGCTCTTCCAGTATTTCTCAATGCGGCGAATTGTCGGCATCGTACGAAGATAAATGGACCTTCCGATAGCTGCCCGAGGGGTACAGTTCCGGTAGGCGTAGGTGTAGGCGACCATCTTCGGGCCAAAACTGGCCTTGAACTTCGCAATGCTGGGTATGTTGGCCCCTATCATATTATACCTTACCAGCCCGTTCTCAGAGGCCCACTTTATCAGCTCCCACTGCAGCAGATTATTCGGTGCATACCGATTGTACCGACGATAAGAGACTCCGTCCCAGTAGTATACTGTCTGATTGTAAATCAGGAAGACTGCTCCGGCTATCACCTTGCCATTGTATTGGGCTAACAACACTCGGACCTTGCGCTGTGGATGAAACACCGCCCATACTTTTTGTAAGAACTGTTTGGTTATAGGAGGAAGTCGCCTGGACTTATCATAAACATCTTTGGCCATCTCATAATAGTCATCTATCCAACTGCTGTCTTGAGCAACCGTTACGGTGACATTATTCTTTTCTGCTTTCCTCACCATATTTCTACATTTACTCTTAAGCTTGCCCCACATCTTATCGGGGTCAGGCTCGATCTCCAGCAGGTAAGTCCATTTCCTCTCTGTCTTAAATCCGTTGTTTCGTAGAGCCTTCTCTTGGATTTCTTTGGTGAAACTGACTTCAAAATAGTCAACCTTTTCTTTAGCAAAGATCCTTTCCAGGGAGATCAAAGAGCCGAGCAGTGCTTCCTCAGGTGCTAAAGGGCCCAAGTGGGGAGTGGCCCATCCCAGAAGGGGAGAGGCCATTACGTTGAAAAAGGCCTTGCGCATTGAGAAAATAGGGAAAACCCCGACTATCTTGCCTCCCCAAATTATGGTGAAGAATCTGGGCCGGAGGTGAAACAGATCGGCCAATATTCTCATCCACTCCACGGTGTGGAAGACGGTAGCGTCGTCAAAGTCGCTTAGCAGGCCATTCCATTCTTCCGGGGTTGATTGAATTAGCTCTTTCAATTCGACTGACATTTTTTCAACATGCTACTTTACCAAGAGAGAGGTAAAGGTCGAAAATCTGGGAGGAGATTTTCTCTAAGCTGAATCTCTGATGGGCGTAGGAGGATATTTTCATGGGATTGTATTTTTCGGGATGGTCCAGCACGTAGGCAATTGCACGAGCCAGGGCTTTGGCATCGCCGGGGGGGACTAAGATGCCCACCTTTTCGGTAACGATATCCTCAGGGCCGCCGCAGGTGGTAGAGACAACCGGTCTGCCACAGGCTAAGGCCTCTACCAGGGAGAGGCCAAATCCCTCAGAGAAGCTGGGTAGGACAAGAACATCCGCTGTCGCAATCCATAAGGGAACTTCGTAAAGGGGAACTGCATCGATAAAGCGGATCTTCTCTTCCAGCCCCAACTGTCTTGTTAAGGTCAAAACCTCCGCCTCTCCCCTCTCTGCTCTATTTGCCCCCACTACAGTCAACTCCAAATCCCCTCTTGTAGCAACCAGCATTGACATTGCCCGGACTAACACTTCCACTCCCTTTTGTTGTTCAAGTCTACCTACGTATATGATCCTCGCCAGGTTACGAATCCTCTTTTCTGCCACTGCAGTGGATTTAGCAATAGGATGAAATAGAGTTATATCAACTCCATTGGGAATCACCTCTACTTTCTCGACATCCACCCCTAACTCTCTGATGGCCTTTTTAAGATCGTTACTTACAGCTACAATCTTATCTGCCTTCAAAAGCGCCAACACGGTTAACAATTTCCAGATTTTTCTCTCTCTGGGGTAAGTCTTTACATCCCCTCCATGGGTGGTGATGATTACAGGTCTTCTTGTTATTTTAGAGAACAAAACGGCAGCCAGACCGTCAGGATAGGCGACATGGGCATGCACGAGGTCAAATTCAAGTTTTCTGCCTACCTGCAGC
>Ga0164318_10000921_pt1 | contig 24600 bp, 22 predicted proteins | sample GuaBasSedimGuay9_FD_113734 | JGI IMG/M metagenome (GOLD analysis project Ga0164318, IMG submission 113734) | Subseafloor sediment microbial communities from Guaymas Basin, Gulf of California, Mexico - Guay9, Core 4571-4, 0-3 cm | ecosystem: Environmental > Aquatic > Marine > Hydrothermal vents...
ACAAAAAAGGCAGCATACCGCCCATAAGCAATCCGGCGACTACAAAGGGATTTGTCAGGTTAATGGATTGAATATCGGCCGATTTCTGGAAGGCTGCAAAAAGAGCCAGGGCTGTCAATGCCGCAGAACCGATGGCAAAACCTTTTCCGACGGCGGCAGTCGTATTACCGACAGCGTCAAGTTTGTCGGTGCGTTTACGGACATCTCGCTCAAGCATAGCCATTTCAGCGATACCCCCGGCATTATCGGCAACGGGCCCGTAGGCATCAATCGAGAGTTGAATTCCGGTTGTGGACAGCATTCCCAGGGCGGCAATAGCGATACCGTAAAGGCCGGCTACACTGTATGCAATCATGATGGCTCCGGCAATGAACAGAATTGGCAACATGGTGGACATCATACCGACACTGAGACCGGCGATAATGTTTGTGGCGTGACCGGTTGTGGACTGCTGCGCAATCCAGCGGGCCGGTTTTTTCGATTCCGATGTATAATGTTCGGTAATCATGCCGATGGCAAAACCGGCAATGAGTCCTGTCAATGTTGCCAGCCAGATATCGAATGCATTTAAAACGAGGGAACCGAGTGTAACCTGTTCGGGGATGAAGAATTTGGAAACCGGATAGATCAGGATAAGCATCAAACCGTCGGCGACGATAGTGCCACGGTTCAGGGCTTTTTGGGGATTGTCGCCTTCCCGGGTTCTGACCACCAGGGAACCGATTAGGGAACAAATAATGCCCAGACCCGCCAGAGCCAACGGCAGAATGACCAGATTAAGTCCGAAAAGAGACCCAAGAACCATTGTTCCGACAATCGATCCGACATAACTCTCAAAAAGATCAGCCCCCATTCCCGCAACGTCGCCGACATTGTCACCGACGTTATCGGCGATGGTGGCCGGATTACGGGGATCATCTTCCGGAATGCCGGCTTCGACTTTTCCCACAAGGTCGGCGCCAATATCGGCGGCTTTGGTATAAATACCACCGCCAACGCGGGCGAAAAGGGCAACTGAACTTGCACCGAAGCTGAATCCGCTGAGAATAGGCAAAACCATACCGTCCAGGCTGCTGACCGAGCTGCCAAACAGTCGGACGAAAACAGTGAAAAGTGCGGAAAGCCCGATTAATCCCAGTCCGACGACACTCATTCCCATGACCGAACCGCTGGAAAAGGCAACTTTCAAAGCAGCATTTAATCCACTGCGGGCTGCCTGGGTAGTACGAACATTTGCCAGGGTGGCAATTCGCATACCGATGAAACCTGCCAGACCGGAACACCCTGCGCCGATAATGAAAGATACGGCAACAAGGCGGTTCGCTCCTTTGTTCACCAAGGCCAGTAATATTGCAACAGAGATTAAAAATACCATCAGAACCCGGTATTCCCGATACAGAAAGGCCATAGCCCCTTCGCGGATGTGACCGGCGATGGTTTGCATGGTTTCATTCCCGGAGGATTGTTTGGAAACCCACATGGATTTCAGAAAAGCAAAAAACAGAGCACAAAAACCGACCAGAATAATCAAATAAGTCCAATTCATTGAGATATCAGGCATTTTATATAATCCCCGTATTTTTTTCACGAAAATTGATAGGATTGTACTTATTCATAATGGTGTCAATGTCTGACTGCAGGTAATCAAAAATAATCTCGGTGCTTTTTTCAATCACATCCGCAAGAACCCGTTGTTCGTCTTCATTGAAATCGGCCAGAACAAAATCCTCGGCAGACACACCGTCGCCCTGTGGACCGATTCCGAGCCGGAGACGGGGAAATTTTTCCGTTTGTAGCTGACTTCCGATGGACTTAACGCCCTTGTGCCCACCGGCAGAACCGTTTGGGCGAATGCGTAAACGACCAAGGGGAAGATCGATATCGTCGTAAACAACCAGAAGTCTTTCAGGAGAAAGATCAAATTGTCGGAGAATTTCACGAGCGGCCACACCACTGCTGTTCATGTATGTCAACGGTTTGGCAAAACAGACATTTTGCACATTACCGCTATCGGATAATGTATCGGTAGCCCACAGATATGGGCCATTGCCGGAATAAAATTGCAGCCGGCGAAGCTCGGCAATCCGGTCAATCACCATAAAACCAAGATTATGACGATTGTTTGCATATTGCTTGCCTGGATTTCCGAGCCCCATAATAACTCTGTCTATCGTGACGGATGGATGCTGATGTAGTTTTGAAAACAAACCGGCCATCTTTGCAATTTATTCGTTTCCTTCGCTGTCTTCACCCTTTTCGGCTTCGCCCTCCCCGCCTTCTTCAAGCTCTTCTGCGGCGGCCTCGGCTTCTTCCTCAAGTTTCATTCCGGTGGATTTGACCACTGAAAGAATCGAAGTGTCGGCCGGAGTCAGAATCACAGCGTTTTCGACTGATAAGTCGGCTACCGAAATTGAGTCTCCGATATTCAGATTAGTCACATCGATGGTAAAATTATCGGGGATATCAGAGGCTTTACATTTGACTTCAATTTCCCAAAGATGCTGAGCCAATACACCACCAAATTCACGGACACCAATAGCATTGCCGGTAATGACGATTGGAATGTTTACCGTGATGTCCTCTTTTAACGTAATACCCATAAAATCTGCGTGGGTAATCTCGTCTGTGACCGGGTTGTGTTGCAGATCGCGGAGGATGCAGATGTGTTTTTTATTGTCCATGTGCAATTCAATAATGTGAGCCCCCGAATGGATAGCAGCCCGCAATTCTTTTAAGTCCACGGCCAGCGGAACCGGTTTTTCCCGATGAAAATAATAGACGGCAGGAATCTTGCCGTCGCGGCGCAGTTGTTTGGTCACCCTTTTATGAGTGTCGGTCCGTACTTGTGAATTTAACCTATAATTAGCCATTAAAATCTCCTTTATCGTTAAAAGTCAAATAGTGAGCTGATTGATTCTTCGTTATGAATGCGTTTAATTGCTTCGGCAAGCGTGGGCGCTGCAGAGAGTATTTCAAGTTTTTGAAATTTTCGTTGCTCCGGTATCGAAAGTGTGTTGGTAACAATGACCTTGTCAATTGGCGCTTCCTCTAAGCGTTGAATGCAGTTGCCGGAAAACAGGCCATGAGTGGCACAGACGGTAATTGTTTTCGCGCCATGGGCTTTGGCCAGTTCAGCGGATTGAACGATGGTACCACCGGTGTCGATCATATCGTCAATAAGCAGAACATTTTCGAAATCAGTCTCACCGATCACGTTCATCACCTCTGCCAGATTCGGGCGCGGTCGGCGTTTATCAATAATTGTCAGGGGCAACCCGAGGATTTGAGCATAAGAGCGGGCAAATTTAATCCCGCCGACATCGGGCACCACAATGGTGTAATTCTTACCTTCGACCATTTTTTTCAAAGGCTCAAGAAAAATGGTCTTGGCATACAAATGGTCAAAGGGAATATTGACAAACCCCTGAATCTGGGATGAATGCAAATCCATCGCCACAATACGATCCGCACCGGCATTGACGATTTCGTCCATAATCAGACGGGAGGAAATCGGAACCCGGGGTTGATCTTTGCGGTCTTGGCGGGCATAGCCGTAATAAGGAATGACTGCGGTAATGCGCTTGGCGGAAGCACGCCGCGCCGCATCAAGAAGCAACAGAAATTCAAGGATGTTTTCCGCCGGAGGATTGGTGGACTGAACAATAAAAACATCGGTGCCACGAATATTTTCTTCGAAACGCAGCCAGATTTCACCATCACTGAAATTACCGATGGAAATCCGGCCGGGTTCAATCCCAAGAATATCATTAATTTCCTGGGTTAATTTGGGGTTTGACCGCCCTGAAAAAACTCTTGCATTGATGCTCATACTACCTTCTCATTAATCATATTGCTCGGGGACTTGGATTCGAACCAAGATTGACGGCTCCAAAGGCCGCAGTCCTGCCATTGGACGATCCCCGAATATTATTGAGTTGTTTTTCTATTGAATGGGAAGAGATAAATAACTGTTGGTTTGGTTCAACAGGTATTGAGCATGTTCTGCATCGCGTCTGTTTGCAAATATTCCAAACACAGTCGAACCACTTCCCGACAAACCGGCATAAAGAGCTCCTGTCTTGTACAGGCGGGTTTTAAGATTGCCGATTTCTGGATATGCTGGAAAAACAACAGATTCAAATTGATTTTCAAACAACTTCCACTGAATCCTGCCGGATTCAAACAGGTCGTGAAATTTATAGCCGGATTTTCTATTTGTCAAGTTGAATTGTCGATATGCCCATGAGGTTGAAATATGAATAGGGGAAAAAATAAGTAAAAGGACAAATTGTTGCGGAAGTGATACTGGCGTCAAAATATTGCCGGTTCCTTCGGCTAATTGAGTACCGCCATCGATGTAGAATGGCACATCGGCTCCGATCTGTCCGGCAATATCCAGCATGTCATTTTTACTGAGTTTCAGCTGCCAGGCATTGTTCAGAAATTTCATAACCGTTGCGGCATTTGAGCTGCCACCCCCCAGCCCCGCCCCGACGGGAATTACTTTGTCAATATGAATATGCCAGTGACCGGTATCGGGAGCCCGGGTTTTCATTAGCCGATAGGCGACGCTGCACAGGTTGCGATGATCGCAGGGGATATCGGCGTTGCTGCAACTTAATTTAAACTCATTGGACGAATTAAAGGTCAGTCTGTCATGAAGGTCAATTTCCTGAAACAGTGAACTGAGAGTATGATAACCGTTATCAAGACGACCTGTGATTCTCAGACAGAGATTAACTTTGGCATTTGAATGCAGTGTAAAGCTTGATTGATTCATGACTTTTTTCGGAATCGGGTCTGATAATATTTGGTCAGCAGAAAAATCGAGATTACAACGGCAATACCGATATTGACTGTGGTCGAGTAATTATCGATCGTTTCCCGGATCACCTCCCAGTTTTCACCCAAAAACATCACGGATCGGAAAATGACGGTATTCCAGATTAATATTCCAATCAGCGTTAAAAAGGTCGCTTTTACGATAGAAATATCCATCAATCCGGCGGTAATTGCTAAAAACAACCGGCTGCCGGGAATAATCCGGCTGAGAACCAGAGTCCAGTTTTCATGCTTCTGAAAAAGTATTTTGTATTTTTTGATTTTCTTTTCGGGTATTTTGAAAGGTAATTTTATATAGATTTTTCTCCGCCAATTCCGAGTAAGTAGAAAGATTAAAACGAAACCGGAAATTGACCCCAGAATTGTTATACAGTAAGCCGGGAAAAACACCAGTGAAGTGCGTCCGGTCAGATAGGCAACCACAATCAGGACGGCGTCTCCGGGTACGAGCGGAAGAGTGTTTTCAAAGAAAATCATCATGAACAAGACGGTATAGACCCATATTGCGTTGTACGTCAAAAGATTTTCGATGAATTGAATCATCAAAATCCTATGAGTGCGGTGGCTATCGCGGCGATGCCTTCTTTGCGGCCGGTAAAACCCATTTTCTCTGTTGTGGTTGCTTTAATGGAAATGGATTCAGCGGGAATATGAAGCACCGGCGCCATGGCCTGCTGCATTTGCGAAATATATCGGTTGATTTTCGGTTTTTGAGCTATTAGGGTTATATCGACATTACCAATATAGTAATGTTCATTTTCAATCATCCGGACGACCTTTTCCAGCAGAATAATACTGGAAATGTTCTCATATTCCGTCGCCGTATCGGGAAAGTGTGTCCCAATATCACCGAGTCCGGCGGCACCCAGCAAGGCATCCATGGTGGCATGAATAATGACATCGGCATCGGAATGCCCGGTTAATCCTTTTTCGTAAGGTATGGTGACTCCTCCCAGAACGAGCGGCCGTCCGCTACTGAGTGAGTGAGCGTCAAAACCATGACCAATACGGATATTAAAACGCTTCATGACGTTTCCTCTTCGAGAAAGAAGGTTGCTATTTGCAAATCTTCCGGGGTGGTTATTTTCAAATTCATTTTTGATCCTTTAATCACGGCTATCCGGAATCCCAGATTCTCAACCAACTGGGCATCATCTGTACCCTGAATCTCATGTTTGCGGATATGCCGATAGGCGTTTTCGATGATTGATTTCCGAAATGTTTGGGGAGTCTGAGCCTGCCAGACATTGGACCGATCAAGAGTCTGGATAACTGTTTGTCCGTCAACTTCAACTTTTTTCAGAGTATCGACGACCGGAACAGCAATAACGGCGCCGTCATATTTATTGCAGAACTCGATACTTTTTCGAATTAACCCTGTTTGGATCAGGGGGCGAACGCCGTCGTGAATGCAGACAATGTCAGCTTCATCACTGACCTTTTGCAAACCATTGTAAACGGATTCCTGGCGATGTGCTCCTCCCGCCAGTACGTGTATAGGAATTTCAGCGGCCGGAATAGAGTTTTGCATTTCCCTGGAGTTTAAGTATTCCGGATGGCCAACGATGATTATTTCAACGATTTCGGGAATATTGAGAAAACGACTGACTGTGTGATAAAGAACCGAATACCCACCAATCTTTAAAAATTGTTTGGGCATTTCCGATTTCATCCGGGTTCCCTTCCCGGCCGCAACAATGAGTACACTGACTTTTTCCACGATTTTCTACAAAATGATCATTGCATCGCCGTAACTGAAGAAGCGATACTTCTTTTTAATGGCCTCCTTGTAGGCCTTGAGGATTAGGTCCAGACCCGCAAATGCGGCAACCTGCATGATCAAGGTGGATTTTGGTTGATGAAAGTTGGTTATCAGAACGTCAACCATTTTGAAATCATAGGGCGGATGGATAAACTTATCGGTCCAGCCCTTTCGGGGACTGATCTGGAATCCCGAGACAGTGACGGTTTCCAGGGTCCTGACCACCGATGTCCCGACGGCAACAACCCGTTTCCCCCTGGCTTTTGCTTCGTTGATCGCAATCGCCGTTTCAGCGGAGACCTCAAAATATTCCGAATCCATTCTGTGGCGCGAAAGATCTTCCACGGTTACGGGACGGAATGTTCCCAGTCCGATATGCAGGACAACGGACTGTACCTTAACGCCTTTGGCCTTTATTTTATCGATCAGTTCTGTGGTAAAATGCAGACCGGCCGTCGGAGCGGCTACGGCGCCGCGACGTTTTGCATAGACGGTCTGATATTTAATCTTATCCACAGGTGTCGGTTCGCGGTCGATATACGGAGGTAACGGGGATTGGCCGATTTTGTCAATCAGGGCATAGAGATCCTGCTGAGAAATGTTATTAAAACGAACAACACGTCCCCCGGAAACGGTATTGTCAATGACATCACACTGAACACCTTCGGCCACAGTCAGTTTGTTACCGATACGGACCTTCCGGGCCGGTTTAACCATGACTTCCCAGAGATTATTTTCCAACTCCCGGAGTAGGAAGACTTCGACTTTTGCCTCGGTACGGTCTTTGATAGCCCATAAACGGGCGGGATAAACCATCGTTTCATTGACAATAACAAGATCTCCCGGATTCAGTAATTCGGGCAGATTATAAAAATGCTTGTGCCGAATGGTCTCTTGCTTGCGATCGATAACCATCAGCCTGGAATGATCCCGTTTTTCAATCGGGTATTTTGCGATAAGTTCTTCTGGTAATTCATAATCAAAATCGGATAATCTCATGGATATACTCCTTTATTCAAATAGTGTTGTTTGATCTGTTGTCATATTGATCCCGAAATATTTATAGGCCTCCGGAGTAATCTGTCGGCCCCGGGATGTGCGTTGCAGCAACCCGTTTTGGATCAGATAGGGTTCATAAACATCTTCGATTGTTTCGGCCTCTTCACCAACTGCAACGGCGAGACTGTTTAAACCGACAGGCCCGCCGCCGAATTTATGAATGATTGTATTCAATATAGTGCGATCCATTGCATCCAGACCCCGTTCGTCGATGTCGAGCAATTTTAACGACTCGCGGGCAACGGCCTGATCAATCGTTCCGTCGGCCTTGATCTGGGCGTAATCCCGGGCCCGGCGCAGGATACGGTTGGCAATACGGGGTGTTCCCCGGGATCGTTTGGATATTTCGCGGGCGCCGGCGTCGTCAAGATTAATATCGAGTATTTTGGCCGTTCGTTTCAAAATATTAAAAAGATCGGCGCTGCTGTAATAATCCAGCCGAAGAACTACTCCGAACCGATCGCGCATGGGTGATGTCAGGTGTCCGAGCCGGGTGGTGGCCCCGATCAGCGTAAACTGTTCCAGATTTAACTGAATGGAGCGGGCATTGGGACCTTTATCAATGACAATGTCAATAGTATAATCTTCCATGGCTGAGTAGAGATATTCTTCGACAACATTATTCAGCCGGTGAATCTCATCGATAAAGAAGACATCGCCGTGCTGGAGATTGGTCAGCATCCCGGCCAGATCTCCGGCCCGCTCGATAACAGGACCGGAGCTGGATTTGATATTGACGTCTAGTTCTTTGGCAACTATGTTTGCAAGCGTGGTTTTACCCAATCCCGGCGGACCAAATAGCAGAACATGATCGAGAGCCTCACCGCGTTCCCGGGCGGCGCGAATATAAAGTTTAAGATTTTCCACAACCTTTTTCTGTCCGATAAACTCAGAGAATGCCGACGGCCGAACACTCTGTTCTGCATCCACATCATCAATCAGCTTCTTGGGGTCAATATATTCAGAACGCAATGTTATTCACAAAATAGGGATTAAATTTATTCCGGTCAGCCAGACTGTTGAATCTTAAATAATTACGGAGACTTAACATTGACCGGATAATATATCGGATAAATTTCATCAATAATTAAAATATCATAAAACCAAGGCTAAATTTATTAAAAAATTCACCCTGAATCAATCAAAATCGAGATTCTTTATGAAAGTATAGGCAGAATCTGAAGTAAGTTAAATTTTTAAATGAATCAGCTGCTCGCGTTCTTTGCCCACGGACACGTATTCAAGAGGAATCTTCAGTAATTCTTCGATTTTGCGAATGTATGCGACAGCCTCTTTTGGTAAATCCTTCAAAGACCGTACATTGCCGGTATCTTTTCTCCAGCCATCCATAGTGATGTACTGCGGTTGAGCCTCCTGTAGATCGATTTCCGGAAAGTTGCCATTTTGGTAATGGGTGCAGATTTGTATTTTTTCCATATCATCCAAAACATCCAGTTTGGTGATCGCAAATGAGGTAAAACCGTTGATTCGTGCGGCATATGCCCCGACAGCCGCATCGAACCATCCACAGCGTCGTTTTCGTCTGGTTGTTGCCCCGTACTCATTTCCGCTTTGCTGGAGATAATCACCTGTCCTGTTGATCTGTTCGGTTGGGAACGGACCTGCCCCGACACGGGTGGTATAACTCTTATAGACGCCGATGATTTTATCGATACTGGTTGGACCGATACCTAAACCGGTGGCAATATTTCCCGCGGTGGTGTTTGAGGAAGTTACATAGGGATAGGAGCCGAAATCGATATCCAGCAATGTTCCCTGAGCGCCCTCGACAAGGATGGTTTTTCCCTTTTTGACATAGTCATTCATCAACAGCGATGTATCGGCAGCATGGGAATACACTTCCGGAAGACATTGATAAAAAGACTCTAACTCTTTATAAAGAGCATCGACTTCTGACTTTGCAACCAACTCTTTCTTGACAGCATCATTAATTCTCCGATCGATGTTTTCTTTGACCGCTAAGGAATTTTTCAAATCTCTGACCCGGATGCCGCTGCGGTTAATTTTATCGGTGTAGCAGGGGCCGATGCCGCGTTTGGTAGTTCCAATCGCACCGCTGCCGAGAGAATTTTCAGTCAGGGAATCGAGAATTTTGTGAAGCGGTGTAACAATGTGAGCCTGAAGCGAAATGTGGATTCGATTATCAACGTAGATACCTTCATCGCGAAGAAAACTGATTTCTGAAATCAGACCCACAGGATCGATGACCATCCCGTTGCCCATGACACAGACGGTTTGTTCACGCAAAATGCCACTGGGCAGCTGGTGCAGAATTATTTCATGGCCCTTGATATTGATTGTATGCCCGGCGTTCGCACCTCCCTGAAAACGGGCGACGACATCCGCCTCGGAGCATAGATTGTCGACAATCTTTCCTTTTCCCTCGTCGCCCCATTGGGCGCCCAACACGGCTGTGACAGGCATGGTTTTTCTCCCAAATATAAAATGCCCCTTTACAAGGAGCATTTATTTACAATTGTTGAATCACAGTCTATTTCTTTTTGGCGTTAAATCGATGTTGCCAGGCAATAATCACCGGTCCGGCGATGTAAATTGAAGAATATGTTCCGACAATGACACCGATTGCCATGGCAATGGCAAAGACATGAACTTCACCGGATGCAAATATCAGAACAAAAACTACAAAAAACGTTGTTAATGATGTGATAATTGTACGGCTTAATGTTTCGTTGATGCTCTTGTTTATTATCTTCTGTATCGGATCAAAACGCATGATTTTCATATCTTCACGGATACGATCGTAAAGCACAATCGTATCGTTTAAAGAGTAACCGACAATTGTCAGGAATGCCGCAATGGTGGAAAGCGATATTTCCAGATGTGCCATTGAGAAAATTCCCAATGTGAATAAAACGTCGTGAATCAAGGCTACGACGGCACCGATTGCAAAACGAAACTGGAACCGAATGGAAATGTAAACACCTATAACCAGAAGAGCGAAAATAATAGCATAAACGGTATTCCGGCGAAGTTCCTGGCCAATTTTGGGCCCGACCTTCTCTGTTTTACGGATTTCATATCCATCATTACCAAGTGTTTTTAATCCCCGGTCAACCAGTTCCGGAGTATTGCCCTCTTCAGTTTCATTAGCGATTCGGATCATTACTTCATTCGTCCCCGAAGTTTTCTGAATAATGCTGTTTTCCAAACCCACGGTGGCCAGTGCATTCCTGATATCGCTGATTTCAACATCATCATTGAATTGAACCTGAACCAGAGTACCGCCGGTGAAATCGATTCCCAGGTTGAATCCGCGAATGAAGAAAATGAAGATAAGACTGATGACAAGAAAAATTGCGGATGAGGAAATCGCAAATTTGCTGTATTTGACGAACTGAATATTGGTTTCTTTAAAAAATCTCATTTTATTGTCCCGAAGTTAAATACTAAGTTTCTTCAAAATTTTCCGGTCAGTGCGGAAATTGAAAATTGTTCTTGTAACGAAAATGGCGGTGAACATGCTGCTGAGAATACCCCAGAAAAGAGTTACACCAAAACCTTTAACCGGACCGGTGCCGAACTGCATCAGGATCAACGCCGTTAGCATTGTAGTAATGTTGGCATCAAGAATCGTACGAAATGCCCGGTTATATCCGGAATCGATGGCCGCCCGGACAGTCTTGCCTTTTCCGAGTTCTTCCCGGATACGCTCGAAGATCAGGACATTGGCGTCAACCGCAATACCAATCGTCAAAATCAAACCGGCGATACCCGGTAAAGTCAATGTTGCGCCCAGCACCGCAAGAATTGCCATCACGAAAACAAAGTTCAGCAGAACAGCCATATCTGCGAGTAATCCGGCACCCTTGTAATAGATTCCCATAAATATAATGACCAGCAGAAAGCCTGCCAGGCCGATTTTCATGCTGTTGTTGATGGAATCGCGTCCTAAAGATGGGCCGACGGTGCGCTCTTCGATGACATCCACCGGCGCCGGTAATGCACCGGCTCTCAGGACAATGGCAATGTTTTTAGCATCATCCATGCTGTCCATGCCTTCGATATAGGCCTGTCCGTTGGGAATCTTGACGCTGATGCGGGGGGCCATATATACTTTATTATCGAGCACAATAGCCAGAAATTTCCCGATGTTTGAACCGGTTAAACGGGAAAATATTTTTGCGCCCTCATTATTCATACTGATATTAACTATAGGCTGACCGGCGGCTTTGCTGTTGGCGCCGCCAATGGTAGCGGTAGCCTTGGTAATATATTTTCCCTGAATGCCGGCTTCCTTTTCAACATGATACAGCAGATAGTAATTTTCGGTTTTGCCATCCCGGGATGTCAGGCGTTCCGGTTTGGCCGACCAGAGAAACTTAGAATCATAGGGTAAAAGTTTCTGAACCTGAGGATCGGCCAGAATTTTTTTGACGGTGTAAACGTTTCGTTCGGGTACTCCGATGGAATTACTGATATTCCGCAACAAGGATGAAAAGGGTTTTTCCGAAAACAGCTCTTCGTCGACAATCAGTGATGTGTCTGATGTATCGCCCGCCATCTCAACGTCGGCACTTGTAACACCGAGCAGGTCTTTGACACTGACGGCCTTGTCTTTTGATTCTTTCAGAGCTACGGTTGTATCTTTGTCGGTACTCTCGGATGTTATTTTTGCCAGATCTTCCTTGCGGCCGGTTTTCAGATATTTATCTACGGAATTTATAAACGATTGTGTGATCTGCGGGTCTTTTAAAAGGGTAAATTCGAGCAGCGCCGTACTTTGAATCAGGCTGCGGGCGTGTTCAATATCATTAATCCCGGCAAGCTCAACGATGATCCGGTTCTGCCCGGCGCGCTGGATGGTCGGCTCCGAGACGCCAAACTGGTCAACCCGGTTGCGGATGATCTGCAAAGCCCGCTGCAGGGCATCTTTAGATTCATCATGGAGGCTGGCAATAATGTCGGAGTTTTTATAACCCCGGTCGGTAAAGTGCCTGACCAGCTTGAAATCCGCAGCATCGACATTACGGCGAAAAACCGTAAAGAAATCTTCGCCGGTCTCTTTATATTCGCGTGTGGTTTTTGCCAGAAGAGTGTCAAATTGCGGAGTTCTGTTGGAGGCCAGAGTTTCGATCAATTTGGGAACGTTCAATTCCAGTACAACGTGCATTCCGCCCTGGAGATCGAGCCCCAACCGGATGATCCGTTTTTCAAATTTATCAATGGATCCGCTTGAGCGCATTGCTTCGAGTTTTGTATCGGAAAATGTGTTATAGGCCACTGTCCAGTAAAGGGAATATGCTGCCAGAATCAGGGTAATTCCAATAATGATGAAGCGAATGTTTGTCTTTTTAAACATGTAGATTTACCTCTATAATATGGTCAAAATTACTGTTTTGAAAAAAGCGGTTGAATTTAACTGACAGAGGGGTTCAATGTCAACGAAAAAGCCGGTTGAAATCTTCGGGCGCTCAATATTGAAGAGATTTATTCGATAGATATATAAATTCGCGATAGTTCTTTGTTGTTATTTACAACAATAACCGGATAAATCTTTCCCTCTCCGTTGAGAGAATACTTCTTCCAGCGCAGAGATTCGACAGCGATCGGATAATTGCGGTCTTCACCGTCGTTGTATTCACCGGGCGGGACATAACCTTTCAGGTTGACTTTGTAACGATCCGGAAGCAGTTGATCATGCAATACGTTCAGTATTTTAATTTGATCGCTTCGTTTAACGTGTAATGTCTGCCCGTTAAGCAGAGCCTGCTTTTGACCATTGACTTCGATAATATAGGAAAAAAGATGATTGTCAACGTCACTGACATCCAAAACCACCTCACCGAAAATAAGATTATCTTTTCGAACAATTATTCGGGTAGGTGAATTTATGACCAGTCTTTTCTGAAAATCCTGATCATTGCCGACACCGAGAACATCACAACTGATTCCCCGGGTGTAATTTGATTCAATATGAGTAATCCGGATTTGATCACCCCTGATTAATTTAACGGTATTGTTGTTATCAACAACCATCGGAGTGTTGTCATTAATTGAGATGAGCAGGTAAATCAGTTTCGGCGACTCATAAATAATGGCCGGATGCTCCGGTTCAACACCGAAGAGTTTCAGGAATTCGTTGATGGCATAGTTGTGATAACGGATTTTTTCGTCGAGACTGGCGAGGTTTTTCGACGACTCGATTCCGAATGCAGGGATTCCAAAATGGGTCAGAGCAAAATAGGTTGCCGACTTTTTCATCTCCGGAAATTTGGTATCTTCGTCCAGAGTACGCGTATTCATGAAGTGCATATAGTGATCGGGATTGTCAATCCGGCGGTTGACCCGCGCAAGAACCGTCCGGGCCATCTGTTCCAGATATAGCGTGTCATCACCGGTGATATAGACATCGGCGTCAGCGATGACCGACTGACCGAATCGCTTTGGATTGTGGTTTTTATCAATATATTTTTCCCTGTAAAAACCCCAGCCGTCATGAAGATTGATGAACAGATCGGATTCTGCCATGAGTGACTGGATAATATCGACGATCTGATCATCGATATCATTGGGCGGTTTATTGTCAAAGCGGCGGTTCATATCACCGTTGACGCCCCGGCTGTTTTTTATGATGGAATGGAAATTCGCCCTCGGAATAACAATGAGATTGCCGCGGTCGAGAACGAGATTCGGGTAAAGATCGGCGGATAAGAAACCGCCCGGTTCGTCTCCCTGAATGCCGCCCAGTATAAAAACGGTATTTCCGTCAAAGCGGCCGTATAAACGATAAACATTCAGTTGATTAGGCGTATTTTCAAAATAGCTTATACATTCCTGATAGGGTCGCTTTTGATTAGCGGAAGATGCCAGCCAGGGAAGCATAACCAGCAAAATTGCCCGGATGAAGCGCCTGTTTTTTCCTTTAATCAATTGGCTCCCATTCTTCGTTAATGATTTTAAATTGATCGGGCTCTAACGGATGTCCGGTTACAAGCAGCGTTTTTTGTCCGGTATCCCTGTAATTCCCCGATGAGTATTTCTGACGGAACCGAACCCGCCACTGACGGGGAGCGGAGCTGGAAACAGAGACATCTTCAATCACCACTTTGATGGCTGTTGATTTGGAGAAGACCTGTTTTTTGTATTCAGCCCAATCGTGAAGCGTCGGATACGACTGTGAACTGAAAGTGGAATCGTAATGAGCAATATATGGTTCGAATTGACCGGCTTCCCAATCATGAATCCAGGCCCTTAAAAACGAATTGACTGCCGTGGAAACATATACCCTTGGACGTGTCGCGGTAAAACTCTCGCCGATAATTGACCATGAGGAATCCGACCAGAGCAAATGAAGCTCTTTATCTCCCCGGCTGAAAAACACGGGACAGAGATAATCCTGTTGAAAGTTGATCAGAGCTTCTTCATCGGATTGAAGAAACCGGAGCTGATCTACACCAATCTCCTTCCAGGCATATCGGGTTTCCAGATAATTTTTAGTGGCGATAAAGGCCTTTTTGCTCTGTTTTGACTGAGTTTGGAAATGATCGGAAAGCAGCCGTTCCAAACCCTCAATATCGCCGGTTTCCCAGGATTCCCGCCACCGGACAAAGAGGGAGTCCGTCAGGTTGAATTTCTCATTATTATTCAGGGAGTGTCCGTTGTGGTAAAGGCTGTCAATGATAATCACAGGGGTTTCCCGAAGGGAGATATAACGACTAAGTTCAAGAAGTTTGCGGTTTTCCAGAGAGATACATCCTTCGGTTTGACGATCGGTGATTTCTTCATCTCTGCCATGAATCCAGATGTTGGACCCGTTACGGTTTAATATTCGGTCAACCCGGTTGGGATAGTCAAGGACAAATGCCATGGGACCGTATTTTGGAGGAAGTTGATTCCCGGGAATGGCTGCGACTATCCGGTAAATCCCCTCCGGTGTTTTTTTATCGCCCTCTTTTTCTTTGTTACCGTCGATTTTCCCCGTGGTGATCCGAAATGTATCGATGGCCGTAACCGATTGGGGCGCACGGCTCTTTAATACAAGTAAGCGCTGCTGAGATTTATCAACCAAAAGAACATTTCCCACAGAATCGGCGGAGAAATTTTTCAGATAGTACTCAATTTCACTTGCCAGGATTTTATTTTGAAAAAGGCAGCCTATTAACAGCAGAGAAGCGGCAATCCGTTTTGTATATTTCATTACTTTCATGATATCTATTACAATTTCAACAACTGCGAAATTATGCAAAGTAAACAGATAAAAAAAGATTTTATCGAACGCAAATTTATGAATTGGTTTTTGACAGAGCAATACCCCGCCATAATGCCGAAGCCAGCGACAAACGGACAAAAATGTTGGAAACCGGGTATGGAAAAATACGGTAAAAGGTGTTAATAATTGAAAAAACCGGCCTGGATTTCAGAATGATCCCCGCGGTTTTTTTCAGTAAGCCGGTCACGGTTTTGGGTGGAAAGATGAAGGAGTAACCGTACAATTTATCGAATTCCGGATGTTTTTCAATAAGGTAGGGGACAACAAAGTGGCCAAAGGAATGCACATTTTTTAAAGCTTCTCCGATCGGTCGGTAGTGTTTGTGAAAAACTTCTATTTCACGGGCAAAAAACAGTCCTTTTGGGTAATTGATTGCAATACGATAGGAAAAGTCGGTATCTTCACCACCGTAATGAGTGATATTTTCATCGAACATTCCGACCTGATCAATGACAGATTTTCTGATAGAGCTGGCAGTAAAGAGAAATGCCCAATAGGGAATCGGATTTTTGGGGGAATGCTTTTTTACGCCCCGTTTGGATTCGTATAAATACCGCTGATATTTATCATACTTAATATCCGGGCTGGGTCTTAAATGACTAAATACACCGAATATCTCCGGATTGGCATAATAATCCATGTGTTTTCGAATAAAATCCGGGAGAACTATGATATCGGAATCAATAAAAAGCAAGATGTCACCCGTTGCCACATTTATCCCGGAGTTACGGGCCGCAGCAAGCGCCCGGTTTTCAGGGTGATGAACAACTGATATCAGCCCCCTGTTTTCGTATTTCTCTAATATCATCGGGGTTTCATCCGTGGACGCATCATTCACAACAATTATTTCGTATCCCTCTTTCGGATAATCCTGGGCCAACAATGCATCAATACAATCGGCAATAGTGTTCCCGGCATTATAAGCCGGAATAATGACAGAGACCTTTTGTTTGTCTGTGTTTTTCATCGTCTTGATGGAATCGAACTGTTTTTTTTTGCAACCACAATAAGATTAAGGTACAAATCTTTACTTTTCGGCAGGATAAACGCCAGAAGGGTTCCAATAAGGTTTGAAGGAAACACAAGCAGGGGGATACTTATCAGCTGTAGTAGTTTTGATCGGCAGAAAAGTTTTTTATAGACATAAGAATTCCATATTTGAAAAATGGTCTCGATGAAGCCGCAACTTTTCTGAATATTTATCACTGAAAAACCGTGAGTTTCCAAAAGATGTTGCATTCCAAAACCGGTATAGCGGGCAAAATCGAAGGGTTGCTCGTGTTCTTCCCATATAAAAGGAGTTGAGATGAGAATGTTTCCTCCTGGTTTCAGCACGCGATTGAGCTCATCGAGGATATGCTCCAAATTAAATACGTGTTCAAATACTTCAATGGAAATAATGCTGTCAAAGGATTCGTTTCTGAAAGGAATTCTTTTCCCATCATAATAGATGTCTATATTTTCTGAAGAATGATTATGACCGCTTTTTTTTATATCCAGACCAACGTTTACTTTGGTGGCGAACAGATCTTTATAGCCCCTGTTTCCACAGCCAAAATCAAGCGCAATGCCATGTACATAGTCAGAATTTCGGCGCAAACCGGCTATTAAATTCTTCTTGATGAAATAATAGGGATTAATCAGAATGGATAGTATCCCCGGATCCAATCTTTCCTTTTTATATATTTGCTTTATTCCCATTGTTAGTGATTAGCTGGCATTCTCTTGTTCTAAGATTTTTTCAAATTTGTCAACACTGTTATTCCAGTCGTATTTCTTAACGGTCTCGACGGCGTTTTCTGATAATGTTTTGCGCATTTGCTCGTTTTCTAAAATCAATTGGATATTGTCCGCCAGGGAGCGGACGTCTCTAATTGGGGCCAGAAGGGCATTTTTTTCATGCACAAGGTATTCCTGTACACCGCCGTTCGCCGCCGCCACAACTGCACAGCCGCAGGCCATAGCCTCCATTACCGGCAGTCCCCAACCTTCGCTGTGACTGGTGTGTAAAAACACGCGTGAGGAATTGTATAATTTCCGGAGCTCTCTGACCGATGGCCGAAGAATAATTTTTACCCACGTCGGAAAGCGGTGAACCGGTTTTCTGGATGAAATAACCGTTGCCTTTATATTTTTTCGTTTTTTTAAAAGTTTGAGTGTTTTAATAAGATCTTTCGGACCTTTTACGTTCATGTGATGATATGTGGCAATGACATCGTTATTGCGTTCGGATGAATTGGATTCAATGAAATACTCATCACTGTTAATTGCATTGGCAATAGGACCCACGGCGCTCAGACCGATTTTTTCCAGTTCATCAATAATCCATTGTGCGATGGCAATTTTCGTCATTGGCAATTGAAACGTATTAAGAACCTGTTTTTTCGCTTTGAAATATGTTTCAAAATGCTGCAGAAAGTAGAATTTCTTTCCGCAACTTTCCGGAAGTTCGGCCACCGGTACGGCTGTCTGCCAGCCGGCGGCGATAACGGCATCGCCATCGGGGATATATTTCGGCGAAATGGTTTTAACAACCAGTACAGCAACCTTCGGACCGGGGGTGTAATAAAGGGTTTTTTCCGACCCGTTCAGGTGGTCGTAGAGTTTGATAACAGATTTTTTCAGATGATAAAGAACATTGGTTTGAATTCGCAGGGGATAAATCAGCGTGACATTGTGACCGCGCTGTGCAAGGCGGTTTGCATATTCGTGAACGACCTTTACACCCCCCATGGGTATCGAAACAAATCCCGGCAGTACGAATGTTATCCTCATATCAGATATCTATCCCTATTTCCCTATAGTATTCGTAGAGTTTCCGGACAACGTTTCTGTAATCATGATATTTTTCGACCCATTTCCGCCCCTCTTTTCCCTTTTGCATAATGAGTTCCGGGTCTTCAATATAACGGACTAAAACGTCTTTGATATTGTCCGGCCGAATGTTAATAAAGGGATGATCGGGAATGAACTTCTCATAAATATCGTTCAGATATGTGGCGCTGGCGATGCCCATGGAAAGGGATTCCAGTGAATTCATTCCGTAGCCCCAGGTCAGTTCGCCCACATGATCGATGAATATATCGGAATGACGTTTGATTTCAATGACCTTTTCATGAGGCTGATTTTCGACAAGCACAAATTTTATCCCGTGACTTTTTTCCAGTTCACGGCAGGTTTTGATAATTAAGTCCGAACCTTTGATAATGCGATTTGTCGTGGCGTGGCAGATTGTCAGGGGATCGCCGATTGATTGTTTGACATCGAATGCCAGAACATCATAGGGCAGGAAAAGATAGTTCAGATTTGGATGCATATAGGTCAGGTCGAGTTCGTTGGTCAGGTTCAGATCGCTGATGGCATCCATCTCCGGTATAACCCCCCGATTGCGCAAGTCCTGACCGTGATAGTGACAGATGATCTTTTTTCCCTTCGACTTCATCTTTTTTGCGAATTCCGCATTGCGGAAAAAATCCAACCCCCATTCGAAATGGTAAACATCAAAATCTTCCAGGTCGTATTCCCGTATAGCCCGGCTTATTTTCGGCTTCCAGAAGCGTTCTCTCAGCCGCCAGAGATATCTCTGCCATTGGGGCGGATTCCAGACCGGCGGGAAACCTTCCAGGTTGGCGTGAGATTCGCGTCCCTCGGTTTTACGAACCATCCAGCGCCTGAAACCGATATACCACGGTCTCGAAGCAATAAACGGAAGATTGAGTAAAATGTCTTCGTTATATCCTGACATGGTCCGGTAAAAAGTCACAAAGCGGCAGTGGTTTCCGTTCAGCTCGTGGGCTTTTTTCCAGTAGGACAGGGTGCCGACTGTATTTTCCGGGGATATGTATAGTATTTTCAGCATTTCAATAATTTATTATAGATAGAAAATAAACGATTTTCCATGATCCGCCAATTGTATTTTTCAGTCACGGCCTGCCGGCCTTTTTGCCCCATTGCGATACGTTTTTCGGGATTGCTCAGAAGCTCATTCAAAATTCTTCCGAGGTTTTCAGCGGTAGGCGGATCGACAATCATGCCGGCGCCGGTTTTTTCGACATAAAATTCAATTGAAGGAACGCGACAACCCAACACGGGGATACCCATGGCCATGAATTCAAAGGGTTTAATCTGCAGGGAATGCCGGAAAGATTCGTTTGGCGTTAAAGAAGAGATTCCAATGGTTGCGGTTTTCAACAAATCCGGGACGGATTCATAGGGTACCGGGGGACGAATTTCCACGACATCATTCAGTTGATTATCATCAATGATCTGTTTCAGACGTGCATCGTAACCATTGGAAGCGCGTCCCACTATCAGGAGTTTTACGTCAGGAAATTCCGGTTTGACAAACGCCATCGATCGGATCATCGTTTCAATCTTGCGGGCGGGAACCAGTTGACCGGGATAAATTATCACCGGATTGCTTTGTCGCCCGACATCGGCTCGTTCACTTCCCCAAAATGAAATGACGGGATAGTTATAGAGTTTCGCAAAACGTTTTTTATAAATGTTGAACCACGGCGCAATGAATATCGTTGCGACGATATAATCCATGAACGCCGAAAAGATCATTTCCATGGCATGGGCAAGAAACGCCGGGACTGTGGTGAGCCATTTCGGGTGCCGGGAAAAGTCGATGAAAAACCAGAAGATTGTTTCATGGGCATCGTAAATGACTTTTCGCCGGTACTTGAATTTCAGAAAAAATGCCGGCGGTAGAAACTCGAATTCGTGAAAATGGTAGAGATCGGCTTTGATCTGCTTTGCCAAGTAGTATGCCTGCCACAATTTTTTAAAAAAACCGCTTTCTGACAGTGGATGATAGTCAACCCCGTATTTCGGATCGGGCGGATTGCAATCCGGCGCGATTAATGAAACCTTCTGATACCTTTTTTTCAGCGATAAGATTTCTTTATAAAAAATACGATCGTCGGTGGGATTGTGCCCCAGAGTAATGTGACAGATGACGGGTGTTTTATCCATAAACATCAGAAGGGTAACAGAGACCTGAGCGAAATGATCTCTTCTTTTTTAAAGAATCGAAAAATGACCAGCAGAACGGGAAAAGAGATGATCATTAACAGGCGAATGGTAAATGTAAAATGAAAAATGTAATTGGAAAATCCGAAAGTCAGTGCCAGCCCGATCAGCAGAAAAAACCGAAAATAATCGTAAGGCACTTTAAACAGGCGCTGAGAGACAAAATGCGTGCAGGTGGCCTGAACCAGATAACCGATTGTAGCGGCGACTGCAGATCCCACAATTCCCCAAATCGGGATCAGAAGGATATTGGCAATGATGTTTGTTGCTGCGGCGATAACGGTGATATAAGCGAGGTAACGGGTTTTTTTCTCAAAATACACACCCGGAAGAAAAACCAGGTTGATTCCCTGAAATACATAGCCTAATAATATCCAGGGCACCATTGTCCGGCAACCAACATATTCGGGACCGATGAGATAAACATTACCGATGTGAAAACCCACAATTTCCTTCATCAGAAGTGTCAATGTAACCCAGAAAGAGAGAGTTACCAGGGTGAAATATTTCAGAATGCGCGCAAATAACTTTTTTGATTCATCGGAAGGACCGGCTTTCAGAAAGAAGGGCTGCCAGGCATAGAAAAATGCCGTGGATACGAGCAGCATGAAAATGCCAAGCTTGTAACCGGCGCTGAAAACACCCACGGCTGCCAGGTCCAGGTAATGTTCAACCAAGTAGCGGTTGACCATCTCCATGGCGGCAGTGGCAAGACCGACGGGAATGAAGGGCAAACCAAAGAGAAGTAAATCTTTGGCCAGTGCACCGTGAAAATTAAGAGACATCCGCCGGATAACCAGTATATAGAGAATAACGGCGGTTAAAGCCGATGCGATCATATTGCTCTGGAAAATTCCGATCACACCCACTTTGCGGATGGCGATTAAATAGATATTCAGGCCCAGGGTTATCAGGACATTGATGAACCGGACACCGAGAAATGCCAGCGGTTTTCCTTCCATGCGCAGAAGCGCAAAAGGAACCCTTGAAATACAGTCGAAAAAGAGGATGACAATGGCGTATTTCATCAAGGTGGCGGATGAATTGCCGGGAATCAGCAGATTGCTCAGCGGCCGGTGTATCCCGTACAAAACCAGTGATAAAACCAGACTGCTGGCGATTGTCATCCAGAGGGCGGTTGAAAGTACCTGGTTGGGACGCAACCGGAATTCATTATCTTCGTAGTTCCGCATAAAGGCGGAATCGAGACCATAATTATAGATATAATTCATAAATGCCGTGAAAGCGAACACCAGGACTGCCAGTCCGTAATCAGCAGGCGCTAACACATTTGTATAAACCGGTAAAAGCAAAAAAGTGATGAAGCGGGTTGCCACGGTGCCGAACCCGTAAACGAGTGTCTGTTTGGTCAGTGAACGGATATTGGCAGTCATACAGCTCCGGATCAGAATCTTTTTTCCATGGCTTTGCGGATCATATTCCGGCTGCCGAAATGCTCTTTGAAAAGGATAAGGGATTTGCTTGGTGTCAGAGGATTCTCCGCCAGCGGCAGTTGTGAGACGCCGAAATCGAGGTAACGAAATCCCTCCGAATGCGCCCAACGCATGGTTTCCCAGATTTGCAGCGATGCCGGTTGCAGATTTGTATAACTGTCGTCGATCATATTGTAAAAGATGATGACGACCTGTTTATTGGCTGTAAAATTCAGAGTGCCGCCGATGGGTTTGTCTTTGTAATAGCACATCAACAGGTTCAGCTGTCCCGGGAACAACCGGTCGAGTTTGATAAGTTCCTCCAGTGAATGAGTCGGTTTAACGCCGTGTTTGGCTTTATTGCGTACCAAAATCGGATAGTACTCTTCGTAATTTTTATTCCATTCCAGTCGCAAATCAGAATCATTAAGCAAATTACGGACATAGCGGCGTTTGCGCTTGCTCATCCGGTTGAAGACATCTTCTTCCGTTCCGGACAGGTCGATAAAACTGGAGATATAATCTTCCACGGAATGATATTTTCGCCATAGTTGAGCGTATTCCATGGTCTCGTCGTAGTGTTTAAAGTAGAGCGCCGGTGTGGGAACAAAAAATACGCGTTTAAATTTCTGTTGTTGACAATAGGACTCAAAGATTTCAAGAATTTTATCCGCTTCACCGTAGCCCAATTGTCTGAAAACAAAACCGCCGTAACTGGCGCCGGGGTGAGAGTGCAGGATTTTTTCGCCCTCGATAATTCTCTCCGCCGCCGGGAAGAGAGCAATTATTCTGTTCTTCTTTTTAAATATTAACGAATGATCGTCGAAAGTTCGACCAATATGGTAAGTTAAAAAATTGCGGTAATGAAACAGGTTACCGTTGTTGGATTCATTGACAAAGCGATCCCATTCTTTTTGGTAGTCCGGATTATATCGAATGATTTGCACGTAATATACTCCTTGGTTTGCTGCGGAAATTAGCGTTTATGCTGTTTATTTGCAACAGATGGACAGACAATAATAGTTGCAATTATTTAAAGAAGTATCAATGTGAGTCGCTGGACCTCAGGGTTACATCAATTACCGTTCAATCGGTATGTCCACCAGTTTAGCCGAAACGCCGGCCAGCAGGTTTAATTTTCGGACAAGTTCTTCGTGCTTATCCTTGTCCCCGACCATCTCCAGAATAATTGAGCCGACTTCAGAACAATCGTCAAGAACTCCCTCGTGAAGACCGAGGCGGGTTTTGATCAGACAGCCCCATTCGGTCAGCATTTTTTGGACTGTTACGGCTTCCTTTTTGCGTTTATTAACAACGACAATGACAAAGTTTTTCATTTTTATCCCCCGTTTTTTTATTTACCGGCGGCTTCGACCAGTTTTCGAATGGCAGGTACTACCATTAGTTCAACCTGTCCGCGGGGTTTTGACGCCTTTTCAAAAAGCTTTTGTGAGCCGGACAGATGTTTTGCTTTCAGGCGTTTGTGTTTGCTCAATGCTCTGGCCGCTTCTAATCCAAGTTCGGACAACTCCTTAAGATCTTCGGACATACTTTCGATTTCCCACAGGATTGGTGATTGCTTTATGGTTTCCACCAATAGCGCGTGGTTATCACGCCAGAGTGATAATTGCAGAATCATTTCAGGTGCATCGGGATTTTTCGGATCGGCAATAAATTCATCAACCAGTTTATTGAAATGTCGGGCGGTCATCGATTCAGGCCGGGCGGCATCGACGACACGGGTATAGGGTGATTGTTGCAGGTAGGTTTTGCCCTGATGGTGCCGGGTATATATTTTAACCGGTTCAACCACATCAACAAAGGTTTTCAAAGGCGCTATGTCATGATTATTTGTTAAACGGCGAAGCATCATGTCATAATTGTTTATATGCTGTAAACCGAGCTCTTCAAGATGAAAACTGGTAATCTCAAGCCGGCGGTACATGTCTTCAACATCCTTCACATCACGTGGAGACCACAAGCGTTCGGCAATGGCGGCCGTCCGCGGCCAGATGCGGGAATCAACCGTTTCGTATGTAACCAGTTCACCCCAGCTGGTTGCCTCTCCACCGACAATATTTTTCTGTTCCTCTTCAGATAATGGGGTATCCGCCGGAATCGGATCATTGAGATAATGATATTCAGCCGGTTGAATTAAATCAATGTAGTATCCGTTGGATAGAATTCCCATGTATCCTTTTTGAGCGGATTCGTTC
>Ga0164318_10000922_pt1 | contig 24575 bp, 31 predicted proteins | sample GuaBasSedimGuay9_FD_113734 | JGI IMG/M metagenome (GOLD analysis project Ga0164318, IMG submission 113734) | Subseafloor sediment microbial communities from Guaymas Basin, Gulf of California, Mexico - Guay9, Core 4571-4, 0-3 cm | ecosystem: Environmental > Aquatic > Marine > Hydrothermal vents...
AATTTGTTCTAAGCGAGTATCATACTTTGTAGCTTTCTTATCCTTTCTTAACCTCTCATAAGAAGGATTTGAAAATGTAATTGATCTATTATTTCCTACTTGTTTATAAATCCCATTTTGAAATTTATAAGTTGGGGTATTTGTTATTCTATATCTAAAATATTTAGTTTCAACTACCAATTGTGGTTTCAAAAAGTATTCACCATCTTCTTTATAAAGATAATTATCCTTCACAAAATTAAAAAAGTTTGTTCTTTGCGTTCTCTTAAAACCTGTGCCGATCTTTGAACTACTTCTAAATAAACCGTTCTTATCAATAAATGCAGTTAGAAGATATGAAACTTCTCCTTTCTGCCAAGCCTTCATGTTTTCACGCCCAGCACCAATTACAACTAAATCTGCTGACTCAACAAATTTGACTTTATAATTTCTACCATTATAATTTCTAACAACAATTCCATCAAAACCTTGTGTCTCTAAAATTTTTTCATAAAGTTTTCTAAAAACTTTTAAACCACCAGATTCATATCCAATCCATCTGACATGCGGAAGTCCAATCTTACCAATGTTTTTATCAAAGAAACGCAAAGCATTAGTGAAATTATAGTTTTTATGATTTAACGAAATGATATCAAAAGGATAATGATAAATTAAATCCTTATTTGCAGGAATTCTAGATGTCTTAACAACGCTCTGGCTAACATTAAATGGTAAAATCGTTCCACCACGTTGAGCAACTAATTCTCCAGCAATTTTAGCTTCAGTTATACCAAGTTTTTCAAATAATGATACGTATTCATTTATAGCTGGAATATCAACAATTTGTTTTGCTGTAGTTGTTTGAAAAAAAGTTTTACCTTTACCATATATTAATGGAGCAAGCATTCCATCAACTTTTGGAATATATATTCCATGGTCATCAGGAATAGTAACAAAATCGTGGTATGGAATCTGTCTTAATTTAATATCTTTTTTCCATTTAGTCGCAAAATTCTGCATTATATCATTGCCATCCTTGGAGTAAAATTCTTTAATCTCATATATGGAACTTCCATACACCTCAAACCCCAAACAGATAAAGAATTTAAAGTAATAAAATTACCATTCAATTTATTGGGAGCCATATCCAAATTTGGAACACCTGGTGTCCGTTTACCTTCAATTGTATATACTTTAGCTAAATCAGACTGTCTCAAAGCTCTTTGTAACATAAATCTAATTGTATCTATCTTAACTTTTCTACCAAAATTACAGATTATATGAAATGATTGTTTTCCAGTAAATCTAATTTGAGCAGATTGAATAAACGGGATATCTCTCATAACAAAATCATAAACATTAGAAGTAACTTTCTTTGCCCATGCAAATCCATCAGTTGGGTGAATATCAACATCAATTATTCCAAAATCTTCATAACTTCCCATTGCTGAATGAATACTAAGTGTTCTTCCTGTAATCAATGTATCATAGTTAGTTGGAGTTAATCTAATAAACTTTCCTTTCAGTCTTCTTTTAATAATTGGTTTGTTTAGTTCAACCATTATAAAGAACATCATATTTCTATTTCTTGCTTCTTTTAATAAGGAAGTCTTCACTTTTTGATAATAATCCCAAACCATTAATTCTGTAATTCCTTTAGGGTATAACTTATTCTTCAATATGATTGTGTCTGGATTTTTTGGATAGCTCATCTAAAATGTCCTTCTTTTTTTATTTATATTTTGTTCTAACTATATATATTAATAAACGAGACAAGAGATTTATTATTTTTTTTAATCTACAAATTAAAAGGAGATAGATGATGTGTCAATTAATTCCCAAATGGGGTTACAGCAATGAATTTCCAGGTAATGGTGGAGGGATTCAGTCTAAAAGAATGAATTCTGATAACAATCACTTCAATCTAACCAAAACTAAAAATAACATAAAAAACTTTCTTGATCATAATAATCGTATAGAAGCATATAGCTATATCTTCAACTGTGGTGCACCAAATTCAATAAAAAACTATCTGTTGAAAAAATATAACTATATTTAATGTTAGTGTGAACAACCTCGGTCACAAGGGTTCGAGATTTTCTCGCGTCAAATTTATAAAACCTGCTTCTGTAACTAGTATTTTCACTTTAATATTTCTAATATCTGATCCCAAGATTTAAATGTTATTCCTTTGTCATCAATATAATATTTCGCTCTTACTTTCTCATGTGTAACATCTTCAATATATTGGGCAAAATCATATTTAGTTAACCATTCCCAAATTAACTCAGTTCCAGATTTCCCTTGAATTAAAGGTCTCTTGGGATCCGCTTTACACGAAGAAATTACTAATCTATACTTAGTTGAAAGAATTTTAAGAGCTTCTGCAGTTCCTTCTATAGGATCATCATAAACTGTTCCATCGTGAAACCCTTTTGACCCTTTATGTATCACCCCATCAAAATCAAGAACTATTGTCGAACTAACTTGTTTTTGAAGACTATCTAAAAAATCTTTCATGGGTTATCTCCAATTTTCTTCAGCTCGCTGACAACCCATCTTGCATGTATTCTATTTAATCTCTTCCATGGGTTTCTACAGGTTCCAACATTTACACCTTTTTCATTTAATACATCATATGCTGCAATTGCTCTTCCACAAAGTTCTCCAAGTACAGAACGGATTTTCATTACTTTAAAAAATAAATTTAATGCATAAGTAGGATTCTTTTTAACGTTTTTATAAACATCCAAAACAAGTTGAGGAGCTGATAAAGCAACACCTGAAATACAAGAGTCTACTCCCAGAAGAAAACCTATTATCAAACTTGTTGTTGACGAAGGATAATAGCTAAATTCATCTTTATCAATCATATCTAAAATATCTATTATTCTTCCCATATTAGCACTTCCATCTTTCATACCACGTAAACCAATATCTATCAACTTTTCTAAAAAATCTAAAGAGACATTAAAACCAGTTGTATTTGGATTATTATAACAATGAACATCAATTAAAACGCTATTTATAATTTGTTCAAAATATCTAAGAAAAGTATCTTCAGTATAAATGGTAGTCGAATAATAAAAGGGGACAACAGCAGAAATAGCATCAGCACCATTATCTTCAGCATGTTTAGCTAACTCAATTGCAGTTCTTGTAGATGTAGAACCAATATGAACAATGGTTTTAATACTACCAATTTTGCAAAGTGGTATAGTAGTTTCTACAACTTGTTTTCTTTCCTCAGTAGTCAAAAGAGGAAACGAACCATAAGAACCACAAACAAAAATATTTTCAAATCCTTCCTTATATAAATAATCTACTACATTTCTAAGTCCTTCCTTAAAAAGAGAACCATCCTCATTAAAAGGAGTGATTATTGCTGGTATTATTCCTTTAAATTTCATTTTTCCCCCGCTAAATGTCTAGCTAAATCCAATTGAAATTTAAAATCAATTGCTATTGATCTTTCCCATGGCATAAAATATGGGATTGGATTTTCTCCAAATAAGTTCCTTCCTGAATCCATAAAACGCTCAACTGTATCAAATATTATTGCATCATTATAATGAAACGTATCATAATGATCTTGTTTTCTCGTACTTTTTGCATATTCTGTTGGCATTGCAGGAACTAGGAAACCATTATCATCTTTCTTAAATGCTAACTGAACTGGATTCTCATTTTTTACAACACTTACCACAGACCTGCTTTTTCCAGCAGCTATAAAAATTGTATACGCAGCAATAATATCTAACACAGCTCTCAATGGACAAGTGACTAATAACAAGCCAATTATATCATTATTTTTCATGTTGAGTTCTGGAATCGCACTCCTCATAACATCAATAATTTTATCATGTCTATCGTCTCGAAGATGTAGTTCAATACCAAACTTATTACCAATTTTTAATATTTCATCACTATTCGATGATAAAATAATTCGGTTAAAAAGATCAGATTCTAAAGCCTGCTCAATTGTATGAGTAACTAGATTTCCTCCACAAAACTCAGCAAGAGCTTTTCTCTTCAATCTTGTCGAACTATCTCTTGCCGGCACAAAACAAATATTATTCATTTAATATCTCTCCAATTTTCTGTATCATTTCTAAAGATATAGAACTATTCCTTGATTTTATTCTATTATCAGACATTTTTATTACTTCTAAATTTCTCCAGTTACCAATAACTTTTACATCAATATTATTATTAAAACCATCTAATATAGAAAATTTATGATCTAAATCATAACTATATTTTTTTCCTCTCAATTGTATATTTGGAATTTTATCAGAATTATATTTAAGACTTAAGTTAGTATATTTCCAAACCTTTTTATAATATTGTTGGTATTCTGATAATTGAAATAGGTCACTTTTTAAATTATAACAAGGGCAGTTATCCTTACATTCTTGTGAGCAATAAAAATTATTTTCTATCATATAAGTAGGACGTTCTAATGCTCGTATTCTTTCATATAGTTGTCCATATGTTGGAGTAAACCAACCACCTTGTTCTTTTGAATTTGGACAGTTATGGTTTTTACAATGAACTTGAATCTCTATTTCTTCAGGTTTATCTGGATTATAACGAAGCTCTTCAATTTTCGAGAAAAATGGATATTTTTCTTTAATTTTTTTAATTGTTAGTTTATTTTTCTTTTTATTTGATTCACTTAACTTTTTTCTTGTTGTTTTACTAAAAGGTTTTCTTCTAACTCCCCTTTTTGCCTCACTTATTTTTTTCTTTATCTCTTCTGTATGAGCTTTTCCCAAATTCCACGGAATATTTCCCTTTTTTGCTTTACTTATTTTTTCCCTATGTTCTTTAGAAAGAGTTTTTCCTTTTTGTGCTTTACTTATTTTCTTTTTTGTTTCTTCAGAATGTTTTTTACCTTCCATTAACTTTTTTTGAAAAAAACATTGTTTATAATTCTTACTACAACACCATTTACCATTTTTAAATTGATGTTTTGCTTTTCGTTCACAACCGTATTCACAAATTTCCATTTGAACTCTCCTGCTCATCAATTATATTGAAATATCTAGCTAACCAATATACCCAAACATAATCAAAACCACATTGCCATATAAGATCTCTTGAACCATCACCAATTGAAATAACTTTATCGCCAGCAGAAGTTTTTGAATATGAACTAGTAATTTTTCTATTTTCAATTGGTTGGAATTTATCTGTATGTTCTATAGTATAATTTTTATAATTAAATTTATTTTCTCTATACCACTCCATTGATTTTAAGAAATATTTATGAGCAACTTTATCAGTCCATCCTGGTCTCCCTATTCGTTGTATAATATAGTTTGCAATATTAAACGGGTCATGTAATTGATATAATTTCTCAAACCCTTCCCTAATATCCTCAATTAAATAATGAGGACAAGTCATTAATAGACCCAGCCATGCAAAATGTTGTGACTGTATATCGTTAGCATCAAGTGGACGTACACTTAATGGAATACGTTTCAAAATTGGAACTATAATATCATAAGTATCAGCCAAAGCAAATTCCCAATCTTCTAAACAATGTAGGAATTTATTTTCTGCACCAGGGATGTCCCATACTGAAGCAGCTTTATGACGTGTTAAATGCCATAATGCATACTGAGGATTAACTTCCCACACTCTCATATGACCATAACCAGTTGTTTTTCCATCAACTCCTATAATATCACCACTACCTTCATTTTCAATTTTATTATAAATACTTGTAATAATATATTTTATAGTGTCTTGACTTTCTTTAGACAAATAAATCAATCTCTGGTCGAATAAAGAACCTAGAATACAACACATTGTCCAAATAGACTGATAATGATTTGGTGCACATTGACCTCTATACCAATAACCATTTTTTCCTTTTTCCCACCAACCATCTTTTAGATCATCCTCTTTTTTATTTTGCTCATAAGAAGTCATCCAAGGAAGAGGCTCATCAGAATCATATTTAATATAACTTCTACACAAAACACCTGGAACACCATTCGCTTTAAAGCAATTTGAAATACCTTGTAAAAGCTTTAATATTCTTCTATCAATATTCTTGTCTTTAGTCATAGCTTGTTTAAATGCTAAACCAATTATAAATTTTGGCTGCCAAGCAGGAAAATCTGCCATATTATGTGCCGCTTTTCGTTTTTCGTGACCATCTGGATACATACCAAAATTATGATCTTTAAAATACATTCGTTTATAAAGCATTAAACCTGTCTGTGGGTCAATACAATAATTACAAATAACATCTTCGTGAAAGTTAGCCTTATCAAGCAAACTCATTTTGGGTTTTTCATATAGAGGCTCAGATTTTGCAATTGGTGTATAACCCCTTATTCGATACCATAACCATCTTATCCAATCTTTCATATTTCCTCCCATTCTATCAACTCATTAAATATTTTCTTATTAAAGAATCGTGAGTCAATTTCTCTAAGATAAAAAATTACTTTCAAAATTTTACCCATAGAACATCCTTGTGTAATAAATTTCTGAATATAAATCGGATGAATACTATACTCAGCAGATAGATAATATAACAATGAGGGTCCCCATCTATATTTTAATTTTAATGGTTTAAAATCAACTAGTGATAATTCATATAATTTTTCTACTTCAAATTCAAAATTTCTTTTATTTAATTCATTTAATAAATATTCAATCTCAGTATTACCAGGACCCCTACCCATCCCCAAAATTGTACCATCTATCCAATCAACTCCTATATCAATTGCCTCTAAGCTATTACTTAATGCTTGCCCTTTATTATTATGTCCATGGAATCCAATCACTCCATTCCAACCTTCTCTTATAGCTTTAAAAGCATAATTAACTGTATCGTGGTCCATCCCACCAAGAGAATCAGCAAGATATAAAACATCAACAGCATTCCACCCGTTTATTTTCTTGGCAGCGCTTCGTATTTCATCAAAACTTTTATCAGCAGCTTGCATCAAATTACAAGTCACAAAATAACCAAGATTCTTTAAATCTTTACATACCATTTCACCTAAATCAATATCTTTAAAATGAGTAGCAACTCGTACAAGATTAATTGGAGATTTATCAGCATAATCAAACAACTGACTAATTACACTAGAGTTCATATCACCAGTATTTACCATTACTCCAAAATATTCTATATTAGGAATATTCAAATTATTTCTGATAAAATCATCTGTAACTTTTCCAAATTGGCCTACTTGTTTATGTGGAGGAGATCGAAAACCAATTTCAATAGCATTTATACCTACCTCTTTCATAACAGATAAATATTTATTGGCCAGTTCAATTTCAAACTCCCAATTTGGATAATAACCACCATCCCTAAATGTGCAATCTAGTGCTATCATAGAACCTCTCATAAACTGTTGGAGTGATTATCCTAAAATCAATACCATATATTTTTAAACTGGATAAAACATTATTTGTTATTTTATCCTTTTTAATACAAATCTCTTTTGGAAATGGTTCATAATTTTCAGTATAACAATGATGACCCTTTTTTCCAGATTTAACATCTTCGTAATTGTGAAATGTATGACCATCCATACCAACAATGTCAATTTGCTTTGCTCCCATTAAGTGAGCAATCATTATAGATAAATTACCAGCTGTTCTATAAAATCCTAGTATTTTCCCATTTTTATATCCAATTGGAACACCTTCTTTCATATCTGTAAAATTGATAACTGTATAATCTCTATTTCCAATTACCTCTCTCACAGTCTTCAAATGAATACCAGCACCTAATAAAACATCTGATCTCTTATGTATATTTTTTCCAAACATTCTAAATCTTTTTGTATTAGTCCATAAATGATAATTGGGAAGAAAGAAATCAGTAATATTATTGACACCAATAGTAAAAGAATTTGTCTTCATTATATAATCCCGTATTTCATCTTGGTACTTTTTCACAGTTGAACCGGCAGCAATAATTAATGCATTCTCTCCAGATCTAATATTAATCAAATCTTTTACTGTTTTCATTTTATTATTTCTCCATTCATAGTTACTTTCCCTACAATTCTAGCAGGATTACCAACAACTAAAGCATAGTCAGGAACATCTTTCGTAACGACAGAACCAGCACCAACAAAGGCATATTCTCCTATTGTAACTCCACATATAATAGTACAGTTAGCACCCAATGTAGCTCCCTCTTTTACCAAAGTTGATTTAATCTCATCCATCCGAACTACAAATGCTCGTGGATTATAAACATTTGTAAAAACAACACTCGGCCCACAAAAAACACAGCGTTTAAGCGTAACTCCTTTATATATAGAAACATTGTTTTGAATCTTGCATTTATCTCCAATTAAAACATCAGGACCAATAACAACGTTCTGTCCAATACTACACTTTTTACCAATTATAGAATTATATATATGGCAAAAATGCCATACTTTTGTCCCTTCCCCTATTTCACTATCTTCAATATATGACGATTCGTGTATCATTTACATACTCCTTATTCTGTGAACCAACTCAATAGATGGTCTTGCATCTTCTATTCCCAACCCCCCTCCAGATAAAACATCTCGATAAACTGAGACATGTAAATCATCAAAAATATCATCAAATCTTAATGGTTCATTATCTATAATTATTGCTCTATGAGCTGATTCATCACCAATTAAATCTGACCTATTAGTTGAAAGAAAAAATTTGACGTTCGCTCTTTCGAGCTGTAGTATCCCACTAACTTTATCTGGTTGATTAATTTCCACTTCATATGCTTGAACTTTTCCAAAATACCATATAACAAGGTCAAATAAATGAATACCTATATTAGTAGCTAACCCACCAGATTTCTCAATATCTCCCTTCCAGGAAGTATGATACCATGGTCCCCTTGGTGTTACATAATAAATATCAACCAAATACATTTTATTCTCTAAAGATTCTTTTATTCTTATCAATTCAGGATGATATCTCAGTTGTAGAACCACATATACTTTCTTACCTGTTTCCTTTTCAATCTCTTTTAGTTGATCAAGATTCCAAGGATTTGAAACAACAGGCTTCTCACAAATAACATCCGCACCAACTCGCATAGCTAAACGGCAATGTGCATCATGTAAATAATTCGGTGAGCAAACACTAATATAATCCACTCCTCTTCCATGTCTTCTCAACTTTTCTAAATATCTATCAAACCTCTCATATTCAATAAAGAATTTACATTCCGGAAAAAATTTATCAAGTATTCCAACAGAATCATGTGGATCCAAAGCTGCCACTAAATCATTGCCAGTTTCTAAAATAGCTTTCATATGCCTTGGTGCTACATAACCAGCAGCACCAGTTAACGCAAACCTCATTTATTTTCTCCTTATTATTTCACATTGAATTAATTCCATCTCTAAAACTAAAGCACAAGCAATTCTATGATGTCCTTCAAAGATCTCAAATCCTTGATTATATTTGTTCTTAATGAGAGGTTTTTCAACTATCACAACATTCTTTTTTAACCCCTCAGTTTTCATACTCTCAAAGACATCAAGAAATTTTTTAATTTTTTCTTGAATCCATTTATTATTACGCCCATACATTCGTTGTAACTTATAATAAGATTTATCACTTTGATCTTTTAAAAATCTATAGTGAGGAGAGAAAATCATATTTAATGCTTCAATTTCTGGACCTTTATGTAACGATTTCCATAAATGAAATCGCTCGGGATTATATTGAGCTCTAATCTTACTTATATCTACAGTATCTATATAAAAATTTGAAGTATCAACTTTTTTAACTAATTGACGATAATTCATTTCCCAAAAAAATCCCTTGCCCAATCAATTGTAAGTCTTAACCCCTCATCAAAATCTTTAAGAAATGTAATTCCTAAATCATTAATTATATTAAAATTATCAATATTAAAAGTTTTAATATCACCAATCATCCAATCATCATAATTTATTTTTTGATCCTTAATACCAAGTATATTTGCTATCATATCTGCCAGTTGTTTAATAGTTATAGTTATCCCAGATGCACAGTTGTAAACCTGTCCAATAGCCACTTTCTTTTTAGCAGATAATATATTTGCTTGAACCACATCTTTAACATAAGTAAAAGATCTCTCTTGTGTACCATCACCAAAAATAGTAATATCTTTCCCTTCAAGCATTCGTCTTGTAAAAATAGATACTACACCACCGACTTCAGTTGATTCTTGTCTTGGTCCATACACATGAAAATATCTTAATATGGTAGTATTTAAACCATATAAATGATGAAAAGCGTTGACATATTTTTCACCAGCTAATTTGCTAACTCCATAATAAGATGCTGGGTTTAATGGGTGACCCTCATTTTGTGGAAGTATTATAGCTTCACCATACACAGAACCAGTTGAAGCATGAACAAATTTCTTAACATTATACTTCATTGAAAGTTCTAGAAGATTAAAAACACCTCCAGCATTAATGTCTAAATCACGATGAGGATCATTTAAACAAATAGTCTTTTTAGAAGCTGCTTGATGAAATACAACATCGACATCTTCAAAATATTGTTCTAAATCATTATAATCAGTAATATCACATTTAACTTCATAGAAATTTGGAAAGTGTTTTAAATGAGATAAATTCTCTTCTTTGCCAGCAAAATAATCATCAATACTTATTGTTTTAACTCCTTGCCCAACAAGTTCTTCAACAATATGACTTCCAATAAATCCAGCTCCGCCTGTCACTATCGCTTTTCTAAAGTTCATTATTTACTCCTTTTATGTGAATGTTTCTTAAAATAATTTCCCTTTCCCCTTACTATATCATAATTAAAATAATGAATATTAACAAGATTATACTTCCACAAAATATAATTAAAACTCAATTGATCTCTCAACGACCATTCCTTTACTTGCTTCCACCATTTTTCACAATGTTCTTCAATATTTAATCGGTTATGTTTTCTAATTATTATTCCACAGGCAACCAATCCATTATTTTTTGGATAACCTTGTTCCTTATAAAATTCTACTTGCCTTCTTATAATTTCTGGATCATCTTTTTTCTTTGCCATACATTTACTAGCTTCGTGATAAAGACAAATTCTAGAAGGATGTTTTGGCATACTCATATCTATTTTATCATCTTGTGGTAGAAACTTATTTTGAAAAATATTAAGATCATAAGTAGGTTGCATCTGCGCACCAATTGAAATAGAAATATCATATCCTTTAGCATACTTATGATTTAAAATCCAAACCTTTCTAGCAAATCTTGCATCATCTAAATCAGACTCAACAAATCTAATATTCCAATGTTTAGATTTTAATTTATAATTATTTGTATAACAAATATAATCCCAACCAGGTGTGATTATTGTTGGTTCTCTTAATTTATCATAATCTCCCATTAATGGAAAATAAATACATTTTTTCATATCACTCCAAAAAAATACTTTCAAAATGTTTCATAATTGTCTTAACAAAACCAGGATTTACATGACGCCCATCTGGTTTAAACACTTTTGATTTATCCATATTCATCGCAATTTCATAACTAGGATAATATGTTACATTTTTAAATTCTCTCTCAATTTGCCCACAAACTGCTCGAAGTATACTTTTACTTTCAGTATTTGAAATCAAATGATCTCGTTTCATAAAAGTGCGACCCAAAGGAACAGGAGAGGTAGTCAAAATTACTTTACACTTTTTATTCACTTCTTTCAATATTAGCATTATACTTCTCATATTTTTTAAGTTATCGTCATAATTACTAAATTTAAATTTAGCATCTAATCCACCACCACGACCCTTTGGATATCCTGGATCAGCACACATGATCTTACCATCAGGTTTCACCCAAACTTCAACGAGACCTAAAGTTATTATTAAAATATTAGAATTTTTTATATATTTACATATTTTATTATCAAGATCATTTACTATTTTAAATAGACCCTTCTTACTCTTTGAAAAAAACACACCTTCTATACGGATCCTGATACTCCTTCTTTTTAGTAAACCAACAATCATTTACATCTTGTTTGAATAAACCAGCAGCCCTCTCAAATTCACATAATATTGAATATGTATTATACCATATTAGATTATATTCAGCAGAAGCAACCAACTCAGGATTAAAAACATTATATCCGTTTTTATTTAAATATTCTGCTATCTCAATAGCAAAACAACTACCAATCGTAAATATTTTTGTCTTTTTATTTATGATCGGATTTCGTTTAAGAGTAACAGGATATCTTTCTAATGTTTCTTTTAACCTCCGATATTTATGCCTTATTTCCATAATAACTGCTTTCCTATTTTTATCTTCCTAACTATTGAGATCCCATAATAAAAAGGAAGTGTAGCAATCTCACATATATCACTATATTTTCTTCTTATGTAATCAGCGGTCTTATATGAATCACCACAATATTTCCTACTTAATAATTCCTCTTTTGTGGGGTATGTATCATGTAAAAGGATTAAACCATTTTCATTCATTAAAGGAAGTGTATGTTCAAAGTCTTCTAAACTTGACTCGTGTTTATGATCTGCATCTATAAAAACAAGGTCAAATAGTTTCTTTCTATCGTGATTATCTAAAAAATCAATCGTTTTACCACGAAACCAAGTCATATTTTTATTACTTTTAATATATCTAAAACAATCATTTATATCAACTGCATATGCTTCTTTAGCGAATGGTGCAACTTCATTAAAACAAGCACCTGCTCTAATGCCTAATTCTAGATATCTATTTAGAGTGCCTGCTCTATGCATCCCATAAGCAATAGCTTTAATAATTCTTACATGCTCAGTTTTCTTAAATGGCACTTTCATTCTTTTGTCTCCTTATATATAAATCAATTCTTCTCTTCCATGCATCACCCCAAGTTCCTTTTAATGGATGTACTCTACTTGCCTGTTTATGTGTAGCAAATATTTTTCCGTTGTACCACCATTCGTATTGGTGTCCTGGTTTTTGCATACATAATTTCTTATGTTTTTCATTCTCAAATGGCAGCTGTGCGTCTTTAGAAGTCATCATAACCATTGGTATTGCTTTTCCTGTAAAACCCGCTCCTTTAACTATTAGAGGTAATTTCCAACCAGTATCACATTTAATAATAGATCCTTGTTTCATCCCAAATAATTTTGCCTCATTTGCTGGTAATTTATATCTATGGGGACTATCAACACCTTTAGCAACCGCAGGTCTAAAATCTAATTTAACCTTATCTAAAATATATGATCTGAAAGCAAATAAATAAACCGTTGGAAAATTCCTATATTTTTTTGAATGAGAATATCCAACTCCAAAACAATCAACTTGATTTAGTTCATTAACAATAACATCATCCCAATTTTGATAAACAATTGCCATATCAACATCAATTAAAACTACATACTCAGTATCTATATATTCCAATGATTTGTTTATTGCTTCACCATGGTTTAAAGAATTATGTCCAAAATCTCCAGATTCAGCAATACATTTGTAACCAGTAGGAATTCTGTCAGCACCTACAGAATTTACACATTTCCAATTGATATTATGTTTACCACTTAAAAATACCTCACAGGTATATTTCAGATACTCAGCATAATCAGCAGAATTTGGTCCTATAAAAGTAATAAAATCAATATCCATATTAACCTCGTTTCTTTATAAATGCAATCTTATCATATATCTTAACGCTCTCAATATCCTCAGTTAAATATTTATTTTCTTTAGTAGACAAAATATGACTCTTAAATTTTTTACTTTTTAAATATTCTTGTAGAACTTTCAACGTTTTATCCGCTTTTATTCCAAATATTTCATTATGAGTTCTTTTACACTTCAAATCTTCTATTATATACCACCCACCTGAAATAACATATGGAAATGAAAACGAAAAAGTATATTGTTGATCTTCTGCCTTATGTGAAGCGTCATCAATAATAATATAAAAATCTTTATATTTTTTAAGAATTTCCAATACTTTATCTTTATCTATTTGATCTGAACTTAAAAATTCAAACCTTCCAGATTTTAAATAATTCTTAATTAATTTATCAGGTGGCAGTTTTTTCATATTATCAATAGAAATTAAGTTTGCTTTAGTAAAATAATCCATCCACATTTTTACTGATTTGCCTTTCCCATAACCAAACTCTAACATATTGAACTTTTTATGTCTGACTTTCTCAAAATAATTATGGTATCTAGTAGTATACCTATGGTTTTTATCTGATTTATCACAACCATAATTATTAGATAATTTTGTCAAAAGATCTGCCATTTTTCCTCCAAAAAATTAATTATGAAAATATCTTTTATTTACCTCATTATAATTAGTCCATTTCATATACAAACTACCACATCTTGGACATGTTGGTTGTGGACCTGGAGTTGCTTCATACTTATAAAAACAGTTACAGCATTCATATTTTGCTATTACCTCTAATATATCTTTCATAACTTTTCTTTGACTTTTCCCTTAGCTCCAACTAATTTTATTCTGCCAGACTCTTTCAAATGTCGTATAAAAATATCACCTCGCTCCTTTTTTATTACGGGTTTTGAATTAAGAACATTATAATTTTTTTCACTGATAAAAGCAATTTTAAAACGATTGAAATTTGTAAACAAAGGGTTCAAACCAAACTTTACTTGATATTTCGTCTCCTCCATAAATCTTAACACAAGAGATGAGATAAAAACTTGATCTACCCACCAACGAAGAGTAACTCGGTAATGTGTTTTATGAGATGGTCTTCCTGTTTCTAAAGTTCTCCATATTTTATCATACTCCGGAAGTAATATATTACCTCCATTAAGAATTACCTTTTGTGCATATTCAAATAATTCTTTTGCACTGTGTTTAAAAAAGAAACCACCACCACAACCATATGCTCTCAATATCCTTCTTTTTATTTCATCAGGTCTTGTAATAATTGCCAAATCAAAATTATAATTATAGATATGTGACCAATCATTTACAAAAAACACATCCCAATCAATCAGAAGAAATCCTTTATATTTTTTATCTACATCTTTTTTTAGCTCATTCAAAATCATATCAAATTTAAGAAACTGCATCTTAGTGTCCCATTCTTCTTTATCAAGTTTCTCATAAGATATATTATGATTTTTTAAAGTTTTTAATTGTTTTTTATTTAAATCAGGACCATATAGAACAATATCCATATCTTTAATTACCTCTCTAGTTTTCAAAAATAACTTCCCTGAATCAAAGTAATTTGAGTCACTAAGAGTTATAACTTTAAACATTTTCTCATCCTTTTATAAGATTTATCTATACTATAATTTTGAATTGCAGTTCGTCTACATTTTACTGCATCAAAGATTTTTAACAATTTCTCTGCACTATTTATTAATTCACCTTTAGAACATAAAATACAATTATCATTATGGAAATAAAATTTATTTCCTGGTCCTTTTTCATTATAAACAACCGGGACACCACACATTGTCATTTCTAAAAAAGTTTGAGGGAAACCTTCAACTTTTAACTCAGTAAAAAGAACACCAACTTTAGCCATAGGAATTAAATCCTTTACCTTTTCTTGAGTAATAAACTCAGTGCAAACAAGGTCATGTTTAGACTTAGCTCTTTTTTCGTGCTTTTTACCACCAATCCATAAAATTCTTCTCTTTTCTTGAATATCATTTAATCTTCTTAAAAAATAAATTTCATTTTTATCTGCCCTTTTTCCTATCAACAAGTAATCATATTCTTTTTTTGGCTTCTTTGGCATCCAATAATCAGGATCTTTTCCTTTGAACCATAATCTACCATTCTTTTTAACTCTCTTTGGTGTATCAACCAAACTAATATCACAATACTTATTATACATATTTTTTGAATTACAAGAGTAATAGACTTTTTTATTTTTAATTTTAGATAAAATCATCTCATCTTTACTAGAACTATGTTTAACAGACCAAATAATACTCTTTGGATATTTTGAAATAAATTTCAAAACATTTTTAGCTTTTGTTATACTATGTTCCCAAGGCAAACTTACATCTTGCGGAGATAAATAAACTATATGTCCAAATTTTCTAGCATATTCTCTATAACCACAAGTTGCTCTTCCATCTATCATTGCTTGTTGTTTTTGATTTTTACTTTTTGAAAAATCTCCATAAAGAATAATTAACATTATTTTTTAGTCTCCCAAGTTAAAAATGTCTTCTTACTTGGTTTAATAAATTTTGTCTTTCTTCTCCATTTAGTACCAGTATCAATTGCTAAAGCTTTATCACCAGGTTTTGTATATAAAGCATATTTCCATTTTTTAATAATTGGTTTCATATATTTCTGAGTATCTCTAAATTGTTTTTCAGGATTAATATCATCTCGCATTCTTGGAAGAGCTTCATTAATAAACTCCCTTCTTATCAATATTGGATTTAATCCAAATTGCTTCTGCCATCTATCTGCTACATAAAAACCTTCTTTGTTATACCTCCAATTACAACCAAATGTAAAAAATTTCTCTCTTTTTGGAGTATTATATTTATATAATCGTAAAGAAGATAATTCTTTATATTTCATCATTATTTTGATCATATGATTTATATTAATTTTTCTTGCTATATCCCAATCATCTTCAATATGAAAAATATATGGTGTATTTGAATTTTCCCACACCCACTTAACAGCTTTAGCAAACGATGGTTTTTTTGGAATATTATAAATCACATTACCAAAATACTCTTTAGCAATTTTTGCAACTTTTTCAGGTTTAATCTTTTCACCAATTGGATCAATATTCAATATAAGTTTAAATCTTTCAGGATCGTCAACTATATTCGCTACAATAGTTTTCAAAGTTCTCCTAACTAAATCAGGTCTAATAACAGCCACCATTGTAATATCAACTTTTTTCATTTATATATACTCCAAATATTGTTTTCCTTCATCTGTCAATCTCAGTTCTAATCTATTACTCAAACTCTGACAAAGAAATTTATAAAATCTTGGATGTAAATAATTATCAGTCCAAAAATCAACAACAAAACCTATATCTATAGCTCTTCCTCCAAACTGTTTAATCATGCCTGTATATATTCTTCCTAATTCACCAGCTGCAACCATCCAAAAATCATAATTTCTTGCTGTACGTTTAATTTCTTTTCCAATCTTTTTAAATGAAACATCATAATGATTTTGCCATTGACCAACAATTTTAAGAATATTGATATCATATTTAAATAATATATTTTTAATTTGTGGTTTAGCACAAATAATACATATTTTTCGATTTTTCATTAAATCAAAAATATTTATTCGGCTAGGAATATCCAAAATAAATAGACAGTTCGATTCTGGATTGCAATAATTTTCATTATCAAACTCTACTCTATTATATAGTTCTCTCCAATCTTGCAATTTCTTTTTAGTTTCAACATTAATAGCCTTCTGTGGTTTTTTAATTCTTGGCCAAAAAGTTTTATTAAAATAGACCTCGGGAGTATCTATAAAATCGGCTTGTCTTGCATAATAGCCCCATAAATCTAAAACGTCAGTTATTTTATTACGAGGTAGACCCTCTTTACTAATGATAACATCTAATTGATCTTCTCGATCAAACAAAATAGAATGAATAAATTTGATACCACCATCACCAAAACGAATATGCGAAAATGGAATTTTATACCGGATACACCAATCTAATTTATTTAAAATCTCTTGTGTAGTATAAATTTTCATTAAATTATTTCCGATATAAAATTTACAAATTTTTTCATATTTGTTTCTCTACTTCCAATTTCCTCAATTTTTTTCCTTGCTCTTTTTCCCATTTCTTTACGAATAGATGGATTTCTATAAAGTTTTTCAGTATATTTTATAAAAGAATCTAAATTATTTTTAGCAACATAACCATTACCTTTATGCTCCATATAATCTTGTGTACCAGACATTTCAGCATCAGTTGCAATAACCGGACATTCAGCCATCATAGCTTCTGCTGGCGGCATATGCAATCCTTCCTGACTTGCAGGTGCTAACCAAATATGGACAGCATTATAAAACATTAATTTTTCATTAGATGTTGGATTACTAATGTACACTTCGATTTCATTACGTCTTGCAACTTTTGATGCTCCAAACATCCATAATTTAATATTTCCATACTTTCTTTGTAAATAATTAAATGTAGAATAAATCCAATCAGGTCTTTTAATTGGAACATGTTTACCTTCTGTATATAAACCTCCCAAAATAATATGGTCTGATTCTATATCATCTAATGGATATATTTCATCAAGATCATAACCTGGTCTTAATATTCTAGAAGAAATTCCATATTTATTTAATTTTGACTCAAGACATAAACTATTAACTAATTTCATAGTAGGTGCTTTCAAAATTTCTGTAACAATTCTATCTTCTGGCATCTGCCAAGTTTCCCAACCTCTAATCCAATGAGCTTTAATTCCACAACGTTCTGGAGCTTTAATAGTTGGATACACTGATTTATAACCAGTCGCAATAATTATATCTGCATCAGGTAATTTTTTATAATCTTTAACTATCATATGTTTCGCTTTTAATTTATTCCATGTGTGCTGATTTCTTACACTATCAACAACATAAACTTCATGTCCCAAATCTACAAGAGTATTACTAGATTTAACCAAAGTTAAAGATCCTCCATTATTCCCCAAACCTACATTTCTCAAATCAAAAATTATTCTCATAAATTTCAACTCCTTCTTGTATCGATCTACAATCAATTACTGGTATATCAAATGGATTCATCAAACGAACAGCATCATTTTTAACTCGCCTATTTAAATAAATCAATGGTTTCTGACAAAGTAACGCTAATCTTCCCATATCTTGCTGTAAAGTAGACGCAACAAAATCTGATCTTTTTATAAGTTCAATCAAACAGCCCAATTTAGTTATATTTTTGTTATCAATTTTATCACCAACATCTTCATTAAAATCTCTAAAATTAATCATTTCATATTTAGAATCTCGATAATCATATTTCCGATGTGATAAAATAATACTATTTTTTTCACCAATATATTCTTTAACAAATTCAGCATTTTTCTTTCTAGGTATAAAATTATAGTCCATTTTATCCCGTGGAAATTGCCACTTAACTTTATATCTCCATCCCACTATATCAGGATAAAAGTGATCAATAATATCAAACTTCTTCGTATATTGGACTTTAAAATCTAACACTAAATTCTCATATATTGAATCAGGATATTTCAACATTTTGAAACCTGATTGTTTAAAACCAGTTTCATTCACTCTTTGTGGTATTAAAATATCAGCATATTGACCATATAAATCAAATCTTTCAGGTCGAGTTAAAACTATCATTTTAATATCCGGAGATATTCTTTTTAGATAGATCGCATATGGAGCAAACCGAAAATACTCCCAAGACAGTTCACCAAAAAATGGACCAAATAAATATGCTTTATTTCTCATTAACATCTTCCTTTTCACTTTCTTTTTCCATTTGTGTTTGTAATTTATTAATGGTTTTCTTTAAATCATCATTTTCTTTCTGAAGTTTAGTAATCTCAATTAATGCACCATCAATAATATTATTCACTTGCATTAATGGAATTGTACCTCCATATGATCCAGCATAACTATATTCAATTAGCTGTCTTTTTATAGCAGAGATCACTTTACTATTCGTTTGTACCCAAATATTATTACTCATTATTTCTCTCCTTATACTCTATACTTTTTCGTCAGTTCTACCAACTTCTTGTGCAAAACTTTTGGTTCTAAATCATACTTCTTATTATTAATAAATGTTATTGGAGTTTTATGAATATTATAAGTAACAGTATGTAAACTTTTCTGACATCCAAATTCAAGGACTTCACGACGATATAATAATCCAATATTTGGAATTGCAGATTGACTTCCGCAAACAAAAATTGCTCGCTCCATTAAGACTAATAATAAACCAATTAATGAAGAGTTAGCATCTAATGTCAATTTACTTATATCGTGAAATCTATCTTCTTCATCAGGAATATATTCACCTTCCTTTCCACATATAACAAAACGAAAACAATCTAATCTTTTATCATTACATATCAAATCATAAAACTTTGGCCAGTTATTCCAATTTCTCTTAAACCCTTTTCTAAATCTAGGAGCTAAAATAATTATCGGTTTATCTTTTGGAATATTTTGATTGATAATTTCATAGTTTCTAGATCTTGGTTTATATTTAAAAAGCATGTGTTTTCGGGGAAATTGGTTTTTATTAACAAATTTGCTTTTTGACACATTAGGATAAATATGATTTATTATATTATATCGTTTCTCATATTTTTTACGAAACTGAGATACTAAATTTTCATATTCTCTCATTGGATAATTATTCAACCTAAAACAATTTGGTTGTTTATCTTTATAATCCCCTTTAATTCTTAAAGGAACTAAAGTATCAGCATATCTTCCATATGCATCAAAACGATCAACTCTTGTAAATATAATATATTTTATTTGTTTTTTGTAATATTTTTTAATTTTTAGATAGGGTAAAAGGGGAGCAAATCTTCCAACTTCCCAATATAATTCTCCAACAAAAGGTCCCATTAAAATAGCTTTCCGCATTTACCAATCCCTTATTAATTTTATATCTTTAAAAATCATTTTATAAAACGAATCAAAATCCATACTAGATATTCGTTTTTCAGCCTCTTTAAATTTAATACATTTTTCTTTATCAGGTTTTCCTCTACTTCTGGTTAAAATATTACAAACAGAACCAGCAATTTTTCCACAATGAACCCCAAGTTTCTGATCCAACCCCATTATATATGGTTGACCCCCAGTAGAAACATCCATTAATCTCCAATATAATTGGTCATGTCTTTTATCGTGATTAACAAGTTGTTTCAAATCTAAAAAACCAATATCTTTAAAAAAGTTTGGTCTTACAGACCATAAACCAGATCCACCCAATTTACCAATTCTCCCTTCCATTTCATCAATTTTAACTCTTGGGTTAACAGTGTTTTTTATTCCACCTGGTAACTGTCCAATAACTTTAACATTTTTCAAACCATTTTTCTTAACATGTTTCCATGCTCTTTTTAATTTCATATCCCACTCAGGAGTAACAATAATGTCATTATCAAGCATTACTAGAAAGAAATAAGAATCTTTTTGTGGATCCATCTCATGTTGTTTTCCAAAAAAATTACAAGTAGACGCCTTACTAAAAGCATTAAATGTTGAATCAGTTGTAGTAAAAGTAATTTGAGAAATTTGTTTCTTCTTATATAACTTACAAAAATAGTTAAAATGTTCATCAATCAAATAATTTGTCGCATTATCATATACATAAAGTCTATATGGTATTTTCGTATGTCTTTTAATGGCTTCAATACATTTAACTGTCATTGCTAGTCTATTTCGTACAGACAAAAATATCTTAATCATTTACCAACTCCTCAAATTTATTAATTAAATCTTTTAATTTCTCATCTGTATCAATCAATTCATCATAACATGGACTATACCCTTGAGGATTAGCTTTTGGACAAGGTTGTGGGCTGTGAATAAAACAAGGGGCACAACTCCTTTTTGCATCAACCCACGAAGCTTTCGGATACGTTTTTAGGCGAATAAATCCAGGGAAGGGACCAAATATTCCAAAACACGGAACATTTAAAGATGCAGCAATATGGGATAAAGCAGAGTCTGTAGAAATTACGCCTGTTGCTATTTTGGCGAGGGCAATAGAATATGCTATAGATTTTGAATATTTACAAAAGTTGAAAGTCATACTCGGATTATTTACTAATCTAATAAAAGAGTCAATATTATCAGTTTGACGAGGATTATCTGTTAATACAACGTTATAACCCCTTCTATTTAATTCATCAATAATATTAACCCAAAATCCATGTCTTGGAGTTCTTATTGGCGAACTGGCTCGAAGTTGCATTATTACAAATGGTTTATTAGAAAGACCCATTTGATCAATAATTTCTTGACATTCATCTATTAACTCAGGAACTGGATTTTGTTTTGGGATTAGTAAATGATCTGGTAAGTTAAGACCCATCCAGCGAGAAAATAAATTATATGCATTAGTCATACGGGCTTCTTTACATCTCTCAATTACTCCCTCAAATAATACATGATAATCTGATTCAACTAAACTTTTAAATGTAAAAGGAAGATCTAATACTTCATCAACACAACCCCAAGTTTCCACCATTGGTTGATACTGTGGACCACAAGCAAATTTAATTTCGCATGTGGGATATTTTTCTTTTAGATATATCAAATTTGGTTGGATGAACAAAAGATCTCCTATTCCTCCTGTTCTAAAAATTAGAATTGATTTATTATCTATATCCTGACCCTTATATGGACGATAAATATTTTTGAATTTAACACTAGTTGGGGTTAAAAGTTTTTTATTTCCAGTACTATATTGTAATTGTTGAAATACCCCCAATCCCATTACATATTTAACTCTTTTTCTTATTTCTTGTTCTTTAAAATAATTTTGAATAAATTTAAAATTCGATTTACCTTCACATATAATAATATTTGGTGGTTGTTCTGTTAATTCTTCTAAAGAATCAACCTCTTTAGCAATATTTCTCTCTAATCCGAACTTTCTCAACTGTGTTGGCGTTAGATGTTTGAAATCTCTAATTGGAATTTCTTCCTTCCAAATTCCTCTATTCTCTGCTTTCATTATTTAGATCCTTTCATATCATATAATTTATAAGTTTGACGCGAGAAAACCTTGTACCCTTGTAGCTGAGGTAATTCACAATTTACATACAACCCCATTTTTTAGCTTGTAAAATCAATCCTTGTTTAGCACCTTCTACTTGTTTTTTCATATATTCATATTTTTTAGGATTATTTCCATATTTCTTTTTTAATTTACCCTTATAACCTTTAAAACTAGCTATATCTTTCATTATTTTCTCACAACGCATCTTATTATATCTATCACGTAATTTTCCTTCTAAAATATCCCACTTCTGTTCTTTCACTGCTTTCCACCCCTTATCAACTGCATTAAAAAATTCTTTCTTTTTATCAGCAGGTAATTCAGCTGGAGAGTTAACACCATACTTTTTTAACATACTATTAAAATATGCTTTATATTTTTCTCGACCATCTTCTGACATACTTTTATATTCTCCTAATTGTTTACGGACTGACATAAATAAATCTAAAGGATTTTGATCAGGAACTGTATCTATATCATTTTGTTTCTTTTGTAGGTGTTCATCAGAATCTTCATCTTCATCTTCATCTGAAGCAAAACCAGGGTGAAAATCACCCTCTGATACATCAACATCAATTTTAATTCCTGATAATTGATCATAAGGATTTGAAAAAACACTCTCTTCTAAATCTTGCTCTTCCTCTCTTATTTTTTTACAAACATCTAAAAGAAAGTCCGTTGCTTCCTCAGCTTTTTTAAATTTACCATATTGTTCAAAACCACTATCAAAAATATAGTCAACAAGATCCATTGCTTCTTTAACTTTTATCATAGGTACCCCCATTGGCCCTTGTCCTTGACCTCGTGCTTGGCGTTGTCCCTTTCCTTTTTCTTGACCAGCAGGAACACACCTCTTCCTAATAGGACACCAACGATAACCTTTCGGACATTGAGCATCTTTTTCTTTATAGTTAACATTATCCATTTTATCTCATTCCTCGGACATCAGACATTGTCCTAATTAATAAACCATTCGCAACAGCAGTTAATGGACTTGAAGCACGCCTAATTTCAGAAACATCAAACGGTAAATCATAACCAGAAATAACATCTTTAAATATCTCAATGAACCCTTTTGGCATACTTGTTCCACCAGATACAACTACTGGAATTGGTTCATCAACTTCAACATCGACCTTATCGTCAAATTCTTTTATTATTTTTTTGACTGTATAATCAACCAATGCTTTATGATAATAATAAAGAGCCTCTAAAACTCTTTTTGTCTTTTTATTTTTAATCGAAACTTCACCAGAAAATTTCATATAATTTTCTTTGATACTAGTAACTCTATTTTGAACCATACCCAACGAGTCAGCAGTTTCTTTATCAATCCAATCTCCAGCTCTTGCAGTCGAAAATGTTAATGCTTGAATTCCTTTATATGCAACTGCAATATTTGCCATACCAGCACCAAAACTAATTCCTATACCACTAAACTTCTCTTTTGCACACTCAGAATAAATAATTGCCATAGCTTCATTAATAGAAGTATAATTAATACCAAGACTTTTCAAAATTCTAGCAAAAACATTTTCGTGATATGTTATTGATCTACCACCATCAATGGCTTGAGCTGGAACTGAGTATGAACAATATACCTCTTTACCTTTAACATCACCAATTAAATCTTGAATCATTAAAGTTAACACATCAATAGCAGAAATTTCTTTTGGAGAAATTAGGCCCTTTTCCATTGGTCTAGATACAACCTGACCAAATATATTTGCATATTTGAAGGCATCAGATCCAATAATAAATAACTCACCATCTTCTCCACGAACATAACTAATATCACTTAACTCTGAAATTTGAACATCACTTTCATCTAAAAGAAGAA
>Ga0164318_10000923_pt1 | contig 24572 bp, 17 predicted proteins | sample GuaBasSedimGuay9_FD_113734 | JGI IMG/M metagenome (GOLD analysis project Ga0164318, IMG submission 113734) | Subseafloor sediment microbial communities from Guaymas Basin, Gulf of California, Mexico - Guay9, Core 4571-4, 0-3 cm | ecosystem: Environmental > Aquatic > Marine > Hydrothermal vents...
ACCGGTATCCTCCAATCGACGATCCGGTGCTGATAGATGGGGAAGTCCCGATTCTCTTTCCAATCGGCGGAAGGGACTTACCACAATATCCCATAAGATCACTTTGCGTAAGGGATATTGAAAATCCTGTATGATGAAAAAAGATCTACTCCGCAAGGGTGAAGAGCTGATCGTCCTCCTCCACATCGAACAGTCCCATCCTGGCACCGGCATCCAGCCAGCCATGGGCATAGTTCACGGCTCCGTAGGCAAGGACGTAATTACCTTCCTTGGCAAATGCCTTGGCATCCATGAAATAGGACATGGCCATGGCCAGGAAGTCCTCTGCGAGCTTCTTGAGATGACTTCTGGGCGGGGGTGCGATCTCCACCTTGTTCAAAGCCCTGGAGGTAGTGTCCAGGTATTTCTCCATTCTTTCCCTGGTGATCTCGGTAATAATCTCCATGACCTAGCTCCGGGTCGAGTATGTGTGGCGGGGGTAAATAATCTTTATGAGACCATTATCCTCTTTGTATAATTGCTCAACCTCTCATCTCAAGGTCTCTGAGAATATCCACACCCCCGCCTCCATGCCGTGTCATTCTTGTCCTCACTTCCACAAGAATGGGCTCGGAAATGCCTCCTCCCACAAGGATGGCCACACCCACGGGAAGTCTCTGGATCTCGTCCGCCATCCTTGTCGTGAGACCCTCCACCGATGCGATCACCGCCTTGATATCGTTGGGGTTTGTCAGCTTCAGTATGATCTGGGTCCCGCACTGGGACAGAACGTTCTTGTCCACCTTGGCGGGCCTCTGGGAAACGATCAGGAGACCCATTCCGAACTTTCTCCCCTCGGATGCTATGGATCTCAGGATGGGGGATGTTATTGCAGGACCGGACTGGGGACAGAAATGGTGCGCCTCTTCCACGACGAGCATGAAGGGAGGTATCAATCCCTCCTTCCTTGCGTGGAAAAGCTTCTTCAACAGGACCGCCGCACCTATCTGCTGGGTGTCCAGTGGCGCATCCTTCATCTCGACGATCGTGATCCTCCCCTTCGATACTATCTGGGTCACCGGGGTCGGGGGAGCATTGAATGCGTCGATCCTCTGTATATGCTCCAGACCGGAAAGGACGTTCCATTTTGCGGGGTTGGCATCCGCCTCGACAGCGGAGATGATATCGTAGAGCTCCACATCGTCTCCCAATATGTCTTTCACCTTTCTCATGGCGGAATAGAGAACGGATGAGCCGGGGCCCACATTTCTGAGACCCATGAGGTCCAGCAGGTCCTCCGCGTTCATGGAAGCAACATCCAGACCGAGGCGGACATCGATACCGCTCCCGGGAGTCTCCGCCGAAAAAGAGAAGATGGACACCGAGTCCGCGAGCCCCCTTGGTGATACACCGAACCTTGACATCCTCCGGAACTCATCTTCGTCTATGTTGGGGGACATCAGTGAACGGTATTCTCCGTGCAGATCGAGTATCACCACGGGTATTCCGTGTCGGTTGAGCTCCTCGACGAGTACACCACATACGTAGGATTTTCCCGATCCGGTCTTTGCTATAATGGATACGTGATTTCCCACGGCCTGATAGGGGTCGATACACACATCCATCCCGGTATTGAACAGCTTGCCGACGTAGGCTCCGTTCTCCCTTGAGAGCCCCAGTCCGAGAACCTCCCTCACGGGTTCCTCGTCCGGGAGATATACGGAAGACGATGGGAGGACCGGTGTAAGGGGCCTTATCAGTCTCCCCTCCTCGTTCCTTCTTCCTATCACCTTGATCGTGGCTATCCGCCGGTAATCGGAGCTCCTCTCGCGACCGGAGAGGAGAAGGGCCGCATCCCCCGCATCCACATCGGACCTCAGCTCCAGATCATCAACCTTCCCCAGTATCCACCCCTCCACAGGATGATGTACCTCAACATGGTCCATTTCCTTGATGGACGGGTCGGAAAGGATGCATCTGAAGGAACTGGACGAGACGTTGCCGTAAACGACACCCACGGGGGGCTCCGGGTGCCTTTCATCCTCCCGAGCATGACCGGTTTCCATTGGACAGCACCTTTGGTGTCTCTATTGCGGGACCCTTTCGGAAGGAAGGTAGTTAAATCTTGCCCCGGGGTTTGCGTAAGGAGAATTGACACAGATAAGGAATATTCCACGATCATCATCGTTTAACGGCAGAATCCGCCGGCAACAGGGAGTTGAAGTGCAGATTTCACGATAAAAACTTAATAAACATATATTGGTACGTGTAAATAATTATTCAAAGGGGGATGGAAGATGAGTCGAAGGTATTCCGTAATTATCTGTGTTTTGTTTTTGATGATTCCCGTTCTGCTCGGAACTTACGGAATGGACGATGTCCGGTCCGGAAGCAGGGCATCCGGAGACACCATACTTTACGTGGATGGGTCCGGAGGTTCCACATACACGAACATACAGGATGCGGTGGACGATGCCGGACCTCATACCACGATAATCGTGAACTCCGGAAATTACGATAGATTCTCGATTTCCGGAAAGGGCGACCTGACCATAAGAGGGAATTCCTCTTCGCCCGATGATGTGATAGTGGCAGCGGGTTTGTCGAGTTCACCTGCTGCGGGACTAAGTTCGAGTTCGAATATCACGCTATCCTTCATGCAGATAGTCGGTGGTTTGGGTACAGTTAGTGTGAACTTGAACAGATGCAACAACATCACCCTGCTGAATCTGAAGCTGTCATCTCTCGGATCGTCGATGAATATTTGGGACTCCGAAGATGTGTCAATGTTTTTTCTCAGCGCTTACAACCCGATAGGTATTTACGGCTCAAGGAGAGTGGCCGGGGGATTCGTCCTGATCTCCAGCGATAAAGAACAGGCAAAGGGACTCTCCATCAGCAGTTCCTCGGATGTAAGCATGGACTTCTTGACCATCAACATGACCGGATCCGAATCAGTCGTACTCTACGGCACGAACTCTGATAATGTCACCCTTCTCCGTTTGAGCGGGTATTACGAGAATCTCTTCGCGGAGCTTCACGGCGGCAGCGCAAGGGTGCTGGGATTCGATCCCCCTTCCTCGGATCTTGCCATATATTCGGGTTCGCTGTTCACAGTTGAGAACGAGAGAATCGTGCTGGTAAGGGACGAGACAAACACGACCGTGATCGAGGGTGTGGATCTGAAGCTCTCGTCCGATGGGGAGGTCAGATATTCCACCGAACATTTCGGAGGAAGTGATCCCGTGTCCGATCAGACAGGTAGATTCCTTGAAATGCCGCCCCTTATAGCCAAAGCATATCGGGGGGCCAACACTTCAAGTCCGGTGAGGAACGATATCACGCTGTGGTATGGCGGGGGGGATGTTGAAAGGGAATTATTCCTGAAAGGTATAGATGCGAATGTGACACAATACATCTACGTTCTCCTTCCGGATTTCGAGGCCCCCGATCCACCGCAGAATGCAACGATAGATGTTCTTTCCGAGGATTCGGTCCGGATCTCCTTCGACGGCTCGAACTCCAGTGATGCGGCCGGATACCGGATATACGGAAATGACACGGGTGACTGGCGTCTGCTGCTCAATACCACGAGCGCCGGCAGCTACACGATGGAGGGGCTGGTCGGTGGAACGGAATACTGGTTCCGGCTGGTCTCCTTTGATGATTCGGGGATCGAGTCAGAGGGAATAATCCTCAACGCGACCACACTTCCCCCCCACAAAGGGGACAATTCAAGGGCATGTCTCCTACGATGGAGGGCCGCAGGACGGCGTGAACGCTTCGGGCTGCAATATCAGCATTCATAACGGTTCCTCCCTCCTCACCTACATGATCGTGGGGGAGGATGGGAACTTCCTGTTCCGGAATATTTCCTTCGGGGATGGTTATCTGATCAGGGCCGTTCCCACCGATGCGGTCATGGAGGGTGGGAATGTCAGCGGATACACCGAATGGAATCTAACGTTCAACCTCACGGGGGACATGAATATCGATATAGCCGTACCGTTCTACAACTACACGCCGGAGCCTTCTGGAACCCTGTCCGGGCGGGTTGTTTACTACAATGGCCCCCTCGACGGGGAGAACGCGGCAAATATCACTGTCACCCTGTTCGATCCCGGCTTGACCCATCCGTTCGATTCGACCGTGACGGATGAGGACGGGCGGTTCGTTCTCGATAACGTGTCCTTCGGTGATTACATAATCGTGGCCCGCCCGGTTGGAGATGTGCGGTATGGCGGGAATGAATCGGGATACACCATCTGGAGGGGGATCGTGAATTTCACGGAGGATAGGGACATGTTCATTTCCCTAAGATATTACGAGTACATCCCTCCGGATACAGCAAGAATATCAGGTAATCTCACATTTTCGGGAGGCCCCCTCGATGGAGAGGCCGCACCCGGTTCGACGGTAGAGATCTACAAAGGAAGCGAGCTTGTGAGCGCGCTGCAGTCGGATGCCGCCGGAACCTTTGCCTCGGACAATCTGCCCTGCGGCAGCTATATCGTTGTGGCGATACCTCCGGATGAGGTGGTCGATGGAGGAAACAGGAGCGGCTACACGAGAACGGAAACCCACGTTAACCTCACGGAGGACACCAGCATTGACATGGTGTTCGGCTATTACGATCATTCCACCCGGATTTCCCATCCGGAGATCGTGATAGTGGATGAGGAGGGCAATCCTCTTGAGGACGTCGTGGTGAAGGCTGCGATCGGCGGAGATGTTTACAAGGCCGTGACCGACGAGAACGGACGGGCGGTCTTCACGGAATTCACGGGTGAGTTCCCCGATGGCACGCATTTCTCTGCGGAGAAGAATGGATACGGAACAGCCGAATGGGATAAGGGAGAGGATGTGCCTCCGCTCAAGAAGGAGGAGAAGACGGGCAATGACATTTTCCTGTATGTCCTTCTTGCAGCTGTCATCATCCTGCTGATGTTGGTGCTGCTGTTCGCCTTCAGGAAGAAGGGGGGGAAGATGGTGGAGGAGGAGTGAAGAGGGTACCGGCTCATTCATGACAGATGGTGGTTCCGGGAAACTGATGAATACATAGTAATCACTTCACCGGCCGATGGAAGCTGAAAGGTGCATTGTGAGGAACGGCCGCATATACACGCTGGACCTGGAAGGGGGAAGATCGGTGTACGGTGAACCTCTGATCGAGATCGATCATGCCGTGTACCGGGAGTGGATCCCCTGGAGGTCCAAGATGGCGGCCCTGCTGAAGAAGGAAGGGAATGCCCCCCTTCCCGAGGGGGACCTGCTCTACCTGGGAGCTGCCCAGGGGACGACCGTGTCGCATCTTTCGGACCTGCTGCCGGATGATACGATCTATGCCGTGGAATTCTCAAGGACACCTTTCAGGAAACTGACAGCCCTGTCGAAGCGGAGAGGGAACATCATCCCGATCCTTGCCGATGCCTTTCATCCCGAAACATATCGGATGATTGTACCCGATGTGGAGTACCTCTACCAGGATGTCTCGCAGAAGGACCAGGTGGGAATGCTGCTCAGGAACGCTGACATCTTTCTTCGCAAAGGGGGCACGGCCTGTCTCATGCTGAAGGCAAGGTCCGTCGATGTGACATCCGACCCCGCAAGGATATTCGGGAAGGTTCGCGCCGAACTCGAGAGGGGGGGTATGAAGGTGAAGAGGATGATCGACCTTTCCCCGTTCCAGGTGGACCATGCCGCATTCATCGTGACCGGGACACGATAGTAAGGTTTAAAGAAGGAATTTACCTTCCCGGACCCATGGTCAGAGTCGTCCCGTTCCGGGCATATAGATACGACAGGGAGAAGGTGGGCGACCTCTCGAAGGTCGTTTCGCCGCCATACGATGTGATAAAGGGAGAGAGGCTGGACAGGGTCCAGTCCCTGTCCCCCTACAATATCTCATGGATAACGAAGAACAAACCCCGACCGGATGATACGGGGGAGAACAATCAGTATACGAGGGCCCGTGACCTTCTGAACGAATGGATGGAAGAGGGCATACTGAAGAGGGAGGAGACGGATTGTTTTTATGTCTACTCCCAGGACTTCACCGTGGAGGACCGCACGCTGTCGAGATTCGGGTTCATCGGCCTCCTGGAGCTCGAGGAATTCGCAACCTCCGCCCCGGAGGAGGGCCCCTTCACGGGGATACTGCAGCATGAGGAGACGCTGCCCAAGGACATCGAGGACAGGCTGAATCTCTCCAGGCAGACCCTTGCCCAGTTCGGGCAGATATTCGTGATATACCCCGATGCCGAGGGAGAGGTGGACAGCGTTCTGCAAAGGAGCATGGACGGGGAGCCCGTCATGGATGTGAAGGATCAAGAGGGCATTCGCCACAGATTGTGGAAGGTCGATTCCGACAGTGACAAGGAGGCGATCTCCAGGGCCATGGAGAGCAAGTATGCAATCATTGCCGACGGCCACCACAGGTACAAGACGGCCCTTGCACTGATGAAGGAGAGACCGGACCTTGAGGGTGCCAGGTACAGGATGCTGACGTTCGTGAACATGTCCAACCCCGGTCTCGTCATCCTGCCCACTCACAGGCTCGTTCAGAATCTGGAGGACTTCGATCCCGGCAGGCTCCTTGAAGAGCTCCACGGGAGCTTCGAGGTAAGGGAATTCGACCGGAAGGAGGATATGTTCGGGGAGATGGAGAGGGTATTCGGGGCGGGAGGTCATGCTTTCGGTCTGTACATGAAGGACGGACGGTTCCGCTCCATGGAGCTCAGGGACATCTCACCCATGAACGAGCTCCTGAAGGATGCCTCGGATGAGCTGAGAAAGCTGGATGTCTCCATCCTCCATTCGATGATACTCGACCGCATACTGGGGATCGACAAGGAGAAACTTCTTCACGGGACCATGACCGGGGGCGGATATGTGGTCTATATCAAGGGGATTGGCGATGCGGTGGAGGAATCCATCAGGGCCGTGGACGGGGGGGCGCAGTGTGTATTCTTCATGAATCCGACAAGGATAGAGGAGGTGGAAGCCGTATCAAGGAATTTCGAATGCATGCCCCAGAAATCCACCTTCTTCCACCCCAAGGTCTGGACGGGGTTCACGATAAACAAGCTCTGACAGAAGAGGTGAATTATATGACGAAAAGGGTGTTCAACTTCTATGCGGGGCCGGCCACACTGCCGCTGCCGGTTCTCGAAAGGGCAAGGGATGAATTTCTTGACTTCGCCGGATGCGGTATGTCCATTCTGGAGATATCCCACAGGTCGAAGGAATATGACCGGGTCCATCACGAGGCCATGGAGCTTGTAAGGGAGCTCATGCATCTGAAGGACGACAGGAAGGTGCTCTGGCTCCAGGGAGGGGCCTCCACCCAGTTCTACCAGGTCCCGCTCAACCTCCAGCTTCCCGGAAAGAGGATGCAGTATGTAAATACCGGAGCGTGGTCCAAGAAGGCGATAAAGGAGGCGGGTTTCTACGGGGAGGTCGATGTCGTGGCCTCTTCCGAGGATTCCAGCTTCTCCTACATTCCCAAGGACGTTGAATTCTCCGAGGATGCCGCCTTCGCTCATATCACGGGCAACAACACCATATACGGGACGGAATGGCATTACATGCCGAAGGTCCCGGATGAGGTCCCCCTTGTGAGCGATATGTCATCCCATCTCATGGACAGGGTCATGGATTTCAATGCGTTCGGCGTGATATACGCCGGAGCCCAGAAGAATCTCGGCCCCGCCGGCGTCACCCTTGTCGTTGTGAGGGAGGACCTCATGGAAAGGGTCCCCGAAAACACCCCCACCATGCAGAAGTGGATAACACATGCAAAGAAGGACTCCCTCTTCAATACGGGGCCCGTGTTCGCGATATACATGTGCAAGCTCTCCCTCGAATATCTGAAGGAGACGGGCGGGATACCTGCCATGGAGAGGCTCAACAGGGAGAAGGCGAAACTTCTCTACGATGTCATCGACGGAAGCGGGGGATTCTACAAGGGTCATGTGACGGACAGGGACTCCAGGTCGCTGATGAACGTGACGTTCAACCTCCCCACGCCGGAACTGGAGGCGAAATGCGTTGAAGAGGGGAAGGAACGCGATCTCATCGGTCTCAAGGGGCACCGCTCCGTCGGAGGCATGAGGGCCTCGATATACAACGCGATGACCCTGGAAGGCGTCAAGACACTCAGGGAGTTCCTTATCGAGTTCCAGGATAAAAACCAGTAAACATTCCGGTCGTGATGTGATGATAGAGGCGGGATGACATTTTCGCCCGGATCACCGGTCCTGTCCTATTGAAAGGATCTCAGCTTCCCCCTTGCCACGAGCGAAAGCTTCCTCATCCCGTCCTCGGGCCCTCTCACGAACAGGATGTCCCCACGGTGTATCACCTCGTCCTCCTCGGGTCCGTATATCCACCGTACGTTCCTTCTTATGGCAAAGACCCACATGCCCGTTTCGGTCGCAAGCCGGAGCTCCCCGAGCTTCTTCCCCACGAGGATCGAGCCCTTCCTCACCTCGAACCTGTAGATCCCCACGTCCGATTCCTTGATGGACTGTTTCAGTATGGGGTGGGGTTCGATATCCCTGAGCACCACATCCACTATGGTCATCGCGGAATCAGCGATGGAATTGATGTAGGAACAGAGTTTGAGGAGCATGAGGGTCGCATCCGTGGACCTGCGTGATATATCGGAAATTGCGAACCTCTGGAGCTGGCTCGACATCTCATCGATCCTGTCGTTCAGATGCTCAACCTCGGATGCTATCTCCCTGTTATCGTAAAGCAGAGATGAATAGGCGAGGTCCACCATCAGCTCCGAGGTGTCCTTCATCTCGAGAAAGAGGTCCATCACCTCCTTCATGGGGTCCTCTATCTCCTGTATTTCCCCCATTTCACCTCACCTTTCGCGTAAGCGACCAGCTCCTTCAATCCGTCCTCGACGCCCCTTGCTATCAGTATATCGCTGTCCTTTATTCTTCTCTCAGGCTCGATATCGTAGATCCATCTGGGTCCTCTCTTTATGGCAATTATCCTGGAGCCGGTCTCGGACTCTATCCCCAGCTCGCTTATCTTCCTGTGGTTTATGTCTGAATCCTCGCTGACACGTATGGCCCATATCTTCTCGTCCCCTTTCTTAAGGAAGAAGGGGGCGAAGGGACGGAATTCAACACCTTCCTCGAATATCCTCATGAGGTCCTGGGAGGCGTTGCCTATCTGCTCCGCCGCACTTGCAACCTGGAGTATCCCTGACAGCTGTTCCGCCTCTTCCCTGTTCCTCGCTGCCAGCATCAATCCGATCCTTACATTGTAAAGAAGCTTGTCAAGCCTCTCCTCCAGTTCGTTCACCTGCTCGGCAATGTCCTCACTGTCGAACAGGATGGCAGAATACGACAGGTCGATTATCTGCTCGGAGAGGTCCTTCATCTCCGTGAGACTTTCCTTCACACCGATATTCTCGTACTCGATCTTTTCGTGTCTTCTTCTCCGAAACAGGCCCATGTGATGTCTTTCTCCCGGATATGCCTTGGGTCTGATTAATGATACATCTGGTAAATAAACCTTCATGAACACCGGTCCATCGTTCACCACGAAATAGAGAGGTTCCGGCGTGTTCAGCCGAACCTCCCTGCCGGAACCCGGATGAGATACCGAAAACGGGGGAACTCAGACTATGTTCAGTTCTGCAAGCTTCTCTGGAAGGTATGTGTCTGTCACGTAATCCAGGCCGTACTTCGCCAGGGCCTGCTGCTCGGATTTCTTCCTTATCTTCAGCTGGAGCTTGATCTCACTTCTCCACCTGTCCGATGAGAAACGGGGATCCGACAGCTCCGATTTCAGGGCGTTGACATCCTGGTCGGTGAGCTTGTCCGAGGGAAGCTCGTAATTGATAATGTCCGAAGGGGTGATGCCCAGATAGATCGCCTCGGGAGTGGAAAGGTACTCGGATATGTGAGCGGTCTTGATGGCGCCGTAGGCGACCGAGGCAAAGATCCTGTATGACCAGGGATCTCCATCCGTAAAGATGACCACGGGGAGCTTCGAGTGTTGATGGAGCCTCTTGATGAAGCGTCTTGTGGACCTTGCGGGCTGCCCCTTGAGATGGACCAGGATGGCGCGGTGGCTCTCGTCGAACCCGTTCTCCGCAAGCCTGTCGAACATACCCCCGGTCTCTATCGCGATTATCATGTCCGCATTCACGGATTTGAACTTCAGCTTCTCCGCCTCGACGTTGTAGGGAATGCCGTAGCCGGAATCGCCGACGTCATCCTTGCAGTTTATCTTCTTTCTGTCGCCCTTCCGGTTCGTCTCCTCTATCGTCAGGTCGCCTATCACCCTGGCCCCGTCCTCCTCGGGTCTCAGCTTGAAATCCTCCCTCATGCACTTTGTAATTATCTCCAGGTCCTCCGCCAGTCTGTTGGACTCGTCCTGGGAGGGGAACTTGCCCCTGTTCCATCCCTCGGAAATGTAGTACATCTCCCTCAGCGTGGAGGACTTCCCCGCCCTTATCATCTCATCGATGAAATCGATGGTGTACAGGGACCGGAGAATGCTGGTCGCGCCTCCCAGGTCCTTTGCGGACCTCGTGACCTTGTCCTTGCCGTACTTCCAGACCTTGTGATCCCTTGAAAGCACGATGTTGTTCTTGGTTCTTGACGAGACCTCGAGATGAGGGATCTCCTGCTCCTTCAGCTGGGAATAGACATACTCGGCGACACCTCTCAGCCGGAGCCGGGCTTCCTTGTTCCCCTTGAATATCTTGGCCTTTGCCATGCACAAACCTCCTACAGCGGATCCGCCCCTATCACCTCGCCGGGCAGTTTGGAATAGTATATCTCCACCTCGTCGTAGTCATCCTTGTCCAGACCGAGTACGGAGAATCCCATTCTCTGTGATCTTGCCGGAGCAACGGGCCCGATCTCCCATTCGATGATGTTCTTCTTCAAGGTGTATTTCTCGGGATAGATGCCCTGGATGAGGGCATTGGGAATCTTGACATGGACGCGAAAGGTCCTTTCCTTCTGTGTGTAATTCTGATATTTGATCGTGACCTCCGTAACCTTCTCCCTGCTCTCCCCCTCGCCCTTTTCCCGGAACACTATACCGCTGTCGAAAACGTGAACGTTCATTATCTTCGTGATTATGGGGTCAAGGGGCGGCTCATCCCTTCCCAGTATGCTGGCGCTCTTCCTGGCAATATCGGGTAGTATCTCCTTGATGATATCATATTTCTCGGATACCTTCTTCAGCTTCTTCTTCTTGTTGATGTGGGAGCGCATCCTTCTCCCGCAGTCCATGAGAGCCCTGCCCACCTCATCGAGTATCTCGTCCACATCCGCCACTGCCTCCTTGGACTCCGATGTGAACGGGACATTTGTCGATGCTATATGGACCAGAATGACGGCGGGCCCCACCGGTATCCCCTTTCCCCCCCTCTGCTCGAGTCCGTAGGGCCTCCAGTTTATCCTCTCGATGGCATGGGTGATGGCACATCCGCCCTGCTGATAGAGCAGGGGGACCCTGTTTGCGTATCTGAGCACCTTCACCGGCTCCCCCTGGGGAAGATCACCGCCGTAAACTATTCCCGCCTCTATCTGGAAGGGAGTTCCCCTGAACACGGAGGGGTCCCTTGTGACCGTATAGGCGAACTTGGAATCTATCTCCTTCCTCAACCCCTTTCTTATCAGGAGGTCTCCTATCGGCGACAGGCAGTCCGTCGGGGGAGACATGAACTTCATGGACTGTATGACATCGAAAAGCGTCTGGGTATCCTCAAGGGAAAGATATTTCGGAACCTTCTTCTCCGGTATATTGGCTTTCTCGAGTATCTCTCTCGCCCCTCTCGGAGACACCCTTGTGAACTCGTTAGTGAGAAAGGACGTCATCTTCCTGGCCTCGGTGTATTTCAGCATGTTCTTAAGGATCCCCACCTCGATGCCGTGGGGATGGGGTTTGCTTTCCTTGGCAGGCTGGGGAAGCACCTCGACAACCCTGCGGAAGGTCGATATTCCACCATCCGGTTCCTGGAACGTGATCTCCACATGAGGATTGACTATTGCAGTGGATCTGAGATATTCGAAAACCGACTGTTTCTTGTTCTTCTGGTATCTCCCCTCCAGTTCGACAATTATCTCGGTCCCGTGGGGCTGGTCCCACAGGATGACCTCCGAGGATTCTATCTGGGGTCTGTTGGTCTTGGTGTTGATGTGAACCTCTATCCTGTAGCAGGGGTATTCCTCGCCTATCCGGGAGGTGATGACGGCAGCCTTTCCGGTGGTGAGCTGGGAGTAGAGAACGACCGAGGATATCCCGATACCCTGCTGCCCCCTGGACTGGCTGATGGAATGAAACCTTGAACCGTAGAGAAGGCGGCCGAAAACGTGTGGTATCTGCTTCTTCACTATACCCGGTCCGTTGTCCCGGACGGTCATGATGTAGCGGTCCTTGTTGTCCACCTTTTCCAGCTTCACATGTATGCTGGGCAGTATTCCCGCTTCCTCGCAGGCATCAAGTGAATTGTCGACGGCCTCCTTCACGGAAACGAGAAGCGCTTTCGAGGGGTTGTCGAAACCAAGGATCTGTCTGTTCTTTGAAAAGAAATCGGAGATGGATATCTCTTTCTGGCTCTCGGCCATCTTCTGGGCGTAAGGGACTGCCATTGTGTTCCCCCGATGGAGATGATATTGTATGAACCGCGGTTTTTAAATTGAGAGGTTGGGGTGTCCGAAAGAAAATCATCTCTTCTTGAAGTAGAGGTAGAGGAATACGGCCGCTATCAGGAGAGGCAGCAGGGTGAAGATCAGTCCAAGGGATCCATACTGATAAACCCTGGCGAGCGAGGGGGTGCCGCTAAGATAACCTGCCTGGATCACCATGACAACGAAATTTCCCAGTGCATCGGCAAGGCTGAGGCAGGCGAATACGAGAAAGAGGAGGTTCATAAGACGGCTCATATCCTCCGAGACCTCTCTCTGCCTGGTGTCTATGAACGTCCTGAGAACGTCGATCGTGGAGGATAGGATGACCCTCGAGTGGGAGAGTTCGTCCATGAGTGAATCGAGCCCCCGTCTTTCCCTCTCCATATCCTTTATTGTCATCTCTCCAAGGGAGTAAGGCACGCCCTCTATGGCTACCCCGTGGGATTCCAGGGACAGACTCTTTATGGCATCTTTCATGAGCCCTTCCATCACGACAAGGGCTGACGAATACCTCATGATCTGATGCTCCACCTCGGATACCAGGGAGAACCTGACGGATGCTCTGGTCAGCAGTTCCTTTTCCTTCTCGAAGGTCTCCTTTGCCAGGAAATTCTTCTCCTTCTTCTTCTCCGTTTCCCTGGGGATGTATCTCTTCATGTGTTCGTTTATATCGTTCTGAAGGCGGGAAATGTCTCCTTTCAGAGCCTGCCCCTCCTTCTTCACCTTCATGATATCGGAGCCCATCATCTCGCTGTATCTGGACTGCAGGAGGAATACATCTATCAGTTTGGATTTCACCGCCATGAGGTTGATGAGGTAGTTCTGGCGTGTCTCGTAAAGCCTCTTCCTGGGATCGGAGGAGGTCCCGTAAGGGGTTGAATCCGCCAACGAGATCGGTCCCTCGTCATACACCGCGGGTGCACTCACGTCCGAGATGTTGAGCTCCAGGAACATCGTGGTTGGAAAGGTCCAGTCATCACCGGGGTCAACCTTTCCGAGTATGTAGAGATTGGCCCCCACCTTGCCGTGTTTTAGTGAATTGACCAGCACCTCCCCCTTGGCGTTGAGAAGTCGGTTCAGATAGGAAATGTTCGTCTGAAGTATCTCCCCCCCCTTCACCTTGCTGTCCTTGTACATGAAGCTCATGTCCGAATAGGTCTTCAGCCATACGTTGTCCCTCGAACCGCACGAGAAGATGGTGTATCTGTAGATCTTTCCCTTATCGGTGAGAAGGGGAGAGAGAAGGTCGGCGATCTTCCTGGCGACCCTGGAGATCTCATCATACCTGTTCTGCAGGAATTCCGGTGATACATCCGAGAAGTCCTTCTTAGAGGGTGATGCGGCAAGAAGAAGCTCTATGACCGTCCATCCCTCCTTGCTGCTGATATCCATCTTCACACTGCCCATCGAAGGGGCCTTTTTCTTCAGGATATCAAGTACCTTCGCCCTGGAGGCCTCGGGCATCCGGAACATCAGAAGCGAGTATATTTTAGGGTCGTAGAGGGATACAGATCTCAAATCATCACCGTATGTCTCTTATTCCCGGTCGGAAGTATCGAAGAGAAGATACTTAAAACAATCCAAGTAATTGTCGATCCCGTATAAGCACCCGAAAACGGACCTCCACGTACATGGGGACTTTCCGTGAAGGAATGGACCATCACCATCATGGTGAAAGAAGAGCTCCACCGTTACAAGGTAGGATACTGTTATGACCCGACCGGGATCGCTTCAGACTGCGCAGCATGAATAGCGCTTCTCCACAATGTATCCCTTTTCCTCGATATATTCCATGGTTCGTCTTGAGGGGAGGACGATGCCATTGAAACCCGCTTCAAGCAGAGCTATCTCGAGTGGGGAGTTCCCTCTGGGTCTCATGCATCCCAGGAACAGCTCCCCTTTCAATCTGCCTCTCATGTAACGTGCGATGGAGAGAACCCTTCCATCCTTCATGGGTGCAACGTTCTCCATTGGGGTTCCCGGTGTGGGAATGAGAATTATCATGACAGCCCTTTCGGGTTCGAACCGGGATGCGATGTCAACCGCCCTTCTCTCCCCCCTCTCTTTCCCGTAGTGGAAACCGGACAGAATATGCGGTGTGACCCTCAATCCGGCCTCCCTGAGATTCGAATAGGATCTTTCGAAATCACCGACCGTTCTGTCCAGGTGAAGGACCCGTCTTATCGTCTCATTGTCCCCGATCAGATCAAACGAAACCATGTCCACCCCTGATGCACCTATCCTCCCGGCCGTCCCCGGATCTATCAGGCCCGTGTGCATGTTGATAACAAGGTCCGTTTCCTTTTTCAGCCTTGATATCTGCCGGAGTATGTGCGGGCTCATGGGAACCCCCCCGTCCGGTCCGCACCCGCCGGAAACGAGCAGACCTTTCCCCCCCCTGTTGCTGAGGTCGATGCCGAATTCATACAGGGCGTTCCGACCGGATACATCATGCATTCCCTGAAGGTACCTGCCGCTGCAGTGCTCGCAGGACCTGGAGCAGTGGGGGCCGGTAACCGATACGGAAGGGAAGGAAGCTCCGGGATGGAAGACCTTCAGGGACCTTTTCATCGTGACGGGAACGGGCATTCCTACCTTAACATTTCTCCCCCTCTCAATGTCCATAAGTGTGAATCTCGGAGTGTAAATTATAATAGATGACAGTCGATAATGGGATGGGATATCCCATGAAGCGGAGACTCGGACGGGGTGATGGTCATATCATCATCAACATTATCATCATCATCGCACTGATGACGGGGGGGGTATATGTAGTGGGCCGGTCATCCGATGATTGGGGGGTCAATGCATTGGATCAGATAAGCCCCATAGTCATTGACGGGGATGCGGAGCTTGCATCCCATCCTCAGGTGGACAGCGGTTCCGGAACCCAGCCGGACCCGTATGTCATATCCGATATCAGCATCGACTGCAGCAGTTCTGGAAGATCGGCAATATCGGTCAGGAATACCACAAAGCATCTGGTGATAAGGAACGTAACCGTCCGCGCACCCTCCTCCGTTCCGGCCATCAATCTGAGGTCCTATTACAATGGTGCGAACTATGTTTCCATGTATCTGACACTCGAGAACGTCACGGTGATCGGGGGATCAACCCATGTTTACATGTATGTCCCGATAAGGGTCACCATTACCCGGTGCAATTTCTCCAATCCCTCCGGTTCCGGCAACATAATCCACTCCTATTACGGATACTACTCTTTCCTGGACAACAACACCTTCGACTCACCCGGGATGGACATCCTTCTCGACCACACATCGTACAGCTACATCACACGGAACAGGGGATCCATCAGGGACTTCACCCAGAACTATTTCCGATCCTCGGATGTTGCCAACAACACATTCGAACTGAGAACCATGAATCTCTATTCGGGTTATTTCTCGTACTTCCAGGGCAACAATCTCACGGGAAGGTCCTCCGGCAGTGATGTGGTCCACCTCTACGACTGCAACAGGGTCATGATAGCCAACAATTCCATCTACGGCGGAAGGGATGGCATATTCGTGCAGCATCCGAACAGCTACAACCCGCCTCTAAATAATTACCAATCCTGGTCTTCATTGACGTTCGAGTACAACCTCATAAACGGGACCGCCGGACGGGGGATATATTTCTACTGGTGGACGGGGCATCCCTATATCGCATACATGAGGGTTCACCACAACAGCTTCCTGGGATGCGGGGGGCACGCCGTGGAGGTGACCGCGGGAGGCTCCTCGACCTCCCATGTCTACCTCAACATCTTTCGGTTCAATCACGGCTCATCCTCCACCTATTCCGCACTGACAGCACAGGCCAGGGATGCATGGTCCCAGTTCAGGTGGTCGGACAATTCACGGGGGAACTACTGGGAGGATTGGGACAATACGGATGATGACAGCGACGGTTTCTCCGACACAAGGAACTATCAGCTCACTTCAAATAACGGCGGCACCGATCCCTTCCCCCTGTCAAATCCGTACTATGACTTCTCTCCGCCCGGTTTGGAGATCCTCACACCACAGGACCGGTTCCTTGACAACAGATATGTCAATATCACCTGGAGAGCGTGGGACAACACTTCCGGATTGAAGATGGTCCAGGTGAGGAAGGGCATCTCTCCATGGATGAACATAACGGACAGGGACCATCAAGGATTCTACTTGAATCAGGGACAGTACAACATAGACATCCGTGCGGTCGATATGGCGGGATTGACAAAGGCCATCTCCCTGAATCTCGTCATAGAGACCCCCGGCGAGCCGGTAGTGGTCACCTCGCCTCTGCCGGATGGCTATTACTCCACATCGGAGGTTGATGTGGCATGGGAGATGATCGATGGATTCGTCCCCCTCTCGCTTTCCACCTCTCTTGACGGGGGTTCATGGATCGAGAAGGACCCCTTTTCGGGCCACATGCTGACATTGGACGAGGGTGCGCACACCTATTTGCTGAACTTCACGGACCATTACGGGATCCGAATTCTCAGGACCGTGAGCTTCACCGTTGATGCTTCCGAACCCGAACTCTCCATACTGTATCCCGTCGACGGATCGGTCATATCCAACGGTCTCGTGAATTTCATGTGGAGTGTCGAGGACCTGTCCGGCATCCGCCGCACATCCGTTTCGATCGACGGAGGTGCGCTCATGGAATTGGCGGGCAGTTCCCATTCCGAATTCCTGGAAAAAGGACCGCACACGTTCCTTGTGGAGGTGGAGGATATGGCCGGAAATACGGCCAGTTCATCCATTTCCTTCTCCATATCCGTCAACACCTCCCTTCATATCACATCACCCGTAAGGGGTCTGATAAGCAGGAGCATGGACCACGAACTGAAGTGGGAATACCTTACTTCACTTGACATTTCGATCCTCAAGCTCTTCATAGACGATATGTCGGCGATCAACCTCCCTCCGGACGCGACCTCGTACGATTTCCGACTGAGCGGCGAGGGAGAGCATGACATAATGCTCCGGGCGGAGGACCCCGCGGGAAACGTGTTCTCGGACTCGACGTATGTGATCATCGACAGGACCGCTCCGAAACCCGATTTCCTCAGGCCCAATGACGGGGAGATACTGAACGCGACCGAAATCGTGATAAGTTGGGGCTCCCTCGAAGAGGTGGGTCTTGCAGGCTACGATCTCATCGTGGACGGCTCGGAGATTGCCGTAGGGACCGAACAGACATCCACTTCGGTGATCCTTGCGGAGGGAGAACATACGTTCGTTCTGAGGGCCCGTGACCTTGCCGGAAATATGGACGAGACCTCGATAAGTATAGTGGTGGACATCACATTGCCGGACCTGAACCTGCTCTCCCCCGAATCAGGTGTGATCACCGAACCCTACATCACCATGAGGTGGGAGGGGTACGATCTGAACGGAATAGCCTTCTTCAACTACACACTTGACGGGAAGAAGACCGTGGAACTGGGATCCGCCACTTCCAGGGAGATCCAGATGTCGGAAGGGCCGCATGTCCTTGTCCTGAGATGCACTGACAATGCCGGGAACGTCAGAACGGTCCGGAAGGAATTCATCGTGGACCTGACTCCGCCGACGGTAAGGTTCACGACATCCATAGGAGAGTACGTATCAATATGGAACGGTCTCGTGAGCTGGGAAGTGATAGAATCCGTTGGCATAAGCAGAGTGAATATCACGATCGACGGGACTACGACCTCGCTTGCCACTGATTCAACGTATCACATCTTCGATGCGGAGGAAGGGCCGCATTCGATAACCATTGCTGTATGGGATCTGGGAGGATGGAGCGGTTCCGACTCTCTCTCCTTCATACTGGATATGACACCACCAAGGGTTGCCGAAGGCGGATCTCCGGAGGTGGAGGGAGATTCCGCATCCATATTCTGGACCCTGGAGGAAGGTGAAAGGATAGATTCCGTCAAGCTGGAAATGGACGGCAAGGAGATGCCCATCTCCACCGATCCATATTCCGGAGCCATGACCTTCACGGAGCTGGAGAGGGGACATCATGTTGTGAATCTGACATTCTCGGACCAGGCGGGAAATGAGAAGACCCTCGAGTTCGAATTCGATATATCCGGAAGCAGCTCGAAGAATCAGGGTGGAGGGGGAAGCAGTGGCTGGATCTTCATCTTGATCGTGCTGATACTTGTGGTGGTGGCAGCCCTGGCCGCTTTCCTTGTGCTGAGGAAGGGCAAGGATAAGGGAAATGAGAAAAGAGAGGGTGACCTGAAGGGGAGGCTTCCGGTAAAGCCCGATAAGATATCCATTGGTGCGGTTCCGGCCGCACCGGCTGCCGGGGCTCCCCGGCACACGAGGGTCCGGACAGAGGCTCCGCCCGGTGTCCGTGCACCGGGACGATCCTCCACCCATGCAAGGGAGGGGTATATCAGACCCGAGAGGAAGGCAGGAAAAGCCCCAAAAAGGATGATCAGGGACATCCGGGGCATTGAAGGATCCGTGAAGAAGGGGGACCGGTTCGGATCTTCCGGAAGCGAAAGCGTGAAGGAAGGCGAGGATATCGAGGACTGGTCCGAGGTGGATGAGTTCGAGGAATTGGAGGAAATGGACGAGTACGAGGAGATGGAGGAGATCTGATGGTCCTCTCGGAGGAGCGGATGATCAGGTTCTCCCGATACGGCATGGTCCCGTACAACTGGATAGTCGAGGGTGAACTGCTCGCCTCGGTCTATCCCGTCGAAGTGGAATATCTCCTTCATCTGAGAGATGAGGAAGGTATCGGTTCTGCCGTGAACCTCTCGGAATATCCATGGCCGGTGGAATGGACCCGGATCACGGGCATCGAATGCGTTCACTTCCCCGTTCCCGATATGGGCGTGCCCACATCGGATGACGCTTCAAGGATAATCGACTTCATAATCAGCAGCTCCCGGCCGGTGATGGTGCACTGCGCGGCAGGGATCGGAAGGACCGGGACCATAGCGGCTCTGTACCTTGTCGAGAAGGGAATGGGAGCCGGGGATGCCATCGCGACCGTCAGGAGGAGGAGGCCCGGTTCAATACAGACCAGGGAGCAGGAGAAACTGGTATTCAGGTGGGATGAGATGAGGAGGAAATGAAATGGGCAGCATGGATGCGGTGCTTCTGGCAGGAGGGTTCGCAAGGAGAATGTGGCCGTTGACAAGGGACAGGCCCAAGCATCTCCTTCCCGTTGCCGGAAGGGAGATGCTGTCCTTCACGCTCGACCCCCTCCTGGAGATGGATCAGGTAAGAAGAATATACATTTCCACAAACGAGGCATTCGGTGAACGGTTCGCCGGCTTTCTGAACGGATACGATGACGAAAGGATCGAGCTGGTCATAGAGCCCTCTCCATCCGAGGAGAGGAAGCTGGGCTCCATCGGGGGTCTGGGATATCTGATAGAGAGCAGGGGTCTGTCAAGGGATACCATACTGATCGGTGCGGACAACATGTTCGAATTTCACCCGGGTGAGGCCGTGAAAGTTTTCGATCTGGAGGGGAAGGACCTTGTGGCCGTCTACGATGTCGGGGAGGAGGAAAGGGCAAGGCTCTACGGCATAGTCGATGTGAACGAGAACGGCGTGATAGAAAGATTCCTTGAGAAACCCGACGATCCCCCTTCGACCCTTGCAGCTACCGCCTTCTACATCTTCAAGGCCGATACGGTGAAGCTCGTTCCGGAATATCTGAACGAGGGAAGGCCTGGTGATGCGCTGGGACATTTCATCACCTACCTCGTGGAGAGGAGGCCGGTGATCGCATGGAGGTTCCCGGGGAGATGGTTCGACATAGGGTCACTTGAGGTCTACCATGAGGCGGATGAGTATTTCAAAAGCCTCCGAAAGATATGAGAATTCGACCCGGAAGCGGGACCGCTGGAAATACGGTCGAATCTAGATGATCTTCCCGGTGGATGTGATCCTAATCCTCGGACCGTCTATCTGGTAGCTCAACTGGACGTTCTTCTGCTGGACCGAGAACTTCTTCACCTCCACGGTATGATAGATGCCCTCGATTATCCTCACGGTCCTGAGCTCCATCAGACCGTCGAACTTGTCAATTATCGACTGCATCTCCCTCTCCGGGAGTATGTCCGCCATGAGGAATACGACCACAAACCCCTTCTTCATGGCGATGTCCCTCACCATGATTATGAAATCACCCGTATCCTTCACTCCGAACTTCTCGATGAAGAATGTCAGTGGATTGATGAGCACCCTGCTTGTCCTTGCCTCGTCCAGGGACCTCATGTGCTCGATTATCTTTGCGGGAACGGCCTGAATGAAGAATCTGGTATATTCCGGACAGGCATCCACGAAATGGAGGTTGGGGATCAGCTTCGGTTCCAGGGAGGATTCGACAAGATCCATTATCTCGTCCGAGGAAGCTTCCACATCGTAGAAGGCGACCTCCTCCCCTCTTTCCAGGCCGTCGAGCAGGAAGTGAAGTCCGAAGAGGTCCTTCCTTGATCCGGGGTCTCCCACGTAGAGTATTATGGAGCCTTCCCTGAACCCGCCATTGTGAAGTGCCTCATCGAGCTGCAGTATCCCGCTCGATACGACATCCTCCTTCCCGTATCTGCCTTTCATGGGCGAATGATGGACGATTCGTTATTTATTGATTCGCCGGATATCGGCGAAAAAATGATATGTTACCGGATTGCATGCCATACCGAGTGCGATGACATCCAACGATATCATGCTCAGAGGAGGCATGATAATGGCGGTGCTCATTCTGGTGAGCATCGCGGCCTCCCATCTTGCGCAGCACACCGAGGACGCGGCCCTGAACGGCTTCAGGGAAACGGCGGATTCTCTCGGAAAGGCCCTTGAGAGCATATCACGGTGCGGCCCCGGTTCCACAACACATATATCTCTTGGTGAACCCGGGAGCGGCACAGGATCGGACCTCATCATTCCAGCAAGCATCGGGAACAATGAGATCCGGATAAGGGTCCTTCCCGGTTCCGTATTCCTTGAAATGGAGGGTGAGAGGGAAACGGTGATCCAATCCGACGATATCCTTCCCATGTTCCCCCCGTGCGGGGAAGCCGATATGGGGGATGATGATATCAGGGCGGCATCCTTCGCAGCAGCCGGATTCACCCTCAAGGCTCCTGCATGCCTGACCGTTTCCACGATACGGACCGGCAGGAACGTATCCGTTTTCCTGTATCCGCTGATCCGGAACGATCCCGGACCGGAAGGTCCGGTATCATGGCTGATCGAACTATCGGAAGTCAGCATTGTGGATGCGGCTTCCGAAAGCCGCGTGCGGTTCGCGGTCGATGACATGATGATATACGCAGGAGGAGGTCTGTTCCTCTGGGAATGTGAGGAATATCCAATCGAGGATGGAACATGCCCGGTTCCGTTCAAGAGCGGGACTCCGGCAGTCATCGTGGGAGGGGAGGAGAGAAAGGGCAAGGTCACGGGGATGGATGTGGAAAGCTGCCTGGAGAGAACCGACTCCGGTCTGTTCCTTCCGGTGTGGAAGGTGAACATGAAAGCGGACTAACCGTCATCCTCCCACACCGCACCCCTGATCAGCCATAGATCCGACGTGGCGGAGAAGGATGAGACATCATAGAAGATGCCAACGATCGCATCGGGAGCCTCCCTGACCTTCACGCCGAATTCCACCTTCCAATTCCCGGCATCCATCCCCAGGAGTGATGCTGGCAGGGCAAGGTTCACCGATCCGGTGCAGCCGAGCGTAAGGGAGTCGGGAATATCGGTTCCCTCCGGGGCGAATTTCTCCACGGAAACGGGTGTCTCCACCTCGGAGTAGATCATGAGTGTGATCCAGCAGTCCTCGAGAATATCCAGCGGGAATCCTGACATATCGGCGGAGTTCTTAGGATCCCTGAGGTTCTGCACCAGGACCCCTATGTTGGAACTCAACCATTCCAGAAACCTGGCCACCGCTTCCCCATCGGCCCTGAGCGAGATCTCCAGACCTCCCCCGGCACTCCCGGAAGCGTCCTCCACCTCCAGGCTGAAGAACAGCCTGACATCGATTATCAGCTCCCTCACCATGGAGATGAAGCGCTCGATGAAGAGCTCGATGGAGCGCTCCAGGAAATGTACAAGGGTATCGAAGGAGAGACCGTAGAGGGAGAATGCCTCATCCCACGCATCCCTTACGGAGGAGAGGGCGAGGGACAGGATCAGGCTTTTCATGGACATCGGCGGCGGGGGACCGTTGGGTGACGAGGGGGTCGGGTCGCACCACGACCATATGCCGAAACCATCCCTGTCCCTGCCGATCGAGCCGTCATGGATCCCTTCCACGATCACATCGTCCATCAGCAGGCCGGAGGGTGATATGAGCAGAAAATGGACCGAGATCCCCTCCGGCAGATATCCCCTGCCTCCTCTCAGGCCGGAGGGATCCGTCGGGACCTGCATGTGGCAGGCAGGCTGCCCCCTTATATCCCATGAGGCAAGAAGGGATCCGTCGGGGTCCCTTGCCTCCAGCCTGGAGCCGGAAAGGGGATGAAGCCTCGGATCATATATCTCCACCCATGACAGGGAACCGTTCCCGAAGTGAAGTTCGTTGAGGTGAGGGGGGAGCTCTCCGGGCATCCGGTATACGAGCCTGAACCCGCCGTCAAGGACCGCCTGAATGCCAAGCGGCGGGATGGGTATCACCGGCTCCACACCCAGACAGGATGACAGCGACACCTCCGATACCCTGTATTCCTCCAGGGAGGGAACCGAGAGGGAGAAACCTATCCGACCCCCCTCTTTTTTCATGTAGCTCCCCTCGATCGACACCATGTGCGGCATCTCGTCCATGAACGGGTCCAGCAGGATTCTCATGTCCAGAGGGCCCGACGCGATTTTGAAGCTTCCGTTGAGGGATATTGTGGATTCCTCCGTCCTCACGACATTCATACCTCCCTCAAGACCAATGGATCCCACGGCCAGCTCCACGCCCAGGAGCACCCCCGGCCCGCCTGCAAGGGCCTCCATCCCTGTGGAGAGGGTCACGTCCAGCGAGCCGAAGCGGAGGTCCACGGAGAACTCATCCGATCCAATTATCGAAAGCAGCTCCCTCAGGGCCATCGACAGCGCCTGTTCCATCAGCTTCCTGACAAGGGCCTTCACATTCTCTCTCAGGGTCGACGAGATATCCATTGTCACATTTGTGGCGACCCTGCTGATCTCCGCGGTATCGAGCTCCCCGCTGTTCAGCAGGTCCGTTATCAGGGGCGGGACCTCCTTCAATGAGGGAAGTGCATCACCGAAGAGAGCGGACGAGGAATTGAGCAGTTTTCCGGCAAGCCGAACGGCCGCATCCTTCACGCTGTCCTTTACAAGGTCCCAGAGCGTGTCGCCCTCCTCGTAATCCGCCCCCATCACCGGCCATGCGGTGTAGGTCGAGAAATCGATGTCCAGATCGAGCTCCACGAGGGAATGGAGATCGGAACCGTTTCCTGCCGAGCAGGATATGTTGTATGTTCTCCCGACCCTGATATCGAGATCGGTCCGGTATGGTGCCCTCTCGCTGCGTGGGTCCGGTTCATGGAATCCCCCCGTCGGTTCCAGTTCCACACTGCCGCCCGGCGCAGTGTCGATATCAACCCTGACGGGGATGCGAACCTCCCTTCCGTCCCCGGGAAAGACCGGAATACCCGTTTCATTTCCCATGGGCGGGAGCATCCATCGGGATGCGGAGAGGTTTCCCGACAGCTCAACATCGTTCCTTATTCCGCCGACGACCCCTTTCAGGAGATCGGAAACGGTACCCCGGATGCCCTCGAGATCCCTTATGCTGATGAGAGATGCCGCCGTTCCGGCGGATCTTGTGGAAGCCCCCACGAGAGCGGCCCTTATGATCCCCATCTCGTATCCGGCCATACCCGGTCCGAACTCCCTCTCCCTGACAGCCTCATAGGATTCGGAAAGGAATCCCCTCACCCTTTCCCGGATGAGGGGA
>Ga0164318_10000925_pt1 | contig 24552 bp, 20 predicted proteins | sample GuaBasSedimGuay9_FD_113734 | JGI IMG/M metagenome (GOLD analysis project Ga0164318, IMG submission 113734) | Subseafloor sediment microbial communities from Guaymas Basin, Gulf of California, Mexico - Guay9, Core 4571-4, 0-3 cm | ecosystem: Environmental > Aquatic > Marine > Hydrothermal vents...
AGATAACCCCCCTATCTTGCGATTGACAGAGGAGGTGAATATGGATGACTTCAGCAATCTGGTTGAGGGAGGTGTATTACCACCTCGCCTGGTTCTCCACTCAGGTGCAGATAATAAAACATTGATGACCGTGGATATACCCGATAAGGGCTACATACCCATCTCGGAGAGGTTTGAACCCGTGATAGACAGGTATGTAACCCTAAACGGCGAGGTGAGGGTGAGACACAAGGGCTATAGATACAGATGCGAGATTAAACTCAGGTATCTCAATAAAGAGACGCTAAGGCAGATTAAATGTCTATACAACCGCCTGACAGAAGACACACATCTTATAATCCAGCCACATAGGGATAGACCTGACATATCCTATCAGGTAGATATAGAAGAGCCGTTCCTGTTTGAATACATAAAGGGCAGGATGGTCGGCTACTATGGCACGCTTAAACTGACAGGTGTTAAGGTCCTAACCGCCATCCCAACTGATTATAAGGTCTTCCACTTCTGCTCTATCTCAGGTGAATACAGTGATTATGAGATAACTTACTTCACATCAACCACTGAAGAGAACTACAACGAGGGCGAGATATCACACTTCTGCCCATCAGACCTGGAGAAACACAGTTTGTTGTGATTTGATTTATCAAATCCAATTATGAGTAAAAACTAAACCATAATAATTATCATATATCTTTATATTGTTGAGGTAATTCAAAAATAGATGAAATCTTCCCTCAAAGTGTTCACACTTTTTCACCTCTTACCAGTGCGAGGAACTCATCCTCACTTATAATCTCTATACCCAATTCCCTTGCCTTGTCATACTTGGAGCCGGGGTTTTCACCCACTACAAGAATATCCGTGCTGGACGACACAGAGGAGGCTACCTTGGCGCCCGCCTTCTGTGCTATCTCCTTCGCTTCTTCCCTGGTGAGAGATGAAAGCGAACCGGTGAAGACCACCTTCTTGCCTGATAGCGGCCTCTCTCCCCCCTCAACCTCATCCGACATTTTGACACCCGCCTGCTTCAGTTTATCTATTATCCTTATATTCCTCTCATTATGAAAGTAATCATATATTGCCTCTGCTACCTTCTCCCCTACCCCATCCACTTTTTCCAGTTCTTCTATTGTCGCACTCATCAACCTGTCAACGCTTCCAAACTCTGTTGCAAGAACCTGTGCTGTGGTCTCGCCCACATAGTCAATACCCAGAGATGTGAGCAATCTGAAAAGCGGTCTGTTCTTGCTCTTCTCTATTGCATCAATCAAATTATTTGCACTCTTCTCCCCCATCCTCTCAAGCCCAGCAATATCATCAACCGTAAGTTTATACAAGTCCCCTACATCATCTACTAAGCCCTTATCCACTAATTGCGATACAACCACCGAACCCAACCCCTCAATGTCCATCCCCATTCTTGAACCATAGAGCTCTATCTCGCCCTTAACCTTTGCTGGACAGGTAGGATTCGGGCATCTGAGTGCAACATAGCCCTCCCTTTTTACAAGTGGTGTATTACATACAGGGCACTTATCTGGAATAATCGGTCTCTTTAATTCCTTATCCTTATCTCGAAGATGGTATAATACCTCCACCACCTCTGGTATTATCTCGCCTGCCTTCTGAACTATTACCCTGTCACCAATTCTTACATCCTTCCTCTCAAGTTCCTCAATATTGTGTAAACTGGCTCTGCTCACCGTGGTGCCGGAGATGTGGACCGGGGCGAGGTTGGCAACTGGTGTTATCACCCCCGTTCTCCCCACGCTGAAATCAATGCTCTCCACGGTGGTGGTCGCCTGCTCAGCCACAAATTTGAATGCAATAGCATATCTGGGCGCTTTGGCTGTTCTGCCCAATCTGTCCCACAATCTCATATCGTTTACCTTAACGACGATACCATCAATATTGTATTCAAGGTCATGGCGTCTCTCTTCCCACTTATGGTGGTAATCAATCACCTCATCAACCCCCACCGCAACCCGCCAGTCATTGCTTACCTTGAACCGCAGTTCAGTTAGCTTCTCAAGCGCCTCTGATTGCCTTTCTATGCCCTCAAGGTTGAGCAGAAAATAAGCCATAAAATCTAAGGGTCTGGATGCAACGACCCTTGGGTCAAGTTGTTTAAGTGTGCCTGCTGTCGCATTCCTAGGATTAGCAAATGGTTGACCTCCTTTGCTCTCAATTCGCTCATTCAATTTCTTGAACTCATCTTTTGGTATATATGCCTCTCCTCTCACTATGAACTCCCCACCTGCATCAACCACTAATGGTATGCTCCTTATTGTCCTGACATTCTGTGTTATATCATCGCCCTCCACACCATCACCTCTGGTTATCGCAGTCGCCAGTTTTCCATCCCTATAGATAAGCGATATTGCCACACCATCCATCTTATGCTCACAGACATACTCAACATTGCTATTATGAGAGAAACCCAACAATCTCTTGACCCTTCCATCAAAATCGGCAAACTCCTCCTCACTGAATGCGTTGTCAAGAGAAAGCATAGGAACTGAGTGTTTCACCTGCTCAAAGCCCTCAAGGGGCTCTCCACCCACTCTCTGGGTTGGAGAATCGGGTGTAATCAATTCAGGGAACCTCTCCTCCACCTCCTTCAATTCTTTTACCAGTTGGTCATACTCATAGTCGCTTATCTCTGGCTTGCCCACTACATAATACAGGTAGTCGTGATGGCGAATCTTCGCCCTCAACTCCTCTACCCTTCTCCTGACTTCCTCAAACTCGGTCATAATCCTTCACCATTTATGCTAATCTATAAAATTATACAAAAAATGTTGCCAGACCATATTCACAATCATCTCCACATAATAATTACAATCACAATTCCAATAGAGATAAATGCTAACCCAAGCATAAGTAGTGCAACTTTCAATCCTATTAACGGCAGTATTATCAAGGCGGTTATGAAGGAGGAGAGTGTGGAGCCAAGCGTCTCAGAGCCATGGAATAGTCCTCCCACCCAGCTCCCGCGTCCGGATAGTCGGTCTGAAGCAAAGCCAAACAATAGCCCCGAACACATAGCGGTGAGAGCAATGATGACTAACGAAAATACTGCCACTGGGATACCACTGATACGCGATACTAAAATGCTTAATGACATGATAAGAAGACCGGTTAATAAATATGCTCCTAACAGAATTCTCTCCCCTCTTCCCTTTGTAAGTTTCCAACCCGATACAATACTTCCCACAGCAAGACCCGCCATAAATATGGCGAATATCACCGCAATCTGGCGATATAGCCCTCCCACCACCGATTGATAGACCACTATGAGAAGTATCTCCAGCATTATGGAGAGCGAACCCATAATGACAATCAGGATGGTAGGCGCCACAGCTCTCTTTCTGTTCAACACCGATGATGCAATCAGAGCAAACAGAACAATCAACAATATCATCCCCGGGTGATGATACTTTATTCTGGAGAGAAATTGAGAGAGGGCAGGGTCGGTATAGTTGGCGAGATAGGTAAGGTCGTGGTAGTAGGCAATGGACTGATAGTCGTAGTTTACATCGCCAGAAGCTATATCCATCGCCTCCTCAAGCATATCCACCCTGCTGTCAAGCAATCGGTAATAAAGCCCTTCCATCGTTATATACCTCGGTTTAACACTGAGCGCCTCAATCCGCTTCCACAATGCATTTGGTTCTATATCAAATCCCTCACCCGAATCTCTGGCTACGAATATCACTCTTGAGCCGGGGATATAATTCACTCGTTCAAACACTTCACCTATAGTCAACTTGATTGACTTAAGATACTCTGCCAGCGCATCCCCTATATACTGCTCATCCCCCTCAGTTATCAGCACAAAAACTCCATCATCATCAAGCGCATCTCTCACAGCCCTCATACACTCCACCGTAAACAATCGGTTCTCCTCTACCGTTGTGGGGGGTGGAGACGCATTCACTATGAGGTTAAATCTCTTATCACTCGCTTCAATATACTTCCTCGGGTCACATATCTTAATCTTTATCCTGTCATCAGTTGGTATAGTATTTAGGTTCTCATCTACCATCTCCACCACCGCGCCACTCATAATCGGAACCACGACCTCGGAGACGCCCTCAATCTCATTCAATACCTCCAGTTCACCCGATAACCCATCCCCAATCAGGAGAATTCTTGAATAAGAATCCGATAGTGCAAGAGGCAGTAGGGCTGTCTCTTCAACAACATCTGTGTAGGCATTGGAGGCGATAATACACCCATTCAACAGTATCGCTCTCTCGCCCTCCCTCTCAATAAGAACTATCTCCCCATAGGGTGTCGCCTCTATCAGCAATATCTTATAACCAGGCACAGTATAACTGCCTCTTACATATTCATAGAGGGACATAACTGAACCGGAGAAGATGGATGTGATTAGAAAGAGAACAATCAGCACTACCACCGCCGGCACTATAATCCTCGTTCTGCCTCTCAGATAGCCAAAGAGGAAGACAACTGCCAGAAGAGAGACCACAGATGCGACGACAGCCAGCGAAAGTGTATTCAGAAACTCAGGCACAGCAATATATGCAATCAATCCGCCAGCAATGGAGCCAAACGCCTCAAACGCATACAGATATGATATACGAATTCCCCTCCTTACATCTGGTGAAGAAGCGGAGGCGAAGGAAACACCCAAGGGAATAGTAATAGGTAATATAACAATTAATGAAAAAACGATGGTATCAACCACTCCCGCAATCTCGCCTGTCACCAGACCCACAGGTTGCTTCATTATGAATAAAAGAATTATTGCAAGCGGAGCAGATACCGACAGAAATATAAACGAGCCGACATAGACCTTAAAAGCGGACATCAACTTTATTAGTGATATACCTGCGATATTTCCAATGAAATGACCGAATAGCCATATTGCAAGGGCGATGGACATCACTATCTCTCCCCCACCACTTATAGACAGAACCGCCCTCACACCAGCAACCTGTCCTGCAAGAGATGAGAAACCCACACAGAACAAACTCATCAGAAAGAGCCAGCCAGACCTTCCACTATTATGAATAGCCATACCTCCTTCTCAGATACCACTCACCGGTTATGAGAAGAACAACTGCAACATATAGCCAGGGTGACGAGGTGGATGAGACCGCCCTGTCAACCACGACCTCATAGAAGGTCTTACCAGAAAGACCACCAATCAGGTCGTCTATCTCGTCTTCACTAAATACCCTATCACCACCCAACACACGAGACAGAATTTCAGAGTGTGAACCTGTATCTCTTTCTATATCCTCATTACATATAAAGTATATTGAATTTGACTTATCCCCTGAATAGACCTCTATTCTATATACACCCACCACCTCAGGCACAAATGCAGTTCTATACCCGTTGAGTTCATAGGACAGTTCGCCCCCCTTAACAACCTCCTCACCTCCATCCAACAAACGGTATATTGAGTATCTCAAAGAGCCACAATCCTTGGATGGAACAGATATTTTAACCTCTTCGCCAACAATTGGTTCTTTGCTTGATACCTCAATCCTAGGTCTGCCTTGAAGGTGCGGGTATGATGACATTCTTACTATCGCTGACATCAATCTATCTATACTATCACCTCTAAGAGCATACGGCACACGCCATAGACCCCAGAAGGCAAGAGCATAACTTACACCATTCAGGTATCTTCCACAAGCAAGCCGTGGGATTCCGTCCTCATCATATACCAGCGCCTCCGACCAGCTCCTCTTTGAAACATCACCTGAGCCAGAAGCAACAAGACCGTCAAGACAGTTGAGTTCATCCATAAACAAGAAAACCCCGCTTTTCCAGGTAGGGGTGGAAAGCCGAACTCTTATGCCTTCTCCACCCATTGACAACGGTGAAGAAGCATAACTTAAGGTATCACCATCCTGAGCGATATACACAATACCAACTCCATCATCAGCACACAATCTGTCAAGGTGCTCGGCAATAGAAACACCCTCAACAACAGGCACCTCGCCCATAACGACTATAGAGTCAAACTCGGGTAGAAGCCCGGTATAACCGGCAATATCAACGGTTGTCTCCTCACTAATTAGTCCTCCTGCAGGTGTGATACAGTATGTGGACAGGTCAAGTGCTGTGTCGCGCATAAGCGCACGCTTCACAAAAGCATAATCAGGGGACGGCTGAGGCGAAACAATAAGAGTTCTCATCCTCCTGTTGATGACATTGGTTGCTTCTATCACCTTGTTATTAAGTTCAACTGTATCTTTATCACACACCACCTCCGCACTGAAGACATCAATATCGCCACTCGCTCTGAATGGTATATCAATAGAAAAGTATCCACTACGGTTGAGATGATATGGAACCTCTGCGAGAACCTCACCACCTTGAGACAATATTACCTTGAATGAGACCGCTTCCCGCCCGTAGTAGATACCGCTTAACTCCGCTACCTGGTCCATAGATGCAAGAATTGGATTGGGGAGTTGCAAGTCAATGAGCGCGATGTCACTCAAGGGGTTTTTACCCGTATTTACTATATACAGGTTGTCTGGCAGGGCGTGAAGATGCTCCACATCAATATCATTCAGTCCACCGTCAGTAATAAGTATGAATCCGCGTGCTCTGTCTCCAAATAATGCTATAATATCTAATACCCCTGAATAGAGCGACTCCTCCTGCTTCTTAAGGGGCTTAAGCTTTTCTAATTCATCTGATTGCATTTCAATCCTCTTGGCATCTGAGGTCACTAGCTCTATCTTAAAACCGGATGAATTCGCCTCTTTACCTATCTCCCACAATACCTCCATTGCCCGCTCAAATCTGGTTTTGCCCTCTCCCTCAAGCAAATAATTCATACTGGGACTGATGTCAAGAATCACAACCAGAGGTCTTATCTTTTTAGAACTGTAGGTGAAGTGCAGTGACAGACCAATGAAAATAAGCATCAGAGATAGAATAACCATTGTTCTGAGAATGAGTAGAATTAGCATAATTCGCCTTGCCTCAGAAAACCGCCTGAGATAGAGATACAGAGTGAGAAAAATGGCTGATGAGAAGATAATCAGAATAAAGACCAGTGGGATAAGAGGAAACAATGTAATACTCATAACTTTTATTCTAACATAGCAAATGAATGCCTGTATGAATGTAAGTTTGCACTTGTGTTATGAACATACCTTTATTATATTTGTGCTGAATTTCAATTAATCGCATTTATATGGTGGTAGATATGACTGAAAAGAATAATCTCTATATTTTAACCATTAACCCTGGTTCCACCTCCACCAAGATAGCCATCTATGAGGATAGCAAGGCAATCTTTGAGGAGGAGATAATGCATGACCCGGAGGTGGTGATGTCCTTCAAGAAGCGGGATGAGGACTACAGATTCAGGAAGGAGACCATACTGGGTTTGTTATCGGAGAAGGGCTTTGACATCAATAAATTCTCTGCTGTGGTTGGCAGGGGTGGTTTCGTTCAGCCGATTGAGGGAGGTGTGTATGAGGTAAACAGAAAGATGCTTGACGACCTTGAGCATAGAGCACCCTACGAGCATCCCAGCAACCTCGGCGCACCACTGGCCTATGAGATTGCCAGCGGGATAGGGGTGAAGGCATATACCGTTGACCCTGTGGTTGTGGATGAGATGAGCGACCTGGCGAGGGTCTCGGGCTATCCAGACATCATCAGAAAGAGCGTTCTTCATGCCTTAAACATCCGGGCGGTTGCAAGAATTGCGGCGGAGAAACATCTCAAGAAGAAACACTCCGAGGTCAACCTCATAGTAATCCATATGGGTGGCGGAATATCGGTTACCGCCCACTTCAGGGGCAAGATGGTGGATGTAAACAACGCCTTTCTGGGTATGGGTCCATTCACACCCCAGCGGGTAGGAGCGCTTCCAACCGGCGAACTGATAAAACTCTGCTATTCAGGCAAGTTCACCCAGAAGGAGCTTGAGGCAGAACTTGTGAAGAATGCGGGTCTGAGAGGGTATCTGGGCACCAACGATGCCATTGAGATAGAGAAGATGATAGAGAATGGGAATGAGTTAGCAAGGTTGATATACGAAGCCCTGGCATATCAGATATCCAAAGAGGTTGGCGCTATGGCTACAGTGCTTAAAGGCAATGTTGACGCCATTATCTTCACCGGTGGTCTCTCTCGCTCTGATATGCTGATGAGGTGGATTAAAGAGCGGGTTTCATTTATAGCAGATGTGATTGTAATACCGGGTCAGAAAGAGATGGATGCTATGGCAGAGAGTGTCCTTCGCATACTCAAGGGTGAGGAGGAGGCAAAGGAATATATACCCAAAGAGATACTTGACCCTATGAAGAAATATGGAAAACAAGAGGTTTAATACTGTTTCAGATAAAGGGCTTAATACACGGTTAGACAAGGGGCTTAAGCCCCTTGTCTATTATACATGCCCATCCCCTTTCATTTAGGAATCTCCTATTCGTCTGTCTAAAAAAATATATTCCCTTATATCACCTATAAGGAACAACATAATATCCTAACCGCTTCTCTTGAGCTTACCCAACTTCTTGGCGTGCCTTTCAGCAAGGTTGAAGAAGAATATCGCCAGCGGTATCAGAGCGAAGCCAACTATCCCAAGTATCAGAATATCAAACCACATCTCACCTATTGACCTCCCATTAAGCAGTGCGTCCCTCATCATACGAAGGGTGTAGGTAGCAGGTGATAACACTGAGAGCGGTCTTATCCATTCTGGTAAAACACTAATTGGATAATATACGCCGGAGACCAAAAGCACTATCGCCTGAATAATATGTGCCGCCTGTGACCCCCTCTCGGTGCTCATTAATGGTAGTATCGCCGCCAGGATACCCAGCCCTATAAACGAGAAGCTTGAGATGATAAGAACCAGTAGCCCGGTCAGAATATTTGCACCAGAGAGGGTGAGGTCAAAGAATAACAATGCCACAATTAATGTTATACCAGTGTTGATAATGCCATAGAGAACAGCATAGATTACCGTTCCAAAGAGCATCATAGTTCTTCTTATGGGAGCCATAAATGTGTATTCAATTGTGCCCTCCCACCTCTCCCACTGTATGGACTCACTTACCTCGTGGAATATTACACTTAAAAACCTCCACACCAGCGCACCAATCACCAGATAGAGCACCATCCTCTTGTCGCCAGTGGCAACACCGATGAAGCCAATGGTCAGGACATTAACCAGTGTAAAAACAATGAATACAACTTCCCAGCTCAGATACCTCTTCACCAGATTGAAGTTCCTCGCCACAAAGGCATAGGAAGCCCTTACCTCAGATGCTATATCCATACTAATTCACCTCCTGCTCCCACTCCCTACCAGTGAGCTGGATGAATACATCCTCCATAGTGGTGTTCTCAACCCCTCTCACCAAAATCTTCAATCTCTCTGGGGTGTCAACCTTAACAAACTCTCCTTTCATAATGATTGCAACCCGGTCGCATATTTTCTCCACCTCTGCCATATCATGACTGCACAGCAATATGGTAGTTTCAAATCTCTTCCTGACATATACAATAAATTCCTGAACATGCCTTTTTGACACGGGGTCTAGACCAGTGGTTGGCTCATCAAGCAGAAGCAACTCTGGCTGTGTCATAAAAGCCCTGGCAACAGCCACTTTCTGTTGCATTCCCCTGGATAGATTTTCAACCGACTCTTCCAGATATGTCACAGGGAACACTAATTTTTTCATTATCTCTTCAACCCTCTTTCTTGTTTCATCCGACTTCATATTATATAGCCGACCAATATATAAAAGGTTCTCCATAACCGACAATTTCTTGAAGAATGATGCCTCCACGCTGACCCGGTTCATCAACCTCCTGACCTCTATCTCATTCTTCTGAACATCCATACCCTTCACCATACAGTAGCCACTGTCGGGAATAAGCAGGTTAACGATAATTCTTACCAGAGTTGACTTTCCACTGCCGTTTGGTCCGACAATGCCGAATATCTCACCCTTGCGAACAGAGAAGGAGATATTCTTCAGGGCAAACATCTTCTTCTTTCTAACAAAGAAGTTCCTTATACCAGAGCCATTACTATGGGTATTAAATGCCTTGGTCAGGTTTTTACATTCAAGGACTACTTCGTTCATAATGTTTTTTCCTCCACCATATAAGAGTTAACAAATAAAAAACCCACCGCTTTCGGGTGGGGAAATGCCATAGTTAACATAAATATTTCAGGCGTATGGCATTACCCCTCCTCCATTCACATAAATTTCAAATCTGTATATCATTTCCCTATTCACCTCTTAAGAGATTTTTACCATAAAAATAAAATTTGTCAACAACTTTTTCAACATATAGCAAGAAAAATTATTAATGCAGATTTAAATATTACACTTGACTTTGCATACAAAAGATATTAATAATATGCATAAATAAAAACACACTTTAAGGGGGTGTGATATGAGAAAAGTGGCAATTATATTGGGCTTTGTTATTCTGTTATCTGCCACCGCATTGTCCTATCACGACTATCTGTGGACATACGAGTGGACAGGGCAGAACTTCTGGGAGAAGTCCATCATCGCCAACGGGCACTTTACATTCTACAGGGAGAGTGTAGAAGAAGATGCTGACTCTGTTAATGACATTCTATTCCCAGTGGAAGCGGGCTTTGCCTTTGACAAACTGTGGTCAGTATCTGCGGTTATTCCTATCCAGAAACTCGGTGGGATACCCGAAGATAGCGAAATTAGCTCATTTGGTATCTCCAACATCTGGATGAAGGGCAAGTTCATTCCAATGCTCGGTCCCAACATCTCACTTGGACCGAGGATAGGCATCAGATTGCCGGTTGGCACTGAAGGTCATAAGGTTGATGCCCTGGCAGTAGATGCTGCAGGTCTTATAAGATTGGGCTATGTGGAGGACTTCCCGATGGTAATCTCAGCACAGGCAGGACTTCGTTATGAGTTAGAGAAAGACAACAACAAACTACCATCATATTTCTATGTTCTGGCAGAACCAGGTTATAAGGTCAACTGGCGTCTAACGACTTATGGCGTCGTTGGTTTTGCCTTTCCTATCACCAAAGGTAAAACAGCTGCACCAGAAACACCAGATGGTTATACAGAATATGATGGTGATAATCATATGTGGTTCGGTGGAAAAGCAACTATGAAGATATCCCCAAGCGTAACAGCAGACGGAACATTCCAGTATAGAATCTGGGAATATCCCTCCGAAGAAGGTCAACCAGATATGACCAAATCATGGTTCTTCGGAGCAGGTATAACAGCAAACATTGGTCTGTGATAATTATATCGGCATTGAAAGAATAGGTGGGCTATTAATGCCCACCTTTTCCTCAGTTATTCAGATATTATCTCGCCCTCTCAAATCTCACTCTATATCTTGGTTCATCAATGGTGCCGGTAATCTCAAATAAGACGCTACCCAGACCTGGGAGAACTATATCAGGTATGGATTTTCCGAGAAGTAATTTTGCCAATACATCCCTTGAAACCTCTGGCGAGTGTGCTCTTATACTCACATCCCTGCCACTCATATTAACCATACCTTCCACAATAAAACTGCTGCCTTTATATGATAGTTTCGCCTTTCTAATAATCAGATGGTCATTATTCAGCATCATCTTCGCACTTTCAATCTCAAAGATGAGCTCCTTATTAGAGAGTATGAGTTTACCGCCTTTTATGTCAACATTCAACTGAAACTTATCCCCACCCCTCAGTTTGCCCTCAATATATGAACGACTATCGCAAAATACCGGCTTTATCTCACCCAACAAAACCTGTTTCAACTCATCGGTATCAACCTCAACTCGCTCAAGTGTAAGTTCCCTCCTAATGGAGCCCTTTATGGTGCAATCATGTTCTCCAAATACCCTGCCCTCTACCTCCGTATCATCACCTATCTTACCACTCATACTGTCAATGAGTATAAGCAATTTACCAGCCCTCTTCAGCACCACCCTGCCGTTCTTCACCATTATATCTGGCAATGTCTCAAACACCGGTCTATCTGAAAACCGTCTCTCTCCCCCATCCAACACTGCGAGAAGAACCATCATCCTGTTGCAATCACTAACCGAACCAGAAACATCGTTGAAGGTTATCTCGTCCAAAGCGCTACCACTACTATTCTTACCCCATAAGATGACCAGAGTCGGGTTCTCCATCTCTAATAACGGGATACTGCTCTCGCCTCTTGAGAACATTGCTCTTATTATATTTATTTTTAATGTAATCCTGTCAGACCTGAGCAGGTTGAACCATGAGGTGCTTTCAGGTTTGAGAGTAAAATCATCTATAAAAATACTGGTGGTAAAGGGGATGAAACCTATGCTCTCATAGGATATTTTAACTCCAAGTTCACTTTCAATACGAGCGATATTCGCCTCAACCACATCCCTCATATACATTGGAAGTAGAAAACCCCAGGCAATTACAATGACGATAATTATAATTACCAAGAGCGTTACTGCAATCTTCTTACCAAAACTCATATCTCTTGACAGATGTTATTGAATAGAATATAATTATTAATAAGAGAGGTCAATAAAGAGTTTATAAAAAGGGAGGATAGAGATGAGAAAGTGGGCAATTACAGTTATAGTTATATTGGTATTGGGTGCGTTAACAGCGGTGGTCATAGCCAACAATATGCATGAAACTACTGTCGGACAACTAAAGGCACGGTATTCAGATTTTAAATAATTATATCAACCCTAAACTCTAAACGGAGATTCTATCAGGATAACCTCATTTATTTAGCAGTTAGCTATATAGATTACATATCTAATTCAAGTCATCCTTTTTTATCTTCTTCCCCACAGGAATATTGTAATACTCCTCACATCTTCTGCAATAGAACTTACCCGGATAGACAGCACTGGGGACGGGCATTCCATTCCGTCCGCACACAGGGCACTCAAGCTCTACACCCTCTCTCTTCAACTCCTCCATTATCTCCTTCTGCCTCTCAATGAGTGCTCTCTTTGCGGGCGCAACCTCAAGAACATCTATCTCCTTTGGCGCCAGTTCCAGGAGCCAGGTCCTAAACGGTTCCACCTTGCCGATAACCAGCCAGGCACCATCAGTATGTTCATCCGACTTGACGATGTCGTGACCCTCAACAAGACCTTGCCTTATCGCCTCTTTCAACTGCTCCTCATTCAACTCAAAACACTCTTTGCCTATTTTAAGATATATCACTTTTTAAGCATCCTCCACAGTATTGGTTAAAATCATAACATATTATTTATCAATTTTCACTTTATCAATCATCTTTCTCAAAATATCATCCTACAGATTATGATGCCTCAATTTATGTTATACTTATGTTATAATGAAAAACAAGGAGGTGAATTTATAATGTTTTTAAGAAGGACAATGTTCTTTATGCTATTAATTCTGTTTTTATCTGCAACATTCATCACTGATTGCAAGAAAAAGGAAGAGGCAGTAGAAGAAGTTGAGACCACAAAATTGACCCCACAGGAGAAGATGGAGAGGCATGCCAACCTGCCTATGCCGGAGGTATCAGAGAAGGCAAAGAAACTACCTGAAGGAACAAAACTGGCAGTGATAGTTACAGAGAAAGGTAATATTGAGATAAAACTTCTGGACGACGGTGCACCTCACACTGTAGATAACTTCATCAAGCTGGTCAATGAGGGCTATTATGATGGTCTCACATTCCACCGAAAGGTTCCAGGGCAACTGATTCAGACCGGCGCATTAAATCCCAACGGAACTGGTGGTCCCGGCTACTATATTGAGGATGAAGCAAGCCCCTATACCCATACTACTGGCGCGGTCGCTATGGCTAAATTCTCTGGTCCCGAGGGTGAACCAAAGCCCAACACCGCTTGCAGTCAGTTCTACATCTGTCTTATGCCAATGCCCAGCTTAGACGGTAAATATACTGTCTTCGGTATGGTCATAAATGGTATGGATGTTGCAAACAAAATAAATGTAGGTGATAAAATAAAACAGATATCAATTATTGAGATAAAAGGAGAAAAATAAATAAATATTATTCGTTCAAAGGAGAAAAATGAGAGCGTGCATTAAAATATCCATCATGCTTATTATTGCAATGTCTCTGATGCTTTCAAGCGCATTCGCAAAGTCCTATGAAGAGATTAAAGCACTATTTGACAATCAACAGTATGATGAGGTAATCAAGGAAACCACCAGAGTTCTCTCAAAGGACAAAGGGGGGGACAAGACAGCAGAGTTATACTATCTGAGGGGTCTTTCATACGACCTTCTGGGCAAGATTGACTGGGCAATTGAGGATTACAACAAGGCGGTGAATATATATCCAGGCTTCGGCGAGGCATATGTCGCCCTTGGTCAACTACTCATAGAGACCAACGAGTTAAACGCTGCTGAAAATGCCTTCAATTCAGCCCTTGAACTGATTGAGGAGGAGCCAATATCATTGACCAGTATGGGCTACATAAGATTAATTCAAAACAGGGTTAAAGAAGCCAGGGACTTCCTCAGTAGAGCAATAGCAACGAAAGATGCTCCATCCCAGGCATATGCTAATCTGGGCTATATTGAATATACAGAGGGAAATCTGGACGACGCACAGGACCATCTTGAGACCGCAATAACCAAAAACCCTGAGGACTACACCGCTATGTTCACTCTTGGTCTGGTGTATATGCTGAAGAACGACTTTATGCAGGCGAGCGACTGCCTAAAGAAGGTGGTTGAAAACAACCCTGAAGACCTTGAAGCACACCTCGCAATAGCAAAGTCATACGAACAACTGGGGCTTAAAGAGGCGGCAATCAATCATCTCAACGAAGCGCTCAAGTTATCCCCAAATAATAATAATATCTCCAACTGGTTAAACCGACTAAAAGAAGAGTGATGCTTAAGAGATATATTCGTTTAGGCGTAAACATTGACCACACCGCAACCGTAAGGCAGGCAAGGAGAACATTTGAGCCAGACCCGGTATATTCTGCTCTTATCGCACAACAATCGGGTGCTGATAGTATTGTAGCACATCTAAGAGAAGACAGAAGGCATATTCAGGATAGGGACCTTGAACTCATACTGAAGACCATAAACATAAATGTGAATATGGAGATGGCTGCTACCGACGAGATGGTAGAAATTGCCACCAGATTGAAACCCTACCAGTCCACAATCGTGCCTGAGAGGCGAGAGGAGATAACCACAGAGGGTGGTCTCAGGGTATATGGCGAGGAGAGTCGGCTGAAGGATGCGGTCAAAGCATTGAAAGATGCGGGTATTGTGGTCAGTTTGTTCATAGACCCCGAGTTGAAAGAGATTGATTCCGCAAAGGAAGTCGGTGCAGAGGTCATAGAACTTCATACCGGTGAATACGCTAACGCAACCTCTAAAGAGAAAAAGGCAATTGAGTTAAATCGGCTGAGAAATGCAGCTGAGTATGCCTCATCAATCGGTCTTGAGGTATCAGCAGGGCATGGACTTACCTACTATAATGTCCGCCCAGTAGCAGAAATAGAGAAGATATTAGAATTGAATATCGGACACACAATAATTGCAAGAAGCATATTCACCGGTCTTGAAAGAGCAATAAAAGACATGATAACTATCATAAGAGGTGCTTGATATAGAGATAAAGGGCACAGGTATTGACATCATTGAGGTCTCCCGCGTTAACCGCCTTATTGATAAGTATGGGGATGACTTCATATCAAAGGTGTTCACCGAAAACGAATGGCGGTATTGCTCCTCAAAGTCAAACCCATCTATACACCTATCTCTGCGCATAGCAGCAAAGGAGGCGGTGGCAAAGGCGCTGGGCTGGCAGAAGCATTCCATCCCATGGAAGGACATAGAATACAATGTAGATGATGAGGTCCCGAAGGTAATTCTAAACGGTAGATTAAAGGCACTGGCTGTTGAGCGCGGGATACACAAAATAATTGTCTCCGGAACACACTCAAAGGAATATGCGGTATGTAATGCCATCGCTGTGTCAAAATGATTGTAGAGGTGATGTAAATTGATACCTGTCTTGACGGGAGAAGAGATGCGCAAGGTGGATGGTGCCTATATCAATAAAATAGGCATACCATCAATAGTTCTTATGGAGAGGGCGGGGATTGGTGTGGCACAGTTTGTGATGTCTATTGCGAAGAACCCCACAGATGAGAGAATCGTTGTTCTGGCGGGACCGGGAAATAACGCCGGCGATGCATTCGTTGTCTCCAGATACCTGATGGAGGAGGACCACGAAATTAGCATCATTATGACTTCAGATGAGGACTCATTATCAAAGGATGCCAGAAAGAACCTCGGTATTATTAAAGACAGAAACAATCTTAAGATAATTAAACGGGATAGCAACTGGCAGGAAGCACTTGAGGGCGCAACAATCGTAATAGATGGTCTGCTCGGAACCGGTGCAAAGCCGGGGTTGAGGGGCTTAATGGCTGAGATTGCTGAGTTCCTTGAATATACCTCCTCCTATGTGGTGGCGGTAGATATGCCAAGTGGCATTGAGGCAACCACAGGTGAAACAGGCGATAGGTGTATCAAAGCAGATGCCACCATCACACTCGGCTTCCCCAAACTGGGTCTGTTTGCTCCTCAGACATCTGAATTTGTGGGCGACATCTATCTCCATCCCCTTGGTTATCCCATAGAGGCATTCACCGAAATAGAAGTTAAGACATTCTTACTTGAACCCCGTGATATTCTGACCAATATGAAGGCACGGGCTGAGGCATCTCATAAGGGCGATTATGGGAAACTGCTGGTTGTTGCGGGAAGCAGGGGACTGGTGGGAGCAGCAGTGATGACCGCCAACACGGCAGTCCGTGGAGGTGCCGGTCTTGTCAAACTTGCCCTGCCAGAGACAATTGAGACGCAGGCGAGGAGCCACCTGATAGAGGTGATGACAATACCCCTCCCGGATAGAGATGGTATGCTATATGACGATTCTATTCCAGAATTGAGAAAATGGAGAGATTGGGCTGACTGTGTCGTATTCGGTCCGGGCGTTGGTGTATCGGATGGCGTCGGTGAGGTGCTCAGGGAGATATTGTCATGGAACAAGCCGACGGTCATAGATGCAGATGGAATAAACAACCTCGCCACTATGAATATAGGCAAACTTCCCGATGAGAGCATAATCACCCCCCATCCAGGCGAGATGTCCCGCCTTTTGAACAAGGGTATAGATAAGATTCAGGGCGACCGCATAAACACAGCAAGAGATTGTGCGAAGAGGTATCAAACTACAGTTGTGCTTAAGGGAAGAAACACGATTATAACAGAGCAGGATGTAGAGTATGGCAATACTTACATCAACCCCACCGGTGGTCCATCGCTGGCAAGCGGAGGAACGGGAGATATTCTCACCGGTCTGATAGGTTCACTTATGGTTCAGGGCTATACACCGCAGGAAGCGTCTGTGAACAGCGTTTATCTACACGGACTGGCGGGGGATATAATAAGCGTGGAGAATGGCGACGAATATCTCTCTGCTACGGACCTGATTGAAGAGCTCCCCCGTGCATACGATACGGTAAAAACCCGGTATATGTGGACCGAGCCATTTGCTAACCTGATGCCATTTCCAATATGGGGTGAAGCAAGAAGAAACTATGAGGTAAAAGGAGAAACCCCGATTTAACCAACAATAATCCCATATAAATCTCTAAGTGAGGTGATAAATGACAAGAAGAAAAAGGAAGAGTGTCTTCCGCAGATTCTTGAAGGAGTATGGAATACTCAGTTCTGCTGCTGGTTTTGTTGTAGGGCTGGTTTTCAAAGACCTCATTCACTCCATTGTATTCAAGTTATTGATGCCCGTCCTTTCTACATCACTCCACCTGAAACCTTATGAAAAAATCAGTGTGAGGTTTATGGGAAAGAACCTGATGATTGGCGAGACCATCGGCTATGCCATAGACCTCTTCGTGATAGTTCTAGTGCTTTACATTATTGTGAGGATAATTATGGGAAAAGAGGAATTCCTGGAGAAATAATAAACACTAATCCCTATTCCCTTTACTGCTCTTCGTCTTCCTCTTGATTTCAATTGCTCTGGCAATTACTTCTATCTCCTTAATTGAGCGCCTGTAATAGGCAAGGCGCTTCTCTTTCTTGCTCTTATATCTACCCTTAATGCTATCCATCAAGCCAAAGTTGATATTCATCGGCTGAAAGGACCCGTCGGGAACAGTGGTAATATATCTCAGAAGCGCACCAATTGCAGTAGTAGGAGGAAAATAGGGTGGTTCTTTGCCCGATATTGCCGCCCACACCGATAGCCCCGCCACCAGCCCCATAGCAATTGACTCCACATAGCCCTCCACCCCTACCAGTTGTCCCGCAATATAGATACCATCCGTTCCCTTCACTAAAAGTGTCCTGTCAAGATGTCTGGGTGAGTTTATATATGTATTTCTGTGGGAGGAGCCCAAACGAACAAACTCCGCCTCCCTCAGAGCAGGTATCAACCTGAACACTTCCTCCTGCTCCCTGTGGTTGAGTCGGGTTTGAAATCCCACCATATTATACAACTTTCCCCTCTTATCCTCCGGTCTCAATTGAACCACCGCATAGGGCATCTTACCCGTCCTGGGGTCTTTAAGACCCACCGGCTTCATAGGTCCAAACCTCAATGCATCCTCTCCCCTCGCTGCGAGCTCCTCAATAGGCAGACACCCCTCAAAGAACTTATCATCCTCAAACTCCCATTTCGGGAAGGGATGAGACCTCAATAAAGCATTATAGAAATTATCATACTCTTCCTTATTCAAAGGGCAGTTGATATAATAGCCCTCACCTTTATCATATCTGGACGCCTTGAAAACCTTCTTCATATCTATTGATTCAGCAGTGACGGTTGGTGATATAGCATCATAGAAATAGAGATGCTTTGAACCAAGCAAATCCCTCAATTGAGTAGATAGACGTTCCGAGGTCAGAGGTCCAGAAGCAATTATAATTGGTCTGTGAGAATCAATATCAGTAAACTCCTCCCGCACTACCTTTATATTTCTGTTCTCGCTTATCTCCCTCGTCACTATACGGGAGAATCTCTTCCTATCAACTGCAAGAGCGGTTCCCGCTGGTATAGACGATTTGCCTGCTATAGATATTAGAAGAGAACCAAGTGCATTAAGTTCTGCCTTCAGCATCCCCGGTGCAGTTGTTTGGTCTCTGGATTTCAAAGAGTTTGAACATACCAGTTCAGCAAGGTCTCCAGTTGTATGAGCCGGAGTCATCATCTCCGGTCTCATCTCATACAATTTTACTTTTATGCCCCTCTTCGCTAACTGCCAAGATGCCTCACACCCGGCTAAACCACCACCCGCTATATAGACCTCATCACTCGCCATTATATTCTGTCTCGTAACCGCACCCCTCAGTTACACACACCAACCTCTTATTGCTCCCCCTACCCTTTACTACTAAAAACTTCGCGCCACACTTGGGGCACTCCGCCTTGACCGGTTTCTGCCAAAGTGCATAATCACAATCAGGGTAGTTGGAACAGCCGTAGAAGGTCCTCCTCTTTTTGGTCTTCTTCTCCACCAGCGTTCCATCACAGCCCTCCCTGGGGCACTTCACCCCTGTGTCATAGTAGATGCTCTTGGTAAACTTACATTCGGGATATCGCGAACAGGCAAGAAATATCCCGAACCTACCACCTTTGACAACCATCTGCGCACCACACTCATCACACCTCTCATCCTTATACAACTCCTCCAGAAGGACAATCTTACCGTTCTCTTCCTTAAATGGCTTCTGGTTCTTGCAGTTGGGATAGGCAGAACACCCGAGAAACCTCCCACCCTTACCATACTTTATCATCATCGGGCTACCGCATTTGTCACACTTTATATAATCCACTATGACCTCTTTCTCTTTCTTAATCTTCTCCATTCGTTTCTCAGCACCCTTGAGATACCTGTTTAATTCGTTGTTGAACTTGGAGAGAACATCTCGCCAGTTCTCCTTCCCCTCCTCTATCAGGTCCAGTTCCTCTTCCATCCTGGCTGTGTATTTCACCTTGAAAATGTCCTTGAATGAACCAACAAGCATATCTGCGACCAACTCCCCCGTGTCGGTGGGTATCAGTGTCCTACCCTCCTGCGTGACATACTTGCGGTTAAGAAGAACAGAGATGGTAGGTGCATAGGTGCTGGGGCGTCCAATACCAACCTCCTGCATCTTCCTTACCAAACTCGCCTCTGTATATCTTGGAGGTGGCTGAGTTGAATGCTGTTTCGCTTCAATCTTCTTGAGTGCTACTATGTCGCCCTCTTTCATATCCGGCAACTCCCTCTCCTCGCTTCGTGTCTCTGGCATCACCTTGAAGAAGCCATCAAAGATAATCTTTGCACCAGTCGCTTTGAACAGCCCATCACCCGCCTCAATCTCCACTGTAAGTCGCTTGACCTGTGCAGGCGCCATCTGCACCGCCACAGTCCTTGACCATATCAACTTATACAAATTGTATTCGTCCCTGCTGATATATTTCTTTATACTGTCTGGAGTCCTGTTAACAGATGTAGGTCTTATCGCCTCATGCGCATCCTGCGCCTCCCTCCCCGCTCTGTATCTCCTCACCTCTTTATGAAGATACTTCTCGCCATATTCATTATCAATATACCACCTGATATTAGAAATCGCCTCCTCCGCAATCCTCGGTGAATCGGTTCTCATATAGGTAATTAGACCCACTACTTCGCCACCACCGATGTCTTTGCCCTCATACAGGCGCTGAGCAACCGACATCGTCTTCCTGGAAGAAAAACCGAGAATATTGTTAGCCGCCTGCTGAAGTGTGCTCGTGATGAAGGGGCGGGGCGGATTCCTCTTCTCAGTTCTCACCTATACACTCTTGACCTTAAACTCCTGCTTCTTTATAGAATTAATTATTTCATCCGCCTCTTCCTTTGAGCCAATAACCTTTACTTTCTTATCATTGGGCGAGCCAATCTTTTCACCCATATACTTAAATAGGTCTGCACCAAACACCTCACTGTCCTTAGACAGTTCGGCGGAAATTGAAAAGTAGGGCACCGGGACGAACTTCCTTATCTCCTTCTCACGGTCGCAGATAATCTTCAAGGCGACTGTCTGAACCCTTCCCGCAGAAAGCCCATACCTGGTCTGGACCCACAGTATAGGACTTATCTGGTATCCCACAAGACGGTCAAGAATCCTCCTCGCTTTCTGCGCCTCCACCAGTTCTATATTTATGTCACGCGGATTCTCAATCGCCTCCAGAACCGCTTTCTTTGTTATCTCGTTGAAGGTTATCCTCTTTAGATTATTCACATCACCTAACGCCTTGCCTATATACTCCTTCAGAAACCAACTTATCGCCTCACCCTCCCTGTCGGGGTCACAGGCGAGATAGACATCACCCGCCTTCTTCCACAGTTCCCTTATCTCATCAATAACTTCTGACTTCTCCTTTATAAACTCATATTGTGGTTCAAAACCATTCTCCACATCCACCGCAAGACCACTGGAAGGTAAATCAACCAGATGCCCCTGACAGGAAGCAACGGTGTATCCAGACCCAAGAATCTTGCTTATGGTTCTGACCTTTGCCCTTGACTCAACGATTACAAGTGGTTTCTTCTTATCTGCCATCTATCACATCACCTCTCAATGTCTTGCCCTCATATACATTAAACCACCCGTCTGTATAATAAAACCTGAGAGTTCCATTTCAAGCAGAGCCGAGGAGATAATTGAAGAGCTTAAGCCCGTCTCTCTTATTATATCATCTATATGCATCGGTTCATCTACCTTCAACAGATTGAATATCTTCAACCCATTCTCATCCAATGATGTCGGTATCTTCTCCTCCCTATCAACCTCACCTTGCCTCTCAAGACCCAGGCACTCTAAAACATCATCCGCATCCTCCACCAGATACGCACCCTCCTTTATAAGCATATGGGTGCCTCCGCTCTTCCCACCCATAACAGAGCCGGGAAGTGCCATAACCTCCCTTCCCTGATTGAGGGCGTGATTTGCGGTTATCAAAGCGCCACTACCGACGGGCGCCTCGGTTACTACCACTCCCAGCGAGAGACCCGATATTACCCGATTTCTCCTGGGGAAGTGCCCCCGCTCTGGCTTCGCATATACTGGAAACTCGCTGATTACGGCGCCGTTCTCAACTATCCTCTCCACAATCACCCTGTTTTCCGCAGGGTAGATGTTGGCGATACCACTACCGAGAACAGCCACCGTCTGACCGCCCTCAAGGGCGCCCTTATGCGCCTCGGTGTCAATTCCCCTTGCAAGACCGCTCACCACGACGAGACCCGACTCTGCCACACCTCTGGCTATCTCCCTGGTCATAGTCCGACCATAAACAGTGGGAGTGCGTGTCCCCACTATCGCTACCATCCGCTGATTTAAGTCAATATCGCCCATAATATACAGAATCGGCGGAGGGTGGGCAATATTCTTCAAGAGTTCAGGGTACTCGTCATCAAGAAAGCAGATAATATCACCACCCAGTTTCTCCACCTGCTTCAATTCACCCTCCACCTTCACCTTCTCGCGCTCACTTACAATCTTCTCTGCTGTTGTTTTATCAATGTTCACAACCGAAGATAACTCCCTCACGCCCGCCTTCAGGGCTTCACCGGGGGAGCCAAAGTGCTTGATAAGGTTTAAGAACCTTATAGGTCCAACACCAGGAAGCAGATGTAATCTAATCCAATCCTCAATATCTTTCCGCATATTTAAACTTAATTTTAATATAAACCATCTAACTTATGCAATATGCATTCATAATCTCTTGTTTTGATTGTTAATTAATGATTATATTAATATTATTAACAGAAATGGCTTTGAAAGGAGATAGATGATGATAAGATTTCTCAATCCCATAATACCAATTTTAACTCTAACGGCATTAATCTTCGGTTCAGCGGATGACATATACCAGGATAGCCCGCTCTTTGAAATGGAGTCAATCAACAGCGAAGAGTATTACTACACTGCTAGGACATCCACAGAGAAGATAGATATAGAGGTGAACAGGTTCAAGACCGACGAGGGTTTTGACGGCTGGTATGTTGTCATACCCGGCTCAAGACCCCTTGCTACCCCCGCCATAGGCGAGGGCATGGTATTTCTGGGCGGTGGCTTCGGTAGTTATGAGTTCTACGCCTTTGACGCCAGAACCGGCGAGAATAAGTGGCTGTTTCACACAGGCGACGATGGTCCAACCGCTGCGGTCTATTATAAAGGCAGAGTAGCATTCAATACCGAATCGTGCATACTCTATGTTCTCAATGCAGAAGACGGCACAGAGGTGTGGAGCGAGTGGCTGGGCGACCCGTTGATGGCACAGCCAGCGATGTATAAGGATAGAATATATATGACTTACCCCGGTGGCGACGGTATGCACTACTTAACCTGCAGGGACATAGAGAGCGGACATGAATACTGGAAACAGCCAATTGTTGGTGAGGTCATAACAGCACCCATCATTGAGAGCGACAATGTGTATTGCGCCTGCCTGGATGGAACGGGCTACTGCTTCGGTGCATTAGATGGTGAACTGATATGGAAGGAAGCGATGCTTTTGACCTCATCGCCTTTGATATACAAGGACAACATCTATGCCAGCGTGAGAGAGGAGTCAGATGATAAGGATGAATATGGCAATATACAATATGAAGGTCTTGGTGCAATCAGCAAGAGGGCAGGCGAACTGACTGGTGACCTTATTGCGAAGACAAAGGCGGACTACCTGAGAGCGGAGGTAAACAGAAAAACAGCATATGCAGAATTACAGAAGTCGCTTGATGCAAGCGTTGGCTTCGGCTCCGCACCGTCATCAGCGAAGCTGGAGCAGGGGATGACCAACCTTGGTGTCTTTTCTGTCTCAGGCATCTGGGCGTATCAGGGCTCCAGGGCGATGGTGTATAAGGGCGACATAATACAGGCAAGGGGCAACGAGATAATCAGGCAGGTAGGCGACAGCGAAGACAACCGCTGGACATACACATACAAAGGAGCCACCGACGAGACCCGCCTGTTAGCACCGCCTGCAGTGGCGGGCGAATATCTATTCACCTGCACCTCTGATGGCTACCTGCTATGCCTCTCCATCAATGACGGCAGGGAGTTGTGGAAATATAAGGTAGGCGAGCCGATGAGATTTCAGCCGGCACTGTGGAAGGGCAGGGTCTATTTTACTACCGACACGGGCAAGTTGTTCTGCATAGACACGAAGAATCCGGAGGTTGACGGCTGGATGATGTGGGGTGGTGATTCAACCCACAATAAGATACTGGAGTAAGCAACCTTGGTCACCCAGATGAAATGAATAGGGGCGATATGTCTCGCCCCTTTATGTTTCTCATATTCATAATGGGTTTTAGTGGAAGAGCGCCTTCACCTGACCCAGAGATAAATTCTCAACAGCCACATCAGAGAAGTTTCCTATCTCCACCTCTTTTATTACCTTGTTTGGGTAGTATATGGATATGTAGAGGGATTCATTTCCGCCCACTATGTTCTCTCTGGCACACGACAGCCCCTTGACATATCCAGTTCC
>Ga0164318_10000926_pt1 | contig 24550 bp, 14 predicted proteins | sample GuaBasSedimGuay9_FD_113734 | JGI IMG/M metagenome (GOLD analysis project Ga0164318, IMG submission 113734) | Subseafloor sediment microbial communities from Guaymas Basin, Gulf of California, Mexico - Guay9, Core 4571-4, 0-3 cm | ecosystem: Environmental > Aquatic > Marine > Hydrothermal vents...
CCATCCGCAGCAAATAGCGAGGACGCACAAGGAAGCGGCCATAGGCCAGACGCCGCAACCACTCCAATTCGTGTCGTCCCAGCCAGGGGGTGGAGATGACCGCCTGGTTCGGTTCGAAGCGACTCCAGTCACGAGAGGCCAGAAACCCCTCTTCCTCTACCTGTCTCCACAGGGAAGTTCCCGGGAACGGCACCGCACAGTAGAACTGGGCGTAGTCGGGATCCAACTCAAGAACGTAACCTATGCTCTTGAGTATCGAGCGCCTTGTCTCTCCCGGTACGCCCAAGACCAGGTGAGCCAAGACCGGAATACCTGCCTGTTTGGCGGCATCCACGGCCGCGATCCCCTGGGCCACAGTGGTCCCTTTCTTCATGCGCTTCAGTATTTCCTGATCACCCGATTCAATACCGAAGGCTATGCCGCTACACCCCGCCGCCTTCATCAATCCGGCCAAGGGCAAATCAATTCCATCAACCCGCGAGTTGCACATCCAGCGTATCGACAGACGACGCCGGATTATCTCCCGGCAAAACTCCTCCACCCATCCGGGAGAGATAGTGAAACAATCCGACCACATGACAACGTCGCGAAGAGAATACCTATCGACGACATGCTGTATCTCGTCGACCACCTTCCCTACGCCGCGGAAGCGGGGCTTGCGTCCGTAGTACAGGTGTGCGGCACAGAAGCTGCAATCGTGCGGGCATCCCCGCGAGGGAACCACCAGGGCATATGGCCTTGGAGGGAGCGGCAGCCGGTAATCGCCGGGAGGGAACAGTTCGCGGTCAGGTGGAAGCAGGTCGTCAGGATTGTCGATAAAGGGTCTGTCCAGGTTGTGACACACCTTCCCCTCGCTCAGGTAAGACACTCCCAGAAGTCCCTCCAGAGTGTTCCCACTGCTCAATCTTTCGGCCAGTTCGCTTACCGTGAGCTCCGGCTCAGCTCGAACCACGGAATCCAGGCGTGACTCGGTCAAGGTCTCGCCGGGGCGGGCGGTTACGTGCAATCCAATCGCGGTGAGGTGTGCCGAACAACGGCTGGATACCTCTTCTACAAGTTGCAGATCCACCCAGTAGGTGGGAGTGGATATGTTGAACACCACCAGGTCTGGATCAAGCGCCTCTACCTCTTGCAGTATTTCCTGCCCAGCCGAACTCACGGCGGCGTCACGTGCGTACACCACGTGTCCCCGGGCCCGCAACTGAGCACCGATGTAGGCCAGGCTGATGGGGGGCAAGCTGTAAGCAAAAGACGACTGCCTCTGCTGGCATCTTCCCTCGCGGACGTATGCCCTGCCGGGAAGACCCGGGGGATTCAGCAGCAGGACTGTCAGCCGTCGTTTCACGACTATCCAGCTTCCTCGACGTCCCAATAATAAATCAAATGGTTTCCCTCAACTACCCGATGGGGATGGTGCTCTTCCAGCAATCGTATCCAGCGCCGGAACCTTTGACAGCGACGAACGATGTAGACCGCCTGCCGGTTGATTCGATGTTTCGAGGGATCCACCGCGTAACCTATCTTCCTCAAGGCATCAACCAGATCCCGGTACTGCCCGTTTCCATGATTGGTAAAGCGCGACAACTCCCAGTAGATGGCTTCATTGGCCAGTTGGTACCTGTTCTTTATTCCGGAGCACTCATCATAGCGGAAGATCTGCATGTCGCTATAGACCGGCTGCCCGTGATAGAAGCCCTGCTCTGACAACCAGTGGAACAGACGATGGGACTGCCGGTGCTGTCTGTAGAAGTCTTCACCGTAGGCCATGCCGAGACACAATACCCCCATGCCGGAAACCAGCACAAGGATGCGGGCAAGGGATGCAGTGTTCATCCGCCACCTCTTCCCCAGGTACATCAGTATCGGCAGAAAGATGGCCACGGCGATGAACATCCAGCTTCCGGCCCCGGAAAACATACCGACCGCAAACGCCAATAGTGCCGCAATCATCCAGGTCAGTGCGTGATCATTTTCAAGTCCTTTGGCGGAAAGTATCGCCACCAGCGGCAGGACAGCCACGTGATAACGCAGGGAAGCATTGAAGCCGAAAATGCGCTGGTACTGGAACAACGTCATCACGGCATAGATTGCCAGTGCGCTGACGAACAAGATCAATACCACCCGTTGGCGAATCCCGACGGCCAGCAAGGCCAGCACGCCCAATACTCCGAAATTGCACAGCAGCGATCTTTGCCAGTATTCTCTCAGCCCGGCTGCAGTGGGAGAGTTGAAACTGATGGCCACGGGAATGTCGCTTGAGCTGGGGAAATTGTGTATCAACCAGAGCAAGTCTCCGTGGTACCAGGCTCCCAGTACGATATATAAAGAGGGGAATGCCGCTGCCAGTAACACGAAGGAAATTCCTTGCCGGCGCCGGCGCCACAAGTCCCACCCCAGGAAAAACAACCATACAACCGCCAGTTCGTGTCTCACGAATGGCAACAGGCCCAGTACCAGGGCTCCGCTCTTCCGTCTTCCTGAGAAATACAACCACAGGAACAGCGCCAGGAAAAATGCACCCTCCAGGTTGGCGAATCCCGAGACTGCAGCCACGAAGAATCCCCCACTCAACATGAGCATCCAACCTGCTGCAGCAGGTATTCGCGTTCCCAGGTCCCTCGCAGTCAGGCAAACCAACAGTACCGTGGTGGCAGCAAGCCCGGCATGTACTACAAGAAACGCCTTGAACCCCAGGCGGGCGGTGGGCAAGTAAAGCAGTGCCAGCACCGGTTTTACCTTCAGCAGGAAAAATGCCGCCACCGGTTGCTGCCACAGCAATCTCGTCACGTCGTAGGTGAATATCCCTTCGTCGTGCAAGAAGGTATATTGCCAGGTAAACGGTAGATACAATACCAGCGCGGCCGCGAATAGAGCCCAGGGAGCAAGGGGGTGCTCAAAGAGCAATCCTTGCAGGTAACTCGCCAGGTTACACGTCCACTTACCGATGGTTTCGAAAGAATTCCTTTTCCCTGCCTGCATCATGGCTGGTCGATTATACCCCAACATTGTCAAAAGCAACGTCGAGATCTAGAATTCGTTGGTATTTTCCGCCCACATTTCGGGCCGGTGCAAAAGGAAGAAACAGGTTGACTGTACGCACACAGCAGACACCTTCGCTACATACGGCGGTACCCCACGAGCAGTCCTGGATACGACAGCTCGCCGCCGGTCTCGATCGGCGAGGACACCGCTGGCAGGCGTTGGTCCTGGCAGATGGCTACCTACGCGTTGAGGCCGACACGGCCGAAGGTACCCTCATCTTCGAGATACATCCCCGCGGCAAACTACAACAGGCAATGAGAATCGTCGGTAACCACTGCATATCCTACCGGGGTCGCGGTGATCTCACCCCGGCCGCCGTATATTGGCTGGATGGACTGGTAAACGCCATCGAAGACCTTTCCCCTGCTCCGCCGGCAAACCTTTCCGGTCACGCCGCCATGGTCAAACCGATTGGACTTCCCGAGAAGGTCTTGGAAAAGATGTTTCCCTTCATCACCGTTGAGCACTCCAGCATCAATAGGCACACGGAAGATTCCCCACGGGGTGAGATAACCGAGGTTCTGGTACGAGCCACTTCCCGCTGCAACCAACGCTGCGCCTTCTGCTCGGCTCCGGAACACGCCGAGCCTGATCCTCGTATTCTTGCCGCCAGCCTGCGGGCGGCGGCCGACCTGCTGCCGGGAGCCATGTTGTCGCTGACCGGCGGTGAACCGACACTGCGGAAAGATTTTTCCGCCCAGCTGGAGCTGGCATTGCGGCTTGATTTCTCCCGCATACAGATACAGACCAATGCCGTGACCTTCGCTGAAAAACTGGATCCCGGATGCTGGCCGGCAGACGGGCGACTAACCTTCTTCGTATCACTGCACGCCGTGAACGCCGGGCTCTACGACGCCATAACCTCCACCCACGGGCAACTCGATGCCGCCCTGGCCGGCATCCGCCGCCTGCTGGAGAGTAAAAGAGCTGTCACCATCAATACCGTCATCACCAGCCACAACATCGACCATCTGGAGCAACTGGTAGGAGCCCTGCCCGAGCTGTTCCCCGGGCCCAACCGGCCACAGCTTCATTTCTCCACCCTGATCTGCCCCGAGTGGCGACCCCGCGCGGCGGAGTTCCTGGTGCCCTACCGGCAACTGGCGAAGGCCCTGCAACGGGCGGCCGCGGTGGCCGGGAAACTGGACCTGGAGACACAGCCGCTGCTTGCCTCCACCCATGCCTCGCTGCCCGCCTGCCTGCTGCCGGCCCGGGCGCGCCGGCAGCGCCATCGCTACCACCTGGCCAGCGGTGAGACCGGCTACGAGGATTATTCCCGGCCCTGGATAAAGGCCGCCGGCTGCCGGGAGTGCAGCCAGGATGGCGACTGCCTGGGTGTCCCCCGGGCTTATGCCCGCCGTTTCGGACTCGGCGAGTTGAAACCGATTTGAAAACACCGCCCGGCGCGGCTATTCTCACATTCCAGGCAACCAGGGAGTCCACCATTGTCACAGGAGCTGCCAAGCATGAGCAAACCTCTGAAGATCGCGGTCTACGGCAAGGGGGGCATAGGCAAGTCTGTCATCGCCACGGCGTTATCGGCGGTCTTCGCCAAGCAGGGCCTGAAGGTGCTGCACGTGGGCTGTGATCCCAAAGCCGACTCGGCGGTACGCCTGCTCGAGCCGGGACAGAAGATCACCACGGTTCTCGAGGCCCTGAGCACCGGCAACAACGAAGGTACCGTGGCCGCATCCCAGCTGGTACACCAGGGACGACTGGGGATACATTGCTGCGAGTCCGGCGGACCACCACCCGGGCTGGGATGCGGTGGGCGGGGAGTCGCCCGCACCCTGGAATACCTGGAAGAGGCCGAGGTAATCGAGGGCGGCGACTACCAGGTGGTGGTCTTCGACGTCCTCGGTGACGTGGTCTGTGGCGGCTTCGCTGCTCCCCTGCGGGAAGGATTCGCTGAACTGGTGGTCATCGTCACCTCCGAGGAACCCATGGCGCTGTACGCCGCCAACAACATCTCCCGGGCCATCTCCGTTTACCAGGAAAACGGCGTGGCCCTGGCCGGCCTGGTGGGCAACATGCGCACCAACAGCAAGCAGGAAATGCAGATGCTCGAACAGTTCGCCGAGCGCCTGTCGACCCGCCTGCTGGCGGTGATTCCGCGTGACCGCAAGGTGCTGCAGGCCGAGCGGAGGCGCACGACGGTAGTGGAGTTCGCTCCCCAGGCACCGGCCAGCCAGGCCCTGGAGCAGCTGGCCGGGATACTGCAGGAACTGCACCCGGGCGAGATGCAGTTGCCCACCCCTCTCGACAACGACGAGTTCTACGCCTTTTGTGAGAAATGGTGAACGAGGAGCACAAATCCCGGGATGCCGGCGGCTCGCCGGCTCCAGTGGCCATCGAGGGCAAGTGCCTGGCTGCCGGCGGGCGCAGCCGGAGGTTCTTCGGGCACCTGCTGGGTCTGCCTCGCAGCGGCGGCAAGTACCACGTACGGGCGGCAGCCTGGATGGATCATGCCGTGGAGGTGGCCATCCCCACCGGCGACCGGCAGGAAGCCGTGTTCCGCATAGAACGCAGCACCGAGCAATCCGTGGGACTGATACGCACCGGCGAACTGGTGCTGTACTTCCGTGGCCAGGACATTCCCGTGGATCTGGCAGAACTCATCGAGACCCACGCCCCGGAACAACTCGCCCGCCACACCATCGAGAGCCTGGCCGAGCAACTCATGGCCGACCCCGAACTAGGCGATCCCGCCCAGCCCATGCCGGAATCAACAGAGCAGGAAAACCGGCCGGTGTCCCTGCTCGACACCTGGGGAACCGACGACGCCTGGGCCGATTTCTTCGCCGGCGGCGAGTTGGCCCGGGCACAGCTCGATTCCCTGGATCCCAGCTCACTGTTCACCTTCATACAGCATTCGGACGCCGAATGCCTGCACGTCAATCCCCATACCGGCGGCTCGGTGGTCTGGCTCATCAACCACCCCTGGGACAACCGGATACGCCACGGCCAGGCCATCGGTGACCGGCTGGACCTGACCACGGCGGCCAGCGAGGGCATGATCACCTCCGACCTGGATGAAAACGACGTCATCATGGGCAACCCGGGCAAGTTGCAACGACTACTGAAAAGGGCCGAACAGATTCACCAGCTCACAGGAAAACCTCTTTTCTTCAGCAATACCTGCACCCCGGTGGTCACCGGCGAAGACGTGGAGTCCACGGTCAAGCGTTTCGCGCGCCGCAGCGGTTGCCCCCTGCTCTACCTCACCGTAACTCCCCGTTCCATGGTAAACGTCTTCCACGATGTCCTGGTCACCAGGCGCCTGCAAGCAGAGCAACACCGGCAAGAGCGGCCCGGAACCATCAACCTGGTAGGTTTCCGCTCCGATCCGGAGAGCGAGGAACTTCGCGGACTGCTGAACAAGCTGTCGATAGAGGTCAACTGCATCGTCATTCCCGACCTGGATTTCGAGCTCGTCGAACACATGCCGGCCGCGGAGGTTAACGTATTCTACCCCAACAAGCTGTGGCAGCATCTTTATGACCAGGTACAGTTTTCCTCGCGGGTGAGACCCCTCCAGCCACCGGCACCCTTCGGCATCGACGGCACCCTGCAGTGGCTGGAGCAGATCGGCCGTGCCCTGGGTCGAGAGGAGTTCGATCTCCGCCCCGTGCGGGAACAAGCGGAGCAAGCCCGGCAGCAACTGCAACAGCTGGCACAGGATATCGACCAGTGCTGCCTGGGACTGGTGCTGCGGGCCGACGAGACCCACTTCCTGGCCGATCCCGGCAACACCTGGGGTGTACCGCTAATCGGCATGATCGAGGAGATGGGCTTCGGCCTGGACATCTTCCTCAAGGTCTCCGGGCGCGAGCAGGCGGCCCGGGCGGCCCGCCAGGTACACACCTGCCTGCGCCGGCCGGAGCGTCACGTCATCAAGGCCTTCGACAGCATGACCGGCATGTTGGAACGCATCGAAAACAGCCGTGCCCAGGCCTTCTTCAGCGCCCATTTCTTCGACTGGCGAATTACCGGCAGCGGCAAGAACCTGTTTTCTCTGCAGCACTTCGAGATGGGCCTACGCGGGGTGGTGCGCACTGCCCGCAGGTTGTTGGGTATTTGTCGCACTCCCTACTACCAGCAACTGCACCAGCACCTGCGTCGCAGCCGAGCCGGCCTGTGGCCCGCCGGGCAGTTGGAAGGAGCGGCCAAGTGAACGGCTCGGATCGCAGGCTCCGTCAGGAGCTGGAGCGAATCATCGCCAACCTGGACGCAGACCAGGGAGAGGATTTCTCCATGCGGGTGGGCTACACCTACCTGCTGGGCGTCTACCTGGCAGTTAACGCCATCAGCGATGCCTTCCTGCTGGTGGAGGGGCCCGACTGCACCCACATGAAAACCCAGTACATCCAGGGCAACCATGACTGGTTGTCCACCTTGACGTCGGTCTCCGGCCTGCACCGGGTGGCCAACACCGCCTTGCACCCATCGCTGATGAGCGAGTCCCGCGAGGCCAACCTGCGGGAGCGCCTGGAGCGCATGGCCGCTCACCCGGAAGTGACCGGCCTGCTGCTCACCGCCATGCCCATGGCTGCCATCACCGGAGCCGATTACCAGCGCCTCTGCCGGCAGGTCTCGGCCGGCCACGGCAAGGAGGTGGTGAGCGTGCCTGGGCTGTCATTGAGCGGTGACTGGCTGGATGGCTACGCCCGGGTGTTGAAGGCGCTGGCTCGCAGCATCGCACTGGAATCCTCACCCCAGCCGAACAAGGTGGCCATAGTCGGATACCTGCACGATCGCAACGAGGACGACCACCGGGCCAACCTGGAGGTACTGGGAGAAATGTTCCAGCGCCTGGGACTGGAGCTGGTATCGGTGTGGCTGGGCGGCCAGCGCTGGGGAGAACTGGGCCGAGTCGGCCGGGCCGGGACGGTCATTTCCCTCCCCTACGGACGCCAGGCCGCCCGCATAATCTGCCGTCGAAGTGGGGCCAAGCTGCTGGAATTACCGCTGCCGTTCGGCATGTCCGCCTGTGACCTCTGGTTGCGGGAACTGGGCGAGCACTTCGGCAGCCAAGCGCAGGCCGAAAGCTACCGTGACGAGCAGCTATCCCGGCTGGCGCCACGACTTGAATGGCTGGTGCCGTTTCTTTTTCAGAACCTGCCAGTAGCCTACATTGGAGATCCCTACCTCCTGCCCGGTCTATACGACCTGCTACATTTGGTAGGAGCCGACCTGCGCCTGGCCATCGTCACCAACCGCCGCCACCACTTCAACCAGGCAGCCGTTTCCCTGCCAGGCGTCGAATGCCTGGTGTATCCTCGACAGCGAAATTTCATCCGTTTCCTGTTACGCCGAGCCTTGGAAGAAAACATCCGCCTGCTGGTCACCAACAACTACGGTGCTGCCTTTCCCTTGCCCAGTACGGCGGTGGTGGAATTCGGGTTTCCCTCGGTGTTCTACCATGCGCTCTACCCTCGACCATTCCTGGGCTACCAGGGAATGCTGGCCATGCTGGATCGCTTGGCCAACAGCCTGAGAGCCGAGGAACTGGCCCGGTCCCGAAAAGTATGATCCCCGGCCGTTGTGCGGTGTGTTTTCGGGGCTTGCCAACTCAACCCGCTGCCGCTCAGCCCCGCAGTCGCTCATGCAGCTGCAGGGAAAATCTGTTACAATCTCCTGGCAATGAAGCGTAACGGTTCAGCGGGTTACCATCGGCAGATGCTGCGCAATTTCAGTAGCTACCGCCAGGAGAAGGAGGCCGGCGGACAGGACCCAAATGGGAAGCTGCGGCGGGCGCTGGAGCTGATTCATCCCTTCATCACCGCCAAGGACAACCGAGAGCAAGACCAGCCACGATCCCAGGTGATCATTCTCGTAACCACCATATGCAATCAGCATTGCCCCTTTTGCCAGGCCCACTGCACCAGCACGGAGCAGGGACCGGAGTTGACACGGTTACTGCAAGCCGCCGAGCGCATCTCCACCATGTTGCCCGGTGCCAGGGTGATCGTCACCGGGGGAGAGCCAACGTTGCGTGACGATCTACCCCAACTCGTCGAACAGTTGCTCGCCTTGCAGGGAATAGCGGAGTTGGAAATCCAGACCAATGCCGTGGCCATCGGCAGGCAGCCGCAACGCCTGCAACTACCACCCCACGAGAAGCTGAGGTTTGTCGTCGGCATGCATGGCTTCACTGAGAAGGTTTACAACCGCTGTACCGGTAGCAGGGGAATGTTCCAGGATGCCCTATCGGGCACCAGGCACCTGTTACAGCATGGGCATCGTGTGGAACTCAACTGTGTCATCAGCACTCTCAACCTGGATCAATTGCAAAGAGGTTTGCCCGACTTGCCGGCTCTCTTCGGCTCTCCCTCCCCGGTACTGCACTTTTCCGTCATGGGTATTCCCCATCACTTGGAAGCCTGTCGCTTGCTGGTACGTTTCTCCGATCTCCTGCCCCTGCTGTCGCGGTTGTGGAAGATGGCCAGCGCCCGGGGAATCGAGTTGCAAGCCACCCTGAGCGCGCACCACATGGCCGTCCCCCCCTGCCTGACCTTGCCCAACGAGCCGCCAGCCGTCGACACCATCCACCTGTACGAACACGAGAACTTCTCACCGGGTCTCCGTGACGATGACTGGTGGGTCAAGTGTCCCGCCTGTTCCCGCTGCCGTCTGCAGGACTCCTGCCTCGGCCTGCCGCATCTCTATGCCGAGCAGTTCGGCTTTGACGAGTTGGTACCTTTACGGTAACCTGCCCGACCGATGGCAGACACGAAAAGCTTCTCAGGAGGTCGACGCAGTATCAGGGCGTTTTCGCGGCTGCTGGGCCTGTCCGGAAGCAAGGCAGCAGGCCGGATACAGCGGGCCAGCTGGCTCGAAGACCACCTGGAACTGCAAATCGAGGTTCCCGGCCAGACGCCGGTGACGTTGGTACTTGAACGAAGCTTGGGAAAACAACAAACGCGCCCGTTTCTTTCCACCGGCCTGCTCGATATCTGGTACCAGGGCGCGGAAATCCCGGAGAGCTTGGCCCAGCACTTGGAAATGCAAATCAAGCGCTGGCCGCGGAACATCGACCACGGGCGGCTGCGAGCAGTCATCGTGGGGGATCCCGAACGCCGGCCAGTCGAACCGCAGGAGCAACTGCAATCACCGGTCACTGCGGACACCAACGAACCCGGCCGGCAACAAGTCGCCGAGCGTCCCGCAGACAATACTCCCTCCCACCACTTCGAGGCCGGAACCTGGAACATCACCGACAGCTATGGGGACTTCCTGGGCGTGGAAACACTAGGCTTGATGCCCTACGAGTCGGTTGAAGCACACAATCCCTTCATCCGCGTCTCCCACTCCGACCTGGAATGCGTAAGTTTCTCGCCGCTGGAGAAGGTTTCCAACCTGAACCTGGTGGAGTATCCCTGGATCACCGAACGAACGGAAAACAGCATCAAGGAACAGGAAATATCCTTCTGCACCGACCTCACCGAAACCAGCGTGATAATGGGTTGCAACCAGGAAGTCACGGCCCTGCTAGAGCACCTGTTGACCCAGTACCCCCGCCGAACCATAATATTCTCCAATACCTGTCTACCCGCTACCACCGCCGAGGATGTCATGTCGGTGGTTGACCGTTTCCGCTCCCGGGCAAAACTCAATATCTCCACGCACAACCGCGCCCTGGTGGATGACACGCCCGACATGTTGGAACCGCTGCTGGTTGAACGCCGGTTGCGGGCCCAGGCCAGGACCGGCCAGCGGGAGAAAACCGCCGTCAACCTCGTGGGATTTTCCCGCGACGAGGCCCTGGAGGAGTTGCGCCTGCTGCTGGCAGACATGGGGATAACGGTCAACAGTGTCATCCTGCCTGCCGTCAACGAGCAGGATATCGACGTATTTCCGCGTGCCAGCCTGAACGTCTTCTGGAAGGTATCGCCCTCCTGGAAGTATTTCCGGCAACAACTGGAACGGGGTTCCGACATCCCCTCCATCCACCCCCCGGGACCTTACGGGGTGGCAGGTACCACCCACTGGCTCGAGGCCATAGCCACGGCCCTGGAACTGTCGGTGGACGTAGACAAGGTGGTACGAAAACACCTTGCTCCCCGCCGCCGGCTTTGGGAACAGTTACAACAGCAAGCCTCGACGTTGACGGTTGGACTGGTCATCAGGCCGGTCGACATCCCTTTTCTCGAGGACCCGGTATGGACGGCGGGGATACCACTGCTGCCCTTGCTGGAAGAACTGGGTTTTACGATCACCATCCTCATGCAGACCGGAGCGAGTGGCGGCGAGGGCATGCGACAACGAGTCCTAGATTTGCTTTCCCGGCCTCATGCCTGCCTGCTGGATAGTTTCGACGATCTGGACTCCCTGCGCCTCCTGCTCGCAGCCAGTCCGGCCCGGGCCTTCCTTTCCAACTTCGTCTTCGACTGGAGGTTGAGCGAGGCGGGCAAGAATCGTTTCTCCTTCAGCCACTTCCACAAGGGAATCTCCGGTGCCATCGACACCCTGCAGGGGCTGCTGGCCATCTGCCGACTGGAGTTTTTCAACCGTTATGCCCGGGTATTCAGGAGAACCAGCCTGGGACTGCGGCCACGGGAGGAATGAGGTGAAACCAACAGCAGAGGCCCTTGCCGTCTACGGCAAGGGAGGCATTGGCAAGTCGGTGGTAGCCACCAATCTCAGCGCTTGTTTCGCTGTTCGGGACTTGAAAGTTCTGCACGTCGGCTGCGATCCCAAGCATGATTCCGCGCTACGGCTGGCCGTTCCCGAACGGTCGGTGCGGCTGGTGCTCGACCTGCTGGGCGACCGGTCCCGGGGGCTGCGCGGCCGGGATGTCATCACCCGGGGCCGGCTGGGCATCGATCTTTGCGAATCAGGAGGACCCGAGCCGGGTGTAGGATGCGCCGGGCGGGGAGTGGCCCGCACCCTGGAGTTCCTGAAGGAAGAAAACGTCTTTGGCGGCTACGATGTCACCGTCTTCGACGTACTGGGTGACGTCGTCTGCGGCGGCTTCGCGGCCCCCCTGCGGGCCGGTTTCGCCCGAAAGGTTCTCATCGTCACCTCGGAAGAACCGATGTCCATCTATGCCGCCAACAACATCGCCCGGGCTGTCAGAACCTACCAGGAAAACGGGGTGGTCCTGGCCGGTCTGGTGGGCAACCTGCGCCGTAACGACGACGATGCCGTCGAGTTGCTACAGGTCTTCGCCGCGGCCCTGGGAACCCGGCTCCTGGTCTGCCTGCAGCGCGACGAATCCATCCAGCAGGCGGAACGGGCCCTGCTCACACTGGTGGAACATGCACCCGAGTCACCCCTGGCCGCCGACTTGAAGAAGCTGGCAGACGAAATCCTGGCACTGGATCCGGACCAAGTGCCGCCGCCTCGCCCCCTGCAAGATGATGAGATCCTGCGCTTCATTGCCGGGATGGAGGCCCGGTCTTGATACAGCAGCAATCCGAAACCGAGCGGGATTTTACCGCCCGCTACGTCATCTCCTACTCGGTGGGAGTATACCTGGCGGTGAACGTCATCCGCGACGCCTTCCTGGTAGTCGATGGCCCCGACTGTGCCTACAACCGCACCCAGTACATACAAGGCAACCACGACTACCTTTCCGACCTAACATCGGTCTCCGGCTCCCACCGCGTGGTCAATACCGCTCTGGACCCCAATCGCGTGCTGCTGAACCGTGAGGAGGAAATTCGCAACCTGCTGCTGGAAATCGGCCGGCAACCAGAGGTGGGAGCGGTACTGTTGACCGCCCTACCCCTGGCGGCGGTCCTCAGCATCGACTACCAGCGACTGTGCAGCAGTGCTGCCGACGATTGTGGTAAGCCCGTCCTGCACGTTCCCGGCAAGTCCCTCTCCGAGGATTGGCTGGGAGGTTTCAAGCGGGTACTGGAGGTTCTGGCCGAGAACGTCTCCCTGAAGGATGCCCAGCCACATCCGAACCGGGTCGCCCTGATAGGCTTGCCCTTCGATCGCAACGAAGAAGACTGCCGGGGCGACGTACGCGAGTTGAAGCGCCTGCTCGCCGCGCTGGGCTTGGAACTGGTTGCGGCCTGGCCCAGTGGCGGGGACTTCTCGGAACTGTCACGAGTCAGCCAAGCGGGAACCATTATTTCACTCCCCTATGGCCGCCGGGCCGCCAGCATCCTGGCCCGGCGCCTGGATGTACGCTTGCTGGAGTTGGAACTACCCTTCGGCTTGCCGGCCTGTGAGCGTTGGCTGCGGCAACTGGGACGGGCCTACGGCCGTGAAGAACAGGCAGAGGCGGTCATTGCCGCCGAACAGCGGGCCACCTTGCCGGCCCTGGAGTGGGTGGTACCGTTCCTGTTCCAGGGCAAGCGTTTCGGCTACATCGGTGATCCCCATTTTTTGAACGGATTCCTGGAAACTATAGATCTCTTCGGCGGCACCACCAGGTTCGCCGTGGTGACCACCTTCGCTTACCACCTGCAAGAAGACGATCGCGATAATCAAGTAGAGAGACTGCTGGTCGAACCTACCATGAAACAGCTAATCGCCTTTCTTTCCGAGAATCTGGCCCCGGGAAAGATCGACTGCCTGGTGAGCAACAGCTCCTGCCTGGAGGCCGTGGATCCCCGAGCCCAGGCCGTCGTCGAGTTCGGCTTTCCCTCCAACAACGTGCATGCCCTCTACGATCGCCCGCGCCTGGGTTTCCGTGGGGCACTGGCCTTCAGCGACACCCTGGCCAACCAACTGCGCCAGTTCCTGGCCCTGCGACGAAGCCGATAAACCCGCTCAACTCAGGGGCTCGAATTCCTCTCCACCGAACAACTCCAGGTAGAACGGATATATTCCGGGACACTGATGACCCAACGAACATTCCCGGTAGCGGGGGCAACGCGACCGCCGCTTGAGGTCGGCGCCACGGGTCTTGTCTCCCTGCTCCCGCAGGTTTTCCCGGTAGCTTTTCACTTCCACGCTGTTGGCGTCGTCACCGGGAGCGGCATCGTCGGCCAGCCAGGGACGGCTGTCGGGGATGGCCCGCAACAACAGGCAATGGGGAACGCCACGACTCACCAGGCCTATCAGTGTTCTGAAGTCGTCCTGGTTGAAGAGCTTCCGTGCGGCGGCCACGGCTTCGACCATCTCCGTAAGGGGAAAGGCCACCGGGCGATAGCGCTGGGGATCGGGCACCGAGGGCGCAGCCACGATGACGGAGTTGAGAGATCCGAAAGGGCTGGCAGGGGCGAAACGGAAGGTCTCGGCAACCAGACGGTGGTTGCCGCGGGCCACCACCATGTGGCTGGCAATTGTCGAAAAACCCAGCCGGCGCAGGTTGGCCAGCCCCTGCAGCGTCTGCTCAAATGCTCCCCGCCGGCCGGCGATGGCGTCGTGGGTACGAGCGTCGGGGCCGAACAGGGGCACATCCAGGGCGGTCATGCCGGCGGCCAGCAAGCGGCGGGCAAATTGTTCATCGCTCAGGGGCCCGGCATGGGACCAGATCTCGATCTCGCCGAATCCCAGCCGGCGAGCCTGTTCGAGCACTTCGATAATGTCGGGGTGCTCGAGAGGCTCGATGGCCGCCAGGCGCAAGCGCCGGCGCCCCTGCAGCTGCAACTGCTCGAGGGTACGCTTGATGGTCGATAGCGGATCCACCTTCCAGGGAGCACGGTTACTCTCGGCGATAATGCCGGTAGTGCAAAAGGTGCAGCCGTTGCTGCAGCGGGTACGAACAACCATTGTGGCCAGGCCATTGTCGCCCAGGGCCACGTCGCACAATCTGTCGCCCTCCTCCCGGCCCAGAGGTCGGGCCAGGGAAAAACCGTACCGGCGCACGTGATTTACCGGAAATCCCGGACAGTCCCGGCGATAGGCGCAACCGCGACAGCGCAGGGAATGGACACGGTAGCCGTGCAGGATGAAATCATCGACCAGCGCCGGCAGATCCTCGCCACCCTGCTCCGATCGCTCCCGCCACCAGCGACCACGGGTGACAACCCGTTCAGCGTCGGGCAGTACACAGCGGGGGATGTCGATGAGAGTAACGCCGGCACCGTGCAGGGGGCGCAGGGCGGCAACGGGATCGACCGCCTCCTGTTCCATCTCCTGCAGGGTAAGGAACGTTTCCAGGGAAAAGGCGAAATCCAGCGGGCGCGAGCGGATGAGAGCAACGTTGTCTTTCACCCAGGCGGCCGTCTGCTGGTTGAGCAGGATCTCCAGCTCACCTCCCCCCTCGAGGTATTCCTCTATCTGGGCGGGAGTCCGTGCTTGCCGAGCGGTGCCCGTGGCAGCGCCGCCTGGCCCCGGGCCGGCGGCCAAGTATGCTTCCAGCGCTGCGCAGAACTGCTGCAGAAAACAAAAGCGGCATCTTTCCGGTTCCCGGCAGGGTAAAGGTCTCCCCTCTGTCAGCCAGTTCGTCAGTTCCTGGCTCCGACCCCGTACCTCGTCGTGGAGCTTGTGCGGATCCTGGATTAGATCTTCGAATCCCTCCAGTAGCTGGGCCGGCAGGCGGTTGGTCCACACCGTGGCCCCGGCCCGGCGCGCCAGGGCGATGGCATCAAGCAAGGGCTTCGAGCGGGCATCCTGGGGCCAGAGCATGTGACGGCGATTCTCCCAGGCGCGGCCGAAAGGAACCGGCCAGAGCAGGTCAAACTCGTTGATGCCGTGCTCCAGGAAAAACTCGATGATGTGCGGCAGCGCCTCGAGATTGAGGGGGGTGCAAACCACGTCTACGTTAACCACCACGCCGGCCCGCTGCAGGTTGTCCATCCCCTGCATGCTCTGGGCAAAGGCACCTTCCACGCCCACCAGGTGGTCGTGCAGGCGCGCCTCGTGCCCATGCATGGAGAAGGTGACTTCATCGAGACCGTTTTCCCGGGCTCGCTGAGAGAACTTGTGGTAGGCGAACATCCGGCCGTTGGTAATGGTTTGTATCCACTCGTAACCCTGTTTCTTGCCGAAAGCCACCAGCTCCAGGTAGTGGCGGTGGATGGTGGGCTCGCCGCCGGAGAGAATGAGCCGAGTGGCACCTCTCTGGCGCCCGGCGACAATCTCCGCACGCACTTGTTCCGGCGCCACCGTGGTGCCGTCCTGCACCTCGGCATCCAGGCAGAACAGGCAGCGATTGTTGCAAGCCTTGGTCAGCCGCACCCAGCAACGCCGCTCCTGGGCGGCCCATTCACGCTCCCGAGCGTCCATGGCAGGTCAAGCTAGCACAACCAGGTTTGGCGATCCACCGTGAGGTGCCGTTACGATTTTCAGCGGTCGACGACACTTTTTTCCGTCAAGCATCGGAAAACCAGCAAGCGTTCGAAGGCTCCCCTCTGGTTGCAGTTGTGAGTCAGGTACTCCAGTAAAGGTTGGTTGCTGAAGCCCCGATGGTAGACAAACCAGAAGTTCTCAGCATCAAGTCGTTTCAATCTTCCCAGGGCTGCTTCTTCCCATCCCCGCTTCATCCCCGTCATGTTGGTCAAGGTGACCAACCGCCAGCCGTCGAGCTGGCAATGTACCGGTTGCTCGGCGTAGCGACACGTTCTGTACATCTCCAGCGGCCGGGGAAAACAGTAGTAGAGGATTATGGTATGCAGCATATCGGGATCGGCAACCACCGTGTAGGGGCCCTTGCTGTCTCGCAGCAAATGGCCCATTCGTGCATATTGGTCATGCTGGGCGGGGTCGAACAGCCGGGGGGCCTGGCGATAAGTCTGCCTTCCATAGGAGAAAACCGCCAGGGCCACCAGGCCCCAGCCGACGGCCCTGCGGGCCGCCGAGGTGCCACCTTCCTGGACGCCTCCCAGAGAGCCGAACACCAGCAAGAACAGAAACAGCGGCAGGAGAAACAGCAAGTAGTATGGCATTATCCTGACCAGGACCACCGACAAGGCGACGACGACCAGCGACACTCCCAGCAGCGCCATCAACAAGGTGAAGCCGGGACGGCGCCAGGCCACCCTGGCGAAACGTACCACCCCAACCAGTGAAGCCGCCACCAGCAAGGGTCTGCCGAGCATATCGGCAGGTATCAGCAGCGATGCAAACTGCTGCAGGAACTTCCAGGGAGAGTTCTCACCCCAGATATGATGGGGAAACAGATGAGCCAGTTGCCGGGTCTGAATATCAGACAGGATCACCGTCAGCAAGTCGCTGAATGCTGGCAGGGCCAAGACCATGCTGGCCGCCAGGGCCAACCAGAGGGAGCGCCAGGGCCGTGAACGGGCATGGAGCAACATGGTCATTACCTGGGCGGCAAGTACCAGGACGGCAAAATGGTAGGTGTAGAACATGCACGTCTCCACCACCGCAAACAATAGAAGCCTTGCCGGAACGGGCTTCTCCACATAATTCAGCAAAAGGTGGCAAGAGAGCAGCACCAGGGTCACGAACAGTGTGATATCGGAGACATCACACGAGTGATGCAAAAAGGGAAAGGATATACCCAGCAGCAGTACAGACAACAAGCCACCACTGTTTCCCACGAATCTCCTGGCCAGTACAAAGAGTGACACCAGGGCCGTCAGGGAGAAAAGTACCGCCGGTAACCTGACCAACCACTCCCGGTGTCCCAGGTACAGAAAAAAGTGTAGGATCAGGTAGAACAGCTGGGGATGGCGTTGGTCGGAATAACGGTGGAGGAGGATGTCGCCGATATCCATGCTGCCGAAAAACACCCGCTGGGTCATGTAGTCTCCGTCGAAGGGCAGATTCAGGTGCAGTAGACGCAAAGCAGCCAGTGGCACCAGCAGCAGCAACAACACCCACAACCAGTTCTTGTCCAGGAAACGCCGGCAACTGGAGCAGACGGCAGCAGTGAGCCGGAAAGAGAGCAAGATCCAGCCAAGGAGCATTACCACCAGGAACACCGCTAAATAGCCCCATCCCTCCCAACCACTCCACGGAGGCACCCGCATCTGCCGCTGCCGGGGTGGCGTTTGCCCGCGCTGGGAGAGCACGGCCGAAGCACCAAGGTTGAGGAGTTGCAACCACCGCCCTACCGGCAACCGGACCAACTGCTTGTCGGTGAGGTCCGGTAGCGGCCGCGCTGGAGCCGCCGTGATGTCTCTGTCGAGGCGGCGCACCAGGGCAACGTGGCCATCGCGGTCGATGCGGCGCAGCCTCTCGAGAACACTTTCCAGCAACTGCCGGGGAGGTTGTTCACCGGGTGCAGGTTGCACCAGATAGTGCTCGCTGGACCAGCGGTCTTGGTTCCGGGCATAGGTAATCTCGATGCCGGTCCGTTTCCCCTCCCGGGACAGCCACAGCCTGATGAATTCCGGATGGCGCTCACTCCTCTCGATACGCCAACCGTCTGCCAGCAAGTCCCCCTGGCCGAAGAAGGCCGGAACGGTATCGGTCGCCTGCGTACAGCACACCCCCAGCAAAACGGCCACGACAACGCCTTTCAGCGACCATGACACCCTGGACCGGCAATGCACCAGTTGGCACCTCACTTCGCTATTCTGCCATAAGCAAGTGACTCCAGGAAAATATCCCCGGCAAAGTTGGAAAGCAACAGCGAAGCTGTGCTATCTTACCTCCCCATGCTGCCGTTGCCCAGAACATGGTCAGCCACCGGTCGCAGGAGCCGGAGCGGGTTACCGGCCAGCCTGGTATTCATTCTCGGCCTCGCCTGGGCCTCGCCCGCCTTGGCCACTTGCCCGCCCGATCCGCTTGCCGAACGGGACCGGGCAGTGTTCGTTTTCCGCAATCTTGGTCTTTTCACCGACGATGCCCTGTCATGGGGCCAGCGCAATCTTCATGCCCTGTTTCACCTGTGGTTGCCGCAACTGTCTCGAACCCCACTGCTTCGAACCCTGATGCCTCGAACCCCGGCGCCCGATCCGTATGCCGAACGCAACCGGGCACGCATTACGCTGCAGGCACTTACCACTCTGGCTGACGATGCCCTCATGCGCGGCATGAACACCATGGCGGCAACGACCCCTCTGCTGAAAAATTACCTGCTCCGGATATTGTGGGAACTTCATTTCCTCTACATCGATAGCAGCTTGCAACAACTGCAGGATGTTCGCAAACCAGAACGAAGCAAGCTGCTCGGCAACCTGGTCAATTGGTTGGCCAAGCAGAAGGAGCGCAGCCATAGTCCATCGTTGTTTTCCGCTTGCAGTTCACAGGCAACGCAAGGACTCAGTCGAGTAATTGCCAGCAATATTGTATGCCTGGCCACCTACGAGAAGTCCCTGGTTCACTGCCGCCTGCTGGAGAGACTGGCCGAAAAGCTTTTCAGGGAATGCCGGCAGGAAGTCGCCAGGTTTGGTTTCCTTTTTGCAGGTTCCTGCGACGACGCCACCGTCGCCGCCATTGCCAGTGAGTACGGAGCCAGCAACCAGCTGGCACGCAAGTTTTGCCTGGCCGTCAACAACAACGCGCCGGATTCTTGCCCCGGCCGGCAAGTAGTAGGTGAAGGGCCCCGCCTTCTGTGCCAGGCCTTGGCAACCGGAGACGTCACCCCATGCGGGAAAATATCCGACCCGGAGACATCGTCCGATTGTCGCCAGGAACTATCGGCCCTACGGGTAATTCACGGGCAGGCGACGTTGGAACAATTTCTCTCCGGAGACCTGTCAAACCGACCGCTCATGGTTCCAGCCTTGCTGGCCAGAAAAAGTCCCGCCAGTTGCCCCGAGTACTCCCGTCGTCTCCTGAAACAAGCCCGGCAACAATTCCGGAACTGCCTGGCGTCCGCTCCCAGTATCTCTATCGACGATCGCTAGAAGCACAGTTATCGTCGCGAACCAGTCCTTTGGCCGCCACCGCGATTTCTCAGCCTGCGAAGCAGTTCTTTCACGTCGTCGATGTCCTCAACCAACACTCCCCGTCGAGCAAACAGCGTTTTCAACCGCTCCTCCGTCTCCCGGAAAAACCGCGGCCGGGTAGCATGCTCCAGCCCGGCACCGCGATATGTTTCCGTCACCTCGTCCAGGCAGTACATCCTGTCGATGCGCACCGCGTCCACCAGGGGAGCAACCATCTCCACCAGGCGCTCGACGTTCATGGGCAGCATCGGCTGGATGAAGGCCAGGGTCACCAGCCCCGCCCGGCGGCAGGCGGCCAGTGCCCGCAGCCTCTCGGGAAGGGGATCGGCCCCGGGCTCGAACAGCTGGCGCATGCGGTCGTCGTCGCTGGGAATGCTGAAACCCACCAGCGCCGTGGGAAAGCGCTTCAACAATTCCAGATCTTCCGTCACCAGGGCCGCCCGGGTGAGCACGGCAGCGGTAAACCCCGCCTCCTGCAGAACCTGCAGGCACTGGCGGGTTATGCGGAACTTGCGTTCCACCGGCTGGTAGGGATCCGTGAGAATGGGGCTGAGGCGCACTATTCCGGCGGGAACACGCTGAACCTCCTCACGCAACACCTCGGCGGCATTCACCTTCACGTCCACGAAATGTCCCCAGGGAAGTCGTGGCAGTCCTTCCAGCCGGCGGGACAGATCCGCCCGGCCAGCCACGTAGCAAAATGGACAGCCGATGGTGCAGCCTACATAGGGATTGATGTAGTAGTGGCCTCGCCCCTCTCCCATCAGCACCCGCTCCACCTCGAGCAGGCGCACCGCCCGGCGGCGGGAGCTAGGTTGCCTCTCCGGCCACGGCAGCAACTTCTCCCGGTCGGTGATCATCGCCACCAACGAATCCACAACCCGGCGGTCCTCCGCATCGAGACTGCTGGTGAAATCGAAGGGACGGCGGGCACAGACATTGAACCTGGCGGTACAAGCATAACAGGGCTGTTCGTCGTTGCGTGGCTCCAGCTCCACCAGCAGGACCCGGCCGTCTTTTTCCAGGTATATGGATATACCCTGCTCCGCGTCCCACCCGGCCAGCCTCCAGGCAGAGTGCCGCATCGGGTCAAGCAACGGCCCCAGCAGTTGCTTGGCGACATCGTCTACGTAACGCTTCTCGGTTCGCAGGTTTCCAGCGGGATGTGATTGCTCGTTCACGGCGACTCCGGGAAATGGTACCAGCCGGGACAGGCAAAGGCAAGGGGACAACCCCGGCAGCGCCGGTCCTGGCGGCGCCGGCCGGAGAGATAGTCTTGCAGGTTCTCGGCCGGCTGACCGATAAAGACCATGTCGCGCGCTCCCTTGCCGAAATCGGCGGCGGCCAGCTGCTCGTACCCCGGCACCAGGCAGGGAGGACAGTTGACCAGCCTGATTTCGAGGTCCCCGGGAGGAGCAGCCAGCAGGGACAACAGGGATGCCTGCAACAACTCCTGCTCCGGAAGCTGATCGCCCCGGGCGCGTCCGAAAGGGGTGAGTAGTTGCAGGTTCCAGCGCCGCACCCCGAGACCTGCCAATAAGCCGCCCAGTTCGCCCAGATAGGGCAGGTTACCGCGGACAATGGTGGTGTTGACCGCCACCTGGCGGGAATCGCCGACCCGCGCCAGCAGGTTGGCTATCCCGGCAGTGGTCTGCTCGAAGCTGTCCGGGGAACCAGTAAGATCGGCCTGCAACCGCTGCTCGTGAGCATGCAGCGATACCAGTACCTCGTCAACGCCGCTGGCCACCAGCCGGTTGGTAAAGGCCCGGTAGGCCAGGCGGCGACCGTTGCTCACCAGGGTGATCTTTCCGTAACCCAGTTGCCGGGCCCGCTCGATCACCTCGAAAAGACCGGGATGCAATGTCGGCTCACCCCCGTCGATATCCAGCAGCTCGTATCCCCGCTGGTGGTACTTCTCCAGGGCCTTGGTAACCAGCGACGTCTCGGCGTGCCGGCGGGGCCGGTCGCCCACCGCGCAGAAAACACAGTGGTTGTTGCACAGGTAGGTGAGGTTGACGATCACCTTCCGGCGCCGCCGTTCCGTCATCACCCGGCGCAGGGTGGCCACCGCCCGCGACAGGTAATCCGCCCGGGGTGCTCCAGCCAGCGACTGCGGTCGATGTTGGAACGCGGGGTAGGGATCCCGGGCCAGTTGTCTCACGAGCTCTACATCGGCGTGCCCAGCCAGGCGGGTCTGCGGCAGGGGAACCGGAAACTGCACCAGGGGAGCGGCCCCGTAACGGTCGTATAGCTCCAGAGCCATGGACAGGGTCCGGCGCACCTCGGAGATATGCTCTCCGGGCAAGCCCACCAGCAGGTGCACGTCCAGTCCCAGTCCCTCCCGGTGGCACCACCTGGCCACCCGTTTCACCGCCGCGGGTGGCAAGTGCTTGCCCAGGATCTCGTTCTGGACGCGGCGGCTGGCACTTTCCAGCGACACCTTCAACCTGCCGGTGAGCCGGGCCAGCCGGACCACCTGCTCGCGGGTGAGCAGTTCCGCCCGCAGGCCGTTGGGAAACTCCACCCGCAGCCTCAGACGCTCGAGCAGGTCGAGCAAGCCATCGAAGCGACGCCGATCGTGGTTGGCCAGGTCGTCGAGAACGATCACTCGCTCCAGGGACAAATCACTCTTCCAGCGCTCCAGCCAACCGGCCAGCCTGGTCAGGGGAACAGCTCTGAGCCTCCTACCCTCCCCGGCCAGTCCCAGGCTGCTGGTGCAGAAAATGCAGTCATAGGGGCAACCTCGGCCCGTCAACAGCGGCAGGCTGCGGACCGGCTGCGCCGGGTAGGGAGCCTGCCGGGCCGGCGCAGACAGCACCCTTCTCATGAAAGAGAAATATGCCTCGGCATCGATGAGGTCCCAGGCGGGAGGCGGCAGGGCATGCAAATCAACCGGCTGCGGATGTACCAGGCGAAAACGACTATTACTTTCACGAGGAGTTGGGTCGGATAGAATCTGCGGCAGGGAATGTTCGCACTGTCCCAGCAACAGGGCCTCGACCCCGGTCATTCTGCTGGCCAGCTCGTCGTGGTCCCTGGCCAGGTAGTGCATGCCTCCAGCGGTCATCTCGGCAAGCAACACCCTGGCTCCACCGGCCACGGCAGCAACCACCCGTTGCAACCACTCCAGGCCCCAATCCGTCTTCAAATAGGCTGACAAGTGAACGACCACCACCTGGGCCCGCAGGCCGCCCAGCCTCTCGAGGAATTTCTCCTCCTCTTGACCCAGCCACAACCCCTCGCCGTCATTGTCCAGCCCCCCAGGGGACAGACCATCCAGCACCTGCACCCGGGCTCCCCGGTCTCTCAACACCGCCCCCATCTGGCAGGCGGCCAGCAGGTTCAGCCAGGGATAGTCGATAAAATGACGCGACAGCGCCAATGGGGGCTCAACGATTGCGATTTTCGGGCTCTGGGGCATCTGCTCCCGAGGTTAGGCCCACCCCTGCGACAGGTCAAGCGCCTTGCCTCCCCTGTCCACAAGCATGCTGTACACTGTGAACTCCTGTGCTAGACTCCGCTCGTCGATGGCAACTCCTGCCCCCAAAGCGCTTCTCAAGGTCGGTTACATGTGCAACAACAACTGTGTCTTCTGTCATTCCGCACCGCACCGGGGCCACGAATCGACGCTCGAGGAAATCGACAGAAAGGTCACCGCCGCCGCCAGGCTGGGAGCCAGGATGCTGGTGCTCTCCGGTGGCGATCCCACCGTTCGCCGTGACCTGCTGGACATCGCCGCCCTGGTCGGAAAGGCCGGTCTGGGCCTGGGCCTGGTGACCAATGGCCGCATGCTGGCCTACCGGGGTCTGGCAAAGAAGCTGCTGGACGCCGGCTTGCAATACGCCCAGGTGTCGCTGGCGGGGCCCATTCCGGAGATTCACAACCGCCATGCTCGCACCGATTCCTTCAAGCAAACTATTGCAGGCATCAGCCACCTGGCCGGTTCCATTGAGAAACTCACCGTCAACGTGGTAATCACCCGCTGGAACCTCGATCACCTGGACCAGATCTCCGATTTACTGAATCGCTTTCCCAACTGCCGCCTCAAGTTGTCGGTCGTCGAACCCGAGGGCAATGCTCTGGCCAGCTTCGACACCCTGGTTCCCTCCCTGACCGAAACCGCCAGCAGGATAGTCGCCGTTATCGAGCGGGCCGCCCGCCAGGATACATTGCCCCGGCCGGTCTTCGACGGTCTGCCCCTGTGCCTGGTGCCTGCCAGGTTGCACCACCGGGAATCGGGTCTCAGGGAGGACGGCTTCTTCATGATGTCCGAGGCCTTGGAGAATGACTGGTATCCCATCAACGAATCCAACCGTCGCTTTGCCCCATCCTGCCGGACCTGCAGCCTCCGGCAGCGTTGTCGCGGCGTCTACGAACAGTATCTGCTCCGGCGTGGAGATTCCGAATTGCAGGCACTGGCGGTGCCGGTGGCCAACTCATTCCTGGTGGAAGGAAGTGCCGGTTGCGGGCCGGGTGAAGACCTGTTCGGGGACGGCACCTGCCGGGTCAGGCAAGGACGAAGCACCCCTCCTGACCCTGTCCGCGGCGTGCTGGTGGATACCGGCAAGGGATTCTTTTGCCGTTACCATGTCTCCACCCGGGACTTTTCCGATGCCGCGATCACTCATGCCCTGCAACAACAGGAGCAACTCTATGCCTCTCGGCAGGACCTGGCCAGCGCCGGTGACATCTCCAGGCACCTGCGCAAGCTTTCACTGGTCGAGCAGTGCCGGTCCTGCAGCCTGCGGCGCCTGTGTGGTGGAGCCTGGCGACAGGAACGGAAGACAAATGCCTTCGTATTA
>Ga0164318_10000927_pt1 | contig 24549 bp, 12 predicted proteins | sample GuaBasSedimGuay9_FD_113734 | JGI IMG/M metagenome (GOLD analysis project Ga0164318, IMG submission 113734) | Subseafloor sediment microbial communities from Guaymas Basin, Gulf of California, Mexico - Guay9, Core 4571-4, 0-3 cm | ecosystem: Environmental > Aquatic > Marine > Hydrothermal vents...
TGCGCCGACATGGAGTGTAGAGCCTATGCTTGGAACAAATCCTCTTACCATTGCTTTTCCCACAGATTATGAACCCACAGGAGATCATTGGTTTGCCGATCACGCAACCTCAATTACTCAACGTGGGAAAATTGAATGGTATGCCCGCCTTCACAAACCTGCAGTTAAAGGATGGGTTATTAATTCAAAAGGAGAAAATCCTACCGATTCCGAACAAATTCTACGAGATATGATTGAAAAAAAAGCCGCATTAACTCCATTGGGAGGATCGGGGGAAGAATTAGGGGGATATAAAGGGTATAATTATGCTACTTTTGTCGAAGTTATGTCAGCTGCTCTTTCTTCTGCTAATTTTCTTCAAAATTGCCTAGGATTTCACATGGAAGATGGGAAGAAGGTTTTCGTGCCTTATCGATTAGGCCATTTCTTTATTGCAATTGATATTGAACATTTTGAAGATTTAGAGAAGTTTAAGAAAACTACCGGAGAAATTCTCCGCAAATGTGCTAATGCAAAATTACAACCAGGTGCAGAGCATATATATGTAGCTGGAGAAAAGGAATATACCACCGAGATGGATAGAATTAATTCGGGAGTACCTTTATCAAAAGCGACTCAACTTCAAATTTTGCAGATGATTGAAGAATTGCAGTTAAATAAAGATCATTATGGGGTCAAATGGGCCGTAAAATATGAAGGCTCCGTTGATTCTCAAGGATGGTGAAATTGAAAATATCTTTTTTTTTGGAATTATTCCAAAAATTTTTTCCAATTTTTCTCAAAATAATAGATTAACTACAAAAAAGCTATTTATTAAACTATGATTTTTCTCTGATCGTTTTTATCCGAAATTTCCGGGAGAAACGGGGAAAAAGCAATTTTTTAATGCCTAAAAATATATATAGACAAATTACTATTTGTTAGTATACAACTAAAACTCGTTTCATGCAGCTTTGGAACTAAAACAAATGTGAAGGGTAAAAGAGGGGTTAAATAAATGGAAATTCTTGAGATTCCAACTAAAAATAAAAAAATTGATGTCCATCAAGGAGATCTGGAATTTGAACTAAAACCAGATCAAACAAATTTTCCTTTTAAAATTATTAATATTGTTGTTTTGGCTAAAATGAAATTCGCAGATGCCGAAACTAAAATTGATTTTGATCAGCTGGAGAAAAATATTGAAGTGAAAAGATTGAATCGCTTTCCTTGTGTCTTGTTTAAAATTGACAATATCTCAATAATTCTTTTTAAAAATGGAAAAGCCATTATCACAGGACTTAAAAAACACGAGCAGATTAACCGAATTGCTAAAAAAATGGAAAAATTACTTCGTAATCAAGGCAAGCTTCAATTTGAGAGTTTATCAACTGAAATTCAAAATTTAGTGATTATGTCACGTTTAGGCAAAATTGTGAATTTAGAATTAGCTTGCCTTACGCTTACTAACTGTTTATATGAACCCGAGCAATTTCCTGCCGCAATTGTTAAGACACCTCATGGAGGGACCTTCTTAATCTTTTCAAATAGTAAAATTATTGGATTGGGTATGAGATCCATGGATATGGTTCGGAAATCCTTGAAATTTCTGATTAATGAGATTTTTGAAAACGATCTTTTCATTAACTTAAATGTGGAAGAACCTTTGGAAGATCCATTCGATGATGATTTCTTTTTTTAAATGTGTTATATTATTGATGGATGAAAAAGAATGCAAATTGATAATAAACCCATCAAAAGTTCTATTGGAGAAATTCAAAATCTTATTAATGATTTTTTAACTAGTTTAAGAAATATAACCGTTCCTTCCCGTGAAGAGGTAATTTTACAAGAATATCGTAAAAAGATTGAAATTACTGCTCCTTGGGTGTCAGAATTAAATTTCATTCCCGCTCAAAAATTAGATGGACTTGCATCATTAACAACATCTGATGGAAAAAAACTCAAACGAGATGAATTATTAGAGCAAATTTCAAATAATCCTGCTGAAAAAACACGTATTATTAATGAATTTTTAAGCTTATTTCCCGATATTAGTGTTTCAGACCGAACGGTTTTGCTGAATTTTATGAAAGAACTTCCTCCTCAACAATTAGAGGTCGAATTTCAAAAAATTTGTGAATTGTTTAGTACTGAGTAGAATTAGAGTGATTTTAATTACTTTGAATCAATTTCCCCAAATAATTTAATACTTAAAGCTATAGCATATATATTAGAAATGGATTTTAATACTGCATTAGAAAAATTAAGTAATATTTATCGAAAAGTTGATCAAGCGCAAAATATAAAGCCTGGATTTGGGGATTTTTATCTAAAGTATCCCGCAAAGGTAGGCTACGGATTTCTCTATATTTTGATGAGTCCGCCACAACGTCGATATAAAGGGAAAAAAAAGGATTTAGATAAACTTTTGAATAAAAGTGCAAAATCCAATCGTGTTATTCTTCCGAAAGACTTTGACGAAATTGTTTATTATCTTTATCAGAATTTTTCAAATTTGGTTAAATCTCGCAATCAAATTCTTAATAAACTTGAAGAAATTATCGCTGGTCTTCGGTTGGAACTTCATTTCTTTCATAATTTGAAATTTGCGGTAAAAGATCCCAGTAAAATTGATATGATTGTTTTCGAAAATTCTTCAAAGAGAGAATTTTGGGCTTATGTCAATCTTGTTGGTTTTGAAGAAACTGGATTAGCCCTTGCCCATGAACGCCAAATAGAATTTATTCGGGAAAATTTAAAAAAAGGGATTGACCCCCGTGATCTTCATTCTTTACCACCTTTACGAACAGGTGAAACCAAAGTTGATTTTTCAAAGCAGAAAGCGAATCAAACGGGTAAAAGACCGAAAGAAAGTGAACTTGTTCAAAAATTTCGAGAAAAATTGAAACAGAAAAAAGTTCAAGGTGAAGTTGAAGAAGAACTTGCATTTGAAACAGTTATTGATTTCTCTAAACAAGATCGAGTATCTATTACACCGAATCCAACTGTAAATTCATCTTCAAGATCGGAGTCAAATCAGTTTGAAATAAAAGAAAAGGAAGAAGCTAGCATCGATGAAACAAAAATAGTTAAAGAATCTGGGTATCAGAGAATTGGAACTAAATCAGAAAACCCAGTACTAAACGAACCTATTGTAAATATTAAGCCATACATTGATATTCCTAAACCGTCACCTTTATCAAGCGATTCGATTATAAATTCATCCGACCCAGATTTGAAACAAAATTCTTCTCCTTTAACTATCGAAGAACCTTCTCACAAACCCAATTCACTCCCCCCTCCTTTATCATTAGAAGAGGGCGTTAAATTATCGACTGGTTTCACTCCCAAAGAGTTTCACGAATTACAAGAAGAAAATAAAATACTAAAAATTCAATTAGAACAAGTTACTGATGCTCTTACCAAGAAGATCGAACAAAAAGATAAGGAAATTCAAAGTTTGAATGAAAAACTCAACCAATTAAGTGATCAAAAACAAGTTCTTCTGGAAAAATACGAATCAATTCAACAGAATTATAAAAAATTACAAAGTGATACCACAGAAAAAATGCGAAACTTCCGCGAGAAAGTTCAGAAGATTCAAGATCGAATTCAACCCTTAATTAAGGAAAATCAACAACTTAAAGCAAAATGGGAACATGAAATTCATCAGCAAAAAGTAGGAGATAACATAGAACTTATCAACCAAAACCTTACATTACAAGAAAAAGTAGAGCAATTAACCAATCAAAATGCTCAACTCATCGAAATATTAAAGAAAATTCAACAATCTCACTCTTCTTCATCAGAATCATTTAATAATAAGGAAACTGCCTCCGAATTAAAAGCAGCTCTCCTTTACTCATTACAAGAAAAGCACAAACAATTAAAAAAGCAGCAAGATCAGCAAGAAAAAGGAAAATAGCTCTAATATCTCACATATTATATTATACTATTTTCAAATGATCCTTAATTTTTTGAGTATATTGATTAAGTTCAGTGGACGGTATTTTGGGCGAAAATAAAATTACTTGTTCCAGCCCTAAATCATCAATTACTGAATAAGAAATATTAAAATTGGGCATTTTCAAATTAAACCATTCTAAAGGATGATTGTTCCATTTAGAAATGGCTTCAATTTGTTCTATTAGTGACATCATTTGAGATCTTGGGAATTTTGTCAAATCATAGCTATTGTATTCAAAGAATATTTTATTGGTTTTTAAAAATACAACACCGTAGGAACTCACGTTTTTCATAATTTTTTTTATAACTTGATTAATTTTATGAGCTCTCTCTGAAATTTGGCTTAAAATTTGCTGCATTATGAAAATTAATTCAGATAAATATGGTTTTATTATACTGGTAAAAAACAAGTCATCTGCTTTATCCTTCAATCGCTCAGAAACAGAATTTTTAAAAATTTCTAAAGCTGAAGGCTCAATCAAATCAATTTTATGACAAAAAACAAATAAATGTGACGTTGATTTATTTTTTACCAGCTTTCGCTGAATTTTTTCCAAATGTATCAAGATGTTTTTAGAATTTGACTCCCAATATGAAGGATCAAAGACATAAATTACTTCATCACATCCATCAAAGGGATCTATATCTGTTTTTGGTTCATCTGCTAAAAATTCTTCAATTTCCTGGCCGGCTAAGTCTGCGATACCGAGATCAAGATCAAAATAATCAAAATTAAAATACATTAACCCATAAGTAGGTTCCAATGGTTTATGTAGTAATTCATCAGGTGAAGCCGATTCAAAAAAGATTTTTTTAATACTTGTTTTACCCACTGCACTTGGTCCAACAAAAAGCATTTTCCTGGAGGACTTTTTAGTAAAAACTTCATAAGCAATCTCTTGAAAATAAGCGGCTCTCTCTGAATAACTGAGTTCAAAGAGTTTTTGTCCGTAACTAAATAATCTTTCCTTATATTGTGGAATTTGTGCGCCTTCATCCTCATGGAATACGGCAATCAGCATAACATAACCCAATTGAGTGAGTTTATCCTTAGGGCAATAGCTAACAATTATTTTATGATTTATCCGAAAATCAATTATCTCTGGTTCCTTTGATTTTGTTAATGAATGAGACATTAAAATTTTGTTAATTTCATTCATGGATAGTGAAACTGCCTTTGGTATTATCTTCCGCATAATAGTTCCTTGGGCAGTGTCCCATTCTGCTAATCCTAAACCAATAGGCATAAGTAATCCCGTTCAATTAATTTTTATTTCTATATCTGAATTACATATTTCTACCACAATGAATTTGCAATGTAGGCAAACATTTCTCTAATATTATCACCTGTTTTGGCTGAAGTTGGAAAAACCTTCATGTTATATCGTGCTTCTAATTCTTTTACAATCTTTTCTGCATTTTCTGGTTCTAAAATATCTGTTTTATTTAATGCAATTAGGAATGGGACATCTTCTCCTGCATGTTTTCGAATATCATCAATCCAAGGTTGAATAAATTCATTGGTAATTCTATTGTAATCTACCACAATGATTACGAAATTACTAAATGAAAGATATTGCGAACGCATGGTCGCAAATGATATCTGCGATGCGAGGTCCCATATCTGAATAATCAACTGATCATCTTTTTCAGATTTCGCAGAAGGTTTAGAAAATGTATGTTCATAAAAATCAACTCCCAAAGTAACTAAATAGGAGTTTGAAAATGTCCCTTTGGTAAATCTAACCACAATAGAGGTTTTTCCGACTCCATCATTTCCAACCAAACAGATTTTCTTTTGAATTCTCATTTTGATATTGATATCTCCTAAACGATGGGTAATAATTCAATTTGAGGATATCCTTTATGAAATGTAGTTTTTATGCAGAATAAGCTTGCATTACGCGGTTTTATAGAGTAAATCATAATTGCGCCGTGTTGTTCAATAATTTTTATATGAGTAGTGGCAATATAGCTTAAATCGGCAGTTAAGTTGTTATATTCTTCTGATACTGAATTCCCAGAGCGCGATGAATTTATAATCCCTAATTCAATTACATTAGAATTACGGATCAATTTTAAGTGCTTATCAAATAACCCAATTGTTTTATTAAAATCAACCATAAATTGCAAGTTATCGTAGGAAATTCCAGCAAAAACCGGTTGAAACTTTGATACACTTGAAAGTTTAGAATAAGTATCAAAGAAAACCTCATTAAAATTTTCTTCATCCACTTGACGGATATAAGGACGTATTTCTTTCCTATCAGAAATCTGGTTTTGTAATATTTTCATATATTTACTAATCCGATCCGTGGGTAAATACAAGAAAAGACGTTTTTTATCCAGAAGATCGCTGTTAATTCCATCTGATGCCCTAATAATGGCACCTCGACCATTTTGAATGAATTGACATAAAATTGCGATGAAAATCGAAGAAACTGAAGAAATAGGTACATTTGATTCGACTTCCAAAAGATTAAAAGTACCTGGGCGCAAACCACCTCCGTAAATCTCATCAAGTGACTCGTTTCCAGTAGAAAACAAATCATCTTTATCTTGTACAGGTTGATATTGCGAGATATTTACGAATTTTTCCTTTGAATATGGAGGTAAATACTGAAATTTGTTATGGTATAATGTAAAGGCATATTGTTTCTGTTTACGCTCTACGGCCCGAATTTTATTGATTTCAATGGTTCGAAAGGTTCGGCCGGCTATTTCCCCATCCCGAAGGGTTAAAATTCCATCTACAATATAATCTAAAAATCCGTGTGTATCTGATTCTGCGATAAGGATTAATTTTGAATTACTTTGCCGAATAAATTCAGTAAACAATGTTTCAACTTGGTCGTTTTGATTTCTTCCAGGACCAATAATTGCATCCCATGAATCTATTACTATGATAGGATGTTCATATTGCGCCACTTTTTCATAGATTATTTTTAAGAATTCGGGAATAGTCTGAAATCGAATCGTTTGCATCAAATGTTCTTTCATTTGACTTCCTTCGGGATCTTGGGCCGGTGGGATATAAGTTCGAGTGGCATCTAGAATATTTTCAGGTGCCAATTTACCTTTTAACCAAGGAAATTGTGAATACAGTGAAGAAGGAGCGACTCGAGTGCTGAGATAAACTGGAGTGTATTCAGTGAAAAATGCAAGTAGAGACATCGCAAAAGTTGTTTTACCCACACCTGCTTGTCCTTTTAACAATAAGTTATATCCCGTATCTTCCAATTTAAAAGCATTTACGATTTCAGGGGGGATTGAAATTTCATCTTTAATATGTTGTTTCATTTTTCTACTCATTATCTAAATCACTCAACAATTACCTCACTAATTATCTCAGTAATGATTATAAATTCTCATTGAACCCTATAAAATTTTGTGCATTTTCAAAGGAAAATTCCAATGCTTAACCATTCTCTTATCGCCAAAGTAAAAATTTAATTCATCACTTTCATTTATTTACGCATGAATTCGAACGAGATCTCGTCCGACTATAAATTTGATTTATCACCCATATTCCGCCCAAAATCGACTGTTATTGTAGGATTATCTTCACGAAATCCAGATCATCCAGGAAATGCCATGTTCTCCAAGAATCTTATGGAAATGGAGACAAAAACTTATGGAATCACTCCGCGGGCAGATGAAGTTGATGGTCATAAAGTATATAGAAAGCTAGATCAACTTCCTGAAGTCCCTGAATTGGCTGTGGTAGCAGTAAGCGCGCAACATACGTTCCCTGTTATTCAAGATTTAGCTGAATTTGGCGTGAAAGGGGCAGTGATTATTGGAGGTGGATTCGCAGAAACGGGAAAGGAAGGTAAAAAGAAACAAGCTGAATTGGTTAAATATTGTGTCGATCATAACCTTCCCTTTATCGGACCTAATTGTATCGGAGTTTACAGCCCTCCCATTGTGGATACATTTTTTCTGCCCTCAGAAAGGTTGGTAAAACCTCGTCAAGGAAACGTAGCTGTGATAAGTCAAAGTGGAGGTGTGTTAATTGATCAATTTTTTATTAATTGTAAAGAACGTGATATCGGTATTAGCACCGCTGTTTCCATTGGGAATAAAGCTATGGTAAACGAGGCTATGCTTCTTAATTATTTTGAAAAGGATCCTAATACTGATGTTATTGCTTTTTATTTAGAAGGTTTTCATCCCGGCGATGGGCGAAAATTTGTGGAAAAAGCGCGCCTATCCCGCAAAGACATAGTGGTTTATTCTGGAGGGGTTTCACAAGCTGGGAAAATAGCTGCAGGTTCTCACACTGGGTCGTTGGCGGCAGATGGTGCCATTATGAAAGGTGCATACAAACAATTCAGCATAATCAATCCTTCTACCGAGCAAGAATTGACAAATGCTTTAAAAACCTACTCCATGCTTGCTAATCCTTTCCGGAAATATTCTACAATGTCTATTCATAGGGATAAAATTGCTGTTCTTTCTGTTTCTGGAGGTCACGGTGTTATTTGTGCTGATATAATGGACAAACATGGCTTATCTTTAACAAAATTCACCGAAAAGCAGAAAGAAGACTTAGAATTTCTACTTAATCCAGTGGCTTCTCGAATTGCCGGATTGAACAATCCTATAGATATTACTGGTTCAGGAACCGATGAAGATATCGTAAATATTTTGGAATATCTGCTAAATGCACCAAATGTCGAAATGATATTCACTTTACTAGTTCCACAAGTCCCGCAATTAACCATGAAATTGGGACGCGCAATCATGCAAATAGGAAACAAATACAGGAAGCCAATTATTGCTTATGTTCCGTGGACTCCTAAGTATGATTTGATTCGCGATGCTTTGGAAGCACATTATATTCCTTGTGGTCATACAATTCAAGAGACAGTTGAGATGGGGACTGCTTTAATTCTCAAAGGTGAGGGTGGAATCCGTAAAAAAATGAGTTAATTTTCAAAATAATAATGTATTTTTTCTTCTTAATCTTTAAATTCTTCTCATGAACTTGTTGAAGAAGAAATCCAAAAGATTTTAGGAAAGGTAAAACATATTTCTTATAGTAGGGAGAGAGAGAAGATTTCATGGTTAAAAAGATTGTATTTGTAGGACCCAGTGCTGCAGGTAAAACTACCTTGCAAAAATGGCTTTTTGAAGGGGAAAGCATTTTTAAACTGCTCGAAAATCCATTAGCGCCTACATTGAGCTTTGAACATCAATTATATCATATGATTAACGATTTGGGTGTTTTTGATCTCGCGGGGCAAGAGTTTGATGATTGGTTTGGTGATCATCAAGATATTTTTGATGAAAGCGATTTGATAATCAATGTTCTTGATGCCCGCAGCGCTTCTAAAATAATTGTCGATTATATCGAAAAAGCAATGGAACTGCAAACTTCTCGCACTATTGATGCAAAAATTTTTTTTCTCATCCATAAAATTGATTTAATCGATACCATCCAGCAGGTAAAAATTGCCAAATCTATTGATCTTTTAAAAAATCGTATGAATAACTTAAAAAACCAAACCTTCTTTTGGTATTTCACTTCAATCAAACCTTCATATTTAGTATCAACAGTTGATGCATTTACAGAAATCTTTAAAATTTCGGGTTTAGATGAAGTCGCGAAATTAGACACCAAAGTTATCCAGTTGAATACTGAACTGTTCTCTCAATTAAATAAAATGAAGGATATTTCGCTGAATGATTTATCTGCAAGATTCGGAAAATATTATGCAAAGGTTATAATCTTAATTGAATCTTATTTGGAAGCTGGTTTATTAACACAGACAGTTGATGAAGATGGATCTCGAAGGATCCAAATAACTGATCGAGGCATCTCATATTATAATCGAATAATAATAAGTATTGAGAAATTGTTTCCAGAAGAAACCAAACAAATAAAATTATCACATTCTCTTGAAATGCGCCAAATGGCAAAGTATTGGATTTACGGAATAATGATTAGCGATTCAAGTGGAAAAACACTTCTAATATGCGAAACTGAAAGAAATTCTTTAATTGATATATTAAATCGTGCGGGTAACCCCCAATTTGATTTGGAATTAATTCCGATGTTTTTGAATGCCATGTCGAAATTTGCCGAGGAGATTAATGTTCAAGAATTGACAAGTTTCAAAGTACAGGGTGTCAATTTACAAATGTCTTCGATCACAAAAGGTGATATTACTTTTACTCTCTTTTCTAATCCCAAATTTAGAATTGATTTGATCAGAACTGAAATAGGTGCTATGTTTAATGACTTTTTAGAAGATAACGCTCAAGCTATATTAGAATTTAGCAAAACAGGAAATGCAACGAAATTTCAAGATTATAATGCGGTTCTTTTACAAAAAGTTGATGGTATAATCAAGACTTACTTAGATATTGAGAATGAAATTGCGGCTTTCAGCATTGATGAAGCGAAACGTCTTTACAAAGAATTAAATCAAGTAGAAGAAGAAAAATTGTCGATAGAAGATCAACTTAAGGTCAAATCCCTTAAAGTTAAGTTGTTAGAGACAATTCTTTCTGAAAACGCCAAAGAATTTCTTTCAATTGAAAATGATATTCGAGCATACATCTAAAAGTTCTGATAGAATAGAAAGAATGATTTTTTATGGAAGTTCAGCTTTTTTTCATTTGAATTTTTAAATAATTATGATAAGGGAGATCATATGGTTCTAAAACGTCCAACACAAAATTTAACCGTTTCTTCACAAATGGAATCTAAATATAAAATTGTCGTAGAAGGAATTCATAAAACCTACTTGCTTGGCGCTACAGCAGTTCCTGCTCTTAGAGGTGTTGACTTAAAAATAAAACCAGGAGAATTTGTTGGGCTCATGGGACCTTCTGGATGTGGAAAAACTACACTATTGAATTTAATAGGTGGTCTGGATTATCCTACACGCGGAAAAATTTATTTAGATAATCAAGACATGTCCCGTTTGGACGAAAACCAGCTGGCTGATTTACGTCGTGATAAAATCGGATATGTTTTTCAATTTTATAATTTATTACCTCTACTTACCGCTCTTGAAAATGTGATGATTCCCCTTCATTTTCAAGGCAAACTCTCGAAACGAGCCCGGAAGCGAAAAGCAATGGAGTTATTGAAATTGGTTAAATTGGACGATAGGGCCAATCATACTCCTTCCGAGCTATCTGGTGGTGAACAACAGCGAGTTGCCATTGCCAGAGCATTTGCCAATGATCCGAGTATTGTTCTCTTAGATGAGCCAACTGGAGATTTGGATTCAAAAACTGGAATCGAGATTCTAAATTTATTAAGAGATTTGAATCGCAAAGGGGCCACTTTTATTGCTGCTACTCATGATGCAGCTGTTTCGGAATATTGTTCCCGTGTAGTTCATTTACGAGATGGTAAAATCGTAACGGGATTAGAAATATCAGGGTTGAAAGAAACTCCAGAAATGAGAGAAGCGCGACTTAAAGTGCAAGAACAATATAAAGAAATGTGTGAACGGGAAATTTTATCTATAATTAGAGAGCAAATTAAATTACAGAGATACGAGATAAGATCATCCTATCTAAAAGAACAAATTGATGAAGAAATTCTGGCCAACCTTCCCCTGCATTTTGATGATTTGATTCAAGAATTGGTTCAACGTGGAGAAATCGAAGGTGAATTTAAAAGCGGGGTTATTTATTTAATAAATTGTTAAATACAGGTTGAGGATGGAGTAAACTTAATGAATTCATTTCTGTGGAGTTATGCTATTAAGGATTTATTTCGGCAGAAAACCCGGACAATTTTTGGAATTTTAGGCATAACTGTTAGCTTATTTCTATTAACCTCTGTATCAATCATAACGGACAGCGTTTCTTATAATTTTATTGATTTTTTAACTTTAGATGCTGGATTTCAAGATATGACTCTCTCACGCCGTCCAGTATCTACAAACGATGTTAATTTTACGGGATATTTCGATTTTATCGATGTTACTCCAGAAATTCGCTCTGCTGCCCCTGAAATTGGAAATATTGTCCCACGTGGTTATTTTCGCGGTGAATTACTTGATTCACAAAATACATCTAAATCGACTGGATCAAAATTATGGGTTTGTGCCTTAAATTTTACTTTAGAAGAAGATATACAATTTGGAAAATTTAAAAATGTTGATGAAAACATAACTCTACATGAAGGTTTACCTGAAAGTTCTGCTTTAATTTCAGCAAATTACGCGACTGAGCATCAAGTTAAAACGGGTGATAAAATTTATATTTTTGTCCGACCATTAAATGCTACCGTTAATTTTACAATTAGTAGTACCTATCAACAAAACCTCAAATTTCCCATTGATAAAGATCCAGAATTAATCGTAGATCTCTCATGGTGGGGAAAAATCGCTAATTCAGTGGCCAATCATTCAAAATATCCTTCCGATTTTTCATGGAACAATCGGGTTAATCAAATACTTTTAAAGTTGGAAAATTTTGAAGGAGTGTATGATGTTCGTGATGTAGAAGGAACTGAAGCATATATTTCTCAAATAGGTGCCAAGATACTTACACATTTAGGTTTAGAATCTTGGAAGATGGATTATCCTAAATTAGAATTATTGTTTGTGTCAGAATTTCTAACTGTAACCATGAATATTCTCTTTATCACCATTGGAATTATCTCAATGTTGATCTCTGGTATTTTAATTAATGGAATCTTGTCTACATCCGTGGAAGAACGGATTAAAGAATTTGGAATTAATCGTGTGTTAGGTGCTCGAAAATCCTATAATTTGAAGTTAATTTTAATACAAAGTGTATTTATTTCCTTTCTGGGAACCACACTGGGTATAATAATATCGGTTTTGATAATTCGATTTATTGCAATTCCAATTGGAGAAAATTTACTGGCAGAAAATGAGATATATGCATCTATTATCTTTTTTGTGGATCCAACCACTATCTTAATATCATATCTTATAGGTATTGGTATTTCAATGGCGGTTGCAATTTCTCCTGCGTTAAAAGTTTCCCGAATGCGAATAGTTGAAGCTATAAATCCATATCGACATAGCGAAGAAGTATATCATATCACGAAGGAAGGAAATGCTAATATTAAATTGATTGTTATTGGAATTATTTTAGCCGCAAACGCAGGATTTATTTATTTTATACTCCCACGAATAATGATCTCATTTGAATTTGGTATTCTGGCAACAGTTTTGATCATTACCATGATGGTATTTTTAATTGGGGGTTCTATTATGGCGATAGGATTTATGCCATTTTTAATCCGTATTTTAATCAAAGTTTTAGAACCTTTTAATCAGAAGCTCATGAATATCGTAAAAATTACAATTCATCGTTATCAAAGAAGAAACTTATCCACGAGCATCATGTTTGTGATCTCCTTTTCCTTTATTATTTTTACCACCAGTATGATCCAGATTCAGATCCGCCAGATAGGGGGATTAATAGAATATGAACAAGGCTCAGATATTCTCTTAAGACCTAACACTTATGATTTAAATGCTCCAACTGTTTCAATTACCCACGAGTTAATGAAAATTGAAGGAATTGAGCGTGTTTCTGCAGTTATCGCTAGTGCAAATGACTTAGAAGATATTTATTCGGAGGAGAATAAAGATTTCAAAATTACTTTAGGTGATTACATCAATTTTCAAAATTCAGAAGTTCGTTTATTTGCTGCAGATGATTGCTACATCGATACCGTATATCAAAATTACATTACTTTTACTGAAGGAGACAAAGAAACTGCGTTTACCGCATTATATAACACAACAGAAATATGTATCATAATATCCGCTTCACTGGCTTCAAGCTTGCGAATTCATTTAGGGGATATCGCTCGTTTAACTTTTACTCGTGGAACTGAAGAAGAACCTTTTTTGTGTCGAATTGTTGGAGTTGCAAAAGCTATGCCAGGGATGCAATCTAGATTTGCAGAAAGCGGATTAGGTTCCACATTAAGAGCGGGAGGTGTCTTAATATCTCCTCAACATTATACCAAATGTATGAATATTCCTGGGGAAGACGATGCTTATTTAGATAAAGTTTTTATTAAAGTAAAAACAGGCTATAATTCTATCCAGATTGCTGCTATACTCGAAACTTATTTCCAAGATACTTATGAACTGCGCATAGGTATTACTTCTCAAGGGATTGATGAAGCCGAAGAAGCTTTTATGGTGGTAAAATACCTTTTCTTAGCAATACTTATTGGGACTGTTCTTATTGCTTTATTTGGGTTAATTAGTTCTTCTTATTCTTCAATATTAGAGCGAAAACGCGAGATTGGAATTTTACGAACTTTAGGGCTTTATGGAACTGAAATAGAGCGGATGTTTCTCTTAGAAAATCTAATTTTACTTTTTTCTTCTTCCACTTCGGGAGGTATCATAGGTTTTCTAATGGCAATGGGTCTTAGTGAAAATATGACATTATTTATACAAAGTCCGAGAATGTTGGCTATTCCATGGGATATTATTGCCATTGTTTATTCTATTTCGATTATTGCACTAGTTATTGGTATGCGCTGGCTTATGCGAAAATTACGTAATCAGAATTTGATTGAAATCTTTCGAGAAACATTATAATCATTAGAAAACATTCGAGAGGAGAAAAATGCAAGAAAAAAGAAATCTACTCAGAAATATGGCTAGTTTGATATTAATTTTGGGACTTTCTTCTTCATTCCTCGCAATATCGTTACCTTTAATTGATTTTACTCCAAATAATTCTGATGTTTCAAGTACTTTAGTTTCTTCCCCATTGTTTCCAGATATTACCCCCCATTCTTCAGATATATCAGGGAATGAATTATATGCAGAGCAATTAAAGTTCAATATAGGAGGATCCTTTAACTTAATCCAACAATCGTATTGTACAAACGATACTAATGCTTTAGCTGGTATTGATTTATCCGATCCAGCTTTTTCGGATGCTTCATTTTTCCTATCTTTTTCCAACGGGATTTCACCTGCTATCAATCCTCTACCGATAAATTCCCACAACCCGAATTTTATTGAAACTTCATCAAAATCTCTACGATTACTGCTCTATTTTGAAGGTAGAAAACCATTGAGTACTATTTCAATTCAACACCAAAGAATTTTGGATATTCTAAAAAATCAATTGAAAATCGATTTTTTCCTCTTAAATCAAACTCAATCTGCAGAATATGGATATCTTTACGAGTATTATGGCTTGAATCCCGCATGGCTTCAATATTTTGAAATGACCCTCTCAAATGTTCCGCAAGATGGATATTGGGCTGCTTTGGATTACGATAGAATTCTTTCTGAAACTTATCTCAATTCTCAGTATTTGCAGAGTTCTCTTTTATATCTGAAAAAATATAATTATCTCGCCAACAATATCAATAAAATTCTAAAAAATCCCATAAAAAATGCCTTTGATTTATCTCCTTTAGATAGTAGCACTTCCATCTTTAATATTGCTAGTTTTCAAAGTGAAAATTCACGAAATTCAGATGACTCATCATCATCTCAAGAAACTACCTATATTAATCGTACAAATAATCTTATCTTCTTTTCTCTGCAATATGAAGGAATATCTAATGAGCAAAATGCCGATCAAAAAACTTCTTATCATTTTGATCTATTTAATGCTCTAAATTATAATGGATCTCAAATCAGTATTTCATCGAAATGTTACAACTCATTAGATGGAATTTCTTTAAGTAAATTGGATATTGGGTTAATTTTTGGAGAAGTAACTGAAATTGAACCGGAAATAATGCCTTTTAATAATCAGAGTTTCAGTCAGATCGAAAATCTTCTTTTTTTGGTTGATGAAACGATGGATTTCTCATTTCTCGATGATTATCAATTCAAAATTAAATGGAAAACCCAAGATTCTCTTACTATGCTTTCCACAGTTCCTATAAATTATAGAAATAGTTCAGATATCATAAATTTTCTGGAATTACTGGCAGATTTTCCTATATTGACAACTTTATTAAACAATAGCATCGATTTTGCTGGTAATCTTGGTTATGGTATTTCGGGCAGTTCAGTAGCTCCAATTGAACAATTTCACTTTGACTATATAATATCATCTCAAGAACCTTCTCTTCAAGTACGGAAAATTTTTCAAAATGGTCAGCCAAACAATGTGTTTGATATAGAAAACACCCCAGAAATTAACCTAACCGTTTCAAATGAGAATAATATTACCGTTTGGGGTCAAGAAGTAAATCTTACTGTTCTGGGAATATCAAATGATCCCACTAACCCATTAAGTGTTTTAGGTTTAGATCAGAATATCTTTGAATTGCTTGGATATGATACTAACTTTATTTTAAATGTTTTAGAGACTTTGGGCTATAACATTGAAGATCTTTTTCATAATGATAATCCTCGATTTTTTATGTTAGATTTAAATAATTCTGGAGAATTTGATTCTCTTTATCCTAATCTTTTAGATTTGAATATCAACCGATTTCTTCCTTATAGTCCTGAATTTACTCAAATTCTTATAGATAATTCGGATGCATTCGGTAATATTGCTCTCAATCCTCAAATATGGAACTCCTCTGAAAGTATTTTCAATCCAGAAAATTGGAAATTAGAGCCTGGAGAATCTTTTTCTCTTTCTCTACAGAATGGATTGAATAACATTGATGATAAATTTGCAAGTATACAAAGTTTTGTTGTTTCAGTGGAAGATCCACATTTACCAATCATTGCAATCGGGCATGAATCTAGTGGAACAGCAATTCAAAATACATTTAGTAACGCCGATCATGATTATTGGGATATTAAATCTGAATCTTATGGACAAACCAATCAAATTCAATTATATCTTTTCTTTGATAATCAAACGGAACTTCTACACATATTAAATGATTCGATAGATCTAAATGCCATATTTTTAGATTCTATCTTGAAAAGCAGCGAAGAAAATACCGATTATCAGTTGCAAATTTATAATCATGCGTCACATGATGTAAATGGAGATGGATTTGAAACTTTAGGAACCAGAACCATTGGTGATGAGATGGAATGGATTAATTTCACCTTATCGGATAATAACTACAATTTAAGTGAATATTGGAATATTGATGAAAATGTGAGCATTTTATTTCGAGTTTCGTTTCAGAATGATGTTCCTTTCCATATATTTATTGATTATCTTCAAGTAGAATTTCAAGATCGATTGAACCAGTATATTTTCTTCAACCAATCAAGCGTTCAATATTGTTCTCGCTTTAGTAACAATCAATATTTTAGTTTTTCGAATACTTTACTTGCTAGCACATCTCAAAGTGCAATTATCAATGCTATTAGTCAAATTTCTGTAGTAGACCCGACAAAATCCCTTTATCTTCTCAACATCTCTTTGGTAAATAACGGTCTTTTACCTGCATATAATTTAACTGCTCGAATATTACAGATGGGTTTAATTGCTAATTTATCCAATCATTCTCTAATAGAAATGAATAATCACTCGGTTTTTCAAAGTCATGCGGGGAATTTTACATTTATTGATGGAGTTTTATTGTATAATATAAGCACTTTGGAGTCAGGGGCTTCTATTTCGAATATTTCTCTCCTTTGTTACCTTACTAATAGTTTTTTGACCCCATCTTTAAACGTAACTTGGAAAAACAGAATTTTATATAATGAAACGAATCGACTACAATTATTTATTTCGTATCAAGATTTTATCTCAAAACCTTTGTATTATAATATATCTTCATTAGAATTACCCATTCATCAACTATCTTTTCAATATTTTATTGACCATGATTATCCTTCCTATAATATTAACGATAACATATCTATCTTTGTAAAAATTGACAATCTTAAACCTACATCAGTTTTTGGGGTCAAAATTAAATTTATTTCTCCAAATGAAGGATGGAGATTATTAAATTCTACAAAAATCTTAACTATTTCTGAATTCAAACCATTTGAATCACAATTAGTTAAACTAATTTATCAAAAAACTTCTGTCAGGGGGTATTTAATCCCTTCAGAATTTGAAATTAGTAGTGAAGAAGATTCTTTTTTGCAAGTTCAATTTAATTCCTTGCTCATGATTGGAAATTTTGGCTTGACCATTAAAAAACAAATATCAAATGATGCATTAATTATGGGAGATATTGTCGAAATTTCTCTAGAAATCATTAATACTGGAAATGTTCCACTTGGAAACATCTCTATCAATGATGCGGATAGTTATGTTGCGGATGCATTCCAGTTATATGAAGGCTTAACTCTTTATGATATTGATTTTTTGGGTGTCAATCAGTCATTTAAAATAAGTTATACTTTGCAGTCATTAAGAACAAAGGGTATTTTTTCCATACGGCCCGCAACAACCTTATATTATTTTGGAATCTCCCATGAAATTCAAAGTAACTCCTTTTCTGTTAAAATTCAAGAGCCATACGGGCTGATAATTTTAAAAATCCTAGGTCCGATCTTCATCGGTGCTGCAGCGTTAGTAATGATTTATAAATATAAGCTTAGATATTCACGAGAAGATTTTGAATATCAGCGCAGGGAAAAACTCTTATTTGGCAAATCTCTCCGGGAAACTTCCTGGCATCGAAGAAATTTAACTGAATTTTTAAACGAACAAAATATCGGAGGGGAAGATTTACATGAATAATATATCTCTACGACAGAAAAATAACTTTTTTTTCTTAATTATTCTTGTTGTTTCATCGAGTTTTTTCTTTATACCCTCCATAAGCAATTCTGAGATTTCAAATAATGATAATGCTCTAAAAAAGGCTGAATCTCCTGCAATCCGCTCTTTGAAGAGCCAATCAAGTATATTGAATTCATTTGATAACATAACTCATCGTTATATTTTTATCTATTCTAATATGCTTAGTGAGACTGAAAACAGTTCTCTCTTTACATTCTTTTCTTCAAAAGGCGGAATTATTGAACAACAAACATGGGAAAATATTCCTGGATTTGCAGGAAGAATTAATAATTCTGAAAACAATTTGGGTGCTTTTATATCTGCATTTCCCCCGTTAGAAATATTTGAAGATCCCCTTGTTGAAACTCAAATGAATACTGTCCAAGATCAAATTAATTTCAGACCAGAAATAGCAATGTGGAATAATTACAGCCTCAGAGGTACAAAAAACGCATCTATTGCAATTATTGATACTGGAGTGGATTACAGTCATTCATTTTTTAATTACTCATATGGCTATGAAGATTTTAATCAAACAATAATAGGATGGACTGATCTCCTTTCTGATGAAAAGTTACCTAATGATAGAAATGGTCACGGAACTGCAATGAGTTCTATTATCGCAGGAAATGACAATCTTTCAGCTATTTCAAATCACAGTGGAAATTCCTTCTATCTGACAAAGAATATTGCCATTGATCATTCCGACTACTTCTATCCCCACTATCTTTCAGAAAAATGGTATGATGTAAAATTAGGGTCTTTTGAGATGGATGAAAATGCCTTAGATTTATTGCAAATCACGGCTAATTTATCCATCCAAAGTAATATGCAAGACTATCGATTACAATTATATCGTAATGGGAATATAATAAATGAGACTTCCCTAAATCCCTTTGAACTTACATGGGATACTTCTGGAATTTTTGACTCCTCGAAAAAACCTGGTATTTACGATATTGTATTTTCTTATTATAAAAATCTAGAACAGACTCCACGTTTTACCCTCCAAATGCAAGTTCAATTTACTCCAAAAGGATATCCTCATTTACATTCAGAATACAGCGGAATAGCTCCCGATTCTCGAATCACAATGATCCGAGCATTAAATGATACCGGTAAAGGGTATTTATCTGATTTAATTTCAGGTTTGGAAGAAGTATTAATGAATATCTCTTCAAACCACATTATTACTCTGTTGATTTCGGTTGCATCGTTTGATATTCCCCAATCGTTACAAAACTACATAGAAATATTGATTGATGAACTCATAAATCAAGGATGTATGGTTATATTTGCCGCAGGAAATAGCGGTGTAGGGGATAAATTAAATAACTTAGCCGTCAGCAAAAAAGCATTAATTGTAGGGGCTGTAAACGATCAAGATCAATTAACAGATTACAGTGCTCAAAGTTCTTTATCCGACGATGTTAGATCCCTTGATTTATTAGCTCCAGGCGGAAGTAAGTGGTCAAATTCTCAAATGATAATAACCGCGGACTCAAATATGGGAGATCTCTTTAATAATACTTCGGATTTAATCCGAAATGATCTGACTGCAATGACTGGAACTTCAATATCTGCAGCAATTTTAGCCGGAGTCTATAATTTGGTGGTAGATTATCTTGGAGGGTGGAAATTTTGGAAATCCGGCGTAAATATTACCGAAGAAGCTTTGAAGATAAAAAATTATCTCTTACTAACTGCTTCTGAAACTAATTTACCAAGGGAAGATAACCCATTTACACCGTTTGATGAATCTTCTAATAGTCCAACTTTGGATCGTGGAGAAAACGATCCATATGAAGGTTACGGGCGAATTAACCCAGAAGCCGTATTAAATATGTTAAATAATTCATTAGAATTGAACCATACATACCAGTTAGATTTGGCCGCTTCTGATAGTAACCCATTTCAAAGGCATGTTTTTGCTTTGAACATAACGTTAGTTAAAGATCAATTGTATATTTTTAATTTAACAAATAATGAAGGTTTTTTCTCGAATTTTGATGTAGATTTATATTTATACGATAAACAAGGCACTCGAGATGGATATCCCATTTTACTCGCTTCTGCTACTAACGCTGGAACAACAGATGAAACTTTATACTTTACAAATGTTAATGCTACTGATACTTTTTATTTGGTGGTAAAAGCGGTTTCAGGTACGGGTTCATGTGATCTCACCGTATACCCGAAATTTCAATACAGTAATCCAACATTAAATAACCATGAAATAACTGTTCAATCAGATTTGGGATACAATGATACTCTTGATATCTACCAGTTTGAAATAAATTACACCCAGTCTGAAAACATCCCTGCCACCAACATCATTTTAGTTTTTCCCTCAATAAACCAGAATTACTCCTTAACACAAGCTCAAATCCTTGATCTAAATTATGAAAATGGAGCAATCTATCAAATTAATGTCCACTTTGAAAATCCTGGAAATTTTAGTTATTATTTTATAGCTCGAACTGGCTCGTTATTTGTGAATTACTTACATAATACTTCTATTTCCATCTTAGTTAACCCTATTCATCATTTTGCTGGAACAAATTTTTCCACTGAACAAGGTTTAATAGAATCATTTTGGGATGCAGAATTCGAAGATACAAAAATTTGGCGGAATAACTATCCTACAACAGTTTCCGTGGGGTGGCATCCTCTTACTGTTTCACAAAATCTAGAGCCTCGATGGAAAAACGAGTCAGAAGATTCTTGGAAATCATGGTATTTTGGTTATGCGCTATCTGAAAATTCTTCATATTATCCCTTAGTACAAGATTTTTCTCCGTTGTATACTTACGAAAATACCACAGGAATATTCACACTTGATTCTCCTATTGTGTGGTTAGAAAATATTACTTTCCCCAATTTTTCACCAATACTAGAATTAGGCTCTCGGATTAGTATAAACCAAGGAGATACTCTTCGTTTAGAAATTAATGTAAATCGTTCAGATTGGGTAACTTTAGATTATTGGACTTATGAGCAATATGATTGGACATTGAGCAAATATAATTTGTCGAATTACGTAAACAATTATGTTCAAGTACGACTACGGATGGAAGTTGATTCTTCACAGTGGATATTAAAGAAAGGGATCTTTGTAGATTATTTTTCGGTTGGATGGAAGAATATAACAAATTCCCATCAGCCTGTATTAGCTCCTGCATTCTCTACCGATAATCAAGAAATACCGCTTTCTAAATCAAAAAATGAAACAAAATGGGGGGATATTGAATTCAATATCGGATATTGGGATGCAGATGGGGATTTTCCTGTTGATATTTTTTTGGAAATAGATAATTACAATCATTCATTATACAATGTTGATGGAATTTGGAAAACTGGAGCATATAATCATTCAATAGACTTACAAATAAGATATTCTTGCAATATTCCATTAATTGCCCTTGAAAATTATAGTTTTAGATTTCTTGCATCTGATGGAAAATACAATGTTTCTACTCCATGGTTTAATATAGATTTATCAAACCAATATGAAATTTTGCCTTTTCCAGTAGTTAACCTATTATCCTCTGCAAATTTTATGCGATGGGGATTCCCTCATAATCTATCAACATCAGAATGGGATTCTCCCTCTTCTGGATGGCATCAAGTCCAAACTTTAAAATCTTTAAATTTATCTCAAGAATGGTATTGTGGTATTGGAGATTACGCGGGTTACTCACATAATTTTGATGCACGATTATATTCACCAATAATTCATATAAATGCTAGTCATGAAGCATTTCTTTATCTTTCTCACCGATTAAGGTTTGATAGCGAAGGCAACGAGGGTAATGACTTTGCCGAAATTCTCATCTCCGATGATTATGGAGACTCTTGGCATTCTCTTCAGCTATTTGAAAAGGAAACCCCTGGAATTAATTTTACAGAAATTGCAGTTGAGCTTTCTGAATATAATGAAAAAGACATTATTCTACAATTTCTTTTTCATTCTGATAATTCTGGAGAACAAATACAGAATTCTGGCTGGAAAATAAAAGAATTATCCATAAACATCAATACAACGAAAGATTATAATCCACCTCAGATTATCTTCTCAAATATTAAGGATGGTGAAACTATCCAAGGTGTTCTTAACATAACTATCTATATTCAAGATGATTCCGCCATCGATAAATTCAGAACAGAGATGTGGGTTGATAATCATCAAATTGATGTTCAATTAGATTCAAACCAAACTATCTCGTTAGAAATTGATACACGACCATATAAAAATGGATATTCCTTGGAAATCATCATTGTTGTTTACGATATTGAAGGAAATCGTCAATTTGAGAAAATTCATTTAATCGTAGACAATCCTCCTTCTACCATTTCTTTAATAATTTATAGCTTATTTGGGGTTCTGGGTTTAATTTTATTAGGAATTTACAGTTATAAACAATATATAAAACATAAATTAATTAAAGAAGGTAAGTATGTACGTCAACCAACTTGGATTGAACGTATCCAACAGGCGAAATTTGAAACCAATAAAACTAGAGAAGAAGCTTTGATGATATTAGATCAGCTGGATTTAGAATGGGAAAAAATGCAGCCGATGAGACTCTTTTGTAAAAAATGCCATCGAATGTATATTTCACCTGAATTTGAAATTTTCTGTCCTCATTGTAAAGAGTCGACTTTGTATGTGGCAAAATATTGTCCAGTATGCAAGAAATGGAATTATTTCGATGAAGATACTATAACAACACAGTGTAAGAAATGCCATTTGACCTTGGTAAAGGACTTCAATAAAGCTAAAGCTCACATTATAGAATTTCAAAAAAAGAATATTTCCATGGTATTAATTTCGGAAGAAGATAAGCAAGCCCTTCAAAACATAATAGAGAAGCTTTCACTTGATGAATTAATCCATTTATATGAAGAAATTAAAGATAAGAAATTGGAGAATGATTCTTGATGAAGTTAATTCAATATACCCTTAACGATCTTAAGCGACAACGTGTAAAAACTATATTTGCAATTGCGGGTGTTTTTGTTAGCATTTTTTTACTTACAGTTGTTGGCTCTTTGTCTGATTCTCTGAGTTTCTCTTACTTAGATCAAGCAACAAGTGAATCTGGCTCTGCAGATATTGCAATTACAAAAATTACCACGCAAGATTATAATTATGATCCATATTTCTCTGAAAATGTAATTCTTGAAAAGCTCGCTACTGGAATTCCCGAAATTGAAGCTTTTTTTCCTCGCATATGGAATATTATGCGAGTCGAAAAATTTGATGAAGAAATTAACTTAAATGTCAGAAAATCCATAATCGGATATGGAATTAACACCACAGTAGAACAAGAAAGCGGAGAAATGGGTAATTTATGGCTTTGTGAAAACAATCCTTCATATACGCGGACGGAAGAAGTATTTGAAGGACCAATTCGCGATGGAAGTGTTTTACTAACTCGTGGTGCGGCAAAATTGTATCATGCCAAAGAAGGTGATGAAATTACCGTAACATTTGGTAGTGAAACGCGTACTTACATAATTCAAGCAATAGTTGAGCAGGAATTGCGATTTTCTCGTTTAGAATCCACTTTGATCATATTTGAACTTCCTGCAGCTCAGGATTTAATGAACCAAATTGGTAAAATAAATTCAATTCAAGCAATTCTAAAGAATCCTGAAAATTTCTACGATACTCGTAATATCGCTGCAAGTTTGAGTAAAATCCGCTTAGTTGCGGAACAAGTTCAAGTTCAAATGGGTTTTGAATATCAAGTTTCTTTACCAAAAATGGAGCAAGTGGAAAATATTGAGCAGCAATCCACTATGATGACTATCACTTTCTATTTTATTACTGCGTTTTCAATGTTAATAACTGGGATTTTAATTAATTCGATTTTGATGACTTCAGTTGAAGAACGCATTCGTGAATTTGGAATTTTGCAAGTTCTGGGAGGAAAACGGAAA